>Ga0164290_1000098_pt1 | contig 316012 bp, 308 predicted proteins | sample Micstemetagenome_FD_108782 | JGI IMG/M metagenome (GOLD analysis project Ga0164290, IMG submission 108782) | Contaminated culture microbial community from soil near Moab, Utah, USA - Microcoleus steenstrupii SON62 (Illumina Assembly) | ecosystem: Environmental > Terrestrial > Soil > Soil crust... | reverse complement strand
TACAAACGCCTCATCGCAGCCGGAAAGAAGCCAATCCTCGCAATCGCTGCCGTCATGCGAAAAATGATCGTAACACTCAACGCTCGGCTCAGAGACGCTCAATCACAGCAGAGTTGATGACGGAGGCGCAGGAGAGGAATCGCACAGGGTGCACAGAATAGCGAAGGGGACCGCCGGAGGCGGTGGAAGTGGGCGCAACGGAGCATTGAAATCGATGTCTCCCCGCCCTCGCCCGGTCCCTCGAACCGGTGTAGACGGAAGACGAAGGACGATCTCCAATGCATGACGTCATCATCATCGGCGCCGGGTTCACCGGGCTTTCTGCGGCAGTCGAACTGAAGCGACAGGGCAAGGATGTCGTGGTGCTGGAGGCGCGCGACCGGGTGGGTGGGCGCGTGGAATCGCAGATTAATGCGCTCGGCGAGCGGGTCGACAGCGGCGGCCAGTTCGCCTGCGACGACATGGCGAACGTGATGGCGCTGCTGCGCGAATACGGGCACGAGCTGGTCAGTCCTGCCTTCGAGGGACGGGACGTGTCGGTGCCGCCGCTGCCGTCAGGCAGCCTCGACCGCGCCCGGCAGGGGGCGATGGAGCTGCGCGACCGCTATGTCGCGATGGACCCGGACGACCCGGCGGTCGCCGGCCTGACCGTCGCCGCCTGGCTGGATCGACAGCCGGAGGATGCGCACCAGAAGGCCGCCTTCCGCTCGATGCTGGAGGGCCTGTGGTGCCAGCCGATCGACGACGTGCCGCTGTGGTACATGATCGACAACGACCGGCGCATCACCAACGAAGAGTTCGAGCTGCAGCATTTTCCCGCACGCACGATGCATGCGCTGGCGGAGGATCTCGCGGCGGAGCTTGGCGACCGCGTGCGGCTGTCGATGCCGGCGAGCGGCATCGCCTGGCGCGAAGGCGGCGTGAGCGTCGCCACGCCTTCCGGACCGATCGAGGCCCGCACGGCGATCGTCGCCCTGCCGCCCTCGATCGCCGCGCGGCTCGACTACACCCCTGCCCTGCCGGCACCTCTGGCGCATGCGCTGTCGGTGTGGCGCAGCGGCTTCGTGATCAAGCTGTTCATCCGCTACAGCCGCGCCTTCTGGCTCGACAAGGGGCTGTCGGGCGTCGTGATGTTCCGCGAACCCGCCGGGCTGTTCGCCTGCGACACCGGCACGCGGGAGCGGCCGGCGCTGACCGGCTTCATCGGCGGGCCGAGCGCGCTCGACTGGCGACAGCGGGGAGAAAGCAGCATCCGCGAGGATTTCCTCGCCCATCTCGCCGGCGCACTGGGAGCCGAGGCCGCCGCGCCGCTGGACGTGCTGGTGCGCGACTGGTCCTACGACCAATGGTCGGGCGGCGCCTACAGCGACCTGATCATGGACATGACCGCCCGGGACGCGGAGGCGGTGATCCGCGTTGGCATCGGGCCGCTGCATTTCGCCTGCTCGGAAATCTCGCCGGAGTATCCGGGGTATGTGGAAGGTGCTATCGTTGCCGGAAGGATCGCGGCCGAAAAAGATTTCTAGTGCAATGAGAGCATTCTTTGGAACAGACCTCGGTTTGAAAATTCTATTTCCGCTGGTCTACTGCGCAGCGGTATTTCCGGTCGTTGCGCTCGTTTTTCTTGAATTCTGGAGCTACGCAGTAGCGTTCCTTCTTTACGCCACCGTTCTATACCTGCTGTACACAATCAACATCATTGTCCCCGGCATCGCGCTAACGATCACGACAGTTTATCCGAGATACAACTGGATGCGCGAATGGCTCGGGTCGATCTATCCTCTGGCCTTTTTCCTCGGCACGCCAATGCTGCTTTCGGCCGCGTTTCAGTCTGGCATAGCAAATGATTCCACCCGGGATATCGACCCCAGGATTCATGCATTTCCGCTCGCCAGCCTCGCCATGGTCTTACTTTTCGAGATTGCATTCGCTTTTGTGTGGCTACGAAGAGCTCGCTCCAAGGAAAGAGCGAGATCATCGCGGCGAGTGCGACCCGGGACATAAGCCGATTTTCCGCTGACGCCACGCCCGGCAGGCCCAAGGCAGGAGTTGTCATCGCCGGGCCTTCGGCTCCCGCAAATAGATATGCAACCTTTCATTGCAAATCTCCTTCGTTTCTGCAATTCTTGATAGTGGAACGGACGCAACTCCGGGGAGGAAACGATGACCACGGAAAAAGTGCTCGGTACTGCTGAATACAGGGCGGTTCGCTCGCCGCTCGAGGGGACGGTCACGCTGACCGCCGCCGGAATTCTTCCCTGCATGAACTATTCCGCACAGCTGGAGATGAGGCCGGAGCGGATCATGCCGCCGATGTGGGACATGGTGTTCTTCGTGCAGCCGCTCTGTCTCACGGCCATCAAGCCGTTCGAGATCTCGGTGGTGGTCGCGGGCGCCGCCAAGTTCGACGTCATCCGCGTGATGGATGCGACGGGATGGGTCGAGGTTCCGGTGGTCGACCCGTTCGTCCCGGTCAATTTCGCGGAAGCCCAGGCGGAAGCGGCCAGGTTCCTGGTCTACGCCCGGCTGCCTTTCCCGTCCGGTTCCACCCACAGCGGCTGCATCATTGTGCCCGAAGGGAGCCTGGTGCCGGCGATCTACTATCGCGCATTCGGCCCCGCTTCGCGGCAGGAATGCGACGCGTGGCTGTTGAAGAACTGCGGCGCGTTCAAGGCCGCGCCGGCCGGGACGCCGGGGGGTGACGTTCCCTGGCCGCGGGCGCCGCAGCCTGCCGAGTGATCGGCAGGGGCGGATTGGAGCCCCCGCACAGGCTTCAATCCGCCAGTGCCACCAGCGCGTCGGGATCGTAGCCCAGCCTGATCCTTGCCCCGAGCGGCAGGTCGTCGGCGCCGAAATCGTTGGTTTCGGTGACGGAGAGCGGCTTCTCCATGCCGGGCACGTCGACGACGAGATGGGTGATTTCGCCGAAATAGTGCCGCTCGACCACCGTGCCGGCGATCTCGTGCTTCGCGGTCGCGTCGTCCCACAAAACGCGCAGGCGCTCAGGGCGGATGCCGAGGGTGGCCTCGCGGCCCTTGGCGACGAAGGCGCGGGGCTTTTCCGTTTTGACCCGCCCGAAAGCGGCGGTGTCGACGATGATTGACTCGCCGTTTTCCTCGACGAGGTCGGCGCGGATAAAATTCATGCCGCCGAGGAAGTCGGCGACCTGGCGGTTGACCGGCTTCTGGTAGATTTCCTTCGGCGTCGAGACCTGCGCGATACGGCCGCCGAACATGACGGCGATGCGGTCGGACATGGCGAGCGCCTCGTACTGGTCGTGCGTGACCAGGATGAAGGTGATGCCGACAGCTTGCTGCAGCTTGCGCAGTTCGACCTGCATCTGCTCGCGCAGCTTCTTGTCGAGCGCCGAGAGCGGCTCGTCGAGCAGGAGCACCTTGGGCCGCATCACCAGCGCACGCGCCAGCGCGACGCGCTGGCGCTGGCCGCCGGAGAGTTCCGTCGCGCCACGGTTCTGCAGGCCGGCGAGCGAGACCATCGACAGCGCTTCGTCGACGCGGCGTTTTTCCTCGGCCGCGCCCAGTTTCATCCGCTTCAGGCCGTAGGCGACGTTCTCGCCGACCTTGAGATGCGGGAAGATGGCGTAGGACTGGAACACCATGTTGGTGGGCCGCGCATTGGCGGGGATGCCGGCCATCGGCTGGCCGTCGATGGCGATCGTGCCCGAGGTCGGCTGGTCGAAGCCGGCGATGAGCCGCAGCAGCGTGGTCTTGCCGCAGCCCGAGGGGCCGAGGAGAGAAAAGAACTCGCCTTCGCGGATGGTCAGCGTCGCGCGGTCGAGGGCGTGGAAATCGCCGTAGCTGCGCGTCACGGCATCGATCTCGATCATCGGTCGCGCGGCGGGTTCAGGCAAGCAGGCCTCCGGTCGTCTGGGTTCGCTCCTGCGCGCGGCGACGCATGAGTTCGGCGATGGTGAGAAGAAGGATGGACGCGACCAGAAGCAGCGTGCCGAGCGCCAGCACACCCGGCAGCCGCGCGGCAAAGCGAAGCTGGCCCCAGATGTAGACCGGCAGCGTCACGTCGTTGCCGCCGAGGAAGAAGGCCATCATGAAATCGTCGAGCGAGATGGTGAAGCCCACCAGCAGGCTGGAGATGATCGCCGGCGCCATCATCGGCAGCGTGACGCGCCGGAAGGTGCCGAAAGAGGTCTCGCCGAGATCGGCCGAGGCCTCCTCCAGGCTGCGGTCGAAGCCCTCGAAGCCGGAGATGAGCACCGAGATCGAATAGGGCAGGCAGACAAGCACGTGGCCGAGCGTGACGGTTAAGAGCGTCAGCGGCATGCCGAGCGCCAACACGATGATCAGGATCGACACGGCGACGATGATCTCGGGCATGACCAGCGGCGCCATGATCAGCCCCTGCATGGCGCGCTGGCCGCGGAAGCGGTAGCGGGTGAGCGCGCGGGCGGCGCAGATGCCAAGCACAGTGGAGAGAAGCGCGGCGGCCACGCCGACCAAAAGGCTGTTCCAGGCGGCGTCGAGCAGCGCCGGCGTTCGCGGCAGGCCGGCATACCATTTGAGCGTGAAGCCCGAGAGCGGAAACTGCGGCGACGGCGACGCGTTGAGCGAGAAAACCGGCAGGAGCAGCACCGGCAGGTAGAGGAACAGGATGAACAGCACCGCGTAGGCCGGCAGCCAGCTTCCGGCGAAACGGCGCAACGGGTTCATCGCAGCGCCCTCACGGCCGCGCGCAGCGCAAGCACCGCGCCGCCGGCCATCAGGCAGACGGCGATCATGGTGGTGACGGAAAGCGCGGCGCCGAGCGGCTTGTTCATCGCGCGGCCGAACTGCGCCTGGATGGCGTTGGCGATCATGACGCCGTCCGTGCCGCCGACCATCTTCGGCGTGACGTAGTCGCCGACGGTGGGGATCATCACGATCAGCAGCGCGGCGATGACGCCGGGCAGCGAGAGCGGCAGCGTGACGCGCAGGAAGGAGCGGATCGGCCCGTCGCCGAGATCGGTCGCTGCCTCGATCAGCGTGCGGTCGACCTTCTCCAGCGAGACGAAGATCGGCAGGATGGCGAAGGCCACCCAGGCATGGGTGAGCGTGATCAGCACAGCGGTGGAATTGTAGAGGAAGGCGTCCGACGGCTCGGTCGTGATCCCGAGCCCCATCAGCGCGGAGTTGATGACGCCGTTGTAGCCGAGCACGACCTTCCAGGCCATGACGCGGAGGAGATAGCTCGTCCAGAACGGCACGGTGATGACGAACAGCCAGATGTTCTTGTGCCTGCCGCCGTGGAACGAGATGAAGTAGGCCACCGGATAGGCGAGCGCGACGGTGAGCACGCTGACGGTGAGCGATATCCACAGCGAGCGAAACAGCAGGTCCTGGTAGATCGGCTCGAAGATCGCCTGCCGGTAGTTCTCCAGCGTGAAGGTGCGGTCGACGGTGAGGTATGTCTGCGTCCAGAACGAATGCGCGATGACGACGACCACCGGCAGGCCGAGCATGGCCAGCGCATAGAGGAACGGCGCGGAGATGAGCGTGTAGCCCTTCGCCTCCTCCGACTGCAGAAAGGATCCGGTTCGCGCGCGGGACGCAGGCCCTGCCGAAACCCCTTCCGCAGCCGCAGCCATCACCTGGCTCCGTGCCTACGGATGGGTCGCAAGAGAGGCATGAGTGCCATTCGCTCTTCCCGGCGCGGATCGGTTCCGCGCGCCTATCAACCGGCTTTCCGGCATCATGCGCAAGTCCCAATTGAAATCAAGCGCTATTTCTGCGATATTGACTGAACGGATATTCAAAACAGGACGAATTTCCTTTTGATTTCCGTTATTTTGGCTTTCATGTGCCGTGAATGACGGCACCCTTCGGTGGGAGCAGCAGATGGCCGCACTCGAAAAGCTCGACGCCGCGGACGCAGCCGGCGACGGGGCCACGGAGCGCGCGGCCCGGCACCTCGTCCAGCCATGGCCGACGGCGGGCCAGATCGGCGCGGAGGCGCGCACCTATATCGCGTCCGGCGACGGCATCTACATCACCGGCGCCGGGGGCGAGCGGCTGATCGACGGGCCGGCCGGCATGTGGTGCGTCAATGTCGGGCACCGGCGCGCGGAACTGGCGGACGCGATGCGCGACCAGGCGATGGAGCTCTCCTACAACACGCCCTGGTACACGATGAACGAGCCGTCGGTTGCGCTTTCCGAGCGGCTGGCGGCGTACGCGCCGGGCGACCTCAACCATGTCTTCTACACGACCGGCGGCTCGTCCGCGGTCGAGACGGCGCTGCGCTTCATGCAGTTCTACAACAATGTGCGCGGCCGGCCGGAGAAGAAGACGATCCTGTCGCGCCAGGGCGCCTATCACGGCTCGACCTATCTCTCCGGCTCGCTCAACGGCCGCCCGCGCGACCGCGACTGGATGGACGGGGCGGACGGCATGGTGGTCAAGCTTTCCTCGCCCAACCCGTTCCGGCGGCCGGCGGGGATGAGCGTCGAGGCGTTTTCGGATTTTCTCGTCGAGGAGTTCCGCGAGACCGTGGCGCGCATCGGTGCGGAGCGGATCGGCGCCTTCGTGGCCGAGCCGATCCAGGCCTCGGGCGGGGTGATCGTGCCGCCGGACGACTACCTGCCGCGCATCGCGCAAATCTGCCGCGACAACGACATCCTTTACATCTCCGACGAGGTGGTGACGGCGTTCGGGCGCGTCGGCGAGGTGTTCGCCTCGCAGGACGTCTTCGGGGTCGAGCCGGACATGATCACCTTCGCCAAGGGCGTCACCTCCGGCTATTTCCCGCTCGGCGGCGTGATGATGTCGGACCGGCTGTTCGAGACGCTGCGCCGCTCCAACCATCCCGATGCGATGTTCGCGCACGGGCTGACCTATTCCAGCCATCCGGTCGGCTGCGCGGTGGCGCTGAAGAATCTCGACCTGCTGGAAGGCGGCATCCTCGACCATGCGCGGCAGGTCGGACCCTATTTCCAGCAGCGGCTGAGGACGCTGGAGGAGCTGCCGCTGGTCGGCGAGGTGCGCGGCCTCGGCCTGATGGCCTGCATCGAATGCGTCGCAGACCGCGACAGCATGAACCCGCTGAAGCTCGACAACGAGGTCGGCAAGCGCATCGACAGGCACTGCCAGGAGCTCGGCCTGCTGGTCAGGCCGCTGATCAACATGTGCGTGATGTCGCCGCCGCTGGTGATCAGCCGGGAGCAGGTCGACGACATGGTCGCGATTCTGCGCGAAGGCATCTCGCGGACGATGGACGACCTGCGCCGTGAGGGACTGTGGAAGGGGTGAGAACCCTCGCTGCACGATTGCCGCACCGTTAGCGCGCAGTAGATCACGATAACTTGACTGCGGCACTCATGAAACCTAAGAGCGGGCTGTTTGGAAGCCAGCCGCCCGCATAGCCACCGAACGGTAGAGCCATAGTTCGGGGGCCCGCATGCTGTCAGAAAAGTCGTTCATCCGCATCGCAATCCTGAGCACCGCGCTCGTTCCGGCGGCCATACAGCATGCGAATGCGCAGGTTACCCAACTCGAGAGGCTGGAGCTGGAAGCCGAAAGCGACGATATCCTCGTCCAGGACGGATACGTCGCCAAGCAGGATCGCATCGGCACCAAGGTCGACACGCCGATCTCCGAAATACCGCAGGCGATTTCGGTCGTCACCCAGGACCAGATCGAGGACCAGAAGCCGCGTACGCTCAACGAGACGCTCGGCTACACGGCGAGCGCCAATCCGAACAGTTTCGGTTTCGATGCCCGCTATGACGCCTTCTACCTGCGCGGCTTTCCGGCCTACTACACCGGCTTCTTCCGTGATGGCTTGCGGCAGTACAATGGCCCGTCGGCCTGGTTCAAGACAGAGCCTTATGGCATCGAAGGCCTTACGGTCCTCAAGGGGCCGGCCTCTTCGCTCTATGGCATCAGCGGCCCCGGCGGCATGGTCAATCTCGTCACCAAGCGACCCAAGGACGAGACCTATCGCGAGATCGAGGTGCTGGGCGGCACGCATGACCGCCTTCAGGCCGCATTCGATCTGTCGGGCCCGGCCAACGAGGATGGCACGCTGCTCTACCGTCTGACAGGCCTCGGCCGCATCGCCGACACCGAATTGCCCGGCTTCCCGGACGACAAGTTCTATCTCGCTCCCGCCGTCACCTACAAGCCGGACGAGGACACCAAGCTGACCGTGCTGGCCGAGATCTCACGCGCGGTGAACGGAGGGACGGCCTTCTTCTACAACCCGTCCTACGGTGAAGTGTCGGATATCTACAGCGGCGATCCCGATTGGAACGACTTCGTCAGCCTGCAGGGTCGCATCGGTTACGAATTCGAGCACCGGTTCAGTGATCTCCTGACCGTTCGCCAAAACGTGCGATTGAACGGCGTGGACGCCGACCTGCAGTACAGCGGCCTCTACGACGCCGGTGGACCGGATCTCGCCCGCTACTGGGGCCACTACACCGAGACGATGAAGAGCTTCGTCGTCGACAACATGGCGCAGTTCGAGTTCGACACGGGCCCTGTCAGCCATGTCGCGGTTGCCGGCGTCGACTATGGCTGGACCGACTACGAAGCCCACAACGCGACCTCCTACGTCTCGGTCGACGACATCGCCGGCATGACGCCGTCCTTCTCTGGCAGCCAGCAGATGCATCAGGTCGGCGCCTATATCCATGACCAGATGCAGTGGAACGGCTTCACGCTGTTTGCGAGCGGGCGGCACGACTGGGTGTCGAGCCGCAGCAAGGACTACGCCTCAACGCAGACCACCCAGGACGACAGCGCTTTCTCCGGCCGGGTCGGCCTGTCCTATCGCACGGAGTGGGGGATCATCCCCTATGCGAACTATTCGACGTCCTTCGCGCCCAATCTCGGCTTCGTTTACGACTACGGCACGGATACGCGCCGCGTCGCGCGCCCGACCAAGGGCGAACAAATGGAAGTCGGCATCAAATACGAAGTTCCCGATCGGAACATCACCTTGGGCGCGGCCTTCTTCAATATCGATCAGACCGACGGCGTGGTCTACGACGGCACGTTCGACGACGCCGGCAACCAGATCCAACGACAGCTCGATCTCAATTCCCGCGGCCTCGAACTGGAGGCAGCTGCCTCCTTCGACAACGGCTTCGACCTGCTCGCCTCCTACACCTACATGCGCATGGAAATCGTCAAGGGTGTGGACGGTACCGAGGGCAACGAACTCTCTTCGTCGCCAAACCATGTCTTCTCGATCTGGGGCAACTACACGTTCAACTCCGGCGCCCTGCAAGGGCTGGGGCTCGGCGCGGGCTTGCGCTATGTCGGCGAGAGCTTCGGCGACGACACCAACACGTTCAAGAACGACGACCGCGCCTTTGTCGACCTCGCAATGTCCTACGATTTCGGCGCTCGCAGCCCGAAGCTCGACGGACTGAAGTTCCAGGTCAACGTCAAGAACCTCTTCGACGAGCGCAAGCCGGTCTGCACCGCCGCCAACTGCTACTGGGACGAGGGCCGCTCGATCATGGGCAGCCTGCGCCGCAGGTTCTGATGACTGCCGAGGCGACGGCCAAAACGCTTCCGACCCACCGCGTTGTGCTCGCGGTGGGCGGGCTCTATGTGGCCCAGAGCGTGATCGGCGGCATCACCTGGACCGGTCTGCCGGCTGTTATGCGCGATCAAGGCGTATCGCTGGAACATGTCGGCTTACTTTCCCTCATCGCCCTGCCCTGGGCGCTCAAGTTTCTCTGGTCCCCGTTCATCGAGCGCTACCGTCTGCCTTTGTCCGGCGGAAACAGGTCCGCCTCGCTCGTGGTCGCGGGCAGTCTCGTCTGCCTTGCCGGCCTCGCAGCGGTCGCCGTCGCCGGCGTGCAATCCCTGCCTTTCGTTCTTGCCTGCCTGACGCTGGTCGCTTTCGCAGCCTCGACCGTGGACATCGTCTGCGATGGCTATGCCGTGGAGAGCTTTGCCCCGAAGGAGCAGGGCTGGGGCAATGCCGCCCAGGTCGGCGGAGCCTATCTCGGTTCTGCGATCGGCGGCGGACTTTTCCTCGTCATCGTCGCCATGACGGGCTGGAGCATCGGCGTCTGGGCGATGATCGCGCTTCTGGTCGCGCTCGGCTTGCCCTTCGTCTTCACCGCCTCCTCGACCCGGCACGGCGCGGAACGCACACATGTTCCGTCGCTCCGCTCCGCCCTCGCGCGGCCCGAGCTTCGCCGCGGCCTGCTGGTCGCAGCCCTCTATGTCGTGGCGCAGAAGATGGGGCTTGCCATGCTTGCTCCCTTCCTCGTCGACGCAGGCATGAACCTCGGTACGATCGGACTTGTGAACGGCGCGGGCAGCCTTCTGATCGGCTTCGCGGCGGCGATCGCGGGCGGCGCGCTGGTGAGACGCTACGGCACGACAACGGTGATGATCGCGGCAGTCGTGCTCCAGGCCGGCGCACTCGCCTTCTTCGCGGCCAGCCACTATCTGCCGCCGGTGCCGATGCCGCTGCTGGCCGCGGTGGCGATCGCCAGTTCCTCCGGCATCCTCGCGCTCGGTTTCGTCGCGCTCTACGCGCAGTTCATGCGATGGTCGGACCCGCGCCAGGGCGGCATCGACTTTACCCTGTTCCAGTCGATGGACGCATTGGTGAGCATCATCGGCGGCGTGGTCGCCGGCCAGGTTGCCGGCAAGCTCGGCTACGGCATCTTCTTCGGCGCCGCCGCGCTCATTGCCGTGGCAACGATCCCAGCGATCATCGCAACAGTCGGAAAGCGCAACCCTGCCATGCGCACAGCCAGCCCCGCCCACCAGGATGCCTGACATGCTGACCGCCGATACCGTCATACATCTGACGTCGCCACGCACGGTCATGGCCGCGCTGCTCGATCACCTCGGCGAGCATGGTTCCGTAACTGGCAACGAAGCGGCATGGACGGTGGCCTTCGAGATCGGCGCAGCGTCCGCCCGCCTCCTCGACGGATCGATCGCCTTCCGCGTCGAAGCACCCGACGATACTTCCTTGTCCTTCCTCCAGTGGGGCGTGGTCGAGCATGTGCACGAATTCGCGCCGACGGAGCGCCCCGAGGTGTCATGGCGCGGCGGCCTGTCCGCCGGTGCCCAGCTTCCCTATTTCCGCGAGATGCAGGTGGTCTCGGCGCGAAACATCACGCCGCGCATGAGGCGGCTGACGCTGGCAGGCAACAATCTCGAACGTTTCGCGCAGCACGGCATGCATATCCGCCTGCTGCTGAGCCCGCGCCCCGGTGCGGCGGTCGTTTGGCCGGTGATGGGCGCCGACGGACGCCAGGCATGGCCGGGCGGCGAACGGCCTGTGATGCGTATCTATACAATCCGCAACATAGACGTAGCAGCCGGCACGATGGATGTCGATTTCGTGCTGCATGAGGGAGACGACATCCCCGGCGCCGGTTTTGGCGCCAACGCGAAGGCGGGCGAGGTGGTGGGCATTACCGGGCCCGGCGGCGGCAGCCTGCGCCCGGCTTCGCGGTATCTTTTCCTTGGCGACGAGACGGCGCTCCCGGCGATCGGCCGGATGCTGGAGGAGCTGGACGAAAGCGCTTCTGCGACCGCCTTCATCGAGATTGCGGACGACGCCGAGCGGCAGGATCTGTCGCTTCATCCCGGCATCGAGCTGCGCTGGCTCAGCCGTGGCGGACAGGACGCGGGATCGACGACGCTGCTTTCGGACGCCGTGAAGGCGCTGCCCGCGTCATTCTGGGATTTGGAACCCTATGTCTGGGCCGGCTGCGAACAGTCTGCCGCCCGCGAGATCAAGTCCCACCTGCTGAACGAGATCGGACTGCCCAAGAAGCGTGCCCTCATCGCGGCCTATTGGAAGCTCGGCCACGCGGGAGAGACCGAAGACGAGGAGTAGTCCGGCTCAACGCCGCGAAGCCAGCGCCTCGTTCAGCCCCCAGATGTCCTTTTCCTCGGGCGCCGATTCCAGATTGACCACCGGCAGCACGGCGCGGATGTGGTCGTGGTGGGTGCGCACGCCGTATTCGAGGTCGGAGAGGTAGAAGCCTTCGAACCCGTTCGACGTCATCGACTCGTTCGACCACTCGGACAATTGCACGTCCTCCGCCATTGTGTCGCGGTCGATGCGGAAGGCAAGATAGCGCGCGGCGGCCTGCTCGCGGCTCTCGTCGGCATAGCGGTAGATCGCTCCGCGCAGCAGCGTCTGGCCGGTGGAGAGCGGGAATTCCTGGTAGAACTGCACCGTCTCCGGCGTCATGGCGATCACCGTGTTCGGGAACAGGCCGTAGTAGACCCAGGCGCGACGAAGCGGTTCGGGCAGGCGCTCCGGCTGCGGCGCGATCCTGACGTAGTTGCGCACGCTCCAGCGCCGGCCGGCATGCGGGTTGTAGGTGGCGAAGGAGCGCGAGACGCCAGTGACGAAAGGCTCGTCGTAATAGGTCGAACCGTAGAGATCCTGCAGCGCCGGATGGGCCATCGCGACGTGATAGCCCTCGTTGTCGACATCGCGCACCGACTTCCAGTTGACGTTCGACACGCTCGACCAGATGCCCCAGGAGGGCACCATCTCCTCGACTCGGTAAGGCGCGATTTCGGCCTCGTGCCGCCGCATCAGATCGGCGACGGCGGGCTGCGGGCCGGGGCGGAAGCGGATGAAGATGAACCCCATCCAGATTTCCAGGTCCAGCTGCTTCAGGCCGAATTCATGCCTGTCGAGATCAGGGAAGGAACGCGGCCGCGCGGCGCCCCGCAGCGTGCCGTCGAGATTGTAGACCCAGCCATGGAACGGGCAGACCAGCGCGTTGCGGCAGTTGCCCTGGTTGTCGGCGACGACTCTGCTGCCCCGATGCCGGCACATGTTGAGGAAGGCGCGCACGACGCCATCCTTGCCGCGCACGACGAGCGCCCGCTCGCCGACCACGTCCATCGCCAGGTAGTCGCCGGGGTTCGGCACGTCGGAGACGTGGCCGACGATCTGCCAGTGGGTGCGGAACAGGTGCTCCTTCTCCAGTTCGAGGAGCGCCGGACTGTGATAGGTCCAGCCCGGAAGGCCGCTGCGGTCCCAGTCGTTCGGAATAGCCACATTGCCCGCATGGCGGTTCATGAAAGCCCCCGTTCTTATTGAATGTTCATTCAATAAGAACATATTTATCTTTATAATGCAATGGGTTGTGCAAAACGACCTAGATTTGCAGCGCACGATGCGACCGAATTTGGCGAACCGCCGCGCCGAGTCTGCCCGGATTTCCGTCGTGAAATCCGCGCCTTAGCCAAGCTTCCCCGCGAGCCGGCGGGGGCATGGATGCGATTGTCGAACTGCCGAGAAATCCAACGGTGTGGAAGCGACCCTCAGGTCGACTTCACGCGCAGGCGCACGATGCGGTTCCTCTCGCGCTTCAGCACCACGAAGCGCTTGCCGTGGAAGGTAAAGGCCTGCTTCTCCTCAGGAATGGTCTGCGCCTCGTGGATGACGAGGCCGGCGACCGTCACCGCCTCGTCGTCCGGCAGGTTCCAGTCGAGCGCCCGGTTGAGGTCGCGGATCGGCACCGTTCCGTCGACGATGACCGATCCGTCCGGCTGCTGGCGCACCCCCTGCATGTCGATGTCGTGCTCGTCGGCGATCTCGCCGACGATCTCCTCGATGATGTCTTCCAGCGTGACGAGACCTTCGACCTCGCCATATTCGTCGACCACGATCGCGATGTGCGCCTTGCGGCGCAGGAAGGCGTTGAGCTGGTCCTGGAGCGAGGTCGTGTCGGGGACGAACCAGGGTTTTGACGCGACCTTCATGATATCGATGCGGGAGAAGTCGTGCTGAACCTCGTGCAGCGCCCGCAGCAGATCCTTGGCGTGGATGACGCCGACGATGTTGTCGATCGATCCGCGCCAGACCGGGATCCGCGTATAGGGGCTCCGCAGCACCTCCGCCACGACGGTTGCCGGCGGCGCGTCGCCGTCGACCGCGCGGATCGACGTGCGGTGCACCATGATGTCGGACACTTCGAGCTCCGCGAGGTCGAGCAGGCCGCCGACGCGGTCGCGGTCGGCCTTGATGAACGCGCCTTCGCGATGCAGCACTTCCAGCGTGCCGCGCAGTTCGTCATGCGCCGACAGGAGCGACGTGTCGCTGGACAGGTTGATGCCGAACACCCGCAGCAGACCGCGGACGGCGCCATTGGCGAGAATTGAAAGAGGCCCGAACAGGAACACGATGAAGCGGGCGAAGGGCGAGACGAACAGCGCGAACTGCTCCGGACGCGCCAGGGCCCACGATTTTGGCAGGATCTCGGAGAAGATCACCAGGAGCACAGTCATGCCGATGGTCGCGTAGATGACGCCGGCGTCGCCGAAGATGGTCAGAAGCAGGCTCGTCGCGAGCGCGGAGGCAAGGATGTTGACGAGGTTGTTGCCGATCAAGAGCGCGCTGACCAGCCGGTCCTTGCGCTCGATGAGTTGCTCGACATGCCGGGCGCGGGTGTCGCCGCCAGCCGACAGAGCATGGAGACGGGCCCGCGACGCCGCGGTCATTCCCGTCTCGGTGCCGGAAAAGAAAAAGGACAGGACAATAAGGAACAGGATCGCCCCACCGGTGACAAGGAGCGTCGTGTCGATCGTCACAAAAGGTTCTCCCTGAGAAAGGACAGGACTTCGGAGGCCGGCACGTCCTTGGCGATGAAGGACTGGCCGATGCCGCGCGTCAGGATGAAGGTGAGCGCGCCGCGCGATACCTTCTTGTCCTGCGAAATGTATTCCAGAAGCCGCTCGGCGCCGGGGAGCTCGCCCGGCACGTCGGACATCCGCCATGGCAGCCCGACGTCGCGCAGGTGCCGCTCGACCCGCTCGGCGTCGTCGGGGCTGGCGAGGTTCATCCGCGCGGAGAAGCGGTGTGCCAGCGCCATGCCGATCGCCACGCCCTCGCCATGGACGAGGCGGGCGGAATCGTAGGCGGTCGCGGCTTCGAGCGCGTGGCCGAAGGTGTGGCCGAGGTTGAGCAGCGCCCGGTCGCCGGTCTCGAACTCGTCGCGGGCGACCACGTCGGCCTTGGCCTGGCAGGACACGGCGATTGCCCGGGTGCGGGCTGGTCCGCCGGAGAAGACCTCCTGCCAGTTGGCCTCCAGCCAGGCGAAGAAGTCGGGCCGGTCGATCAGGCCGTATTTCGCCACCTCGGCATAGCCGGCGCGGAACTCGCGCTCGGAGAGCGTATCGAGCGTGCCGGTGTCCGCGATCACCAGCTTCGGCTGCATGAATACGCCGACCAGGTTCTTGCCGCGCGGCGTGTTGATGCCGGTCTTGCCGCCCACGGAGGAATCGACCTGCGCCAGAAGCGAGGTGGGCACCTGGACGAAGTTCATGCCACGCCTGACGATGCCCGCCGCGAAGCCGGTGAGATCGCCGATCACGCCGCCGCCGAGTGCAATGACGGCGTCGCGCCGCTCGAGCCGGGCGCCGAGCACGCCGTCGACGACCTGTTCGAGATGCTCGAAGCTCTTGGTTTTCTCGCCTGGCGGAAGCGTGATCGCCACCGTCTCGATGCCGGCCTTGGACAGGCTGTCGGTCAGCGCGGGAAGCCAGGCGGCCGCGACGTTGCCGTCGGTGACGATGGCCGCCCGCACGCCGGGCAGCCGCGCGGCGATCTCGGTGCCCGCGCGCTCGATCAGGCCCTTGCCGATGAGGATGTGGTAGCTGCGCTCGCCGAGGCCGACGGTGACGACCTCGGGCGCGCCGGTCGCGCCCATCGCATTCATGCGGCACCCTCCTTCGACTGCTCCTCGCGGTCAAGCCAGGACGACAGGGCCTCGAGCACCTCGGCCATGATCTCCTCGCGCCGCACGTCGCGGGTCGTGACCGTGATGTCGGCGAGCCCGTAGACGGGATAGCGCTCGGCCATCAGGCGCTCCATCACCGCGCGGGGGTCTGGCGCCTTGAGAAGCGGCCGGTTGGGCTTCTTGGCGACGCGGGTCATCAGCGTGTCGAGGTCGGCCTTGAGCCAGATGGAGATGCCGTCGCGGACGATCGCCTCCCGGGTATGCGCGTTCATGAAGGCGCCGCCGCCGGTGGAGACCACCTGCGGGCCGTCCTTGACGAGGCGGCCGACGACGCGCTCCTCGAGCGCCCGGAACTCCGGCTCGCCGTAGCGCTCGAACAGTTCGGGGATCGTCATGCGCGACACGGTCTCGATCTCGTGGTCGCTGTCGACGAAGGCAAGCCCAAGCGCCTGCGCCAGCTTGCGCCCGATCGCCGTCTTGCCCGCCCCCATCAGCCCGACGAAGACGACCGAACGCCCGCCGAGCCTGTCTTTCAGGCCGGCATGCGCGGAATCCAGCGTCTCCATTTCCTGAACCATCGGATTTTCCGGGCAATTGCCAGTGTCGGGGCGTATCGACATCAAAAGGCCTAGCGCGTCAAGCAGGGCCGGTCCTGCGCCGGCGTCTTGAATTGACACAGGCGTCGTCCCATAACGGACGGGGGCGGACGACAGGACAATCAGGGCAGATCGGGGTAATGCCGACACTCTTCAGGCTTCTGACGGTCATCGCGCTCATCGTCGGGATCGTCTACGGCGCGATGCATGCGCTGGTCTTCTTCGTCAGGCCGAACAAGGGCGAGATGACCGAGCGCGTGCCGGTCGAACGCCTGATGCGCGACAAATGACGGGCGAAAGCGGATGAACAGCGCATCGCTGGTCGAGTCGTTCCTGGAGATGATGAGCGCCGAGCGCGGCGCGGCCGAGAACACGCTCGCCTCCTACCGCCGCGACCTCGACGACGCACGCGAACACCTCTCGGGCGAGCCTGGCGGCCTGGCCGGGGCCTCGTCGGCGGCGATCCGCGGCTATCTCGACGGCATCGCGCAGCGCGGCTTCGCCGCGTCGAGCCAGGCGCGCAAGCTGTCGACGCTGCGCCAGTTCTACAAGTTCCTCTATTCGGAGGGCCTGCGGGCGGACGACCCCTCGGGCCCGGTGGACAGCCCGCGCAAGGCCCGCCCGCTGCCGAAGGTGCTGAGCGAGGCGGAGACGGGGCGGCTGCTCGACCGGGCGTCGGAGGCGGCAACTACCGGCGAGACTGGAGCTGTCCGCATGCTGGCGCTGGTGGAGGTTCTCTACGCCACCGGGCTTCGCGTCTCCGAGCTCGTCTCGCTGCCGGTCGGCGTCGCGACGCGCGACGAACGCTTCTTCATCATCCGCGGCAAAGGCGGCAAGGAACGCATGGTGCCGCTGTCGCCGAAGGCGCGCGCGGCGATGCGCGACTGGCTGGCGCTGCGCAACGCCGAGCCGAAGCTCGCCGCGAGCCCCTGGCTCTTCCCCTCGCATTCGGAACAGGGCTACCTGCCCCGGCAGGTTTTCGCCCGCGACCTGAAGACGCTTGCCGCCGGCGCGGGAATCGGCGCCAACCGCGTCTCGCCCCACGTGATCCGCCACGCCTTCGCCAGCCACCTGCTGCAGAACGGCGCGGACCTGCGAGCGGTGCAGGAATTGCTCGGTCATTCCGACATATCCACGACGCAAATCTATACGCATGTACTGGAGGAAAGGCTCGTGCGGCTGGTGCACGACCATCACCCGCTTGCCGATTAGGATGCGCGACGGTATGTGGAGGCTCGATTTCGCGCGCCGCAGACCCCATCTGGGGGCGATGCGCCGCCTATCCTACCTGTTTCCGGCGCGTGGTTCGCGAACGTATGTTTAATTATCTCGATTTCGAAAAGCAGCTTGCCGACATCGAAGCGAAGATCGCCGAGTTGCGGAAGCTGTCGGCTGACGGCAGCGTCGACTTCGCCGACGAGATCGCCCGGCTGGAGAAGCGGTCGCAGGATCTGCTGCGCGATCTCTACAAGGCGCTGACGCCCTGGCAGAAGGCGCAGGTGGCCCGCCATCCCGACCGTCCGCACTGCCTGGACTACGTGCGGACCCTGTTCACGGATTTCACGCCGCTGGCCGGCGATCGCAGCTTCGGCGACGACCATGCCATCATCGGCGGCTTCGCCCGCTTCCGCGGCGAACCGGTCGCGATCCTCGGCCAGGAGAAGGGCGCAGACACCAAATCGCGCCTGAAGCACAATTTCGGCATGGCGCGGCCCGAGGGCTACCGCAAGGCCGTGCGCATCATGGAACTCGCCGACCGGTTCAAGGTGCCAGTGGTGACGCTGGTCGACACGGCCGGCGCCTATCCGGGCATCAACGCCGAGGAGCGCGGGCAGGCCGAGGCGATCGCGCGCTCGACCGCCGCCTGCCTCAACCTGCGCAGTCCGAGCGTCTCGGTCGTCATCGGCGAAGGCGGTTCGGGCGGAGCGATCGCGATCGCGACAGCAAATCGCGTCTACATGCTGGAGCACTCGATCTATTCGGTCATCTCGCCGGAGGGCGCGGCCTCGATCCTGTGGCACGATTCGACCCGGGCGAAGGATGCCGCGACCAACATGAAGATTACCGCCCAGGATCTCCTCGACATGAAGGTGATCGACGGAATCATCCCCGAGCCGCTGGGCGGCGCGCATCGCGCGCCGGAGACCGTCATCAACGCGACGGGCGACCGAATCGCCTCCGCGCTCGCCGAACTGCGGCAATCCAACGCGGACTACCGCGAGCAGCGCCGGGAGAAATTCCTGGCAATCGGTCGTAATCTCTGACGACGTTTTCAGGCAGCGCGCGCCATAAATTCGCCGCTCGGTTGCGCTGAATGAACTCTACGTGACTTGAGGGTTCACGGGGACGCGCAACGCTTGCGGTAATGATTTTTCAAGGTTAACCGGACTAGCGTCAGGGTGATCCGACGGAAGACATCCGCAAAGGCCGTTCGTTGTCGGGGATAATCAGCGGGACGAAAGACAGCGCCGAGTGATGAGTTCTAGCCTATTCCGCGCCGGTGCGCTCATTGCCTTGCTCGCAGTGGCGGGCTGCAACGGTTCGCTCGAGGAGATCGCACCGAAATCCGAACGCGCCCTCTCTACGAAGATGACCGAACTCGTCCGGTCAAAGGGCATGCAGAAGAATTCACCGATCATGGTGCGTATCTTCAAGGAAGAGAACGTCCTCGAGGTCTGGAAGCAGAAGTCGAACGGCCGCTACGACCTCGTCACCAGCTACAACATCTGCAAATGGTCCGGAAAGCTCGGCCCGAAGTTCACCGAGGGCGACCGCCAGGCGCCGGAGGGCTTCTATGCCGTCGGTCCGGGGCAGATGAACCCGAATTCCAATTATTACCTTGCTTTCAACACCGGCTATCCGAACGCCTATGACCGCGCGCAGGGCCGTACCGGCTCGCACCTGATGGTGCACGGCGCCTGCTCGTCGTCGGGCTGCTATTCGTTGACCGATGCGCAGATGCAGGAGGTGTACGCCTTCGCGCGCGACGCCTTCGCCGGCGGCCAGACGGCGTTCCAGCTCCAGGCGTTCCCCTTCCGCATGACGGGCGCCAACATGGCCCGCTACAAGGACGATCCGAACTTCGAATTCTGGAAGATGCTGAAGGAAGGCTACGACCACTTCGAGATCACCAAGCTGCCGCCGAAGGTGGACGTGTGCGAAAAGCGCTATGTCTTCAACCGTTTGACCGACGGACAGACGGCCTTCTCGCCCACCGCTGCATGCCCGGCCGCGACGATGCCCGACACGCTGGCGACTGCGTTCCAGTCGCACCAGTCAAAAGAGACAGCGGCGTTTTCGGCAGCTCTCACCAAGTCCGCACCGCCGCCGAAGGCCTCCATCCTGGGCGTGAAGGAAGCCAGCCTTGTCGCCGACTGGAGCAAGAAGCGGTCGCGCGGCGAGCGCGTGCCCATGGAGCCGCCGTCGATGCAGAAGGACGGCCGCGTCGTAGCATCCTCGACCATGGGTCGCATCGACTCGCCGCTCGGCCGCAAGATGGCGGCAATCGAGGCGGCCGAAGCCGCCAAGAAACGCGCCGAGGAAGAAAAGAAGCTTGCCGCCGAACGCGCCAAGGCGGACGCCGAAGCCAAGCGCATCGCGCTGGAAGAGGCCAGGAAGGCGCCGAAGCCGGAGGCTACCGCCGAAGCCAAGGTCGAGCAGGCAGCGGCCGAGCCCGAGAGCAGCGTCACGGCGGTTCGCAAGCGCATCCGGAACCTGTTCGGCGGCTGATGAGCCGTCCAATCACGGTCTACGACCTCAGGGGGCTGAACTGTCCCCTTCCCGTGCTCAAGGCCCGCAAGAGGTTGTCGAAGATGCGCCCGGGCGCGCGTATCTGGCTGGAGACGACTGACCCGCTGGCCGCGATCGACATCCCGGCCTTCTGCAATGAAACGGGCCACGAACTGATCGAGACGCAGAAGGCGGACTACGGCTACCGTTTTCTGGTGAGCCGGCGACCGGCCCGCCCGATCAGGCCCTGAAGCCGGCAATCGCCAGCGGATTGTCCTCGATCGCCGCGCGGTCGGGCACGCCGATGGCGACCTGCCCGGTGATGGCCGAAAACAGCCGCCGCACATAGTCTTCGGGCAGGCCATCGCCGATGACGACGAGACGCACGCCGCGCGGCCCTTCCGGCCAGAACGGCAGCCGCGCCGGCGGATGCAACATCGACTGGACGCCGTGGATGACCAGCGGACGCGACGGATCCTCCGCCAGCTCGATCACCCCCTTCATGCGCAGCAGGCGCTCGCCCTGGGTGGAGCGGAGCAGATCAAGGAAGGTCTCGATCGCCGAATAGGGCACCGGCCGGTCGTGGACGAGCGAGAAGCTGCGGATATGGTCGTGGCGGTGATGGTCGTGATCATGGTGATGATGATGGCCGTGATCGTGATCGTGGTCATGATGCTCGGCCTGGTGGATCGCCTCGTCGCGCAGCCAGCGGCCGACATCGGCGGTCTTGGTGGCGGGATCGTAGAGGCCGCAGTTGAACAAGTCCGCGACGCTTGCCGTCAACGCCGACGGCACGATCGGCGCACCGGGGTTAAGGCGCCGGATCGTTGCGAGCAGGTCAGCCGGAGGCTCGGCCATGTCCGTCTTGGTCAGCACGATCCGGTCGGCCACCGCGATCTGGCGCGCGGCCTCGGCGTGGTGGTCGATCGTGGCAAGGCCATTGATGGCATCGACCGTGGCGATCACACCGTCGAGCCGGAACGCCTGCATCAGCGCCGGATGCCCCATCAGCGAGAGCAGGACGGGGACCGGATCGGCGAGCCCCGTGGTCTCGATGATCACGCGCTGGAGCGACGGCGTGCGCCCGGTCTGGATACTGTCGACGATGCCCGCCAGCGTGTCGACCAGATCGCCGCGCACCGTGCAGCAGATGCAGCCGCCGGAGAGCTCGATCACCCCGTCGCTCGAGCTCTCGACGAGGAGATGGTCGATCGCCACTTCGCCGAATTCGTTGACAATGACGGCGGTGTCGACGAGCGCGGGATCCCTGAGGAGCCGGTTGAGCAGGGTCGTCTTGCCGGATCCGAGGAAGCCGGTGAGCACGGAAACGGGGAGTGGCAGGTTCATATGCGTCCTACTGCGTCACGCCGTTGGACGGCGCCTGCGCGCTTTCCTCGACCGGGGGCGTGTAGTCCGGGCGCGGCAGCGGCACCGGGATGTTGCCGACCATCGCCGGCCGCTCGAACTTCGGCATGAAGGGCGAGGCGGGGCCGGTGGCATTGCCGATCGAGATCGCTGTGACCCGCGGCGTCGGCAGCTCGCCGCCGGTCAGATGCGCGGAGTGGAAGACGAGCTGGCCCTTCTCGTCCAGCGCGTCGAGACGCTCCTTGGCAGCGGCCTTGGTGCAGACCGTGTCGCGCATATTGATCGCCGGCGCGGTCTCCTCGCCGGGATTGGCCTTGACCTCCCAGAGCTTCGGGCTCTGGGCCGGCGGCAGCGAGAAACCCTTGGCGAGAAGATCGGCCGCCTTGTCGGCGCGGGTCGCTACGGAGGTGGCGCCGATCACCACCGCGAGCATGGTGCGGCCGTTGCGCGTTGCCGAGGCGACGAGGTTGTAGCCCGCCGGGCAGGTGTAGCCCGTCTTCATGCCGTCGGCCCCGGTGAAGCGGCCGATCAGCGTATTGTGGTTCTCGATCACGTCCTTGCCCGAGCCTAGCGCCTCGATGGTGAAGTAGGAGGCGTATTGCGGGAATTGCGCGCGCAGCGCGAGCGCCAGCACGGCGAGATCGTGCGCCGTGGTGTATTGGCGGTCGTCATGCAGGCCGTGCGGATTGACGAAATTGGAGTTCGTCATGCCGAGCCGCTTGGCCTCGCTGTTCATGCGCGCGGCGAACGCCTCTTGCGAGCCGCCGAGGCTCTCGCCGATCGCGGTGGCGACATCGTTGGCGGACTTGACCATGATGATCTTGAGCGCGGCGTCGAGCGTGAGCACTGTGCCGGCGGGATAGCCCATCTTGCTGGGCGGCTCCTTCGTCGCCCTCTCACTGATTCGCACCGGCGACTCGAGGGTCACCTCGCCGAGCTGGATCGCGCGGAACGCCACGTAGGCGGTCATCAGCTTGGTCAGCGAGGCGGGATACCAGCGCTGGAAGGCCTGCTCGCTGTCGAGCACCGCGCCGGTGTTCGCGTCAAGCAGCAGCGACGGACCGGCGTCGGCCGGCATCGCGGCGCCGAAAATGATCGACGCCACTGTCGCTGCCCACAGGAATCCGTTCGGTCGTCTCATTCGCGGAACTCGCCCCTTGCAGGTTCTTACCTGGTGTCCTTAAGCTTCGGCGGCAATGGGACGCGCCGCCCGGATCAGGGTGTCAGTGCGGACTAGTTAGCCTATGTGACGCCAAGATGGCAAAGGGCCGCCTGGCCGCAGCGATGTCAATCGCTTGCGCCAGGCCGCCATGCCGCCGGAGACGAAATCGATATGCCGATCCTCAACCGTGCCGCCGAACTCCAGGACGAGGTCGCCGCCTGGCGGCAGGAGATCCACCGAAACCCCGAACTGCAGTTCGACGTCTTCAAGACGGCGGCGTTTGTGAAGCAGCGGCTGGAGGAATTCGGCTGCGACGAGATCGTGACCGGCCTCGGCAAGACGGGTGTGGTCGGCATCATCCAGGGCCGGCTCGGCCCGGGCGAGACGATCGGGCTGCGCGCCGACATGGACGCCCTTCCGCTCAACGAGATCACCGGCAAGCCCTATGCCTCGACCACGCCAGGCAAGATGCACGCCTGCGGCCATGACGGCCACACCGCCATGCTGCTGGGCGCGGCGAAATATCTCGCCGAGACGCGCAATTTCGCCGGGCGGGTCGCGGTCATCTTCCAGCCGGCCGAGGAAGGCGGCGGCGGCGGCAACGAGATGGTCAAGGACGGCATGATGGACCGTTTCGGCATCACCCGCGTCTTCGGCATGCACAACATGCCCGGCATGCCGGTGGGCAGGTTCGCGATCCGGCCCGGCCCGATCATGGCCGCGACGGCCGAGTTCACCATCACGGTGTCCGGACGCGGCGGCCATGCGGCGATGCCGCACGTCTCGGTCGATCCGATCGTGGCCGGGGCGGCGATGGTCGGCGCGCTGCAGACCATCGTGTCGCGCACCGCAGACCCGATCGAGGCGCTGGTCGTCTCGGTGACCAAGTTCCACGCCGGCGACGCCTACAACATCATCCCGGAAAAGGTCGAGATCGCCGGCACGGTGCGGACGCTGAAGAAGGAGATGGCGGCGATCGCCGAACGGCGCATCCGCGAGATCTGCGAAGGCGTGGCGGCCGCACACGGGGCGAGGGTGCACATCGACTACGATTCAAACTATCCCGTCACCGTCAACGATCCGCAGCAGGCCGCGTTCGCGACCGAGGTAGCGCGCGAGGTTGCCGGCGAACCGAACGTCGAGGCGGCGACACCGCCGGTGATGGGCGGCGAGGACTTCTCCTACATGCTGGAAGCCCGGCCGGGCGCCTTCATCTTCATCGGCAACGGCAACTCCGCCGGCCTGCACCATCCGGCCTACGACTTCAACGACGAGGCCATCCCGCACGGCATCAGCTACTGGGTGCGGTTGGCGGAGCAGGCGCTACCGGCGCGCTAGGCCACTGCCTTGCGCCGATCCTTCTTGGCGGATCGAGCCGAAGCGGCTATGTGTCTCTCCGCGTGGTCCCGTAGCTCAGTAGGATAGAGCATCAGATTCCTAATCTGAGGGTCACAGGTTCGAATCCTGTCGGGATCACCATATCACCGTCGCGAGACAAAACCGGGGGAATGGATCGATGCCGCGGTATCTGGCCGGTGCTCTTGCCCTCCTCGCGCTGACGATTCTGCCAGGCGCATCCGGCGCGCAGACGGGTCCGGGCGAGACGAGGCCGGACCTGCCGCCCAAAGTGGTGAAGTCGTCGCCCGTCAACCTCGTCTTCCACCGGGAATCGGGCGCCTACGAGCTCTCTTACAGCATGGTTCCGCGCGAGCAAGTGTTCGGCCGCGTCTTCAACGAGGCCGGCGTCTCGGTCGAGTGGCGCGACCGCTCGGCCGCCACGGAGGTGATCTCCGGCAGGCATAGGGGATCGCTCGACGCCATCGCCGGCGACCTGCTTGCCGGCCGCAACTTCGTCGCCACCTACCAGCCGGCCAGCCCGGTGCCGCGCATGGAGCATCTCGTCGTGCTGGGACGCTCCGGTGCGGGCGGCCAGGCAACCGAGGTGGGCGTCAGCGCCACGGCCGCGCCGACCATGCCGCTGACCACAGCCGAAGAGCCGGCGCAGCAGCAACCCGCCGCACAGCAGGGCGGTTGCCGGCCGGCCGCTGCATCGGAAGAGACGACCGAACCCTTCATCTCCGCCGCTGTCGCTTCGGGAGCCAACGGCGCCGACCTCAGCAGGCGGGGCCAGATCGTGCTGAAGGATAACAGGATCCTGCTCGCCGGCGGGTTCGACGACTGCGCCGGCCAGCCTACCGACCAGAGCGACCTGCTCGATCAGGCAAGCGGCAAGATCACGCCCACCGGGCGCATGCGCACCGCGCGCGCCGGCGCGACGCTGCAGATGCTGCCGTCGGGCGACGTCCTGGCCATCGGCGGCGATACCGGCGGCGGCATGGCCGGCGCGACCGACAAGGTCGAGCGCTACGAGGTGGCGAGCGGCCAGTGGAAGACGGCGGGCCTGCTGTCGATGCGCAAGGACGGCATCGTGACCTGCGGCCTGAAGGATGGCTCGGTGCTGATCGTCGGGGGAAAGCCCGTCGCCGGAAACCCCGACCTCGCCCGCCAGGCGGAAATCTACGACCCGGCGGCCCAGAAGACACAACCGCTGCCCGCCAGGGCGACCCACGCGCACAGCACAGGCGCAAAGACGCTCACGCTGGAGGATGGCCGGTGCCTGATCGCCAGCGACGGGCCGGGGGCCAATCTGGAAATCTACGATCCCGTCCAGCGGGCATTCACGTCGATCGCAGTGCCGGCGGAGATCGCCGAGAACCTTGTCGGCGCCGTTCAACTGGGATTGCTGCCAGACGCGACGGTGCTGCTCGTCTCCGACCGGCCCTACGTCTTCAATCCGAAGACCGGACGGTTCCGATCGATCCCCTGAACGCTCAGAACTGTGACGGCCAAAGCCCGTAGAGGGACACGCAGGCCCGCATCGTCAGGTAGGGGTCCTGAACTTCGACCGGGAGGTTATTGCCGGTCAATCCCAGCATCTCCGTCTTCATGACCCTGTTGGCCGCGCTCTCGCTGTACCAGAACTGCCCGGCATTACCCGAGGCGAGGTATTTGCCGCCCGGACCGGCCTTGTCGGCGAAATTGTTCGTCGCCAGCACCTGGTGGCTGTGAGGCGGAAGATTGCCGACGGTGAGCGTGATCGATTCAGTCCCACCCATCTGGCCTATTACATAGGTCGACAACCCTGGTCCGGTACCAGCGTGGATAGGCAACCGTCCGCGAAGGTCGGGCAGACCAAACGTGCTCACGCCATCGCCGCCGAACGTCGTGCCGTACAAGGCGAACAGCACATCGTTCTGGCTGATCGACAGCAACCCTCCGTTCGCCTCCGCCCAGCCTGACGGACAGAAATTGTAAGGAACGATGATCACCTCGCCGACGTAAGGGCTGGAATCGGCAAACGCCTGCCGCGGATCGACCGTTGAAGCGAGCGCTCCAATTGCAAGCGCTGCGATGGCAGCCCTGAAACAACGAGATCCCAACATCTTCACCCCCTACCGATCATGAGCCACACCGTGCGCCCATGGCTTCATAAGCACCACGCAAATCGTCAATCGCGCGACGGGAAGATGCCCTGGAGCGCGATGCACCAGGTCATCGTGAGATATGGGCCGCGATGGCCGACGGGCTGCCCGTTGCCGGTGATCCCGATCATGGCGGAGTTCATGGTGCGGTTGGGCACCGACTCGGAATACAGGTTCAGGTTGTTGGCACCCGACGCCAGGAGCTTGTCACCGGGGCCTGCCTTGTCCGCGATGGCGTTCGTCACGTTTACGACGTGATTGTGCGCGGGCATCTGGGCGGTAGTGAGCGTGAAGCTCTCCTGCCCGCCCGTCTGACCGACAATATAATTTGAGAGCCCCGGCCCCTGTCCCTGGCCGATGGGGGCGCGGCCCCTCAGATCGGGAAGAGCAAACGTCGTCCGGCCATCGCCGCCAAACATCGTTCCCAGAAGCGAGAAAAGCGCGGTGTTCTGCGCGATCGGAAGGAGTTGGCCGTTCGCCTGGGCAAAGTAGCGCGGGCAGAAATTATACCCCACGAGCATCATTTCGCCGAGGAACGGCTCGTATCCGGCATGTGCCGGCGCGGCGGCGCCGACGGCGGCTCCGGCAATGCCGGCAGCTGCTGCAATGCGCACCAGGCGCGATGAAACGGACATCCTGCCCCCCTATGAAATCTGACCCCAAGGACTAACGTAACGTCACCTTAGTGGCTTACTCTACTTTCGAGAAGCTGTTTTTACTAGCTACGCGGAGATTCGGACACAACCCCGTGTTCAGTCGACTGCGTCCGCAAAGCCCAGATCGCGCACAGCCTGAATCTGCGCGGCTGTGAAGCCATGATCCGGATGGCTCCTGAAGCGGCCGACGGAGACAGGAGCGACGAGCTCTGCGAGCGATACGGGGTCGGCACCGGGAGCGGAAATACCGAGGAAATGGAGCAGGCCGCGGATCTCCCCGTCCGGACTGGCGCAAAGCCGATCATAGTTGAGGAGATGGAACCTGTCGGGGCCGATCACCCGCCCGATCTCGACCGCCCTGCGGTTGGCAGTGATCCAGAAGTCCAGCGCCACGCTGGGCGTCAGCGGAACGGTGTGCACGTCCGCATTGCCGATCACTGCGCCCCAATTGGCGCGCTGCTGCTGGTTTTTGCTGAACGCCATGTCGAGGCCGTTGCGGATGACATGGACATATTTCAGGTTCGGTATCGTCGCGGCGACCTGCGGCAGGAACACATGCGTGTTCGGCTCCTTCCACCCCCAGCCGCGAAACAGCTGGCGATCGTATCGCCGGGAGTGGAAAAGCTCTGTCAGCACGGCCGGCGTCACGCCGAGAAAGAAGCCCACCTCCTCCGCCTCACGCATGATCGTGCGCAAACGGGCTTCCGCCCCGTTCGGCAGGTTGTCCGTCAGCCCCTCCTCCATCGCGCGCCGGAACAGATTCAACGCGAAGAAGAATTCGTCCGGTTCAGGCATTGCCCGGAACCAGGCCGGCCGCTTGAACAGGAGCGTGAACCAGAGGTTGTCCAGCTTGGAATTGAGCGAATCGCCGATATAGATGTCGAGCATCTGTAGCATGCGCGCGACGACGCGCGTCCCGCTGCCGCCGAGGCCGCCGACGGCGACGATATGCGGATACTGCATCACGCCTGTAACCGCCCCTCGGGAGACCGGATCATCTCGATTTCGCCGCCCATGCCAGCCACCACACGCTCGCCCGAAGCGCGGCCCGGATATCCGCTTCTCACGATGCTTCTCCTCGAAATGCCAAGCCCCGCCGGCAGAGCCGGATAGAACCGTCCGGCCGGCGAAAACAGTCGCCGTCCAGATTTCAAAGCAGGCGGGCATGGGAATACCAGCTGCCTGCGGTTGTAAAGGCAGTATTGCGGAATCACGATGCGCAAGGTCGAATTCCTGATCGCAGGCGTCCGGAAAGCGGAGAAGGACTATTTGAGGAACATCTTCCAGACGTGAAGCGCCTGTCGCAGATGATCCCGGATGATCTGGGACGCTGGGGCATTCCCTGCCCCGGCCGCCGCCTTACAGCGTACGCAGCGCGGCGATCAGCGCCTGCATGTCGGCGGGCAGTGGCGCCTCGAACTCCATCACCTCGCCGCTGACCGGGTGGGCGAAGGCGAGCAATCCGGCATGCAGCGCCTGGCGCGGAAAGGCGTCGACCACCTGGCGCACATCGTCGGGAAGGCGGTTGGACTTGGTCCGGAAGCCAGCGCCGTAGTCGCGGTCGCCGACCAACGGATGGCCGATATGGGCCATGTGAACGCGGATCTGGTGCGTGCGGCCTGTCTCCAGCCGGCATTCGACCAGGCTCGCGACCGGACCGTCGGGCCGCTTCGCGCCGAATGTCTCCAGAACCTCGAAATGGGTGATCGCATGGCGAGCATCCGGCCGGGTCTCCGGCACGACAGCCTGGCGGGTGCGGTCCTTGGTCGAGCGGCCGAGATGCGCGTCGATCGTGCCCGACTTGCGCGACGGGACGCCCCATACGACGGCGAGATAGGCGCGCTCGAGCTCGCCCTCCTGCCCGTGGTCGGCGAAGGCCTCCGACAGTTCGCGGTGGGCGAGGTCGGTCTTCGCGGCGACCATGACGCCGCTCGTGTCCTTATCGAGACGGTGGACGATGCCGGGCCGCGCCACCCCGCCAATGCCGGACAGCGACGCGCCACAGTGATGGATCAGCGCGTTGACGAGCGTGCCGGTCCAGTTGCCTGCGCCCTGATGGACGACGAGGCCGGCCGGCTTGTCGATGACGATGAGTTGGTCGTCTTCGAAGAGGATGTCGAGCGCGATGTCCTCGCCCTGCGGCTCGGCCGGCGCGGGCGCGGGCATGTCGATCACGACGTCCTCGCCGCCGGCCAGCTTATGCTTTGCCTCTCCAACCACCTTGCCGCCGATGGTCACGGCTCCCGCCTTGATCAACGCCTGCACACGGCTGCGCGACAGGTCCGGACCAGCTACGCCCGCAAGCCACTGGTCGAGCCGCTGGCCGGCCGCATCCGTCCCCGCGTGATACGCTTTCCTTGGCGAGCCCGCTTCGCTATCAGGGGCATTCATCATCGACGGGACCGGGCAAGACTGAACATGGCGGGACGCAATACGGATCTGGAGCAGGACGAGAAGCCGCTCGACCCGGCCGCCGAGCGCGTGCGGCAGAAGATGGTGCGCTTCATGGCGATCAATCTGGGCATCCTGTTCTTCGCGGTTATGGTTGTGATCCTGGCCGTTGTCTACAGGAACTGGAACAGCGTCGAGACACCGGCGGAGGCGTCGGCACCGCCGCTCGGCGAGACGACCAGGGCGCCGCTGGTGGTTCCGGCGGGTGCCCGCGTGATCTCGCAGAGCCTCTCGGCAGGTCGCCTGTCGCTCCACGTCGCGCTCGACCCGCAGGGCGAGGCGATCCTGATCTACGACCTGCCTGCCGGCCGGCTGATCGGCCAATACGACATCGTACGGCCATGAGCGGCAGGCGCATCGGCGCGGTCACCTTCCTCGTCCGCGACTATGACGAGGCGATTGCCTGGTTCCGCGATGCACTCGGCTTCCAACTGGTCGAGGATACGCCGCTCGGCGGCGGCAAGCGCTGGGTGCAGGTCGCACCCGGCATGGACGCAACCCCTCTCCTCCTGGCGGAGGCCTCGACGGACGAGCAGCGTCCGCGGATCGGCGACCAGACCGGCGGCCGCGTCGGCTTCTTCCTCCACACCGACGACTTCGCCCGCGACCATGCGCGGATGACTGAGGCGGGCGTCACCTTCCGGGAGGAGCCGCGTCATGAGGCCTACGGGACGGTGGCGGTCTTCGAGGATCTCTACGGCAATCTCTGGGATCTGATCGAGCGGAAGACGGATTGAACCGAGGTCGCTCCAGAGACACGAGCCGGCTGGATGTATGAAATATCGGCCATTGTCGGCCGACAACTTGACGCTTCCGGCAAATGCCACTATGGGAACGCCGACTTTCCAAGAGGCCGCCTGACATCGACCGCGCGCCGCCCCGATTTGGTGCGCTCATGTCGATATGGCCCGGATGAAGAACAAGGGTAAGAACGATGTCCCGCGAATGCGAACTCACCGGCAAGGGCGTGCAGTACGGCAATAATGTCAGCCACGCCAACAACAAGACCAAGCGCCGCTTCCTGCCGAACCTGGTGCGCGTGTCGCTGATCTCCGAGGCGCTGAACCAGACCGTTCGCCTGCGCATCTCGGCGAACGCGCTGCGCTCGGTCGAGCATCGCGGCGGCCTCGACGCCTTCCTGGTCAAGTCGTCGGCGGACGATCTGTCGCAGCGCGCCCGCCTGCTCAAGAAGCAGGTGGCCAAGAAGATCGCAGAGCAGGCCTCCGAAGCGGCCTGATCTTCGCTTACCGGCCGCCTTCGGGCGGCCTTTCAGCTGGTGCCATCACCCAGGATAAAAAAATGGTTCCGTTCTCGAAATACCTGCCTTTCGTGGCCGCGATGGCGATCGTCGTCGTGGCGTCCAACGTGCTCGTCCAGTTTCCCGTCCAGGGACATCTCGGCGCCGTCTCGCTCGCCGACATCCTGACCTGGGGCGCGTTTACCTATCCCTTCGCCTTCCTCGTCACCGACCTCGCCAACCGCCGCTACGGCCCGGCGATGGCGCGCAGGGTCGTCTTCTTCGGCTTCGCGCTGGCGGTAACCTGTTCGATCCTGCTGCCGCCGCTGCTCTTCCGCTGGGGCCTGATCGAGTTCGAGACGGCAGCCGACCGGCTGGTGCGGATCGCGACCGCCTCGGGTCTCGCCTTCCTCGCCGCGCAGCTTCTGGACGTCACCGTGTTCAACTGGCTGCGCCGCCAGTCCTGGTGGCGGGCGCCGATCATCGGCACGCTCGCCGGCTCGATCCTCGACACGGCGGTGTTCTTCTCGGTCGCCTTCGCGAGCGTCTTCGCCTTCATCGGCCCGGACGACGGCTTCGCCCTCGAGGCAGCTCCCCTGCTCGGCATCGGGAGCCTGGAGGTCGCACGCTGGATGTCCTGGGCGCTTGGAGATCTTACGGTGAAGCTGCTGATCGCCGTCTTCGCGCTCATCCCCTACCGGATGATCGCGTGGCGCTGGGCCCAGCCTGCCGCGGCATAAGCGAGCCGTGGCGATCCGCCTCACTCTCCGCGCAAGACGAATTCCAGGTAGACGTTGCGCTGAAGGATGGAGTGGTTGTCGTCGGACATCAGCGACACGATCAGCGCGCCGTCTTCCCGCCGCCAGACGTCGATCCCTTCCATATTGTCGATCTGGTAGCTCATGTCGGCTTCCAGGAGCACCGGCCCGTCGGCGAGCGCGCCCTTGCGCACCGACTCACCATAGATGCGCCTGAGCCGCATCGCGACGCCGCGCGCGATCGAGAACGAACGCTCCAGCAGGAGAAGGTCGCCATTGGGCAGGAACGCGCCGTCGGTGACGTCGAACTCTCCGTTGCGCTTGACCTTGAAGAGGCCCTTGTCCGGCCCCTCGATGATCGCCGCGAAGATGTTGCCGTCCTTGTCGAGGCTCTTTTCCGAGACCACGACTCGCCCGCCCTCATGGATGCCTTGCGGATGGGCGTGGGCGATCGTCTCCATGCCGCGGTTCTGGCGCAGCTCCTGCGACGGGATGACGAAATCGAGGTCCCGCAGCGCGACGCGCATGTTGTCGGGGTCGATGCGGAACTCGGAGACGCGGTGGCCTCGCTCGAAGCTGACCGTCGCGATGTCGCCCTTGATGGCGAGGCCCTCGGCATCGGTGTGCCACTTTTCGCCGATCGGCTTGCCGGCGGCATCGACCATCTCGACCATGCGGAAGTCGGAGACGCCCGACGGCCGCCCCTCTGCGTCATGCTCCATCCTGCCGAAGAACCAGAAGCCGGTGTCGGCAACGCCGATGAAATCGGAACCGGGTTTGCGGAACCGGAACGCGGACATCGATCCGAAATTGCGGCCGCGCGAGCTCATCTCCAGCCCGCCGACAAACTCCAGCGCGCCGAAGCGCCTTTCCGACGCACCGATGCGGAACTGGGTGATCTGCCGCGTGCGGATCTCCATCCGCTCGACATTGGCGTCGGCGCCGAGAGAAGACGGCGTGAGCAGCGCCGCCAGCGTCAACGCCAGCGCCGAGGCGAGCCGTGCGATCGGACGCAAGCCGGTCACGCGGCGCGACCGCGCCGGCGCGGCGCGCCCGGCATGCGGCGGACCTCGCGGACCGTCTCTTCGGAGAACAACGAGGCGAGCTGTTCGGTCATCGCGCCGGCAAGCTCCTCGGCGTCGACGATGGTCACCGCGCGGCGGTAGTAGCGCGTCACGTCATGGCCGATGCCGATGGCTAGCAGTTCGACCGGCGAGCGCGTCTCGATCAGGTCGATGACTGCGCGCAAGTGGCGCTCCAGATAATTGCCCGGATTGACGGAAAGCGTGGAATCGTCGACCGGCGCGCCGTCGGAGATCATCATCAGAATCTTGCGCTGCTCCGGCCGGGCGATCAGCCGCTGGTGCGCCCACAAGAGCGCCTCGCCGTCGATGTTCTCCTTGAGCAGACCCTCGCGCATCATCAGGCCGAGATTGCGCCGAGCCCGCCGCCAGGGCGCGTCGGCCGACTTGTAGATGATGTGGCGCAGGTCGTTGAGGCGGCCGGGCGACGGCGGCTTGCCGTCCTTCAGCCACTTCTCCCTGGCCTGGCCGCCCTTCCACGCCTTGGTGGTGAAGCCGAGGATCTCGACCGAAACGCCGCAGCGCTCCAGCGTGCGCGCGAGGATGTCGGCGCACGTGGCGGCGACCGTGATCGGCCGGCCGCGCATCGAACCGGAATTGTCGAGGAGCAGCGTGACGACCGTGTCGCGGAACTTGGTGTCGCGCTCCTGCTTGAACGAGAGCGGCTGCATCGGATCGATGACGACGCGCACGAGGCGCGCCGGATCAAGGTAGCCTTCTTCCAGGTCGAAGTCCCAGGAGCGGTTCTGCTGCGCCATCAGGCGGCGCTGCAGCCGGTTGGCGAGACGGCCGACGACGCCGGACAGGTTCGCGAGCTGCTTGTCGAGGAAGGCGCGCAGCCGGTCGAGCTCCTCCTCGTCGCAGAGATCCTCCGCGCCGACGGTCTCGTCGAACTGCGTGGTGAAGACCTTGTAGTCGAAGTCGGGCGGCAGGTTGGTCAGCGAGGGATCGGGCCGGCGCGATTCGCCCGGCGTTTCCGATTCGGTGTCGTCGTCGGACTGGTCCTCGGAGGTCGCGTCGGCGGCCTCCATCTCGCCGGCTTCCTGCTCCTCGCCGGAGGATTCGGTCTCTTCGCTCTGCGACTGCTCGCCGCCGGAATCGTCCTCGCCGCCTTCCTCGCTCTGCTCCTCGCCCTCGGGCTGGTCCTCGTCGTCCTGGCTGTCCTCGGACTGCTGGTCCTCACCCAGTTCGTCGGCCATCTCCATCGAGACGAGCATGTCGCGCACGACGCGGGCGAAGGCATTCTGGTCTTCCAGCGCCTCCTCCAGTCCTGCAAAATCCTCACCGGCCTTCTCGGTGATCCAGTCGCGCCACAGCGACACGACCTTCTCGCCGCTCGCCGGGACCGGCCGGCCGGTGAGCCGCTCGCGCACCATGAGCGCGATGGCATCCTCCAGCGGCGCGTCCGCGCGGTCGGTGACGCCGGCGAGATTGGCCTTCAGGAACCGGTCTTCGAGCATGTAGGCAAGGTTGTCGCCGACGCCGGTCATGGCGCGGGCGCCGATCGCCTCGACACGCGCCTGCTCGACCGCGTCGAACACCGCACGGGCCTGCTTGCCGTCGGGCGCGAGCCGCGCATGCATCGCCGTATCGTGGCAGGCGCGGCGCAGCGCCATCGAATCGCCGAGGCCGCGCGTCACCGCGATATCGGCCCTGGACGGCTTCTTGCCGATCTCGGGGAGCCTTGCCCGGTTCGCGGCCAGCGCCGGCTTGTCCTTGGCGAAGCTGACTTCCAGCGTCGGGTCGCCGGAGATGGCGCGCATGCATACCGAGATGGCGCGCTTCATCACCTCGCCGTCATTGGCGGCCTTGGGTTTGCCCCTCGTATTGTCGCCGGGTCCGGCCATCGCTCTCTCGATCGTCAACTATTCGGCGGCAATGGCGTTGCGCGCCGGCGGCGGCACCGGGTCGCCATCACGCGTCGCCGCATCCGCCCATTCCAGTGCGGCGCGACGGACATCTTCGATCGCCTCGATCTCTGTTTCGCCGTCACCGGTGCATCCGGGAAGATCGGGCAGCGTAGCGAGCCAACCGCCGCCCTCGTCATCGGAAAGCGGCCGCAGATGTACCCGGTACAACGTGGGATCGAACTCGCGCCCGTCGGAGGTCAGGATACCGGTCTGAGTGGTCATTTCACGCCCTCCTCATCAAGGAAGCGCACCAGAAGGGAAATATACACGGGCTTGATGGGCCGTCGTGCGGGAATCGTCAACCTCCGGCCGCCACCCGCATTACCTATCTTGAAGTGCGAGCCGCCGGACGGCTTCATACATGCAACGCCGGCTTCCCTGCAGGCCTTCTCGACATCGACGATCTGCCAATCCGCCTTCGGATTGGCCCGCATGCGCTCGACCGTCTTGCCCAAGCCAGGCTCCCAAGCTTCGTCCCGAACTACCCCAGCACCACGTTGACCGCGCTTTCCTTCAGCTCTTCGCCGAAGGCACGCTGGTAGAACTCGGCGACCACAGTGCGCTCGAGCTCGTCGCACTTGTTGAGGAAGGTGAGCCTGAACGCCATGCCGACATTGCCGAAGATCTCGGCATTCTCGGCCCAGGTGATGACCGTGCGCGGGCTCATGACGGTTGACAGGTCGCCGTTGATGAAGGCCTGGCGCGTCATGTCGGCGACGCGGACCATCTTGTTGACGATTTCGCGGCCCTTGTCGGTGCGGAAGTGCTTTGCCTTGGCGAGCACGATCGCCACCTCGTTGTCGTGCGGCAGGTAGTTCAGCGTCGTGACGATCGACCAGCGGTCCATCTGCGCCTGGTTGATCTGCTGCGTGCCGTGGTAGAGGCCGGTCGTGTCGCCAAGGCCGACCGTGTTGGCCGTGGCGAACAGGCGGAAGGCCGGATGCGGCCGGATGACGCGGCTCTGGTCGAGCAGGGTCAGGCGGCCCGAGGATTCGAGCACGCGCTGGATGACGAACATCACGTCCGGACGGCCTGCATCGTATTCGTCGAAGACGAGCGCGACATTGTGCTGGTAGGCCCAGGGCAGAATACCGTCACGGAACTCGGTGACCTGCATGCCTTCCTTGACCACGATCGCGTCTTTGCCGACGAGATCGATACGGCTGACATGGCTGTCGAGGTTGACGCGTACGCAGGGCCAGTTGAGGCGGGCGGCGACCTGCTCGATATGGGTCGACTTGCCGGTGCCGTGATAGCCGGAGACCATCACACGGCGATTGAAGGCGAAGCCGGCGAGGATGGCCAGCGTCGTCGCCTCGTCGAAGATGTAGTCGGGATCGACGTCCGGCACGTGCTCGGTGGCGATCGAGTAGGCCGGCACGACCATCTTGGAATCGAAGCCGAATGTCTGTTGGACCGGAACCGTCGTGTCCGGCAGGTTGGCAATGTCGCGATCGACCCTGTTCATCATGCCTCCAGCGCGAGCGGCGAGAACGCCCCGCGCAGCCTTTCAAACCGAATTTTCGGGCTGTCTTTAGACCAAATCGGGACCCGGTGGAAACACCGGAGTCCAAAATGTTGCCCGGCTTCGGAACGGACGATCCGTGGTCAGCAGAAGCCCGACTGTTTCAAGAGCCGGTATGCCTGGATCACGTCCCGAAATCGATCTTCAGAACCCCGGTTGCCGCCGTTGGCGTCCGGATGGTGCTGCTTCACAAGCTGTTTATATCGCGCCTTTATGGCTTCGCCAGTCGCATTTGCGGCAAGTCCAAGCGTTTCAAGCGCCTTGGCCTCAAGCGGGCGCGCCTTGCGCGAGCGCTCCGGCGGCTGGTAGCCGCCCGTACCGCCGAACAGGTTGAAGGGGTCGCGCACCCGGTTGTAGTAGCCGGCGCGGCCGGACCGTTTCGCCGCGAACTCAGGAACCGACCGGGCGCTCGCATTGACGCCCATCGTCCAGGTCGGCCTGTGGCCCGTCAGCGCCTCCTTCTGGAAGCGGGCGATGTCGGTGTCGCGCAGGCCGGAGAAGTAGTTGTAGCCCTTGTTGTATTCCCGCACGTGATCGATGCAGAAGCGGAAATACTCGCCCTCGCGCATGCGTCCGACCGGCGCCTTGTGCGTGCCGGCCTCGTTGCAGCCGTCCCACTGGCACCTGGGTGCATGCGTAGCCGTCTCCGCCCCGTCCTTGGAGTCGGGTCGAACCTTGATGCGTTCGAAATATTTCGAATAGGCGCTCATTCGCGGATTATGGGTGCTTCGCCGATGGATACAAGAATTGACTTTCGCGAGGCATTGGACCTATCGCGTGAATCGGACCTCGATGTCGGGGCTTCGTCCCCTATATGGTCCTGGAGGTGCACGATGTCCATGCAGAAGACGATCGAAACGAAGCTCAACGCGGCCTTCGCGCCGGAGCGGTTGTCCGTCCTCAACGAGAGCCATTTGCACGCGGGTCACCACCACGCCGCATCCGGCCACCACGAGGTCTTCGACGGAACAGGAGAGACCCATTTCCGCGTGCGGATCGTCTCCCCGGCCTTCGCGACGATGAGCCGGGTCGAGCGCCAACGTGCGGTCAACACGCTCCTGGCGGACGAGCTGGCGGGCAGCGTGCATGCGCTGGCGATCGAGCCCGCCGCGCCGGGCGAAAAGACGCGGTGGTGAGACCTGTCCGATCGCGGGAAACGGCGTCCGGTTACGCCATTGTTCACTTGTGCGTGACAGTGAGTAGGTTTCCAAAAGAGACCATGTAATTGCCTTGATCGTTCCTATATAAGGGTGACGTCCGCAGGGCGCGTTTTGGCTCGCGGAGGGAGCGCCTGCCTAGATCAGGGGGCGCCATTCTTAGAGAGGGAGGGCGCTACATGGCCCAGACACTACCAAGCATCGTTTCCGGCGAAGGCGGTCTTTCGCGGTATCTCGAGGAGATCCGCCGCTTTCCGATGCTGCTGCCGGAAGAAGAATACATGCTCGCCAAGCGCTATGCCGAGCACGGCGACACCAACGCTGCGCACAAGCTGGTGACGAGCCATCTGCGTCTCGTCGCGAAGATCGCGATGGGCTATCGCGGCTACGGCCTGCCGATCGGCGAAGTGATCTCGGAAGGCAATGTCGGCCTGATGCAGGCCGTGAAGAAATTCGAGCCGGAACGTGGTTTCCGCCTGGCGACCTACGCCATGTGGTGGATCAAGGCGTCGATCCAGGAATACATCCTGCGCTCGTGGAGCCTCGTGAAGATGGGCACCACCGCGAACCAGAAGCGGCTGTTCTTCAACCTGCGCAAGGTGAAGAGCAAGATCCAGGCACTGGACGACGGTGACCTCAACCCCGAGCAGGTCCAGGAGATCGCCACCCGCCTCAACGTGTCCCAGGAAGAGGTGGTTTCGATGAACCGCCGCCTCTCCGGCGACGCATCGCTCAACGCGCCGATCCGGGCTTCGGAAGGCGAATCGGGCGAGTGGCAGGACTGGCTGGTCGACGACCATGCCAACCAGGAAGAGATGCTGGTCGAGCAGGACGAGCTGGACAATCGCCGGTCGATGCTGGCGGGCGCCCTGTCGGTCCTCAACGACCGCGAGCGCCGCATCTTCGAGGCGCGCCGCCTCGCCGACGAGCCGATGACGCTCGAGGAGCTGTCGGCCGAGTTCGACATTTCGCGCGAGCGCGTGCGGCAGATCGAGGTGCGCGCCTTCGAGAAGGTGCAGGATGCGGTCAAGGCCGCGGCCAAGCGGCAGATGCAGGCGCTGCGCACCGTCGAGGCGGCTCCCGCGCACTGACGGCACGATCTTCTGAAAAGCAAACGGCGCGGAGCTTCCACTCCGCGCCGTTTCTTCATTCGGGTTGCTGCCAGGATCAGCCGTTCGGCTGGCTCCAGGCCTTCAGGGCTTCTTCGAAGACCTTGTCGCCCGGAACACCGCGCTCAAGCGTCATCAGCGCCCGGCGGCCAGAACGGTAGACGATCGGGATGTCGACCCACTTCATGCGGCGGAAAAGCTGCATGTTCGCGTCGTTCTCCGCCTTGCCGTCCGACAGCGCGATCAGGAAGAAGCCGTCGCCGATCTTCGCCGGCACGCCGAGCAGCGGATTGCCGGTCGCCTCCTCGGTCTCCTTCATCGTCATGCGCAGCAGATTGTCGATCGTCCCGCCCTCGAAATTGTCCGGGGTGAGGAAAATCAGTTCGACGATATGGCTGGCCGGCAACGTCTTGTCGCCGTTGCGGCGGATCGTCAGCCGAAGCTGGATGTCCTTGCCGGGGATCGTCGCATCGGCGCGGATCGCGGGCTCGGCGGGCAGGCCGTCGCCGGGCGACTCCTGCACGAGCGACCAGACCGTGTTTCCTGCCTCGGCGGACCCGCCGCTCGCGCTGGTACGCTCTTCGTAGAAGATCGCGCGCTGGCCGACCGGAACGGCGGCAGGCTGCTCTGCCTGAGGCGCCTCGGCCGCAGGCGGGGTCGCCTGCGCGGTCTCGGCGCCGGCAGGCGTTTCGGGAGCCGCGGGGGTCTGGTCCGCCGCGGGCGGCGTGGCAGGCGCCGCGGCCGGGGGCTGGACGGTGAGCGCCGCGACCGACGTGCCCTCGCCCACGCCCGGCGCGCCGCCAGCGGGGCCCTGGTCGGTCTCGGTCCCGTCCGCATTCAGCTTCTGGGTGAATTTCTGGACGGCAGGCTGCTCTACCGCAGGCGCAGGCGCTTCCGGCTCAGCCTTGGCAACATCCTGTGCCGGCTCCGGCGTCGCGGGGGTCGCGGGCACTGAAGCTTCGCCCTGCGGCGCGGGCTGCGACGCCGGCGTGCCGAGGCCCAGCATCTGCGAAACCTCGGTGCGGTTCAGCCAGACGGCATATCCGGCCGCGCCCGCGAAAACGAGCACGATCAGCCCGGCCACGGCGAGACCCAGCCGACCGCGCGACGCCTTGCGCTGCGGCATACCGGCAAGCGATTCCGACGCCAGCCGATCCTCGGCGCGCGAAGGCGATGCCGGCGCGATTTCATCCTCCGCGTCCGGAGCCGGCGCGGCCACGGGAGGGCTCGCCTTCGGCGGCTCCCGAGAAACGACCGGCGCATCGGGCTGCGGCCTCGACGGTGGAGGAGGCGCGACCTTGACCGTCGCCTCGAGGGTGTTCATGACCTCGTCGAGATCGTCCACGGGCGGGGGAGGAGCGGCATACTCCGCTTCCACAGTCTTGATGGCCTGTTCGAGAGCCGCCTTCTGCCGCTCGATGACGATTGGCGCAGGTGGCGGCGTTATGGCGGCAAGCTTCGCGGAGATCGTCGCACGGGCCTTGTCGTAGACACGCGCGCGCATCTCCGGGCTGTTGTCGCCCAGGCCGTCGAGCGTCTTCTTCAGAACCGCGACGAAATCTGCCATTCAGGATACTTCCACTTTGCCGAGCGTGGCCCCTCTGGCCCCTCTTTTTGTCCAGATGATGGTGCGCAGGGCGATGATTGTCACAAATGCTCTAATCTTCAAACGGATCTGTCACAAGAATTGTGTCGTCACGTTCCGGACTTGTTGACAGCAAGGCAACCGGCGCGCCGATCAGTTCCTCGATACGACGGACATACTTGATCGCCTGAGCCGGCAGTTCGGACCAGGTCCGCGCGCCGGCCGTGGTCTCGGACCATCCCTCGAACGTCTCGTAGATCGGCGTAACCGCCGCCTGCGCGCGCATCGACGCCGGCAGATAATCGACTCTGCGCCCGTCGAGGTCGTAGGCGACGCAGATCTTGATCTCCTTGAGGCCGTCCAGCACGTCGAGCTTCGTCAGCGCGATGCCCGTGATGCCGGACGTCTTGACGGTCTGGCGCACCAGCACGGCGTCGAACCAGCCGCAGCGGCGCGGCCGCCCGGTGTTGACGCCGACCTCGCGGCCAACGGTCGCCAGATGGCGGCCCACTTCGTCGTCGAGTTCGCAGGGGAACGGCCCCTCGCCGACGCGCGTCGTGTAGGCCTTGGTGATGCCGAGGACATAACCGATCGCCGTCGGCCCTAGCCCCGAACCGGCGGCGGCCTGCCCCGCAACCGTGTTCGACGAGGTGACGAAGGGGTAGGTGCCGTGATCGTTGTCGAGCAGGGCACCCTGCGCACCTTCGAACAGGATGCGGGCGCCGGCGCGGCGCTTTTCGTCCAGGACGCGCCAGACCTGATCCATGTAGGGCAGGATCTCGCCCGCGATGGAGGTCAGTTCCTGGTGGATCGCGTCGGCGGAAATCTCCTCCAGGCCCATGCCACGACGCAACGCGTTGTGGTGGGTCAGCAGGCGCTCGATCTTGAGCATGAGCGTCTCCGGCTCCGCCAGATCGACCAGGCGGATCGACCTGCGGCCGACCTTGTCCTCATAAGCGGGGCCGATGCCGCGCCGCGTCGTGCCGATCTTGAGGCCGGAATTGGAATCTTCGCGGATGCCGTCGAGCTCGCGGTGCAGCGACAGGATCAGTGGAGCATTGTCGGCAATGCGCAGGATCTTGGGCGTGATCGTCACGCCCTGGGCGCGGAGCTTCTCTACTTCCTGGACGAAGTGATGCGGGTCGACCACGACGCCGTTGCCGATGACCGACAGCTTGCCCTGGACGAGGCCGGACGGCAGCAGCGCCAGCTTGTAGCTGACGCCGTCGATCACCAGAGTGTGGCCGGCATTGTGGCCGCCGTGAAAGCGCACGACCACATCCGCCCTGTCCGCGAGCCAGTCGACGATCTTGCCCTTGCCCTCGTCGCCCCATTGGGAGCCGACGACCACCACGTTTGCCATGTTGCCTTCCTAGGATGCGCACGCCTGACGCGGCGTTTTTCGTGGCTTCTATAGCGGCAAGTGTCCGCGCGCGCGACCCTTCTTTGCCGCAATCCGGCGAAACTTGTCGAGGTGGGCGCAGCATCTGAGGGCGGGTGGATCATTGCCATTCGGATCGATCGCGGATAGGCGGGGCCCGGAAACACCGATGCAGCGCGCCGCCTATATCCTCCTGACACTCACCACGCTTTTCTGGGGCGGCAACGCCATCGCCGGAAAGGTCGCGGTCGGCCATATCTCGCCGATGCTGCTCACCGGCCTCAGATGGACATTCGCCTTCGCGCTGCTGCTGCCCTTCGCCTGGCCGCAGCTCAAGCGCGACTGGACGAAGGCGCGGTCGTCGATGCTGACCCTGTTCCTTCTCGGCGCCGTGGGATTTACGGCCTACAATCTGGCCTTCTACAGCGCGCTGCTCTACACGACCGCCGTCAACGTCTCGATCGAGCATGCAGCGATCCCGATGGTGATCTTCATCGCCAACTTCCTGCTGTTCGGCACCCGCGTCACCTGGCTGCAGGTGGCGGGTTTCATCCTGTCTGTGGTCGGTGTGATCGTTGTCGCAAGCCACGGCGATCCACACCGCCTCCTGTCGCTCGACCTCAACCAGGGCGATGCCCTGATGCTGCTCGCGATCCTGTTCTACGGCGGCTACACCGTGATGCTGCGCTTCAAACCGGACGTTCACTGGCAGACAATGATGCTGGCGTTGACCGGGTCTGCGGCCATCGCCTCGGTGCCCTTCGTCATCATCGAGTTCGCAACTGGTGCCGGGATCTGGCCGGACGCGGCGGGCTGGGCAGTGGGAGCCTATACGGTGATCTTCCCGTCGCTGCTGGCGCAGGCCTTCTACATGCGCGGCGTCGAGCTGATCGGCCCGAACCGCGCAGGGCTTTTCATCAACCTCGTGCCGATCTTCGGAACTCTGCTGGCGATCGCCCTGCTCGGCGAGGCTTTCGAAGCCTATCACGCGGTGGCGATCGTCCTGGTGATGGGCGGCATCGGTATTGCCGAATGGAGTGGGCGTCGGGCGCACGGATAGACGGGCAGGCCGAGTGGTGATATCATGATATCACAATCGGAGAAGACCGTTGGCACAACTCCTGATCCGCCGCCTCGACGAGGACGTGAAGGAAAACCTGCGCAGGCGCGCCAAACGGCACGGCGTCAGCATGGAAGAGGAAGCGCGCACCATCTTGCGTGCCGAACTGCTGCGCGTCGAGCCAAAGCAGCCCGGACTTGGAACGCAGATCGCGAACCTGTTCAAGGATGTTCCGGACAATGACGAACCTTTGCCGGAGTTTCCGGATGAACCCATCCGCTACGCCAAGTTCGACGAATGATCGTTCTCGATACGAATGTTCTCTCAGCATTGATGGCGCCGGATCTGAACCGCGCCGTCGTCATCTGGCTCGACCAGCAGCCGAGTACATCAATCTGGACCACCGCCGTGAACATCTTCGAGTCGCGGTCCGGTATAAATCTACTGCCGGAAGGAAAGAGGAAGCGCGACCTGCACACACGGCTGGACACTCTTGCCGCGAAGATACTCCCCGATCGGATATTACCTTTTGACCGGGAAGCAGCGGAGCGAGCGGCTCATGTCGCGGGAATGCGGATTCGCGACGGCCTCAACATCGGGTCGCGAGATACGCAGATTGCGGGCATTAGTCTCGCGCGAGGCGCAACCCTGGCGACGCGGAACATCAAGGATTTCGAGGGCCTTGGCATTACGCTGATGAACCCGTGGCAGGTCTGATCGCATAGCGATCCGGTTGGCTGGGCGATCCTGGCTGAATCCCGCAAAGCCAGAGAGGCGCGGCCATCGCCGCGCCTTCAAAAACGGAAGCTAGGTGTCCGTCAGGCCGCCGCGACGTCGAACTTGAGCGGCTTGGCCGAGGCGATCTTGGGGTTGGCCCTGAGCTCCGCCAGCACCTTCTCGGGGAACGGCGCGTCGAGATAGAGCAGCGCGATCGCGTCGCCGCCCGGCTTGTTGCGGCCGAGCTGGAAGTTGGCGATGTTGACGCCGTTCTGGCCGCAGATCGTGCCGAGCAGGCCGATGATGCCGGGCGCATCCGGATTGGTCGTGTAGAGCATGTGCTGCCCCACCTCGGCGTCGAGGTTGATGCCCTTGATCTGGATGAAGCGCGGCTTGCCGTCCGAGAAGACGGTGCCGGCGATGGAGCGCGTCTGCTTCTCCGTCGTCACCGTCAGCTTGATGTAGCCGTCGAACACGCCCGACTTGTCGCGCTTGACCTCGGAGAGCACGATGCCGCGTTCCTTCACCATGATCGGCGCCGAGACCATGTTGACATCGGACACCTGCGGCCGGATGAGGCCGGCGAGCGCGGCAGAGATCAGCGCACGGGTGTTCATCGAGGCGGTGACGCCGTCGAACAGGATCTCGACCTCCTTGATCGGCTCCTCGGTCACCTGGCCGACGAAGGCGCCGAGCACTTCCGCCAGCTTGACGAACGGCTTCAGCTTCGGCGCTTCCTCCGCCGTGATCGACGGCATGTTGATCGCGTTCGAGACCGCGCCCTTGATGAGGTAGTCCGACATCTGCTCGGCGACCTGCAGCGCGACGTTCTCCTGCGCCTCGCTGGTGGACGCGCCAAGATGCGGCGTGGCGATGACGTTCTCCAGACCGAAGAACGGGCTCTCGGTGGCCGGCGCGACCTCGAACACGTCGAGCGCGGCACCCGCGACCTTGCCGCTCTTCAGGCCTTCGAGCAGGTCCTGTTCCACGATCAGGCCGCCGCGGGCGCAGTTGATGATGCGCACGCCCTTCTTCATCTTGGCGATCGCGTCCGCGTTGATCATGCCCCTGGTCTTGTCGGTCATGGGCGTGTGCAGCGTGATGAAATCGGCCCGGGCGAGCAGTTCGTCGAGCTCCACCTTCTCGACGCCGAGTTCCTGGGCGCGGCTGTCGGAAAGGAACGGGTCGAAGGCGATGACATGCATCTTGAGGCCGACGCCGCGCGTGGCGACGATCGAGCCGATGTTGCCGCAGCCGACGACGCCCAGCGTCTTGCCGGTGATCTCGACGCCCATGAAGCGGTTCTTCTCCCACTTGCCGGCCTTGGTCGAGGCGCTGGCCTCGGGCAGCTCGCGGGCGAGCGCGAACATCATCGCGATCGCATGCTCGGCGGTCGTGATCGAATTGCCGAAGGGCGTGTTCATCACGATGATGCCCTTGCGGCTGGCGGCCGGGATGTCGACATTGTCGACGCCGATGCCGGCGCGGCCGATGACCTTCAGGTTAGTCGCAGCATTGATCAGCTTCTCGGTGACCTTGGTGGCCGAGCGGATGGCAAGACCGTCATACTGGCCGATCACTTCGAGCAGCTTGTCCTTGTCCTTGCCGAGATCCGGCAGGTAGTCGACCTCGACGCCGCGATCCTTGAAGATCTGCACGGCCGTGGGGGAAAGTTTGTCGGAAACGAGAACGCGGGGCATGGGTTGCCTCCTTCAGAAAGAGTCGATCAAGTTTGAGATGAGGGGCGCAGGCGAACTGCGCCGCCGAATGGATCAGGCAGCGGCCTTGAGCGCCGCCTTCTGCTGCGCGAACGCCCAGTCGAGCCAGGGCATCAGCGCTTCGAGATCGGAGGTCTCGACGGTCGCGCCGCACCAGATGCGGAAGCCGACCGGCGCGTCGCGATAGTGGCCGATGTCGTAGGCAACGCCCGACTTGTCGAGCGCAGACACGATCGCCTTGGCGAAGGCTTCCTGTGCCTTGACGTCGAGCGCGGTGACCTCGGGATCAACGATCGTGAGGCACACCGAGGTGTTCGAGCGGCTCGCAGCGTCCGTCGCGAGGTGGCCGAGCCATGGCGATGTCTGGACGAAGCGGTCGATGACGGCCGCGTTGGCGTCGGCACGCGCAACCAGCGCGTCGAGACCGCCGATGCCCTTGGCCCACTGGAGCGCGTCGAGATAGTCCTCGACGCAGAGCATGGACGGCGTGTTGATCGTCTCGCCCTTGAAGACGCCCTCGATCAGCTTGCCGCCGGAAGTGAGGCGGAAGATCTTCGGCAGCGGCCAGGCGGGCTTGTAGGTCTCCAGCCGCTCCACGGCGCGCGGGCTGAGGATCAGCATGCCGTGCGCGCCCTCGCCGCCCAGCACTTTCTGCCAGGAGAAGGTCACGACATCGAGCTTGGCGAAATCGAGGCGCTGCGCGAAAGCAGCCGATGTCGCGTCGCAGATGGTGAGGCCCTGCCGATCGGCCGGGATGAAGTCGCCGTTCGGCACGCGCACGCCCGAGGTCGTGCCGTTCCAGGTGAAGACCACGTCGCGGTCGAAATCGATCTGCGTGAGGTCGGGCAGCTTGCCGTAGCCGGCCTCGATGGTGCGGGCATCGGCGAGCTTGAGCTGCTTGACCACGTCGGTCACCCAGCCCGAGCCGAAGCTCTCCCAGGCGACCATGTCGACGCCGCGCTGGCCGAGAAGCGACCAGAGCGCCATCTCGACCGCGCCGGTGTCGGAAGCGGGAACAATGCCGATGCGGTAGTCGGCGGGAACCTGCAGGACCTCGCGGGTGAGTTCGATCGCGAGCGCCAGCTTGTCCTTGCCGATCTTGGCGCGGTGCGAACGGCCGAGCGCAGCATTGACCAGCGCTTCGAGCGACCAGCCGGGTCGCTTCGCACAGGGTCCGGAGGAGAAATTGGGATTGGCCGGGCGCACTGCCGGCGTAGAGACGGTCGTCGTCATCGTGGTCTATCCTTCCAGATAGTAAGCCCGCTCGTTGGGGAGGGGTGGCCCACGCGTGGCGATATTGGGATCGCCTTGCGTCGTCAAGACGAAAATATCGCCCTGCCGACTTTTCCTGTCCTCGCTGCGCCATCCGCGACACATGGCGCAAACGCAAAGGGCGGACCGAAGCCCGCCCTGTTCCATGACCACTCTGTCGCAGCCTACCAGAGGTCGTAGCGCAGGCCGAGCTTGATCTGGTGATAATCGATGCCGCTATTGATCGCGTAGGTGGTGGGGGTCACCATCGTCACATATTCGGCGTTCGGCGCCGAGAAATATTCGTAACCCACGTCGACCGAGAGATTCTTCGTCAGCTTGTAGTTGACACCAGCGCCAAGCGAATAGGCGAAGACATATTGAAGCGAGTTGTCGGCATAGGCGACATCGACGATCGACCCGTCGACGAAGTTTTCCGAGAAGCCGTAGTTGCGCTTCGTGGCAGCCACACCGACGCCGGCGCCGATATAGGGCGTGAATCCGACGAACGTGCCAAGATCAGCATAAGCATTGACCATGCCGGTCCAGATCTCGTTCTCGGTCGAAACGTTCACGTTCGAGACGACGGTGCCCATCCCGTCCGCCGTGAGGTAGTTCAGGCTCGACGAGTCGGAGGTCAGGAGACCGACATTGGCCTCCATGCGAAGGAAGTCGGTGAAACGGTATCCGAAGCCGATGCTGCCGGTGAGCGGCAGACTGCTCTCTTCATATGAAAAGATCGGGCTCGGACCGAACACGGAGTCCCGGTAGGGCGTGTTGAACTTGTAGCCGATGTCGCCGCGCAGGTACCACCCATTGCCCACTTCGACCGGCACGTATTCCTCCGGCGTGTCGATCACCATCGGCGGGTCGTAGTCCGCCGCGAGCGCGGCGGGGAACGGGGCCAATCCGACGAGCACGATCGGCAGGGCGGCGCGCAAGGACAGTCGCATGGGGTCCAACTCCGGGATTCAGGCCGATCGGGTCACGGCCTTCTGTGTTGGCCCACTGTTAACCATCTTGGTTAAATGCCGGTTAACCATGGACATAAACCTTTCAGACGATGTCGCCGGCACAAAAAGAACCGCCCGGAGTGACCCGGGCGGCGCAAGAAGAAAGTGGAGGAGGCTTACTTGTAGACCGGCGGTTCCACCGGCGGCTCGTAGGCGACCGGCTCGGGCTCGTAGCAGGAGCTGCGGCCACCGAACTGGTAGCGCAAGCCGACGCGGCCCTCGTGGATATGGAAGCCCTTGTCGAAGCCGGGGGCGACGCCGCTGGCATATTCGAACATGCGGCCGCCGCCGATATTGGCGTAGCGATAGCCGACATCGAGCTTGAGGTCGTTGGTCAGGCAGTAGGACGCACCGGCCATGAGCGCCCAGGCGAAGCGCCAGTTGGCCGAGCCATCGTGGTCGGTGGTGATGCCACCGGCCGTGTTGCGCAGCGTATCCCACTTCACATATGCGCCACCGATACCGGCGCCGACATAGGGCGTGATGCCATGCCAGGTGCCGAATTCGGCGTAGGCGTTGGCCAGCAGCAGGAGTGCGCTGTAGGACGAGGTGTCGACCGACGTGCAGGGCACGGCGCCGCAGAAGCCGGATGTCGAGCCATTGAAGTCGGCCTTGCCCATCCAGTCGAGGGTGAGATCGGTGCGCAGATACCTGCTGACCTGGTAGCCGACGCCGCCGCCGACGGACCAGGAGGAATCGATGTCGCCCGAGTCGAAGGCGCCGGTGCCCGGAGGCGGGCCGTAGGTGATGTAGTTGCCGCCACGGAACTTCGTGGCGTGGTAGTCGAGATCGCCGCGGATATACCAGCCACCGTAGTCGACCGGCTCGGGCTCTGGCTGCGTATAGACCGGCTCCGGCGTATAGACCGGAGGCTCATAGATATCGGCTGCCAATGCCGGCACGACGCCAGCCGCCATGACCGCGGCGCCGAACAGCGTCTTCTTCACCTGTGTGAGCATAACCTTCACCCTCTCGATCCAAGGCGCGACGCCAGCGGATAGACCTAGTCCCGGGTTTGGATAATGAAGTGGAAAGGTTAAGGGCGGATTAACCCTGCGGCTTAACCATGATTCCAGACGCGATCATTACGAAATCCATAAAGCAAAACGCCCGCGCAGGGGGCGCGGGCGTCCGGAAACTTCGACGTCGAAGGAGAATCAGGCGGCGGTGCGGATCGACGAGATCGCCCCTACGATGTCGTTGACCACCGTCTCGACGAGGCCGCGGTCGTCAGCTTCCGCCATGACGCGGATCAGCGGCTCGGTGCCGGACGGACGGATCACGAGGCGGCCGGACTTGCCGAGGCGCACGCGCGCGTCCTCGATCATTGCCTTGACCGGGTCGCTCTCGAGCGGCTTGCCGCCGTTGAAGCGGACATTCTTGAGTACCTGCGGGACAGGCTCGAACTTGCGGCAGACTTCGCTGGCGGGTTTGCCCGCGCGTTTGATGCAGGCGAGCACCTGCAGCGCGGAGACCAAGCCGTCGCCGGTGGTGGCGAAGTCGGACAGGACGATATGGCCCGACTGCTCGCCGCCGACATTGAAGCCGTGCGCGCGCATGTGCTCGACCACGTAGCGGTCGCCGACCTTGGTGCGGTGGAGCGACAGGCCGAGGTCGCCGAGATAGCGCTCCAGCCCCAGATTGGACATGACGGTGGCGACCACGCCGCCGCCAGCAAGCCGGCCGCTCTGGTGCCAGGCCTCCGCGATCAGCGCCATGATCTGGTCGCCGTCGATCAGCGTGCCATTCTCGTCGACGATGACCATGCGGTCGGCGTCGCCGTCGAGCGCAATGCCGATGTCGGCGCGCACCTCGTGTACCTTCTTCGACAGGCCCATCGGATGCGTCGAGCCGCATTCGTGGTTGATGTTCATGCCGTTCGGCTCGGCATTGATGGTAACGACTTCCGCGCCGAGCTCCCAAAGCGCAGCGGGCGCGACCTTGTAGGCGGCGCCGTTGGCGCAGTCGATCACCACGCGCATGCCGGCCAGCGACATGGAGCGCGGCAGGGTGCGCTTGGCAAACTCGATGTAGCGGTCATGCACGCCGTCTATGCGCTTGGCGCGGCCGATCGTGTCGGAATCGGCGAGCGAGGCGGTGAGGTCCGTCTCGATGAGGGATTCGATGCGGAGCTCAATCTCGTCGGACAGCTTGTAACCGTCCGGGCCGAACAGCTTGATGCCGTTGTCGTGGTAGGCGTTGTGCGAGGCCGAGATCATGACGCCGAGATCGGCGCGCAGCGAGCGCGACAGCATGGCGACGGCCGGTGTCGGCACCGGTCCGAGCAGAAAGACGTCCATGCCGGCGGCGCAGAAGCCGGCGACCATCGCGTTCTCGAGCATATAGCCGGAGAGGCGCGTGTCCTTGCCGATCACGACGCGATGGCGATGCGAGCCGCGCTGGAACGACGTGCCCGCCGCCATCCCGACCTTCATGGCGACTTCCGCCGTCATCGGAAAACTGTTGGCCCGTCCCCGGATCCCGTCCGTGCCGAAATAACGCCTGGTCATGCTCGTCGACTACCCCGCCGCGATTCCCGCTTTTGACATCGTTGTGCCATACATGGGTCTGTCCCTGGCATCACATTGTGTGAGCCCGTGTTACGCTCCCATGACATGGCCAGCGCAACCCCGGGAGCCTAGCAGCCAGGGGTTAACGCATTTCTTCGATCCATTTGCGCAAGAGCGCGACCGCCTCCGGATCCGTTTGCGTGCGTCCGAGTTCCGGCATCATCACGCCCGGCTCCGTGCTCTCGACCCGGTAGAGGAGGATCGAATTGTCCGGATGCCCAGGATCGATGTCGAAGGCGCGATCGCCGCTGCCGCGCCCGGCCGCAACCGGCCGCTTGCCGACGCCCATCGCCACGCGGTCCGTCTCGCCCCAGGTCAGATAGAGGCCGGAATTGGACGCCGGCCCCTCGCGACGGTGGCAGTGGGCGCAATTGGTGTCGAGCCAGGCGCGGGCGCGGGCCTCGGTCGGAGCGGCCGCATCTCCCCAGACGGGAACCGACGGCGCATCGGCAGGCGCAGGCGCGCCCGACAGGATGCCGGCGGACGCCCAGTGTGCGAGCTGGTTCTCAGCGCCGGACGCATAGGGATGCTCGACGTTGAGGTTGCGCGCCTTGGGCCCGAGCGGCACGACCTCGCCGTCGAGCGCATGACAGCCCTTGCACTGGTTCTTGTTGGGCACGGCATAGGTGAAGGAGAGCGGCGCGCCGTCCCTGCCCGTCACGGCAATGTCCACCTTCGCCCCGGCGATCTTGAGCTCGGCCTCCGTCTGCTCGGCGTTCCAGACATAGGCCCAGGCCTGCCAGCCGGCCTGCTGCCTGACCAGCACACGTGTCTCGATCAGCCGCACATCCTTGTCCGGCGCGCGCAGGTCAGCGGGGAAGGCGAAGGTCTTGATCAGCGCCGTGCCGACCGGAAACTCGAACGCCTCGTTCGGATCGTAGGTCGCCGACTGGCCCGCCGGCACATGGACGAAGCGATATTTCTCGGCGAAGTCGGAAAAGAGCGGCGTGGCGAGGTGATAGGGGATCACGCCCTCCGCCGGAACCTGCTTGGCGCCGTCGGCGAAGAAGGCGAATTCGGAGAGGAGTTTAGGCGGCTTCGCGGCGAGGATCGCGTCGGGGGAGACGGCATGGGCGGGCGCTGAAGACAAAGCGAAAGCGGCTGCAATCACGGCCGCAACGATCCGTCGCGCGCGCCTCTGGCCTGCCGGCCATCTGGGGGAGATGGCCGGCAGGGCAGAGGGGGGCGTGACAGAGCGCAAGCCCATAAGCCCCGGGACCCTTACGACCCGCTGTCCTGCGGCAGCTTTACCGGCGCAGGCTCGGGGAGCGAGCCCTTGTAGCCGGCGATGTCGGTGTCGGGCGAGGTGGTCCACGGCAGCAGCATCTGCGAGATCATCTTGAGGTTGGCAAAGGTCGTGCCCTCGGCCTCGTCGATATAGATCTGGTCCTCCGCGTTCACCCAAGAGAAATATTCCGGAATGCGGGTCACGCCGTCCCAGATGATGTCCGGCACCGGCGTGCCGGAGACGTCGGTGATGATCTTGCCGACCTCGCCGTCCGGGGCGAAGCCGCCCTCGCCATAGGTGTTGCCGTGGATGAAGACGCCGCGCGGCACGAACATGTAGTTGTCGTCGTCATAGTCGTTCGGATAGGCGGCGATCAGCACATGCGCCGTGCCGTTCTTGTCGAAGCGGTTGCCGAAGACGTGCACGTTGCGGTTGGCCATGACCATGACGCCCATGCCCTTTGGCACGATTCCGACGATGTTGCCCTTGGGCGCGAAGTTCGGCGTGTCGTTCTCCACCACGTCGTTGTCGAACACCCGCACGTCCTGCCCGCCCTGCACGGGAAGGTTCGGCAGGTCGAAGACGAGAATGCCGCCGGTGTTGTGGGTGACGGTGTTCTTGAACACGTCGGCGCGCTTGGAGTTCTCGATCTCGATGCCGGCGACATTGTATTCGGCGCGGCTGTTGCGGACGATGATGTCCTCGCTCTGTCCGACATAGATGCCGGCATCGGACGCGCCGGACACAAACACGCCGTCGATCAGCACGTTCTTCGACGAGACCGGGTAGACGCCGTAGGCGCCGTTCTCGGCCTTCGGCCCGCCGGTCCAGACGACGGAGATATTGCGGAAGGTGATCTGGTCGGAGCCCTTGGACTTCACGCCGTCGCCCTTGGTGTCTTCGACGGCGAAGTCTTCCAGCACCACGCGGTCGGAGGTGACGAGCAGGCCCTCGCCGGCGCCGGTCTGGCCCTTGAAGGACAGCACCGTCTGTCCGGCGCCTGCGCCCTGCACCTTGACGTCGTCCACGTCGAGCGAGAGCCCTTCGGTCAACTCGAACATGCCGGGTCCGATCTTCACCACATCGCCCGGCTGGGCCGAGATCAGCGCCTCAATCAGGCGCTCGTTGGCTCCTTCGCCGGCTTCGACGACGATGTCGGCGGCGATCGCCGTCGAGGCGGAAAGCGCGAGGGCAAAAGAGGCAAGTGTAAGAAGGCGTTGCATGACGATCACTCCCGGCAATGCGGGAACGATGCGTCAGAGCTGCACCGGGTGTCAATCGACGGACGAAAGCCCGAAAACCCCGCCGCTTGCCTTGACTCACGCGGTACCTTCGGGTAACCGACCCCCGCATCCGGCGTGGGGGCTTCCCGCGCCGGTTGGCTTTTGGACCCCGCAGACTGACAAAAAGACGGACCGGGCGTTAACGCTCGAGAGCCGACCGAACAAGCGAAAGGCATCAAAATGTTCGCAGTCATCAAAACGGGCGGCAAGCAGTATCGCGTCGCCGCCAATGATGTGTTGAAGATCGAGAAGGTCGCCGGCGAAGTCGGCGACATCGTTGAAATCGGCTTCGTGCTGGCGCACGGCGAAGGCGAAAACGTGACGATCGGCGCTCCCTTCGTGGACGGCGCGGTCGTGGCGGCCGAGGTCCTGGAGCAGGGCCATGCCAAGACCGTCATCGCCTTCAAGAAGCGCCGCCGCCAGAACTCGCGCCGCAAGCGCGGCCATCGCCAGCTGCTGACCACGGTCAAGATCACCGAGATCCTGACGGGTGGCGCGAAGCCGGCGAAGAAGGCCGCAGCGAAGGCCGAGACCAAGGCGGAAGCCGCTGCTCCGGTCGCGACCCTGTTCACCGCGCCGAAGGGCAAGGCGGACGACCTGACTGTGATCGTTGGCATCGGCCCGGTGGCTGCCGGCCAGCTCAACGAGCAGGGCATCACGACCTTCAAGCAGATCGCGAAGCTGAGCGACGCCGACATCGAGAAGATCGATGCGAACATGCCGTTCTCGGCCGACCAGATCCGCGATTGGCGCGATCAGGCGAAGGAACTGGCGAAGTAAGCCAAATCAATGTATGAGGGGCGCAACGAAGCCCCTCCAAGGGTTTGAGACGTCCTTCGGGACGCTAAGGAGACTAAGATGGCACACAAGAAAGCTGGCGGTTCGTCGCGCAACGGTCGCGACTCCGAATCGAAGCGTCTGGGCGTGAAGAAGTTCGGCGGCGAGGCAGTTCTCGCCGGCAACATCATCGTTCGTCAGCGCGGCACCAAGATGCATCCCGGCGTCAACGTCGGCATGGGCACGGACCATACCCTGTTTGCTACGCAAGCCGGTGCCGTCGCCTTCCAGAAAAAAGCCAATGGCCGAACCTACGTGTCGGTAAACCCGATTCAGGACGCAGCGGAGTAGCCGGTTCCGCGACACACCACACCGGCGACCCCTCCCGGGGACCGGTGTCTGGATAGTCCAGAAGCGAGAACAGGGGAGATGGGTCGCCATCTCCCCTTTTTCTTTGCCTGGAGATCCATCATGCACATCCTCGTCACCAAGCGCCTGACGCTTCGCAAGCCGACCATGCTCGACGCCGAGCAGATCGCCGCCGGCCTGTCGAACTGGAACGTGGCCCGCATGCTGACCCAGGTGCCCTACCCTTACTTCGTCAAAGACGCGGAGGAATGGATCGAGCACGTCTCGGCCGATGCCGACAGTCATGTCTACACGATCCACCGCGAGCAACTCGTCGGCGTCGTCGCGATCGAGGGCGGCGGGCCGCAGCCGCGCCTGGGCTACTGGCTCGCCGAGCACGCGCACGGCCACGGCTATATGACCGAGGCCGCGGGCGCGCTGATCGCGCACACCTTCGACACGACGCCGATCTGGGCGATCGAGTCGGCGGCGCTGACCGACAACCCCGCCTCGCTGCGCGTGCAGGAGAAGCTCGGCTTCGCCGTCACCGGCCTGAGGGACGTCTATTCGCGTTCCAGGGGCGACGGCGCCCAGGTCGTGACCACGCGCCTGTCGGCCGCCTCATGGCGCGCCGGTCTCGGCCGGGTCGAGAAGAGCGCGGCCTGAGCCGGCATCGGATGGAGAGGGAACGATGGTCATGGAACTCATCGGGGAAGAACCTGAAACGCCGATAGACTGTCCGGTGCTCGTCACGGACCGGCTGGTCATGCGCCCGCCGCACGTCGACGACCTGCCGGACCTGGCGGGCCTCGCCAACAACCGCAGGGTCGCGGAAATGCTCGCCCGCATGCCGCACCCCTATGGCGAGGCGGAGGCCCGCGCCTTCATCGCGGCCGCAGCCGAACGCCGCTTCGGCTGCGCCCACGCGCTGACGCTCGCCGACAATGGCGCCTTCATCGGCTGCGCCGGGCTCAACCCCACCGACCGGGGGCTGGAGCTCGGCTACTGGATCGGCGAGCCGTTCTGGGGACACGGCTACGCAACCGAGGCGGCGCAGGCGCTGGTGGACGTCGCCTTCCGGACGACGGTCATCGACGCGCTCAACGTCTCCTGCCGCGTGATCAATCCGGCCTCGCGCCGGGTGATCCACAAATGCGGTTTCCAGTATGCAGGACAGGGCATGCTGAACTCGATCGTCGCCGGCCAGGTGCCGGTGGAGCGCTACCGGCTCGACCGGCGCACATGGATCGGGCTGAGGGCCTGGAGCCCGGGAACGACGCGCCTGATGAGCGCCTGAGGGAGCCGCATGGTTCCCTTTGTCGACGAAACCAACTAGGAGAGGCGCAACCGCGCCTTTCCCGACAGATTGAAGCAAGATGAAGTTCCTCGACCAGGCGAAAGTCTACATAAAATCCGGCGACGGCGGCGCCGGATCGGTGTCGTTCCGTCGCGAGAAGTTCATCGAGTTCGGCGGGCCGGACGGCGGCGACGGCGGCCGTGGCGGCGACGTATGGATCGAGGCGGTGGACGGCCTCAACACGCTCATCGACTACCGCTACCAGCAGCATTTCCGCGCCAAGACCGGCATGCACGGCATGGGCCGCAACATGGCCGGCGGCAAGGGCGCCGACGTGATCCTCAAGGTGCCCGCGGGGACGCAGGTCTATGAAGAGGACAACGAGACGCTGATCGCCGACCTGACCGAGGTCGGCCAGCGCTTCAAGATCGCCGAAGGCGGCAATGGCGGTTTCGGCAATACGCATTTCAAGACCTCGACCAACCAGGCGCCGCGCCGCGCCAATCCCGGCCTGCCGGGCCAGGAGATGACGATCTGGCTGCGCCTGAAGCTGATCGCCGACGCGGGCATCGTCGGCCTGCCCAACGCCGGCAAGTCGACCTTCCTCGCCTCGGTGACGGCCGCGAAGCCCAAGATCGCGGACTATCCCTTCACGACGCTGCATCCCGGCCTCGGCGTGGCGCGGGTCGACGCGCGCGAATTCGTCATCGCCGACATTCCGGGTCTCATCGAAGGCGCACATGAGGGCGTGGGCATCGGCGACCGTTTCCTCGGCCATGTCGAACGCACTCGCGTTCTGCTCCATCTCGTCTCCGCGCAGGAAGAAAGCCCGGCCAAGGCCTACAAGACCGTCCGCGGCGAACTGGAGGCCTATGGCCACGGGCTCGACGAGAAGCCGGAGGTCGTGGTGCTGTCGCAGGTCGACACGCTCGATGCCGATGCACGCAAGAAGAAGGTGGCGAGCCTGAAGCGCGCCGCCGGGCATGCGCCCCTGCTGATGTCCGCCGTTACCCGCGAGGGTGTCGAGGAGGTGCTGCGGGCGCTGATGGTGCATGTCGAGGATGCGAGGCGAGCGGAGGAGCCACCGGCGCCGGACGACCGCTGGTCGCTCTGACCGCTCCGCGCTTCCGACATCGCTTCATCTTCCGGCCGCTTCCATGATCAGCCCCCTCGCCTCGCACCGCCGCATCACCGTCAAGATCGGCTCCGCCCTGCTTGTCGACCGCTCGAAGGGCCTGAAGGCCGAGTGGCTGGCTTCGCTGGTCGCCGACATCGCCGGCCTGTGGGCGCAGGGAACGGAGGTGCTGGTCGTCTCGTCCGGCGCCATAGCGCTCGGCCGCACCATCCTCGGGCTCGGCAAGCGCGTGCTGAAGCTGGAAGAGAGCCAGGCGGCGGCGGCCGTCGGCCAGATCGCGCTGGCGCGGGCTTGGTCCGAGGAGTTGGCGCGGCACGGGCTGAAATCCGGCCAGGTGCTGGTGACGCTCGGCGACACGGAGGAGCGCCGGCGCTATCTCAACGCCCGCGCAACGATCGGCACGCTGCTGAAGCTCAAGGCGGTGCCGGTGATCAACGAGAATGACACGGTCGCGACGAGCGAGATCCGCTACGGCGACAACGACAGGCTGGCCGCGCGCGTCGCCACGATGATGGGCGGCGACCTGCTGGTCCTGCTCTCCGACATAGACGGCCTCTACACCGCCCCGCCCGCCTTCAATCCGGATGCGAAGCACATCCCGCTCGTGGAGCGGATTACGCCGGAGATCGACGCGATGGCCGGGGGCGCAGCCTCGGAACTTTCGCGCGGAGGCATGCGCACCAAGATCGATGCCGGCAAGATCGCGACCGCCGCCGGCACCGCGATGATCATCACGCAAGGCGACCGCATGAACCCGCTTTCGGCGATCGACCGCGGCGAGACATGCACCTGGTTCGCCCCGGCGCAGAACCCTGTGCGCGGCTACAAGAGCTGGATCGCGGGACAGCTCGAACCGGCTGGACGGCTGACCGTCGACGCCGGTGCGATCACGGCACTTCTGTCGGGCAAGTCGCTGCTGCCGGCCGGCGTCAAGCTCGTCTCGGGCGACTTTGCCCGCGGCGACACGGTGGCGATCCTGGACCCCGAGGGCCGCGAGGTCGCGCGCGGCCTTGTTGCCTATGACGCGGCGGATGCCGTAAGGATCGCCGGGCTGAAGACGACGGAGATCGCCGATGCGCTCGGCTACGAGCCGCGCTCGGCGATGGTGCATCGCGACGACCTGGTGGTCTCCCGCACGGTCGCCCAGCGGATGGAGGGCTGAATGCTGACGAAAGCAGAGACGTCCGGACAGGACATCGCCCGGCTCATGGCGCAGATCGGCCGCGACGCCCGCGACGCCGCGCGGCCGCTGGCGATCGCCAGCACCGAACGAAAGAACGCAGCACTCCGCGCCATGGCCGACGCCATCGTGGCGAACGAGAAGACCATCCTCGAAGCCAACGCGATCGACCTGGCGAACGGCGTTGAATCGAAGCTGTCGCCCGCGATGATGGACCGGCTCAAGCTCGATCCGGCGCGCATCGCCGCGATCGTCACAGGCATCCGCGAGATCGCCGAATTGAAGGACCCCGTCGGCGAGGTGATCGCGGCCTGGGATCGCCCGAACGGGCTGAAGATCGAGCGCGTGCGCACGCCGCTCGGCGTCGTCGGCGTCATCTTCGAGAGCCGGCCGAACGTGACGGCCGACGCCGGCGCGCTGTGCTTCAAGGCCGGCAATCCGGTGATCCTGCGCGCCGGCTCGGATTCGGCCAACTCTTCCGCCGCGATCCACGCCTGCCTGGTCGAAGGGCTGAAGGCCGAAGGCCTGCCCGAGGCCGCGATCCAGCTCGTGCCGGTGACGGACCGCGCCGCGGTGGGCGAGATGCTGAAGGGTCTCGACGGCAATCTCGACGTGATCGTGCCGCGTGGGGGCAAGAGCCTCGTCGCGCGCGTGCAGAACGAGGCGCGCGTGCCGGTCTTCGCGCATCTCGAAGGTATCTGCCATCTCTACATCGACAAGTCGGCCGATCTCGACATGGCGGTGAAGATCGCCGTCAACGCCAAGATGCGCCGCACCGGCATCTGCGGCTCGGCCGAGACGCTGCTCGTCGACCGCGCCGTGGCGAACACGCATCTCGTGCCGATCCTGAACGCCCTTGCCAAAGCCGGCTGCGCCATCCGCGCCAGCGCCGAGGTATTGACGCTCTATCCGCAGGCGGAGGCGGCGACCGACGCCGACTGGACGACGGAATATCTCGACGCGATCATCTCCGTGACGCTGGTGGACGGCGTCGGCGGCGCGATCGACCATATCGAGACCTATTCCTCGCACCACACCGAGGCGATCGTCGCGGAGGACCCGGCGGCGGTGCAGCGCTTCTTCAACGAGATCGATTCCGCCATCCTGCTGCACAACGCCTCGACGCAGTTCGCCGACGGTGGCGAGTTCGGCATGGGCGCGGAGATCGGCATCGCCACCGGCAAGATGCACGCGCGCGGCCCGGTCGGCGTCGAGCAGCTCACCTCGTTCAAATACCGCGTCCGCGGCTCGGGCCAGGTGCGGGCGTAGCGGCCAATGCCGGCTTGTGTTAGGATGTGCACATGAGCACACAATCCGAGACCGTCACCATCCGGATGCCCAGCGAAACCAAGGCGCGCCTTGAAGAACTGGCACGTCATACACGGCGTTCCAAATCCTTTCTCGCCGGCGAGGCGATCGCTGATTACGTCGATCGCGAATTGGCGATCGTCGAGGGAATCAAGCGCGGACTGGCAGATCTGGAGGCCGGACGGACAACGCCGCATGAAGAAGTCAAACGACGAATCGCAGCGACAATCGAACGAGTGGCGAAGCGATCGGTATGACGCGTCGGGTCGAGTGGTCGAACGACGCGGCCGATGACTTTGACCAGGCCATCGAATACATAGCTCGCGACAGCGAAAGGAATGCGCTTCTCGTCTCGTCGCGCATTTTCGAAGCTATCGATCTGCTTGCTGAAACACCTACGGGCCGCCATGGCCGTGTCGCCGGAACATATGAGAAATTCGTCCGGCACACGCCCTACATAGTTTCCTATCGGGTGACGGATCGCGCGATCCTCATCGCCCGCATCATCCACGGCAGCCGCGACTGGCCGGAAGGCGAGTGGCCGGCGGAATGACCTTTTCAGAAGTCCCCTCCCGCTACCTTCGCATGCCGCATGTCGAGAAGGGCATGGCGGTCGGCCTGTTCGGCGGGTCGTTCAACCCGCCGCATGCCGGGCACGTTCTGGTCGCCGAAATCGCCATGCGGCGGCTGGAGCTGGACCAGCTCTGGTGGATCGTGACCCCCGGCAATCCGCTGAAGATCGGGCGCGAGCTGAAGCCGCTGGAAGAGCGCATCCGGCTTTCCGAGAAGATCACCGACGATCCGAAGATCAAGGTCACTGCCTTCGAGGCGAGCTACAATGTGCGCTACACGGCGGACACGCTGGCACTGGTCAAGGCGCGCAATCCCGGCGTGAACTTCGTCTGGATCATGGGCGCGGATTCGCTGCGCGACTTCCATCGCTGGCAGCGGTGGCAGGCCATCGCGATGACCTTCCCGATCGCGGTCATCGACCGTCCGGGCGCCACGCTGGCCTTCCTGTCGTCGAAGATGGCGAAGACCTTCGACTACGCCCGCCGCGACGAGGACGACGCGCCGCTGCTCGCCCGCACACCGGCGCCGGCCTGGACCTTCATCCACGGCCCGCGCTCGACGCTCTCCTCCACGGCCATCCGCGACGGGCTCGTGAAGGCTTGAACCAGGACGGAACTTCCGCCGGTCCAGCCGCGCGCCACCGGGCGATGTCGTTTTTGGCGCGGCGGAGCGGCTCTCCGGCCGCCACACTTACCCCATGACAGCAGCATCCGCCTCTGCCCGCGGCGACGCGGAAACACCGGTCGCCGGTGTCGCCGGCGTGATCCTTGCCATGGCGCTCGCCGCCATCGGCAACGGGCTGATGTTCGCCTATATCCCGGTCCGGCTCGGCGCGGAGGGATATGCCCCGACATGGGCCGGCCTGATCCTCACCGCCCTCTCGGCCGGCGGCATCGCCGGCTGCCTGCTGACGGCCTGGCTGGTGAGGCGGGTCGGCCATGCGCGCGCCTACATGGTGTTCTCGGCGCTGATTGTGCTCTCCAACGCGCTGGTCGGCATGGCGGTCGACCCGGTCGTCTGGATCGTCGCCCGCGCTCTCTACGGCTTCGCCATCTGCGGCATGTTTGTGGTGGCGCAAAGCTGGCTCAACGATGCCGTCGGCAACACGATCCGCGGCCGCGTGATGGCGATCTTCTACGTCAGCTATATCGTCGGCCTCGGCGTCGGCTCCTACCTGATGGGATTCCTCGACATCTCGACGCAGATGGCGCCGATCGCCGGTGTCGCCTTCACCGCCGCATCGATCCTGCCGGTTGGCCTGACGCAGTTGCGCCAGCCGCCTCCGCCCCAAGGTGCGTCGGTGGCGGTGCGGGAGGCGTGGCGCATCTCGCCGGTCGGCGTCGCCGGCATGCTGGCCGTCGGCGGCCTGTCGATGATGATCGCCGGCTTCGCGCCGATCCACGCCACGGCCAGCGGCTACTCGCAGCGGGAAGTGGCGACGCTGATGTTCGCCATGCCGCTCGGCACGCTCGTCTTCCAGATCCCGTTCGGCTGGATCTCCGACCGCACCGACCGGCGCTACGTGCTGATCGTCGCCGCCGCTCTCGTCGTCGTCGCCGGCCTGGCGGCAAGCCGCTTCGACGGCGGGTCGCTCGGCCTGATGATCGCGATCTATCTGGTCTGGAGCGGCGCCAGCGAGTCGATCTATTCGCTCTCCTCGGCCCATGCCAACGACCGCGCCTCGAAGGAGGAACTGGTCCGGCTGTCGGGCACGATGCTGTTCCTCTGGTCGGTGTCGGGTTTCATCGTGCCCGGCCTCGGCACGGCGCTGACGGCGGCCTTCGGCACGGCCTCGTTCATGATCGTCGCGATCGTCATCGCCGCGCTGTTCTGCGCCTTCACGATATGGCGGGTCATCCGTTCGCCGCGGGTGGCCGCCGAGGAGACCGGCACCTTCACGCCGCTTTCGGCGCAGACGCCCCTGCCGGTCCCGACGCCGGAGAAGTAGGCGCGGCATCCACGACGCCTTTCCAGATCACCTCCTGCTGCGGGAACGGGATCGAGATGCCGAGGCGGTCGAACGTCTCCTTCGCCGCGCGGCGGAGGCTGTTCTCGACGCCGAGCACATTGGTGTCCGAGGTCCAGTAGCGCAGGGTGAGCGTCACGGCGCTGTCGGCCAGCGCGGAGACGAACGCATCCGGCGCCGGTTCGTCGAACACGCGTTCGTCCGATTGTGCAAGCTCTACCAAGGTCCGCAGCGCGAGCGCGAGGTCGTCGCCGTAGCCGATGCCGATTTCGATGTCCTTCCGGCGCTTGCGGTTGCGGTTGTAGTTGATGATCGGCTTGTTCCAGAGGCTCGAGTTTGGCGCAAGGATGTAGATCCCGTCCGGCCCGCGCAGGCGGGTGGCGAACAGGCCGATCTCCTCCACCGTGCCCGCGATGCTGTCGACCTGGACGTATTCGCCGATGCGCAGCGGACGCAGGACGAGCAGCATGATGCCGGCGGCAATGTTCTGCAGCGTGCCCTGCAGCGCCAGCCCGATCGCAAGGCCGATCGCGCCCATAGCGGCGATGATCGAAGCCGTCTGCACGCCGAACTGGCCGAGCACCATGACCAGGACAAGGGCCAGGATCGCGTAGCGCGCGATCTTGGAAAAGAAGGTGACGAGCGTCGCGTCGATGCCCCGCACGCGGCCGAGCGCGGCGGCGAGCGACCGTTCCGCCAACCCGGCGACGATGTAGCCGACGATCAGCAGGATGATCGCGCCGACGGCCGAAAGCGAATAGGACACGATGAGCGCCGAGAGCGCGGCGAAGCCCGCCTGCATCGTGCCGACGGCCCCGGCAGCGTCGAATTCCATGACAAACTCCCTCTTTCGATGGTGGATGATTGGCGAATGCCGGGAGGCGCGCATGGTTCCCATGAACGCCGTCTTGAAACTGTCAAGGGACTCTGCCTATCTTCAGTGTGTTCGCGCGGGACGAACACTGATTTGCAATCCCGTCGGGAAAGGAACGAACCTGAGAACGGAACTGCGGAAGAAGGCTGAAACCATGCCTTCGACGGTCGGGAACAGCGACAACAGCGCCTCCCCGGCCTTGCGGACAGTCCTTGACAGTCTCGATGACTCCAAGGCCGAAAACATCATCTCCATCGACATTCAGGGCAAGTCCAGTCTGGGCGACCACATGGTGATCGCGTCCGGCCGGTCGAACCGTCATGTCGCGGCCGTCGCCGACCACCTTCTGAAAGCGTTGAAGGATGGTGGTTTCGGCACTGCGAAGGTCGAGGGACTTCCGGGCGCCGACTGGGTGCTGATCGATGCGGGCGACATCATCGTCCACGTCTTCAGGCCCGAGGTGCGCGAGTTCTACAACCTCGAGAAGATGTGGATGGCGCCGGACCTGGAGGAAGAGACGGTTCACTGAACCGTAGCTTCGACTGTCGATGCGGATTGGAGTTCATGCCGTCGGCCGCATGAAGGCGGGCCCGGAGCGGGATCTCGCCGCCCGTTATTTCGACCGCTTCGCCAAGGCAGGACCGGCCATCGGGCTCGAATGGGCCGGCGTCGCCGAGATTGCCGAAAGCCGCGCCCAGACCGCGACGCTGCGCAAGCAGGAAGAAGGCCGCGCGCTCGGCGCGGCGTCCCAGGGCTCGGCCCTGATTCTCCTCGACGAAACCGGAAAATCCATCGGCTCCGAAGCCTTCGCCGCCCGCATCGGCGAGTTGCGCGACGGCGGTGCGCGGTCGCTCCTGTTCGCGATCGGCGGGGCGGACGGGCATGACCCGGATCTCAGGAAGACCGCCTCCCTCGTCCTCTCCTTCAGCGCGATGACCTGGCCCCACCAGATCGTGCGCGTCATGCTCGCCGAACAGCTCTATCGCGCGGCGACCATCCTGTCGGGGCATCCTTACCACCGCGCCTGAGCACGGATCAGAGCTTCCTCAAGCGCGCGGCGAAGAACCCGTCGAGGCCGGAGAGTTGGGCGGTCTCCATCGGTAGTCCGGCCGGCGTGGTGCGCAGGAAGCCATCAGGCGTTACGAATCTGGCGATGCCGGCGATCTCGTCGGGCCTGATCGGGTCGAGCGACAGGTCGGGCGTTTCGGCGAGGAATGCGCGGACGAGATTTTCGCCCTCCAGCGGATCGAGCGAGCAGTTGGAGAAGACCAGCGTCCCGCCGGTCTTGACGAGACGCGCGGCATGGCCGAGCAGGGCGCGCTGCACTTCGGCGAGCTTGGCGATGTCGGCTTCCGTCTTGGTCCACAGCACGTCCGGATGACGCCTGACCGTGCCGGTCGAGGAACACGGCGCGTCGAGCAGGACTGCCTCGAAGTGTTCCGCCGGCTCAAACGTCGCGAGGTCGGCCGACACCAGCTCGGCTTCGAGCCCCAGGCGGGCAAGGTTCGTTGCCAGCCGCTTCAGCCGGTTGGCCGAAATCTCCACAGCCGTGACCTTCGCACCGGCTACCGCGAGCTGCGCCGTCTTGCCGCCGGGCGCGGCGCACAGGTCGGCGACGCGCTTGCCGGCCACATCCCCCATCAGCTTCGCCGGCAGGGCCGCGGCGGCGTCCTGCACCCACCAGGAGCCTTCGGCATAACCCGGCAGGTCCGGCACGGCGCGGTCGAGCGCGGCGAGGCGGACCGAGCCCGTAGGCAGGACGATGCCGCCGAACTTCTCCGCCCAGCCGGCGGCGTCATTCTTCACCGTGAAGTCGATCGGCGGCTCGAGCCGGTGCGCGGCGAGGATCGCGTCGGTCTTGGCGGCACCATAGGCCGCTTCCATCCGCCGCACGAACCAGTCGGGCGCGTCGCGCGTGGCGGAAAGAAGGCGCGGCAGCGCCTGTTCCTTGTCGCGCCCGATGCCGCGCAGGACCGCGTTGACCAGCGAGGCGAAGCGCTGCGTGCGCGGATCGGCCTTGGCCTGCTCTACCGCGAGATCGACCGCCGCGCTGTCGGGCACGTCAAGGAAGAGCACCTGCGCCAGCGCCACGTGCAGGATGTGCGACAGCGTGTGTGCATTGGCAGGCAGCGGCCGGTCCAGACGTTCGGCGATCATCGCCTCGATCGTCTTGCGGTGACGCAGCGCCGAGACGAGGATCGCCCTCACCAGCCCACGGTCGCGCTCGTCGAGCGCGCGGTATTGCGGATGGCCGTGCTGGCCATCCGTCATGCCATCGAGCGGCGTCCTGGCCTCAACGACCGCCGCCAGAAGCCGCGTCGCGGCCAGGCGAGCAGCAAGGCCGGGCGCGGATGCTACCGGCATCGCCCTGCCTGGCTTCGAAGGGGCCTTCCGCTTCGCCCGCGCGGGCGACGTCACGACCACGGGCCCTTGCGCGGCCCGGTCGGGTTGCGACCCCAGGGATTCGACTTCGGCGCTTCAGGCGGCTGCGCCTCGGGGGGCTTTGGCGCTTCCTGCGCAGGCGCTCCCCACGGGCCGGAGGTGGGGCGTGCAGCCTTCGGCTCATCGGTCTTCGGCGGATCGGCAGGCGCCCGGCTGGTCGGCGCGGGCCGACCGGCGCGCGCCTGAGGCTGCGGCGCCGGCTGGTCCTCGAACTCAGCCGCCATCTGCCGGAGTGCCGCGATGCGGTTCTCCGTGTTTGGATGAGTGGAAAAGAGGCTGTCCATCCGCTCGCCCGACAGCGGATTGATGATGAACATGTGCGCGGTTGCGGGCGCGCGCTCGGCATCCGGGTTGTGGATGCGCTGCGCGGCACCCGCGATCTTCCCGAGCGCCGAGGCGAGCCATAGCGGATGCTCGCAGATTTCCGCGCCGCGCCGGTCGGCCGAATATTCCCGCGTGCGGCTGATCGCCATCTGCACGACGGCCGCAGCCAGCGGCGCCACGATCATCGCGATCAGCACGCCGATGCCGCCGAGCGGATTGTTGTTGTCGCGGTTGCCGCCGAAGAAGAAGGCGAAATTGCCAAGCATCGAGATCGCGCCGGCGAGCGTCGCGGTAATAGTCATGGTCAGCGTGTCGCGGTTCTGGATATGCGCCAGCTCGTGCGCCATCACCCCCGCCACCTCCTCGTAGGAGAGGCGCTGCAGCAGGCCGGTCGTGGCCGCCACCGCCGCGTTCTGCGGATTACGTCCGGTGGCAAACGCGTTGGGCTGGTCGTTCTGGATGAGATAAACCTTCGGCATAGGCAGGCCGGCATTCTGGGACAGGCCGCGCACGATCTCGAACAACTCCGGCGCGTTGCGCTCGTCGATCTCGACGGCGTGGTGCATCCTCAGCACCATCTTGTCCGAGTTCCAGTAGCTGAAGATGTTCATGCCGGCTGCGATCAGGAAGGCGATCATCATGCCGCCCGAGCCGCCAATCGCATAGCCGACGGCCATGAACAGCGCCGTCATGACGGCGAGCAGCATCGCGGTGCGGATCAGGTTCATCGAGGTCTCCGGTTGCCGGCGACAACACTGTCTCCGGCGCTGATAACGCTATATATGATGGTGGAGGCGCTGAGCCACTTCAATATCGGGAGCAGACGATGGCCGACGAAGCCGAGACACCGCCGCCCGCGCCGCGCGAGCTTTCGCCCGCGGCGCAGCGCGCGCTGGCCGAGGCGGAGGCGCGCAGGAAGGCCGCCCGCCGCAAGCCGGCGCCGCCGAAGGAGATCGGCGGGCGTGGCGGCGAGGAGCCGGTGCGCTACGGCGACTGGGAAGTGAAGGGTATCGCCACCGACTTCTGAGCGGGCGCTGGAACCGATTCCAGGATCGGGCGTTGAGATGCAACCAGTTCCTTCTAGACATCGGTGCCACCAATGCTCATTCGTCTCGGCTACGAACTAGCCCTCGATCTGCCGCAGGACACGCCTGTCGTGACGGCCCTGGAAATTCACTCGGACCGCAGACAGGACATCCGCTGGGAGGCCGGCTTCCTGCCGACGCCGATGGTCAATACGCAGACCTATGTCGACGCCTACGGCAATCGCTGTCGCAGGTTCGTCGCGCCAGCCGGCCGGTTCACCATGCGATATGACGCGGTCGTCGAGGACAGCGGCCTTCTGGATCCCGTGGCGCCGGACGCGCAGGAAACGCCGGTGGCCGAGCTTCCGACCGAATGCATCGGCTACCTGCTTGGCAGTCGCTACTGCGAGACAGACCATCTCTCGACGCTCGCCTGGAACCTGTTTGGTCACACCAATCCCGGCTGGGAGCGCGTCCAGGCGATCGTGGACTATGTGCACGACCGGCTGTCCTTCGGCTACGGCTACGCCCGCTCGACCCGCACGGCCGCGCAGGCGCATGAGGAGCGCGTGGGCGTGTGCCGCGATTTCGCCCATCTCGCGATCGCCTTCTGCCGCGCGATGAACATCCCCGCCCGCTACGTCAACGGCTATCTCGGCGACATCAATGTGCCGGCAGACCCCGCCCCGATGGACTTCAGCGCCTGGGTCGAGGCCTATGTCGGAGGCAGGTGGTATACGTTCGACCCTCGCCACAACAAGCCGCGCACGGGCCGGGTCGTGGTCGCCCGCGGTCGCGATGCGACCGACGTGCCGTTGGTCCACACCTTTGGCGCGCATGTGCTCAGCAAGTTCGAGGTCTGGACCTATGAGGAGACGTCCCAGCCTGCCGCCGGCCGCAAGGCCGACGAAGACGAAGGGAACGACTTTCGCATAAGCGCCGCCGCCTGAACTGGATCCACGTAAAGCAAAAAGAAAAGGCCTCCCGCGAGGGAGGCCTTTCCGTGTTTCGTCCGCGGGCGCGACCCTGGCGGTGACACCGTCACCGGCCGCGCATCATGCGCCAGTTCAGGAAGGCTGCTTCCCGAAAGGGCAATCCGCCGAGGCCACGCGCTTGGAAACGACAACACTCGACATCGGATCACCTCCTTCCAGTTCGTTGAACACGCTGCCAATGTGGGGCGATCGCATTCGTCATGCAAGCAAAAATCACCCGCCTATCTGGCCAGGTGACGGAACGCCGAAACGACTTGTTCGTAGATTGATCGCTTGAACGGCACGATCAGGTCGGGAAGCTCCTCCATCGGCTTCCATTCCCAGCGGTCGAACTCAGCCGTGTGGCCGCCCGGCGGCGGATCGATCTCGATCTCGCTCTCGTCGCCCTCGAAGCGGAAGGCGAACCATTTCTGCGTCTGGCCGCGATATTTGCCCTTGAGCGCGATGCCGAGAACCTCGCGCGGCAGGTCGTAGTTGAACCAGCCCGGCGCTTCGCCCAGCAGCGAGACCGACTTCATGCCGGTCTCCTCGTAGAGCTCGCGATAGGCGGCCGGCAGCGGATCCTCGCCCTTGTCGATGCCGCCCTGCGGCATCTGCCAGAGTTTGACCGCGCCCGACATCTCGCTGTCCGGCTCCGCGATGCGCCGACCGGCCCAAACCAGCCCCTCCCGGTTCAGCACCATGATGCCGACGCAGGGCCGGTACGGCAGTGTTTCCGGATCGATCTTCTTCGCCATATCAGCGTCCACCTTCGGGATCGTTCGCCAAGGCCGAGACCGGGACGATCTCGATGCCCCGTTTCTTCGCTTCGGCCACCCAGATCGTGACCGCCTCGACCGTCACGTCGAAGGCGGAGCCGATGCCGATCGCCGAGCCCTTCGCGCGCGCCGTCGCCTCGAGCTGGTCGAGCTTCTTCAGGATGTCGCCGCGCGCGCGCACGCCATCGATCGTCGCATCGCCGGCCGCGAACGGCACGCCACTGCCTAGCGCAAGCTCGGGCGCGACGCTGCGGGCGCTGGAGCCGTCGTCGAGATACATCAGCCCGCGCTTGCCGAGTTCCTGCATGACAGGCGTCATCGCCTCGCGCTCGGTGACGAAGCGTCCGCCCATGTAGTTCATGATACCGGTGTAGTTGGTGGTTCGCGACAGGGCCCGGTGAAGGTGCTCGATGTTCTCCTGCGGATCGGCGTCGACGGTGAGCGGATCGCGCCCCGGATCGACCGACGGATAGTCGAACGGTTCCATCGGCACCTGCATGACGATCTCGTGGCCGCGCTGCCGCGCCGTCTGCATCCAGCGCGACAGGCTGTTGCCGGCAGAGGCGAAGCCGAGCGTGACCTCGGGCGGCAGCGCATTGATCGCCGCCTGCGTTCCCGTCTGCGACAGGCCCATGCCGCCGATGACGATCGCCACCTTGGCGCCGCGCGATCCGGACCAGGCCCCGGCATAGACGTCGAAGGGCCGCCGTCCGTCGATCGCGCGAACCGGCAGCGGGCCAGTCGGGCTGTCCTCGATCAGGTCGCGGTCGGGCAGGTGTGCCGTGCGCGGATTGCGTTCGAGCGCGGCGGGATCGCGGATGACGATCGTCCCGCCCGAGGGGGCCGCCTCCGGCTGGACCTTGATGATCGCCGGACCGTCCATCCTGGGCTTCGGCGGAGAGGGCGTCTTCACCGGCGCCGGCTCGACGGGCGCCACGGCAACCTCCGGCACGGATATGGTCTCGTGCACGGGCATCCTGAGCCCGCTTCCCTGCATCGCGATGAAGGTGGAGGCGGCGAGCGCTCCGACGCCGAGCGTCAGCACGCCGAGCGGCACGCGGCGCGCACCGAATCCACCCTTGCGGGCCGGACCGGTCTGGCCAAGCGGCTGCTCGATGCTGCTGTTCAGGGGACGCTCCAGCGGATGTCTCGATGATATGCCGAGAAACGCCGGCGACACGCAGGGAGAGGCCGGCCGGCGGATCGCTCCGCCGGCCGGGCCGTATTACTGGTTCATCACCGCCTTGGCGGGATTGGCCGGGAAAGCCGCGTCGGTCTTGGTGCCGTGGATCAGGTCCAGCGCGTAGTTGAGCTGGATGTCGTCCTTCGGATCCGGCGGGACATAGGCGGCGGAGCCCGAACCTTCCTCGCCCTCCTGGTTGCCCTTGATGTGGCCCGGAAGGTCCGATTCGCCGCGGGACAGATCCTTGCCCTGCAGTTCCTCCGGCAGAGGCTGCTCGACCTTCACGTCGGGCGTAATGCCCTTGCCCTGGATCGAGGAGCCGGACGGCGTGTAGTAGAGCGCCGTCGTGAGCTTCAGCGCGCCGTTCTCGGGCAGCGGGATCACGCTCTGCACGGAGCCCTTGCCGAAGGTCTGGGTGCCGAGGATGGTCGCGCGGCGATGATCCTGCAGCGCGCCGGCGACGATCTCGGAGGCCGAGGCCGATCCGCCGTTCACCAGCACGATGAGCGGCTTGCCGTCGATCAGGTCGCCCGGCCGGCTGTCGTAGCGCTCGGTCTTTTCCGGGTCGCGGCCGCGCGTCGAGACGATCTCGCCCTTGTCGAGGAAAGCGTCCGACACGCTGATCGCCTGGTCGAGCAGGCCGCCCGGGTTGAGGCGCAGGTCGAGCACGTAGCCCTTCACGCCGGCGGCCGGGGCCTTGTCGCGAATCGACTGGATCGCGGCCTGAAGGTCGCCGAAGGTCTTCTCGGTGAAGGAGTTGATCTTGATGTAGCCGACATCGTTCTCGACACGGTAGCGCACCGCGCGGACCTTGATCGTCTCGCGGATGATGGTGACCTTGATCGGCTCGGTAGCGCCCTCGCGCACGATCGTCAGGTCGATCGGCGTGTTGACCTGGCCGCGCATCTTGTCGACCGCTTCCTCCAGCGTCAGGCCACGGACTTCCTGGCCGTCGATCTGCGAGATCAGGTCGCCCGACAGCACGCCAGCGCGCGCGGCCGGCGTGTCCTCGATCGGCGAGATGACCTTTACCAGCTCGTTCTCCATCGTGACCTCGATGCCGAGGCCGCCGAACTCGCCGCGGGTCTGGACGCGCATGTCCTTGGCGGCGTCCGGATTGAGATAGGACGAATGCGGATCGAGCGAGGAGAGCATGCCGTTGATGGCGCTCTCGACCAGCTTCTTCTCCTCGGGCGGCGTCACATACTGCGCTCGCACCCGCTCGAAGATGTCGCCGAAGATGGCAAGCTGGCGATAGGTCTCGGACGAACCGGCGGCATTCGCGCTGGAGCCGGGTGCGCCATAGACCAGGCTCATGGCGGAAGCGCCCATCAGCGCACCCGCGAACAGAAGCGACACCTTACGAATCATTGCCTGCCCTTCCAGATCATCTGCGAGCCTGCCACCATGGGGCGGGATCGACGGGTTTTTGGTCCTTGCGGAACTCAATATAGAGTTCCGGCTGCGCATTCACACTGCCTTCCGCGGACATGCTTGCGACCCGCGTCTCGCCCATTGCGCCCACAGGCTCTCCCGCTAGTACCGGTTGACCCTGCGAAACGCTGATTCTGCCCAGCCCCGCCAGAACGACATGATAGCCGCCGCCGGCATCGAGGATCAAGAGTTGGCCATAGGAACGAAACGGACCGGCATACAAAACCGTGGCGTCTGACGGCGCTGTGACGATTGCGCCCGATTGTGTCCTTACCGTGTCGCCGAACGCGGTGACTCCGGCCTCGTCGACATGCCCGAAGGCGCGGATCTTCTTGCCGGCGACCGGCAGGGCGAGCGTGCCCTGCAAGGCGGGGAAGGGTGCGGCCTCCACCAGGCGATTCCGCTCGGGAACGCGGCGTTCGGCGTCTCTGGCCTCTTTCCGCGCCCTCTCCTCCTCGGCCAGCCTCGCCTCTTCCTCGGCCTTGCGGGCGGCCTCGATGCCCGCTTCCAGCGAGGCGATCAGGTCCTTCAGGTTGCCGGCCTTGGCCGCGAGATCGGCGGCGCGAAGCTGTTCGTTTCGAAGCGTCTGCTCCGAACCCTCCTGCAGCTTCCGCTTCTCTTCAAGCAAAAGTGACAGCCGCGTGCGGCTCTCGGCCTGCTCCGCGATGGTCGAGACGAGCCGTTCGCGCTCCGTGACGACGGTCTCGCCAAGCCGCGCCAGCTCGGTGAGGTCGGCGAGAAGCACCGTCGTCTGCTCGCGCAGTTCCGGCACCACCGCGCCGAGAAGGATCGAACTGCGCACGGAGGCCAACGCGTCCTCCGGCCGCACGAGAATGGCGGGCGGCGGGTTCAAGCCCATCCGCTGCAGGGCGCCCAGCACCTCGGCAAGCACCTCGCGGCGCTCGGACAGCGAGGCGCGGATCGCGGCCTGCTGGTCCTTCAGCTCGGCAAGCCTGTCTTCCATTGCCGCCACGTCTTCGGAGAGCTTCTTTTCCGTCTTGGCGGCCTGGATCAGGGCGGAGGTGATCGAGGCGTTGTCTTTCCGCAGCCGCGCGATTTCGTCCGACAACGTCTTCTGCCGGCTGTCGGAAAGGCTGAGTTCGCTGGTAATGCGCTCGTATTCGCCGCGTGTCTGCGCCTGCCGCACCTCCAGCTCCGCCGGCGCCTCGGCCTGCGCCGCAAGCGGGCCGGCGGTCGACAGCGCAGCAAGAACGGCAATGAGGATCGGGCGTTTCACACTATGCTCGCACCGGTGAACCAACGGGAGAAGGCAGCCTATCGCCTTGATCCTTAAGGAACCATCAACCATAAGGCCCCGCCGCCAGCCGTGCGGCGTGATGCAACTTCTGCTCCCCAGCCGGGTTGTCCATCGCTTTTTGAACGTTACGGCTCGCACAAAGTATTGAATCAGGTATTTTCGCCCGTTGGGGCGGTGAGGAAGGCATACATATTGGCGCTCGAAAGGGGACAGAGTCCGGCCCTTTGGGCTTACGTCGCCCGTGCGTACTGGCGACGATTCGGCCGGCGGCTCGCCGCGGGGCCGGCCTATCGCTGGCGTTTTTCCGGCCGCACGCCGGAGCGAATCCTCGTCGCGCCGCCGGACCTGCGCCTTCCCGACCCACAGATCGCCGACGACATCTATCACGGCCGCTACCCGCTTGCCGGGCAGATGATCGAGACCGGAGGCGCTTCTCCCTTCCAGGTGGTCGGCGCGTCGCGTGAATGGCAGCGATCACTGCACAGCTTCCGCTGGCTGCGCCACATGCGCGAGGCGGGCACCGAGCTAGCCTCCGCGAATGCGCGCGCGCTCGCCGCCGACTGGATCGCCATGCATGGCGGCCGCATCACCGAACCGGCCTGGGACCCGGCGGTGACGGCCCGGCGAATCATCTCGTGGCTGCAGCACTCGACGGTCGTGCTGGAAGGGGCGGAGTTCGCCTTCTACCGCTCCTATCTCAAATCGCTCGCCGTGCAGGTGCGCTATCTGAAGTTCGTCGCCCGCTACATGGCCGACGGAGAGGAGCTGTTGCGCGCGCGCATCGCGCTCACCTTCGCCGCCCTGTCCCTGCCGGTTCCAGGCTCCGTGCTGCGCAGCGCGACCCGCCACCTGGCGGAAGAGCTCGACCGGCAGATCCTGCCGGACGGCGGGCATATCTCGCGCAATCCGATGGCGCTGCTCGAACTGCTGGCCGACCTTCTGCCGCTGCGCCAGACCTATGCAAACCAGGCCGAGGCTCCGCCGGCGGCGCTGATGGGCGCGATCGACCGGATGCTGCCGGCGCTGCGCTTCTTCCGCCACAGCGACGGCGGGCTGGCCCGCTTCAACGGCATGGGACCGACCATCGCCGACAGGCTGGCCGCGATCCTGCGCCACGACGACACGGCGGGCGCGCCGCTGCTGCATGCGCCCTATTCCGGCTACGAGCGGCTTGCGATGGGTGGCACGACCGTCATCGCCGATACTGGCATCGCGCCTCCCTTCGAGGTCTCGCACCAGGCGCATGCAGGCTGCCTGTCGTTCGAACTGTCGTCGGCGCGGCAGCAATACATCGTCAATTCGGGCGTCGACGCCTACGGCCCCGACGACTACCGGCCCTTGGCGCGCGCGACGGCGGCACACTCGACCGCCACCATCAACGATACGTCCTCGGCGCGTTTCAGCTTCCCGCCGGAGGTTCATCGCCAGATCGGCACGCCGCTCATCGGCGGGCCGACCAAGGTGCCGTGCGAGCGCCGTGACACGGCCGACTCCCAAAGCTTCGTCGCCAGCCATAACGGCTACGTCGCCCGCTTCGGCATCTTCCACGAACGCGAATTGACGCTGTCGCGCAGCGGCTCCGTCCTCGACGGCGCAGACCGTTTCTTCCGCCAGGGCGGCACGCCGGTGCGCGGCGACCGCGACACGGTGGCAATCCGTTTCCACATCCACCCTGATACGGAACTCTACCGCGACTCGGCCGACCGCTTCGTGCTGGGCGGGGAAAGATCGGACTTCTGGGTCTTCTCCTGCGAGGAGGTCGTGCCGACGATCGAGGAATCGCTGTTCTTCGCCGGCATCGCCGGACCGCGCCGCGCGCGCCAGATCGTGCTGACCTTCAAACCATCGGAGTTCGGCCTCATCCGCTGGCGGTTCACCCGCACCCAGCTCGCCAATAACGCCTGATCAACGTTCCGTCAGCTTCAGCTCGATGCGCCGGTTGCGGTCGCGCGCTTCCTGGGTATCGGCGGCGTCGAGCGGCTGGAACTCGCCAAAGCCGGCCGCGACGAGCCGGTTCGCCGGCACGCCGTTGGCGATCAGGAACTTGACGACGGAGGTCGCGCGCGCACTGGACAGTTCCCAGTTGTCGCGGAAGCGGCCGGTGCCAGAGAGCTGGACATTGTCGGTATGCCCGTCGACCCTGAGCACCCAGTTGATCTCGGGCGGGATCTCGCGCTGCAACTCGATGATCGCATCGGCGAGCTTCTTCATCTCGTCCTGCCCCGCCGGATTGATCACGTCGGAGCCCGACGGAAAGAGCACTTCCGACTGGAAGACGAAGCGGTCGCCGACGATGCGGATGTTCTCGCGGTCGGACAGGATCTCGCGCAGCCGCCCGAAGAAATCGGAGCGATAGCGGTTGAGCTCCTGCACGCGCTGGGCGAGCGCCACGTTGAGGCGGCGGCCGAGGTCGGCGATCTTGGTGTTGGATTCGCGGTCGCGCTGCTCCGAGACCTCGAGCGCAGCCTCGAGCGCCCCGATCTGCTTGCGCAGCGCCGCGATCTGCTGGTTGAGCAACTCAACCTGCGACAGCGCCCGCTGGCTGATCTGCTTCTCGCTTTCCAGCTGCCCCGACAGTTCACCGATCTTCTGGTCGGCCACCGCGCCCACTCCAGCGCCGCGGTCGAGCAGCTGCTGCAGCCGGTCGCGCTCGCTCTGTATGCTTTCGAGCGAGGCGCGCAGCCCTGCGAGCGAATCCTCCGCGTCCTGGGTGTTGGAGCGTTCGAGCGCCAGGAGCTGGGTCAGCTCGTTGATCTGCGAATTGAGCCGGTCGAGCACCTCGTCCTTGCCACTGATCTCGCGGCTGAGCAGGAACTGCGCCAGCACGAAGACCGACAGCAGAAACATGATAGCGAGCAGCAGCGTCGACAGCGCATCGACGAAGCCCGGCCAGTAGTCGATCGTCCGCCGCTCGCGGCGGCCGCGCGCCAGCGCCATCTCAGTTGGCTTTCCGCTTGTCGAGGCCGGCGGCAACGCGCTCCAGCGTCTCGCGCAGGCGCTTCTGCTCGTCGGACTGAGCTTCGATCCAGTCGCGCATCATCTGCTGCTCGTTGCGCATGTTCTTGACGAGGCCGGAGATGCCCTCGGCAAGGCTCGCCATCGCGGTCGCCACGCGCTGGTTCGACCCGCCGGACTCCTGGATCATCCGCAGACGCTCGGACAGCGCGCGGATCTCGTCGGACGTGCCAGCCTTCGACGGATCGATGGCGAAGTCGGAGCCGAGGTCGGTCACGGTGGATAGCCAGTTCTCGAGTTCGGTGTAGAAGCGCGTCTGCGCGCGGCCGGCCTGCAGATCGAGGAAGCCGAGGATGAGCGAACCGGCGAGACCGAACAGCGAGGACGAAAACGCGGTGCCCATGCCAGACAGCGGCGCCGACAGGCCCGCCTTCAGCGAATTGAGCACATCGTTCGCATCGCCCGAGCCTGGGTCGAGCGACTGGATCGTCTGGCCGATCGAGCCGATTGTGCCGAGCAGGCCCCAGAACGTGCCGAGCAGGCCGAGGAAGACCAGGAGGCCGATCAGGTAACGCGAGATGTCGCGGCTCTCGTCCAGCCGGGTCGCGATGGAATCGAGGATTGACCGCATCGAGTTGGTGGTGAGCGTCATCGCCGACGAGCGGCTCAACAGCGCCTTCATCGGCGCGAGCAGCACAGGCTCGGTGGTCTCGCTGCCGGCGCGGAATGAATTCACCCACTTCACCTCGCGGAACAGGCGGCCGACCTGCACGAAGGCGAGCAGGATGCCGACGGTGAGCACGCCGAGGATGAGGCCGTTCAGGCCGGGATTGGTGACGAATGCGGCCGAGATCTGCCGGTAAAGGATCGCGGCGACGAAGCCGGCGATCGCCAGGAACACCAGCATCGACAGGAGGAAGACCTGGGGAGAGGAGAGTTTCTGGGGATCATATGCACTGCCCAAACCGTCAATATCGGCAGATTTGAACAATGCCATCGCCGCGCCTCTGCGTTTTCCTGGGTCCGATCTTGATCACGAATCTAACCGGAATTGTGACATAATTGAAAGGCGGGGAATGTCCTCCCGCCTTCAGAACCGCGTCACCACCATGAAATCGGTCATCGCGGCCAGATGCAGTGTGGCTCCAGTGACCACAAAAGCGTGCCAGACAGCGCTTTGGAAACGCAGGTTGCGCCAGACGAAGAAGATGACGCCGCAGGAATAGGCGGCCCCGCCGGCGGCGATCAGCCAGATCGTGGTCGTCGGCAATATATCGGCCAGCGAGCGCAGCATGATCGCGCCGCTCCAGCCGATGGCGAGGTAGAAGACGATCGCAAGGCCGTCGAATCGCCCCGGCAGGAAGAGCTTGACCGCCATGCCGATCGCGGCCCCTCCCCAGACGATTCCCATCATCGTGCCCGACACGAGCGGATCGGAGACGTTCATGAGGAAGGGCGTGTAGGTTCCGGCGATCAGGAGGTAGATCCCGGCATGGTCCGCGCGCCGCAGCACCCACTTCACCGGCGAGTGCGGCCAGAGATTGTAGGCGCAGGAGACGCCGAGCACGGTGAGCAGCGAAGCGAGATAGAAGATCAGCGAGACGTATTCGCCCGTTCCGGTACGGCCGGCGGAGAGCGCAAGGAGCGCCGCCCCGACGGCGATCGCGATCAGGATGCCGACGGCATGGACGACGCCGTCGGCGATCAGTTCGGCCCTCGAAGGAACCCTGAAATTCATGAAATGCGGGCGCGCGAGATCACTCATGCGGCCGAGCATGGCATGCCAACATGACGGATTGGTTGCAGGATCGGCCGGTGCGCCGATGTGAAGCAGGTCAGGTCGCGCGCGGCAGCGGCTTGCGGATGGTCTGCAGCAGCGTCTTCTGGATGATCTCGTTGCCGGCGACGATCGAACCCTTCTCCAGCATGTCGGTGCCGCCGTCCCCGTCGGAGACGAAGCCGCCGGCCTCGCGGATCATCAGGATGCCGGCCGCCATGTCCCAGGGCTGCAGGCCCGTTTCCCAGAAACCGTCGAGCCGGCCGGCCGCCACATAGGCAAGGTCGAGCGCCGCGGCACCCATCCGCCGCACGCCGGCGACCTCGCCCATCACGTGGCGCATCTCGATCAGGAAGTTGCCGTGATGGCCGCGGCCGAGATGCGGGATACCGGTGCCGATGACGCTGTCGGCAAGCTTGCGCCGCGCGCCGACGCGTAGGCGCCGGTCATTCAGGAACGCGCCGCCGCCGCGCTCGGCGGTGTAAAGCTCGTCCATCGCCGGATTGTAGATCACACCGGCAACGATCTGCCCCTGCCGTTCCAGCCCGATCGACACGGCGAAGATCGGGATGCCGTGCAAGAAGTTGGTGGTGCCGTCGAGCGGATCGATGATGAAGCGGTGCTGGCTATCGGAGCCGACCACCTCGCCGCTCTCCTCCATCAGGAACGAATAGTCAGGCCGCGAGCGCGACAGCTCGGTGTGGATGATTTCCTCGGCGCGCTTGTCGGCCTGGCTGACGAAGTCGCCGGGTCCCTTCAGCGAAACCTGCAGGTTCTGCACTTCGCCGAAATCGCGTGAAAGCGAGCGGCCGGCCTTGGTGGCGGCCTGAACCATGACGTTGATGATCGCCGAACGCGGCATAATCTGCTCCGTTGTCCGCCGTCCGCGCGAGGCGGAAGGCTGGCCCGATCCTAGTCGGCCCTGCGCATGTAGCTGATTTCGTTGGTGTCGACGAGGATACGCTCGCCGGCCTCGATGAAGGGCGGAACGAGCACGCGGATGCCGTTCTCCAGCACCGCGGGCTTGTAGGACGAGGCGGCTGTCTGGCCCCGCACCACGGGATCGGCCTCGGTGACCGTCAGCGTCACGTGGTCGGGCAGCGCGATGCCGATCGGCCTTTCCTCGTAAAGCTGCACCGTCACCATCATCCCGTCCTGCAGGAAGGCGGCGCGGTCGCCGACGAAATCCTTGGCGAGTTCGAGCTGCTCGTAGGACTGGGTGTCCATGAACACCAGCGCGTCGCCCTCCTCGTAGAGGAAGGAGAAGTCCTTCAGTTCGAGCTGCACCTGTTCCACGGTCTCGGCCGAGCGGAAGCGCTCGTTGAGCTTGGTGCCGTTGATGAGGTTCTTGAGCTCGACCTGATTGTAGGCGCCGCCCTTGCCAGGCTTGACGGTGTTGGTCTTCACCGCGGCCCAGAGTCCGCCGTCATGCTCGATCACCGTGCCTGGACGGATTTCGCTGCCGCTGATCTTGGCCATAAAACGTGTTCCGGATGTTCGGGAAGGGCGGGAAGCGCGTGTTTCGGCGCCCCAAGACCACAAATCGGCACGACAGGCAAGCTATCTGAGGCGGTTCGCCCGCTCGATCGCCTTCTTCTGCTCTTCGTCGGTCAGCCCGTTCATCACGTCGTCCATGTAGTAGTCGGAGAGGCCGGCGCGGCGGGCGCGGATATACCAGGCAGTTCCTTCGATGATGTCCGGCTCGACTCCGAGCCCCTCGACATAGAGCTTGGCGAGCCGGTTCTGTGCCGCGACATTGCCGCCTTGCGCCGCGCGGTGCATCCAGCCGAAGCCGGCCTTCATGTCGCGCGCGCCGCCCTTGCCCTCGACCAGCCACGTCGCGAGGTCCACCTGCGCCGTGTCGAAGCCCTGCCGCGCGGCAAGTATCAGCCACTTGCGCGCCTCTGGCAGGTCCTGCGTGATGCCGCCAGCACCGTTGGCGTAGATCTGCGCGACGGCATATTGCGCGTCGGCCAGCCCTGCCTCGGCGGCCTTCATGTAGTATTCGACCGCCTTGAGCTGGCCCGCCGGGCCGGGCTCGCGGTCGATGATGATCTGCGCCAGGTTGAACTGCGCCAGCCGGTTGCCTTCGTCGGCCGCCGCCTGCATCAGTTCCCGCGCCCGCGGCACGTCGCGCTTGACCAGTCGCCCGTCGAGCAGGATCAGCGCATACTGGAACTTCGCCTCGGATACGCCCGCGTGCGCAGCCTTCTCATACCACTCGACCGCCTTCTTCTCGTCCTTCGGCACGCCGAGCCCCCGCGCAAAGATCTCGGCGACCAGCGTCATGGCCGCCGGATCGCCGGCCTGCGCGCGCGGCAGCGCCAGGTTGAAGGCCGTGATGTATTCGCCGCGCTGGAACGCTCCGAACACATTGTCCGGCAGCCGCTCGCCAAAGCGGTTCGGATCGATGCCCGGCCGCGCAGCTTCCGTCGGCGCGGCGGGGCTCGGCGGCGGTGACGCCTGGGGCGACGGCTCCGTCGGCGCGGGCGGCGTGACCGGTGTCACCGGCGCGACGGCATTCGCGGCCGGCGCCGGCTCGTCAGGCTTGGCGGGCGCAGCGATCGCGTCGGTGGGTTCCTGCGACGGCTTCGGCTCCTGCGCAGCGGCCGACAGAGGCGACGCGATCAGCGCGGCAAGAAGCAGGGCGGGCGTCGTTCGTCTCATTCTTCCTCGAACCTCGGAGCGGTGCGGTCGAGCAGTTCGTTCACCGCCGCGACCGCCTCGGAGGGCTTCATCGTCCCGTTGAAGATCGCGGACGACAGGGCGACGAACTCCGCCCCGGTCGCGGCCACGGCCTCGGCGGAGGCGATCTCCGATCCGCCCTGTGCGATGCATGGCACGTTGACGATCTCCGCCCACCACCGCGCCAGGTCGAGGTTGCGCGGATGCGGCGCGGGATCGGCGTCGAAGCCGAAACGGCCGAAGAAGATGTAGTCGGGCTGCGCCTCGCCGAGCTCGAGCGCGTCGTGGCGGGTCTTGGCCCCACCCGCGCCGACGATCAGCCGTCCGTCGTGCTTGCGCACCGCCGCGTCGATCTCCGCCTTGCCGGTCTCCAGATGGATACCGTCGGCACCGACGCGGCCGACGATGCGGCTGTCGCCGGAAATCACCACGGCCACCCCCCTCGCCTGCGCGTAGGGAACGATCGCCTCGCAGTATTTCTGGAACTCCGCGTCCTCGACGGCGCCTCCGACCAGGATCAGCGAGGCGACGTCGCCGCCGGACAGCGCATCGAGGACGCGCGGTGCCTCCATCCCCCCGCCCTTTTTCGGGTCGGCAATGAGAACGAGGCGGCAGCGGTTCGGCAGTTCGTCGGTCATGCGGGCTCCGGATGTGCGCCCGCTATGGGCGGCGATCATGTTTGGATTTTGGCATAGACGAGACGGCGTGCGATGGACAGCATCTCTCGCCAATGGCGGCGGCCATGTTATTGCGGACCTCTGGCCCCGGACCGCGCGATGATTCCCCTGATCTCCGACCCGATCTTCTACGCCGTCGCCGTCCCGGCGGTCCTCCTCGTCGGGCTGTCCAAGGGCGGGCTCGGCGGCGCGGCCGGCTTCATCGGCGTGCCGATGATGGCGCTGGCGACGTCGCCGGTCCAGGCGGCGGCGATCCTGCTGCCGATCCTCCTCCTGATGGATGCGGTGTCGCTCTGGACCTGGCGCGGCGGCTACGACCGGACGATTCTCGCCCAGACCATCCCCGGCTCGCTGGTCGGCATCGGGCTTGGCTGGCTCACTGCCGCGATCGTCTCCGCCGGCATGGTGCGCCTCATGCTCGGCGTCGTCGCGATCGTCTTCGTCGGCCGCTGGCTCTACACGCTGGTGCGCCGCACCGGCCACATCCGCCAGCGACCGAACGCGGCGAAGGCCGCATTCTGGAGCGTCGTCTCCGGCTATACGAGCTTCGTGGCGCACGCGGGTGGGCCGCCCTTCCAGGTCTACACGCTGCCGCTACGGCTCGACCCGCGCGTCTTTACCAGCACCGGCGTCTACTTCTTCGCCTTCATGAACGTCGTGAAGCTCGTGCCCTATTTCGCGCTCGGCCAGTTCGACCGGACCAACCTCGCGACCTCGCTGCTGTTGATGCCACTGGCGCCGCTTGCGACGCTGGCGGGAGCCTGGGTCGTGCGCCGGATGCGGCCGGACGTGTTCTATCCCTTCACCTACGGCGTGATGGCGCTGATCGCGGCCAAGCTCGTATGGGACGGCATATCGGCAATTCTACCATGATGACGGCCGGCGGACTTTGTGCTTTAGCCTGAGCAAAGACTGCGGGAGGATAACATGGCGAACCCCTACGAGCAGGGCCTCGAACGCAACCAGGCGAACCATCAGCCGCTGACGCCGCTGACCTATCTCGAGCGCGCTGCGCGAACCTATCCCGACCACGTCGCGATTATCCACGGCGGCGCCCGCACGACCTATCGCGACTTCTGGCGGCGCTCGCTGAAGCTGGCGGACGCGCTTGCGAGACGAGGCATCGGCAAGGGCGACACGGTGACGGTGATGCTGTCCAACACGCCGCCGATGCTCGAATGCCATTTCGGCGTGCCGATGGTGAAGGCGGTGCTACACTCGCTCAACACCCGCCTCGACGCCGCGATCGTCGCCTTCCAGCTCGACCATGCCGAGACGAAGATCCTGATCGTCGACCGCGAATTCTCGGGCATCGTCGCTGAGGCACTAAAGCTCGCCAAGGTGAAGCCGCTGGTCGTCGATTACGACGACCCCGAATATGCAGCGGATGCCCCCTACCCGAAGGGCGACCGGATCGGGTCGATCGACTACGAAGACTTCGTGGCCGAAGGCAGCGAGGATTTCGCCTGGTCGATGCCTGACGACGAATGGGACGCGATCGCGCTCAACTATACGTCGGGAACGACCGGCAATCCGAAGGGCGTCGTCTACCATCACCGCGGCGCGGCGCTGATGGCCTATGCGAACACAATCCATGCCGCGATGGCCAGGCACTGCGTCTATCTCTGGACGCTGCCGATGTTCCACTGCAACGGCTGGTGCTTTCCCTGGACGCTGGCGGTGACGGCCGGAACGCATGTGTGCCTGCGCTGGGTGCGCGCCAAGGCAATGTACGACGCCATCGCCGACCATGGCGTGACGCATCTGTGCGGCGCGCCGATCGTCATGTCCACGCTGATCAACGCGCCAGACGAGCAGAAGCGCGACTTCCCGCAGACGGTGACCTTCAACACCGCCGCCGCACCGCCGCCCGAGGCCGTGCTGTCGGGCATGGCGGACGCCGGCTTCGCGGTGACGCATCTCTACGGCCTGACCGAGACCTACGGCCCAGCGGTGGTCAACGAATGGCATTCCGAATGGGACGCGCTCGACAAGAACGGCCGCGCGGCGAAGAAGGCCCGCCAGGGCGTGCGCTACGCCGCGCTCGAAGGCCTGACCGTGCTCGACCCCGAGACCATGCAGCCGACGCCCGCCGACGGCGAGACGATCGGCGAAGTGATGTTCCGCGGCAACATCGTCATGAAGGGCTATCTCAAGAACAGGCCGGCCACCGACGAGGCCTTCGCCGGCGGTTGGTTCCACTCCGGTGACCTCGGCGTCATGCACCCGGACGGCTACATCCAGCTCAAGGACCGCTCGAAGGACATCATCATCTCCGGCGGTGAGAACATCTCCTCGATCGAGGTCGAGGACGCGCTCTACAAGCACCCGGCCGTCGCCTCCTGCGGCGTCGTGGCCCGCCACGACGACAAGTGGGGCGAGGTGCCGGTGGCCTATGTCGAACTGAAGCCCGGCAGGACGGCCACGGAGGCCGAGATCATCGAGCACTGCCGCGGCCTGCTCGCCCGTTTCAAGGTGCCGAAGGCGGTGATCTTCTCGGAGATTCCCAAGACCTCGACCGGCAAGATCCAGAAGTTCCGCCTGCGCGACATGGCGAAGGCGGGGTGACGCCGGCCCGCACGGGCCGGCGCCGGACGATCGATCAGGCTTCCGACGGCGCCGTCTCGCTCCGGGCGGCGAAGGCGACCGCCGCCCCGGCCAGCAGCACGGCGGCCACGGCCGTCAGCAGGACCGTGTCGCCGAAGGTCGGCTTCAACACCATATCGGCGACAACTACGATCATGACCGCATAGTCGAACCGCGCGACCCTGAGCATTGCCTTGCCGTCGGCCAGCGCGGCGGGCGTGATGCCGTCGCGCTCGACCATCGCCGCGACGCGCTCCGATGTCGGCTTGAAGTAGAACAGCCCGATGAGGAAGGTCGCAGCGTAGCCGGCAAGGCCGATGATGATCCACAGATCGGTGAAGCCGACCCAGAACCAGCACAGGACCAGACCGAAGACGAGGGTCAGCATCGAGGCCGGGACCATCAGCCGTCCGCCGAGGTCCGACGATAGCCGGATGGCGCGCATGGTGCCCTCCGCATCCCCTGCCCTGACGGCGAACACGCCGTTGAGCATCATCGCGAAACCGCCGCCGACCCAGATGAGCGCGCAGATCACATGTCCGAATTTGACGATCGAGTACCAGTCCATCTCAGCACCTTAAGAAACGTTGCATGGTCCGTCCCGGTCATTGCCGGCGATCCGGAGCGGCGGCGACCTACCACCGGGCAGGTATCGGCCGCTTGTCGGCGCGGCGGCGCGCGCGGTTACACGGGTGATACTTCGGGATGCAGGCGCAAACGTTTCGCGCAGAAATGCGGCACGTTAACCGTCCATTAGGCTTTACGGATGTTTACTATGTTCATCCAGTGATCTGGATTCTTGCCGGGTGGTTGGAGCCACCCTGTTTGACGCCTCCCTGTTAACTCCTGAGAGCCGCCTTACCGCGGCTCTTTTTTTGCCGCCCGACCGTGCGTTAACCGTTTGTTAAACATGCGCTTGCGTTCGCGGCGCGGCCGGAGCATCTTCCGCGCCGGTGCCGTATAGGGGTGGGTACGCGGATCCTGTCGTCGAGTCGCCGGGTCCCGTCAGGGTGTGCAGGGGTGCGTGACTATGAATGACGCTGGCGCGGAGGGAGCCAAGACCATCAGGCTCGCGGAGCGCAGGATCTTCTCGCCGTCCTTCAAGCCGCTTTACAATGAAGGCATGGGGCTGGTCGAACAAGCGGCCGAGTATCTTGACGGCCAGGGCCGGGTCGAGGCGAAGCGCCTGTCGCGGATCGCCGCGACGCTCTATGCCGCCGAATCGATGCGGCTCACCACGCGGCTGATGCAGATCGCCTCCTGGCTGCTGCTGCAGCGGGCGGCCAATTCCGGCGAGATGACGCGCGACCAGGTCGCCTCTGAGAAATCCAAGGTGCGGTTGGACACGGCCTCTGCCCAGGACAATGCGCCGGGCTGGCCCGAGCTTCCGGACGATTTCGTCGCGCTCGTCCATCGCTCGCTGAAACTCCAGTCGCTCATCCGCCGTATGGACGAGGAGATCTACGGCGCACCCGCGGCCGTGATCGCGCAGCCGCCGCGCACATCGAACCCAGTCTCAGACCAGATCATGCTCCTGAACACGGCTTTCGCACGCGGCTAAACGTTCAAAGCCCGGCAGCGGACGCGATGTCCGACCACGGCAGTGCCAGGAACGCAGACAGAACCACCAGCGACAGCGTGATCTGCCTATAGTGCGCATCGCTCGTACGGCCGTGCGCGGCCCAGCCGGCAAGCAGCCCGGCGAAATAGACCGGCGTTGCGCCCAATGCGATGGCGACGACGGGAGCCTCGAACAGGCCGGACGTCCACGCGGTCGCGAAGGACATCAGTTCCGAAATGAAGAATAGCGACAGAAGGTTGGCGCGAATGATCGCCGACGGCAAAGGCGACGCCAGCCAGTAGACCAGCACCGGCGGACCCGGAATCTGGGCGATCCCGGACAGCACGCCGGCCATCGCGCCGACGCCGAAAGACTTCGGCGGCGTGCGCTCGCCCCGATAGCGCCAGCCGCGCCACAAGGCCACGGCGCACAGAAGGATTGCGATGCAGATGAACCATCGCAGGACAATCGGGTCGGCGATGGTCAGGATGAAGACCCCCGCCGGGATGAACAGCATCAGCCCCGCGACTGCCGGCAGCACGTCGCGCCAGACGGCGATCCGCAGGGCGGGGATCGTGACCGGGATTGTCGGCAGGGAATCGATGATGACGAGAATTACGAACGCGGCTTTTGGTCCGTAGAGAGCTCCCGCGACCGGCGCGACGATGAGGCCGGTGCCGAAGCCTGACAGGCCACGAGCGAAGCCGGCAACGAGCACCGTCACGGCGAGGATCAGAAACAGGCCGTCGAACGATGGCAATTGCATGGGCACCTCTCGCTGCACGCAACCTGTAGACGGCCCGCGCGCAAGACGCACGCGCCACCTCGCCGAAGTCCTTTGACACAGGCAGATGTTTCCCGTTTGTTCACTTTCCGCTGGCATGACGCGCCCACAGCGGTAAGGATGGATGCATGGCAGAGGCGATTCGTATCATCGGGCTTGACCCCGGGCTTCGACGCACCGGATGGGGCGTCGTCGAGAGCCAGGGAAATGCGCTGCGTTTCGTCGCCTCCGGCACCGTCACGTCCGACGACAGGGAAGATCTGGCCGCCCGGCTGTGCCAGCTCCATGACGGCATCTACGCGATCATCGGCAAGTATGCGCCCGAGGAAGCCGCGGTCGAGCAGACCTTCGTCAACGCCAATCCCGCCTCGACGCTGAAGCTCGGCCAGGCGCGGGGCATCGCCATGCTGGTGCCGGCGCGCGCCGGGCTGCGGGTGGTCGAATACGCGCCCAACGCGGTCAAGAAATCGGTGATCGGCGTCGGACACGGCGACAAGGCGCAGATCCGCATGATGGTGCGCGTGCTGCTGCCGAAGGCGACGTTCGAGAGCGACGACGCCGCCGACGCGTTGGCGATCGCGATCTGCCACGCGCATCACCGCCAGAGCGCCGCCTATCGCATCGCGGCCTTGACCTGAGACGACGTCAGTCCGGCGACCGCTTGGCAGCAACCGCCTGACGCCGGTTCACCACCCAGACCAGCACGCCACTGGTGATGTAAGCGAGCAGCCCGTAAGCGGCGGGCGGTATGGCCATCTCGGGATTGTTGAGCATCTGCTCCGAGAGGGCGATCGCGATCACCAGCGCGGCATTGTGCACGCCGATCGACATGGCCAGGGCGATTGCCTGGCGATACTCGATCCGGAACAGCCGCGGGACGAGATAGCCGACGGCCAGGCTCATCAGGTTGAAAGGCAGGACCACGGTGAGGATCGTGACACCCCAGGTCACGACGAGGCCCCATTGGCTGACCAGCGCGAAGATGACGATGGCTGCGAGGAACAGCGTCGCAAGCAACTTGACCGGGCGATCGAGGCGCTGTGCAAGGACAGGGTAGCGGCTCTGGACAAGCACGCCAATCATGGCCGGAACCACCGCGATGACGAAGATCTGCGCCACCAGGCTCAGTTCCAGATATACCGCCGACGCTTCGCCATAGAACCGGGCGAGCGCGAAGTTGGCAATGAACGGCACCGTGACGATGGAAAGGACGGACGTCAGGGCGGTCAAGGTGATGCTGAGCGCCACGTCGCCTCGGGCGAGATGTGTGTAGAGCGTCGCGGATGTGCCGCCGGGACTGGCGGCCAGCAGCATCATTCCCACCGCGATCGCCGGCGGAAGTCCGGATGCGTAGGTCAGGCCGTAGCAGATGATCGGCAGGATGATGATCTGGCAGAACAGTCCGATCAGCACCGCCTGCGGCTGCTGCAGGACGCGGCGAAAATCGTCGAGCTTGAGCGACAGCCCCAAGCCCAGCATGACGATGCACAGGACCACCGGCAACCCGATGCTCAATGCCGCGCTTGATTGCATGTTCATTCCTCGAGAATCCGCAACACAGTAGCACCCACTTGTTGAGAAACCCTCTCTCGAGCAAGCGGTCTCCGATGACCGCGTTCTTGACTTGTTCCAGACCTCGTGCAAGGCGGTAGGGGCCTCCGCCGGTGGCGGGAATCGTCCATGCGAGAATCAGGAGCACCTGACGTGATCGGCAAGCTCAAGGGCGTGGTGGACGAGATCGGCGAGGACCACTGCATCGTCGACGTGCACGGCGTCGGCTACGTCGCCTACTGCTCGACCCGCACGCTGGCCGCGCTCCCCTCTCCAGGGGAGGCGGTCATCCTGCACATCGAGACCTATGTGCGCGAGGACATGATCCGGCTCTACGGGTTCGGTTCGGCACTGGAACGCGAGTGGTTCCTGCTGCTGCTCAACAACGTGCAGGGCGTCGGCGCCAAGGTGGCGCTGGCGATCCTGTCGACGCTGTCGCCCTCCGACCTCGCCAATGCGATCGCGCTGAAGGACATCGCGATGGTCTCGCGCGCGCCGGGCGTCGGCAAGAAGGTCGCGGAGCGCATCGTCATCGAACTGAAGAACAAGGCGCCCGCCTTCTCCGGCGCGCCGAGCGGCACGATCGGCCTGATGCAGGAGCTCGGCGAAGGGGTTGCCGCCGCGCCCGTCGCCGACGCCGTCTCGGCACTTGTCAACCTCGGCTACTCACGCGACGTGGCGGCGACGGCCGTGGCGAACGCGGTCAAGTCCGCCGGCGAGGGAGCGGATTCGGCCAAGCTGATCCGGCTCGGGCTGAAGGAACTGGCGCGATGAATCGCAGGACAGAAGATCGAATGACCGCCATGGAACTCCGCGCATGACCCTTCCCCCCCGCCTCGTCTCGGGCGACAAGCGCGGTGAGGACGCGGACGGGACGCTGCGGCCGCAGTCTCTCGACGAGTTCGTCGGCCAGGCGGCGGCGCGCGCCAACCTCAAGGTGTTCGTGGAAGCCGCCAAGGGGCGCGGCGAGGCGCTGGACCATGTGCTCTTCGTCGGGCCGCCGGGGCTCGGCAAGACGACGCTGGCGCAGATCATGGCGCGCGAGATGGGCGTCAACTTCCGCTCGACCTCAGGCCCGGTGATCGCCAAGGCGGGCGACCTCGCGGCGCTCTTGACCAATCTTGAGGACCGCGACGTCCTGTTCATCGACGAGATCCACCGGCTGAGCCCGGCGGTGGAGGAGATCCTCTATCCGGCGATGGAGGACTACCAGCTCGACCTGATCATCGGCGAAGGCCCGGCGGCGCGCTCGGTGAAGATCGACCTCGCCAAGTTCACGCTGGTCGCCGCGACGACCCGCCTCGGCCTGATCACCAACCCGCTGCGCGACCGGTTCGGCATTCCGGTCCGGCTCAATTTCTATACCGTCGAGGAGTTGGAGCTGATCGTGCGGCGCGGGGCGCGCATTCTCGGCCTACCGATGAGCGACGACGGCGCGCTGGAGATTGCCAGACGCGCCCGTGGCACGCCGCGCATCGCCGGGCGGTTGCTGAGGCGCGTGCGCGATTTCGCCACCGTGGCGGGCGACGGCGAGGTGACGCGGCGGATCGCCGACGAGGCGCTGACCCGGCTCGAAGTGGACAGCCTCGGCCTCGACGCGCTCGACCGGCGCTACCTCAACATGATCGCCCGCAATTTCGGCGGCGGGCCGGTCGGCGTCGAGACAATCGCGGCAGGCTTGTCCGAGCCGCGCGACGCGATCGAGGACATCATCGAGCCGTACCTGATCCAGCAGGGCTTTCTCCAGCGCACCCCGCGTGGGCGGGTGCTGACCGCGACCGCCTGGAGGCATCTGGGGCTTGAGGCGCCGCGGGAGACGTTTGTCCAGTCGACGCTGTTCGAAGAGGATTAGCGGCGAAAGCTTCAGCCGCCGCGGCCGAGGCCGCGGATCATGTCCATCACGTCCGGCTCGGCTTTGCGGCCGTCGAATTCCTCGACGGTGCCGAAGGCGCCGCCATAGCCCCACATCGACCAGGCGTAGCCGCGCTTTTCGGCCAGCGAGATCATGTCGTGCAGGTAGGCCGCCCGGTAGCGCGCCGGCACGATGTTCCGGGTGCCGTATTCCTGGCGGATCATTCCGAACTCGCCGAGGAGGATCTGGGCGGGCGGCACGCCGTTCTTTTCGGCCCAGCGCTCGACGAGCTCGAAGGGCTGCGCCAGCGCCGCCGAGAGCTTTGCCGGCGTGTCGAGGGCGGCGATCTGCTCGTCGAGATAGGCGAGCATACCGGACCGCCGCGCCCATGGGGCGTCGCGGCGGATGGTGGCGCGGATGGTCTCGATCGCCGCGTCGAGATCGGCCTTCGGCACGGCGTCGAGCGGATAGGGAAGCCCGGTGACGTGGGGGATGAAATCGCCCGCCCAGGTCGCGCCCTGATGCGTCAGCAGGAACGGCGCGTAGGAGTGGAAGCTCCAGATCACGTTGGCGTCGGGCACGATCTTCGGGTCGAGCGCCGAGAGCCCCTCGGCCGTGCCCCAGCAGCTTCCCGACAGGACCAGCGTCAGGCGGGTGGCGGAGGCCCGAGCGGCGGCGAAGATGCGCGTCAGCCGGTCCTCCCAGTCCCGCTGTTCCGCGCCCTGGCAGCCGACGGTCGGCTCGTTCATCAGCTCGAAGGCGAGGCGCGACGGGTCTTCCGTGGCGAGGGTGCGGCCCATCTGGCGCACCAGCTCGACATAGCGGTCGAACAGGGCCGGATCCTGCATCACCTGGCCCATGCCGATGGAACGGTTGGAGCCGGCGGGCATCAGGTGCAGGTCGACGATCACCTTGAGGCCGGCGGCGTTGGCCATGCGGGCAGACTCAAGCACCGAGGCGAACAGGTCGTCCCGCAGCCCTTCCGTTTCCGGCGACAGGAGCGGCGAGGGATCGACCGGCATGCGCACGAAGTCGAGGCCCGCCGCCTTCAGCGCCGCGAGATCGGCCTCGGTGACGCTCTTGCGCCATTCCGGAAAGGGCAGGATCGCCTCGCGCTCGCTCCAGCGGCTCTCGTCGGGCCAGGTCGTCCAGATGTCGAGGTTGATGCCGCGATGTGCCTCGAAGGTGGCAGCGCCGGCGGGCGCGGCGAATGCCAGCGCCACGGCCGCCGCCGTCAGCGCCCGCTTGATCGTCCGCACGAGAAATGGCATCCGGTCCGCCTCCGGTTCGCTCCGTCTTTGTCAGGCGGCGCAGGGAAAGGAAAGTCGAATGGCCGATCATGGTGAATCGGGCGCGCCCGACGCAATCCCCCTTGCGGGCGTGCTGACGTCCACGGGCCACCGCCACGTGGTGCGGGTCTATTACGCCGACACGGATTTCTCCGGCGTGGTCTACCATGCGCGCTATCTCGAATTCTTCGAGCGCGGCCGCTCCGACTTCCTGCGACTGGCGGGCGTGCACCACACCGAGCTCGCCGACGGCAAGCACGGCGAGAAGCTGGTCTGGGTGGTGCGGCGCATGGAGATCGACTTCAAGGGCTCGGCGAAGATCGACGACGTGCTGACGATCGACACGATCACCGAAAACGTCTCCGGCGCGCGCATCTTCATGGCGCAGAAGCTGTCGCGCGACGGCCAGGTGCTGGTCGAGGCCAAGATCGAGGCGGCGATCGTCTCGGAAAACGGCCGGCCGCGGCGGTTTCCGAAGGAGTGGGTCGAGGCGTTCATGCCGCAGGGCTGAGCGGCGCGGCGGCTTCCACGGAGGCGCGGCGTCCACGAGGCAGGCGCTTTCGTCATCCTCGGGCCTGCCCTTCGGGCGTTCGATTGGCTTTGCAAGGTCCACTGGACCTTGCAATTCGCCCGATGGGCGAACCGCCACCTCACCCCGAGGATCTGCGGCGCATGAGCGCTTCAACGGTGATGGAAACTCGCCAGCGACAGCAGATCCTCGGGACAAGCCCGAGGATGACGCCGCACGGAGGGTCAGGGCCAAGGATGGTTCACCTTTATCCGCGCGAAGGCGTCGCCCGTGCAGGCTTTGCGCGGGCGGAAGCAGGACAGACTGCGTCTGGAGCCGCTCAGGACGTGTCGTGGGGTTCGACCGGCACGGCGGCGGCGATTGCAAGTCTTTCGATGAACGCGCCGAGCCTGTCGATCGCCCCGCCCTCATTCCCGGCCTCGTCGGACGCCTGCCCCCGATGCAGGAACGACAGCCGGCACAGATGCGCCGCCACCGCCTTCATGTAGAGCCCGAATGCCCTGAGCGAGTCGGCGATGTCCTCCGCATCGAAAGGATTGCTGCCGAAGCCGGCCGGCATCGGGACGGGCGTCCAGGGTCTACGGGCGAAGCTCCGGAGCGTCCCTTCCACATAGGCGCTCAGCAGCGTATTGGCCTGCCAGGCGGCCCACAGCACGCACCAGCGGACCCAGAACGAGCGGCCGGCGGCCTGTTCGGCCATGTCGGCGATCGAGAACAGGCGCATGACGATCCGCGCCTTTAACGCCTGTTGTCTCCCTGCCTTCGCCCTCCAGCCCATCGCCGGCTCCCGTTTGACCGGCCATAGTGTCGGACATGCTGAAGGGGTGGGGATGGAAAAATTTGACGGGCCAACAGGAACAAGGGGTTAGCGGAAAACGGGCGGAAATCGATGCACGGTGCCGCTTGCGGGGGAGGTAGACGCTGGACGAGGGGATGGGTGGGTTTTGTCTGTCCGGTTTTGGGTACGGAGCTGAGAAAGCGGCCGTTAACGGGGCTGCCGCGCTTTGGCGGCCACGCGCCGCCATATCGGTCTTTGCTCTGCCCTCAAGCGGAAGTCTCTTGTGTCAACGTCGTGAGCGAGGTTGCGCCCGGAGCAGCTGTCCGAGAACCCCTTTTTTCAAACAGGCGAGTAAGTCACGGCACCTATGGACGACGAAATTTCTAGCTATTCGTCTCCTCTAGGGACAGCGGCGATAATTGGGGCGTCAACGGCGCGATAGTCTGAATTACTAACCCCCGGCTAATGATCCGAAGAAGACGACGCGACTGCGGCGGCAGGTGGCGGGTGATGCTGTGACAGGCCAACATCATCGCCCAGCCACCCCTTTTCCTTGAGAGCCCGTAGAGCGCGGGCAATCTGTTCTGGTGCGAATCGCTTCTTGCGGTCGTTCCATTCGTAGAACTTTGCTTGAACATCCTCCAAAGTGGCAGCGTCTTCGTTCCTAACCACCCAATAAACAGTCGACAGCAGCTCGAGCCCGTAGGGGGTTTCGAAGCCATCCACCAACTTAGCAACCCGATCAAAGCGTCCTCGTGTCTCGTCTCGCTCCGACAGGAAGCGGTCGGCATCTTCATATGCACCGGGCACCAAGGTTAGCCGTTTAGTAGGATCATCCCCACCATCGGCGTAACCTGAGACTAAGTGGCCCTCAACGCTGCGCAGGACGTGCCGTAGGTTTTCCGCATACGGCCCGTAATTCGCCTTCGCATACCGGAGCCGAAGGTCCTCGCCTGCTTCTTGCATGAAAAACATGAGCTTATGCGCTTCCAACAGCGTGACAAAAGGGTCCATTAAACCGTTAAGGTACCGTTGTAGGAGAACGACAAGGGCAGCGCGTCCGGGCGTCATGCTTGGGACCGTCTTATTGCGTGCGAGAGCGGCCGCGTCGGGTGCGCCGGACGGTTCATAGATAGTCGCAGACACGGTTGGCACGCGTTCAAGCGCAGCCACAATACGCGGGCGAACATCACTCCAATCTAACCCGCCGAGTCCAGACCCAAGAGGCGGTATGGCGATGGATTGAATGTTCCACCGATCTATCACTCTAATAAGATCGACAAGACCGGAATCTATGTCTTCAATACGACTCTTGCCCTTCCAATGCCGTTTAGTTGGGAAATTGATAATGTAACGAGGTGAAAGCTCGCCAGTTTCAAATACAAACATTCTACCCGGCTGCACCTCATTACGACTGCAAGCAGCAGCATATGCTTTGAAATTGTCAGGAAACATATTCTTGAATTGCAGCGCTATGCCGCGTCCCATTATCCCAACACAGTTTACTGTATTGACCAACGCGTCCGCATTAGCTTCGAGGATATTGCCAGTTCTGAATTCGATCATTTTGGCTTCCTCAATAATACCAAGCCGGCAGTATCTGCACCGTAGGCTGGTGCGTGGCTTGGCTAATTGTATTCGTTACTGCATTGAACGTCGCCAAGGAATGAACGCCAATGCGTTCCACCAAGTGCCACGGGAAGTGATGATACATCAAAAATTCGGCTTGCTTCGCTTCCTTGACATCCGCTTGCGCCCATTGCTTTGCGGCGATGTGATGCCAGTTCAGCTGGTCCAGTTGAGTGAGGTTATTCCAGAATTGGGCGTACACGGCCCCGGCATTGGAACCGCTAAATGCCCAACTGTGGCTGTGGACGGCGGCCCACTGTACGACCTCATGGAGGTCCGCCTCCAAATGGACAATCGGCTTCTGGCCGCCCTTGTACGCTAGTTCAGGGCTGTTGGCGCAATGGATCACATACAGCATCACCGAACGTGGGCAAAAGTAGAACGGCACAAAATCGCCTACCATCGCATTGGCATAGCACCCGACGGGCAGCTTTAATCTGCGTGCCTTTATCGCGCCCATCCCTATAGTCGTGCCGGGAAGTTGTAGCTTTAGGATTTCGGAGTCACAAAGCAGTCGACCGTGCTGAATAATCGACGGAAGCCGATCCACATTCACGATATGGTATATCTTAGGTGCGGCGGGTGGCGGACTCATTGTTGAGCCACATGATAGCCACGCGTGGAAAGCCCACTCTTCTCCACGATCACCGACCTCGTAGTGGCGTTCTGCCGACAGTGTGAAACGCCATATTTTCCTTGTTGTCGTCCGCGCCCAACCGAGCGGTTTTCAAATGAGCGTACCGGTGCCTGTGCCTCTGCGCGCTTCACGCTCGCGTTCGGCACACACATCATGCCAAATAGTGTAGGTGGCGGCTACCATCGTCTCCAACTCATCCAGCCTATAGAGATCAACACCCTCGTCCGTGAAAAGACGAACAGGCCGCCGTTCCCCGTCGCCTTCGCTGAATCGGACGATGGCGAGGTCAATGTTGGCGAAATCCTCGTCTGCCGCCCTGATACGCTCGTGCATCATCGAAAAGGCGAACCGCCGCCCTTCCTTCGTCAGCCCGCGCGACCGACGCGGTTCAATGAAGACTGCGTGTGGCCGATCCTCAACGGCAAGGATCATCGGCAGCCAGTAGGTTACCTTCTGACCCGCACCGAGTTGCAAGGGGAAGAAATCGTGGCGGCGTCCCTTGACCCGTCCCGACCGCGAGAATTCGAAGAGTCCACGAGCGACACGACGGTTGTTGATCAGTTCATCGTCGGTGCGGCAACGCCGCTTCAGCGCCTCATCAATGACGGACCATTCGGTCGTCGGTGCGGATGGGCCGAACATTTCCGGTTGAACATTGAAGATGTCGGCCAAACATGAGCGAACAGGACGATATGAGAACGGTGGCCGACCGTCCCGCATCTGTTCAAGGCTCCTACGCTTCATATCGTCCGTCAGTGGCGCGATGCGAGCAAGGTCAATTTCAGGCAAAGGGCGTATCTTCACTTGGGTCTCCTGACCTCGGCTCGTTGCCGATGGATACCTTATGATGGCGGAATCGCTCCATAATATTAGCATCGGTTATGCGCAGCCCCAAAGCAACATCCGTTCGCGCTTTGTCCACGACGTATGACCAAGGGGAGTTCTTTGCGTGCGACAGGTCAACAAGACGGCCGGGCGATAGGCGGCCGTAGGAGTTCAGCACCTGTTGTACCAGTCCGGTGATTATAGCATCGTCCGGTTTCATAATTTCACGGCGCTCTCCCGTGAGCAGGTCTTGTGCCGTCGCCCGGAACGTTATCGGGAGGGAACCCGCCGCCTTGAAAGCGCGATATGTAGCCGGGTGGACCGGCCCAAGCTCCCATGCCTCGAAGTAGCCCGACACCAGCGGCGACTTCGTCTGCATGAGGTGCAAGCCGTGGGCGAAATAGAGTAGTTTCTGCAGCGAAAGGTGTGTGATCTTGATCCCGAGCCTGTCCGCCTCATCAAGCATGAGGTTTGCGATTGCCCTCGGGTCGTGCGCAGCACGCATATTACAGCTTCATCAATTGGCGGCCTTTGGCTTCGGCTGACACTTGCCCTATAGGCGGCGTATTTGGCAAGGGCCATGTCCGGCAGTTTTGGAACGCAGTGGGATCACAACTGACGGGGTCATGTCAGCATCACCTAGGCCGCTCGCGGCGACCGGGTGTTCACCCCTCCTTAACCATAACGGTCCATTAAGAACCAAAGGGAAATCGGAGCGAATTCGCTGCGCCTTCCTTTGACCAAAATTGCTCACGAAAAGGCGCCATCTGGCGCATTCGGGGCATTTCCGGCGGTCGGGGGCGGAAACCCTGCGGTCGGGACAGGACGATTTGGGACGGTGCGCGTGGGCTAGCCGCTGCAAGGCCCGTCTTTCTGGGACAGTCACTTCATGGAAACTTTGCCTCTCGCAACCACTGGCGGCGAACTCTCGATCTGGGAACTCTTCTGGCAGGCCGGCTGGGTCGTCAAACTGGTGATGATCGGGCTGATCGCCGCCTCGGTGTGGACCTGGGCGATCATCATCGACAAGATCATCGCCTACGGCCGCATGCGCTCGGCGCTGAACCGGTTCGAACAGGTGTTCTGGTCGGGCCAGTCGCTGGAAGAACTCTACCGCACCCTGTCGGAGCGCAAGACGACGGGCATGAGCGCGATCTTCGTCGCCGCCATGCGCGAGTGGAAGAAGAGCTTCGAGAAGGGCGCGCGCACGCCGATGGGCCTGCAGATGCGCATCGACAAGGCGATGGACCTGGCGCTGTCGCGCGAGATGGAGCGGCTGGAGAGCCGCCTCGGCTTCCTCGCCTCGGTCGGCTCGGCCGGCCCGTTCATCGGCCTGTTCGGCACGGTCGTCGGCATCATGACCTCGTTCCAGGCGATCGCCGGCTCGAAGTCGACCTCGCTCGCGGTCGTGGCGCCCGGCATCGCCGAGGCGCTGCTGGCCACCGCCATCGGCCTGCTGGCCGCCATTCCCGCCGTCATCGCCTACAACAAGCTGACGGCCGACGCCGGCAAGATCGGCGCGCGCATGGAAGGGTTCGCGGACGAGTTCTCCGCCATACTCTCGCGACAGATCGATGAGAAGGTCGGCCAGAAGGCGGCCTGACGCAACGGCTGACAGGAGACGATCATGGGAATGTCAGCTGGGGCCGCGAACGGCGGTGGCGGTAGACGCGGGGGGCGCAGGCGCGGCTCGCGCGCGCCGATGTCGGAAATCAACGTCACGCCGATGGTCGACGTCATGCTGGTGTTGCTGATCATCTTCATGGTGGCGGCGCCGATGATGACCGTCGGCGTGCCGATCGACCTGCCGGAAACGCAGGCCAAGCCGCTGAACGCGGAGACGCAGCCGATCACCGTCTCGGTCAACGACAAGGGGCAGATCTACCTGCAGGAGACCGAAATCCCGATCGAGGAGGTCGTGCCGAAGCTCGAGGCGATCTCGAAGACCGGCTACGAGGAGCGCATCTATGTGCGCGCCGACAAGGCCTCGCAATACGGCACCGTGATGCAGGTGATGGCCCGCATCTCCGCCGCCGGGTTCAAGAACCTCGGCCTGATCACGCTCCAGGAACAGGAATAGTCCCCACCGATGAAGGCAGGGCTGTCCACATCGCTGGTCTTGCATGCGGCACTGATCGCCTTCGGCCTCGTCACGCTGAAGGCGCCGGCGGCGCATGACGTGGGCGACGTGCAGGCCATACCGATCGACATGGTGTCGATCGAGGAACTGACGCAATTGCAGCAGGGCGACAAGAAGGCGCCCAAGGCCGAAAAGCCGGCCCCGAAACAGACGGAGCGTCCGCACACCGTGCCGGATGCCAAGACGATCGGCAACAACGACATCGACCTGGACGACGTGCCGAAGCCCGAGGCCTCGCCGCGCAAGATCGACACGGCGTCCGCGCCGAAGCCGGAGCCGGCCCCGAAGCCCGAGCCGAAGCCTGTCGACGCGAAGCCCGAGCCGAAACCGGAGCCAAAGCCCGTCGAGGCGAAGCCGGAGCCCAAGCCCGCGCCGCAGCCGGAAAAGGTGGCGGAGGCGCCGCAGCCGAAGCCCGAGCCCGTTCCGACCCCCGACCCGGTGCCGGAGACGGTCGCGTCGACCGAGACCGCGCCGGCGATGGAGTTCCCCGACCAGCTGCCGAAGCCCGAGTCGCGGCCGCAGCCGCCGAAGCGCGAGGTCGCCAAGGCGGAAGAGAAGAAGCCGACCAAGCCGAGCGAGGACAAGACCGCCTCGACCGACCAGGACCTGGAATCGATCCTCGACCAGGCGAAGGCGCTTGTGACCAAGGAAAAGCCGGCCGGCGGCGGCGCGAAGCGCTCGGAACAGACCGCGTCGCTCGGCACCGACCGGCCGAGCAGCGCGCAGAAGCTGTCGGCAAGCGAGATGGACGCGCTGCGCCAGCGCCTCGCCAGCTGCTGGAGCATCCCGGCCGGCGTCGACGACGCCGAGCTCCTGAAGGTGTCGGTGCGCTTCCGCCTCGACCGGTCGGGCGAACTCGAGGCGCGCCCGGAGGTCATCCGCGGCGGCGCCTCCTCGGGTCCGGGCCGGACCGCCGCCGAATCCGCCGTGCGCGCCGTCTCCAAATGCGCGCCGTTCAACCTCCCCGCCGACAAATACGAGACGTGGGCCGAAGTCGTCGTGAACTTCGATCCCAGCGACATGTTCTGATCGGACAGCAGAAGCGAGAGATGATGAAATCTATCCTCAAGCCACTGATCGTTGCGATGGCGCTTGCCGGCGCCACCCTTCCCGCCATGGTGACAAGCGCCAGCGCGCAACTCGAGATCGACGTCAACAAGGGCACGATCGAGCCGCTGCCGATCGCGGTGACCGACTTCCTGTCGGGCAATGCGCTCGGCGCCGAGATCTCGGGCATCATCGCTGCCGACCTGCAGCGCTCCGGCCTGTTCGCGCCGATCGACAAGGCCGCCTTCATCGAGAAGATCTCCAATCCCGACGCGGCCCCCCGCTTCGAGGACTGGAAGGTGATCAACGCCCAGGCGCTGGTGACCGGCCGCGTCACCGAGGAGGCGGACGGGCGCCTGCGCGCCGAGTTCCGGCTGTGGGACACGTTCGGCGGCCAGCAACTCGCCGGCGAGCAGTTCTTCGCCACCAAGAGCAATTCGCGGCGCGTGGCGCACATCATCGCCGACGCGATCTACGAGCGACTGACCGGCGAGAAGGGCTATTTCGACACCCGCGTGGTGTTCGTCGACGAATCCGGCCCGCGCAATGCGCGCAAGAAGCGGCTGGCGATCATGGACCAGGACGGCGCCAACCTGCGCTACCTGTCCGACGGACGCGAGATCGAGCTGACGCCGCGCTTCTCGCCGATCCGGCAGGAAATCACCTACATGTCCTATCCGAACTCGGGCGCGCAGCCGAGCGTCTACCTGCTGCAGATCGAGACCGGGCAGCGCGAGGCGCTGGGCGGCTCGAACGCGATGAGCTTCTCGCCGCGCTTCTCGCCAGACGGCCAGCGCGTGATCCTGAGCCTCGAGATGAACGGCGTGTCGAACCTGTTCACCATGGACCTGCGCAACCGGCAGATGACGCGGCTGACGACCTCGAACGCCATCGACACCTCGCCGTCCTATTCGCCCGACGGGTCGCAGATCGTCTTCACCTCCGACCGCGCCGGCTCCGAGCAGCTCTACGTGATGGGCTCGGACGGCTCGAACCCGAACCGCATCTCCTTCGGCGGCGGCAAGTATTCGACCCCCGTCTGGTCGCCGCGCGGCGACCTGATCGCCTTCACCAAGCAGACCGGCGGCGAGTTCCAGATCGGCGTGATGCGCCCGGACGGCTCGGGCGAGCGCATCCTGTCGAGCGGCAACCTGCAGGAAGGCCCGACCTGGGCACCCAACGGCCGCGTCGTGATGTTCTTCCGCCAGGCGGCGGGCTCGGGCGGGCCGAAGCTGTTCTCGGTCGACCTGACCGGCCGCAACGAGCAGCAGATCCCGACGCCCAACTTCGCCTCGGATCCTGCCTGGTCGCCGCTGCGCGAGTAGCGGAAAGGCTGAAAAGCCGCGGTTTCGCCGCATTGCGGCCACCGCGGCGCGCCAATCTCGTCATACCAGCATCGAACCGATCGAGGGGGCCGGGTGACGTTTCATTAACCATGTTCGTTGAACGCCGGTTAACCCAGATGTGGTTACTCAGGGATCAACGAAAACAGTAAATTTGCGAAGGAGCCGCGCGGATGCGCCGTATCGCAGCACTCACCACGAACCCCGTCGCCATCGCGCTGATCGCAGCCCTTGCGGTCACCGGCTGCGCCTCGAAGAAGGCGCCGAACTCGGCCGCCGACCTCGGCCTCAACGCCGGCAACAACGCCGCTCCGGGCTCCTCGCAGGACTTCACGCTGAACGTCGGCGACCGCATCTTCTTCGACACCGATTCCTCGGTGATCCGCGCCGACGCGCAGCAGACGCTGGCCAAGCAGGCGCAGTGGCTGAACCGCTACTCCAACTACAAGATCACGGTCGAAGGCCATGCCGACGAGCGCGGCACGCGCGAATACAACATCGCGCTCGGCGCCCGCCGCGCCGCCGCCACCCGCGACTACCTCGCCTCGCAGGGCGTCCAGGCCAGCCGCATGCGCACCATCTCCTACGGCAAGGAAAAGCCGGTGGCGCTGTGCGACGATGCCTCGTGCCAGACGCAGAACCGCCGCGCCGTAACCGTTCTGGGCGGCCAGGGAAGCTGAGACAGTCTGAAAACTCTACTCTGACGGCCATCTGATGGCGTTTTCTGCGCTTCCGGTGCTCACGGACCCAAATGTCCGCTGCGCTCCGGTTCTCGAAACCACCACCATATGACTCGCCAGAGCGAGTTTCGAGACAGCCTCCAAAGCTGACTTCCGCGCAACACCGGCATAAATTTCCCGACTAGCGGCCCTCGTGGCCGCTTTTCGCATTCGAGCGGGCGCTGTAAACAAAATTTGGCCGAACTCTGCCGGCCATTTATCCGCCGAACGAAGGGGAGCGCTCGCGTTCCGGCCTTCACATGTCCAGACACGCCCAGGTCAGACCGCCCATGAGATTGCTTTCCCTTGTCCTTGGCGCGCTTGCGCTGCCGCTCGCGGCCCTGACGCCGGCCGACGCGGCCGACGACGCAACCGCCACCGAGATCGTCGACGATTCGCCCTTCGACGTGTTCCCGGCCGCCCTGAGCGGCCTGATGCCGCTGCGCTCCGACCAGGCGCCCGCCGAGCCGGTCTACCAGCTCGCCCAGGCGAGCGACCCGCGCGTGGTGGGGCTGGAGGAGCAGATCCGCCAGCTCAACGGCCGCGTCGAGGAGATGAACTTCCAGATCCTCCAGATGCAGGAACAGATGCGCAAGATGCAGGAGGACGTCGACTTCCGCCTGCAGGAGCTGGAGCAGAAGAAGTCCGACGCCGGCGGCGTCGCCCCTTCGGCCGAGCCGCGCCGGAGCGTGGCGGAGGCGCCGCGGGAGACGACCCTGCCGTCGCCGACCGCGCCGTCGCCCTCGATCGCGCAGGCGCCTGCTGCCGGCCCCGGCGCGCCGGAGAAGCCGCTCGGCTCGATCGTCTTCGACAAGGACGGCAACGTGGTCGGCGGCACGCTCGATCCGGACGCCGTGAACGAGGCGCAGGCCGACACGGACGGCGCCACCGTCGCCGCCGTCTCGCCCTCCTCCAGCGACCCGCAGGAGCTGTACCGCAACTCCTACGAGGCGATCCTGTCCGGCGACTACGGCACGGCGGAAGCGGGCTTCCGCCAGCACATCGAAAAGTTCCCCTCCGACGCGCAGACCGCCGACGCCCGCTACTGGCTGGGCGAATCCCTGCTCGGCCAGCAGCGCTACCGCGACGCGGCCGAGGTGTTCGTCGACGCCAACCGCTCCTATCCCAACGCCCGCAAGTCGCCCGACATGCTTCTGAAGCTCGGCGTGTCGCTTTCCGCGCTCAACCAGCGCGACGTCGCCTGCGCCACCTTCACCAAGATCAACCAGCGCTATCCGAACAGCTCGAGCTCCTTCAAGGAGCGGGTGAAGCAGGAACGCGCGCTCGCCGGGTGCTGACCGCCGCCTCCGGACCCGATCCGGCCGGCCTCGCCCCGGACCGCCTGTTTGCAGGCATCGACTTCACTACATCGCCGGCCGTTTTGGTCGCCGTCTCCGGCGGCGGCGACTCGATCGCGCTATTGCATTTGCTCGCGCGGCATATTGCGCGCACACGGATCGTCGCGGTCACCGTCGACCACGCCCTGCGGTCGAATTCGGAGCGTGAGGCCGAGGAGGTCGGCGCATTCTGCGCCGCGCTCGGCGTCCGCCACCTGATCCGCACATGGTATGGCGACAAGCCCGCAACCGGCCTGTTGGCGGCGGCCAGGGACGCGCGCTACCGCCTGCTGGCGGAGGCGGCGGACGATGTCGGCGCGACGCTGCTTGTTACCGGCCACACCGAGGACGACCAGGCCGAGACGGTGGCGATGCGCGCAACGCGCGGTGAGGGGCGCGGGCTCGCCGGCATGGCGCCGGCCACGCTGCTTGACGGCCGGCTGTGGCTGGTGCGGCCGCTGCTGACGACGCGCAGGGTAGCACTCAGGGACTATCTGCGCGCCGAGGGCATCGGCTGGGTCGACGACCCGACCAACGAGGACGCGGCCTATGAGCGCGTGCGCGTGCGGCGCAGGCTGGCCGACCCGGCCGCGTTCGCGCAGGCGATCGAGACGGCGCGACAGGGCGCGCGGGAGCGCGAGCGACTGGGCGAGGCGGCCGCGGCGCTGATCGCGGCCTGCGCCCTCCCCGTCCCTGGCCTGATCCGCCTCGCAGTGGGCACGTTTCTCTCCGCGCCGCGCGACGCGGCGACCTATGCGCTCAGGCTGCTGCTGGCGACCGCCGGCGGCGGCGAGCATCTGCCGGACGAGCCGAGGACGGCCGCCCTGCTCGACCGCTTCGGCGAGCCGGCCTTCCGCGCCTCGCTGGCGCGCGCGACGGTCGAACGGCGCGGCGAGGCGGTCTTCATTTATCGCGAGGCGCGCGGCCTGCCAGGGCCGGGCCCCGCGCTGGACGGGCAGATCTGGGATGGGCGGTTCCGGCTCGGCAATGTCGAGGGCCAGACGATCGGCCCTGCGGGACGCTCAGACCGGCGCGAGGACGACGCGGATGGCGTGCCGCCGGCGCTGGCCCGCGCCGCCGCGGCCGCCCGCCCGGCCCTCTTCCGCGGCGGGGAATGCCTCGGTCTGCTCGACGGGCGATCGCATGCGGACCTACCCCCACCCCTTACCCCTCCCCGCAAGGGGGAGGGGGATTTTGAGACGTCGGCACGCGTCGTCAACGGTGCCGGGCGGGGTGCAACGCTTGCGCCCCCCTCCCCCTTGCGGGGAGGGGTAAGGGGTGGGGGTGTCTCCTTCGCAGAGATTTCAGAACGCTCACGTGCTTTTGACCCAGCCGCGCCCGGCATCCCCTCCTCCCCCACCCGGCCCTTCGCCGTGCCGCTCGTGGCCCCCTTCGCGCGCATCATGCCCGCGTTCGACCTTGCGCCCGCGCGGGCGCTGATGAAGCTTGTCGGCGGCGAATTGCCGCCCCCGCCGCCTTATGCCGGCCACACTGCACCGGAAGCTTAACCCAATGGTAGCAGCGTGCTTGGCAAGGTGTGCGGGCCTACCTATGTTAGGCATCAACAATACCCACTCTGACGGGCGTCAGGTTCTGCGACGCCAGCGGGACACGAGATGAATCCGAATTATCGCAACCTCGCGCTCTGGGCGATCATCGCCGTGCTGCTGATCGCGCTGTTCAACCTGTTCCAGCAGAACCCGCAGCAGCGCGGCGTTTCGCGCGAGGTGGCCTATTCCGAATTCCTCCAGGACGTCGATTCGGGCCGCGTGAAATCGGTGACGATCGCGGGCGACCGCATCAGCGGCACCTATTCCGACAGCTCCAGCGGCTTCCAGACCTATTCGCCGGGCGACACCACGCTGGTCTCGCGCCTTGAAGGCAAGAACGTCACCATCAATGCGCGTCCCGAGAACGACGGCTCTGGCTCGATCTTCTCGATGCTGATCGGCTGGCTGCCAATGCTTCTGATCCTCGGCGTCTGGATCTTCTTCATGCGCCAGATGCAGTCCGGCTCCGGCCGCGCCATGGGCTTCGGCAAGTCCAAGGCCAAGCTTCTGACCGAGGCGCATGGCCGCGTCACCTTCCAGGACGTCGCCGGCGTCGACGAGGCCAAGCAGGACCTGGAGGAGATCGTCGAGTTCCTGCGCGATCCGCAGAAGTTCCAGCGCCTCGGCGGCAAGATCCCGCGCGGCGTGCTGCTCGTCGGCCCTCCCGGCACGGGTAAGACCCTCATCGCCCGCGCCGTCGCCGGCGAGGCGAACGTGCCCTTCTTCACCATTTCGGGCTCCGACTTCGTCGAGATGTTCGTCGGCGTGGGTGCTTCCCGCGTGCGCGACATGTTCGAGCAGGCGAAGAAGAACGCGCCCTGCATCATCTTCATCGACGAGATCGACGCGGTCGGCCGCCATCGCGGCGCCGGCCTCGGCGGCGGCAACGACGAGCGCGAGCAGACGCTGAACCAGCTGCTGGTCGAGATGGACGGCTTCGAGGCCAACGAGGGCATCATCCTGATCGCCGCGACCAACAGTCCCGACGTGCTGGACCCGGCGCTGCTGCGTCCGGGCCGCTTCGACCGCCAGGTGGTGGTGCCGAACCCGGACATCATCGGCCGCGAGAAGATCCTCAAGGTGCATGTCCGCAACGTGCCGCTCGCGCCGAACGTCGACCTCAAGGTGCTTGCCCGCGGCACGCCCGGCTTCTCCGGCGCCGACCTGATGAACCTCGTCAACGAGGCCGCGCTGATGGCGGCGCGCCGCAACAAGCGGCTGGTCACCATGGCCGAGTTCGAGGACGCCAAGGACAAGATCATGATGGGCGCGGAGCGTCGCTCCAACGCCATGACGCAGGCCGAGAAGGAATTGACCGCCTATCACGAGGCCGGCCACGCCATCACCGCGCTGCACGTGCCGTCCGCTGATCCGCTGCACAAGGCGACCATCATCCCGCGCGGCCGCGCGCTCGGCATGGTCATGCAGTTGCCCGAGGGCGACCGCTACTCGATGAGCTACAAGTGGATGATCTCGCGGCTCGTCATCATGATGGGCGGCAGGGTCGCCGAGGAGATCAAGTTCGGCAAGGAAAACATCACGAGCGGCGCCTCCTCCGACATCGAGCAGGCGACCAAGCTGGCCCGCGCCATGGTCACCCGCTGGGGCTTCTCCGACAAGCTCGGCCACGTTGCCTATGGCGACAACCAGGAAGAGGTGTTCCTCGGCCACTCGGTGGCACGCACCCAGAACGTCTCGGAAGAGACGGCGCAGATCATCGACGCCGAGGTGCGCCGCCTGATCGACGACGCCTATGTCGAGGCCAAGCGTATCCTGACCAAGCACAAGAAGGAATGGGTGGCGATCGCCGAGGGCCTGCTCGAATACGAGACGCTGTCGGGCGACGAGATCCGCCAGTTGATCAAGGGCGAGAAGCCGGCGCGCGACCTGGGCGACGACACCCCGCCCTCGCGCGGCTCTGCCGTGCCCAAGGCCGGCGCCACCGGCGGCGGCCGCCGCAAGAAGGGCCCCGAGCCCGAAGGCGGCATGGAGCCGCAGCCGCAGTAAAGGCGGCGCTGCTAAGCATCGATTGAGGAAGGGCGCCGGGAGGCGCCCTTTTTTTGCATGTCGGCGCCTTCTTCTCGCATCATGCTCGCGACAAGCCCGAGGGTGACGGCAGCCCCCCGGAACAGGGCGGTGGGTGATGGCGCGACAGGACGACGCCACGAGTGCCGCGGCGATGAAAATGCGTGATTTGCGTCTTGTTTCGGCGGCGTTGCTTAGCTATGTGTCTGCCGCGCCTTCTGGCGCGACCACGCGATCCGGAGAGGTGGCAGAGTGGTCGAATGCACCGCACTCGAAATGCGGCATGGGTGTAAGCTCATCGGGGGTTCGAATCCCTCCCTCTCCGCCATTCGCCGGATACATTGACAGGGTATCGCCCTAGTCATCGATCAGATAGATGGTTGCTAGGCGGTCGGTCTAAGGGACAGGCTTTCGCACGCCCTACCAAGCAGAATAACCCGGTAATACGCGAAACTACCCTACGTTCTCTCAACGAAGGGGGGGCATGTGGTTTCGGTATGCCCTGGGTGAATGGCCAGTCACGCGCTTGAAGGCATTGCTGAAAGCGCTCTCGGAAGCATAGCCGAGCGATTGGCCGATAGCCGCCACTGGAGCGGCCTTGTCCCGCAAGGCGCGCTCGGCAAGGCGCATACGCCATTCGGTAAGATAGGTTAGCGGTGCAACACCCGCGACCATCTTGAAATAGGAAGCGAACGTCGTTCGTGACATCGCGCACGCTCGGGCGAGTTCCTCCAGATGCCAGGCACGGCCCGGATCGCCATGCATCAGCCGGAGGGCTGGGGTAATGCGCGAATCGCCCAGTGCGCGCAGCCAGCTTGCCGATATGGGAGCTGCAGTCTTCAGATGCGCCCGCAAAATCTGAATGAACAGAAGTTGGGCGAGATGCGCCGAGGCGAGTTGCGTGCCGGGGAATTCCGCCTCCCGTTCCTCGACAAGCTGGTCGAGAAGATACCGAAAAGCCGTCGCTTGCGGCGAGGTGGCTGGTACGTGAATCCAGGCTGGCAGAACGTTCGCCAGCAGCCGTCCGCTCACTGGATCGAGCAGTACATGGCCACCGATATGCGCGAAGTCCTGGCCATCACCAAGCTGCGTCGTCGACTTGCCGGTGCCGGAAAACAGAGGCATCGCGTCAGCCGGGGCAATGCTCGGATCGCTAGACAGAACGAAAGACCGTCTCGCCGTCAGAAGGCCCACATCTCCGGTTTCAAACCGGGCCGGTTTCATCTCGCCGTCGATGCTGACCCAGCAGTGGCCTTTCACGATGGCGAAGAACTTGATCTTGTCGGGCGCCGGAAAACGGATCGCCCACGGACCTCCCGCTGTGAAACCTCCCGTTACGAGGGACGCCACATTCGTGAGTTTGAGGATGTCGGAAAAGGGGTCGGCCTGCATTTTCGTACTTTCACGCAAGTAGTGCGGACTATTAAGCATTCATGATCCGCCTCTCTGGCCCTAACTCATCAAATCATTGTCATTTCGATGGTCAAGTGACCCCAGGGAGATCTGCGTGCGTGAAGAACTGGTACTGGTAACGGGCGGAACCGGGTTCATAGCTCAATACTGCATCCTGGCGCTGCTGGACGCCGGCTATCGTGTGCGAACGACTGTCCGTTCGCTATCGCGGGAAGCGGAAGTGCGCGCCCACCTCAAGGTGGGCGGAGCGGAACCGGGCGATCGCCTGTCGTTTGTGACCGCCGATCTCTCCGCCGACGCTGGTTGGGCGGAGGCGACCGCCGGATGCGCTTATGTGATGCACGGGGCTTCTCCAACACCGACGGGCAATCAAACGAGCGAAGAGGAGTGGATCAAGCCTGCGGTCGATGGCAATTTGCGAGTGCTGCGCGCCGCGCGCGATGCCGGGGTCAGGCGTGTTGTGCTGACGTCCGCCTTTGGTGCGATCTGTGCCGGGCACGGGCCAATGACGCGTCCCTTCAACGAGACTGACTGGAGCGACCTGACAAGCAAGAATATCTGGCCCTATCAGAAATCAAAAACATTGTCAGAGCGGGCGGCCTGGGACTTCATTGCCCGTGAAGGACAGGGCTTGGAACTGTCAGCTGTCAATCCGGTCGCGGTGCTGGGGCCGGTGCTCGGTGCCGACTATTCCCACTCCATTCGCCTGATTAAGAACATCATGGATGGTCAGCCGGGAAACCCCAAGATCAATTCGGGCTTTGTCGACGTACGAGATGTGGCTGACCTGCATTTGCGCGCCATGACCCACGAGGCCGCCAAGGGGGAGCGCTTCCTGGCGATCGCCGGCGAAAGCATGTGGTTGGCTGACGTGGCCAAGGTGCTGAAAGCGCGTATGGGGTCGGCCGCAAACAAGGTATCGACGCGGGTTCTGCCCAACACGGTGGTGCGCCTCGGCGCGCTCAAAGATCCTGCGTTGAGAGGGGCCGTCCCGCTATTGGGGCTCAATCTGAATGCCACCAGTGAAAAAGCCATACGCTTGCTCGGCTGGACGCCGCGTCCGTGCGAGGAGGCTATCGTCGCCTCCGCCGAGAGCCTGATCCGGCTGGGCCTGATGAAGGGCGGCTGACGACCTCCCTTGCCTACCTGTCCGGAGACTTGCTGCTATGGACTCACCGCAGCGCAAAACACAGCATCTATTCTGCGAAAGAAATGGCCGGCGCCCGCAGCGAACAGGGGCGCTTGAAGCGGGCATATGTGGTCTTCACATGGGACGACAGCCGTGCGGACAAGGCCGACCTTCGAGCGTGAAGGGGGCGGTCGTTCTGACGTTTTGGCTATAGCTGGAGAACCAGGGGACAGTGATCCGAGACTTCCGGATCGCGAATGACCTCGAACGACTTCACTGCTTCCACGCGATTCACAAGCATATAGTCCGCGAACCGGCCCGGCTTCCTGTATTGAGTGCTTCGGGTGGTCTCGATACCGCGCCCTGTCACCAGTTCGTGCAGTCCGGCATCGGCGAGGATCGCGAGAGTTTCACTGCCTGGTTCGACATTGAAGTCGCCGCAGACCACAACCACGTCACCCGGCTCTGAAATCTGCCGGGAAAGATCGAGCAACCTCCGTGCCTGCGCGGCACGTTCGGGGGTGTCCATCTTGCCGTTCAGATCGCGCAGTCCGTGCATATGCGTGATGCTGAAGGCCCGCTCGGCAGCGTAGTCATAGACCCTGACGCCATGAGCGCTGCGGGATCGCGGATGATCGCCATAGCCGACCGGGGAAAAGCCCTTGTGAACAAAGCCCTGAATCTGACCGACGATAGGGAAGGATCGACGCACGAATGTGGCCAGCCCCCATTGCGAGGGGACCGGTCGATCTCCGTCCCAGAGAACGCCCTGCGCCGCCGGACAGAAGATTGCGACATGACCGGGCAAGGCAGTCGAGACATCGCGAAAGAAGTTGGCGCGCTGCGGCAGCACGTGATCCCCATCGCGATAGGTCAGCCAGTCCTTCTCGGACTCTGGACTGTGAATGACTTCCTGAAGGCAAAGGACGTCGGGATCGCTGATTTCGACATAGGGCAACAGCTTTCCGTGCAGCTTTCCACCCCAGCCGTTCAGGCACGTTATCTTCACGGGTCTGTCCTTCGAAGTCAGGCGAATCCGATTTTCGCGGCATTGAAGAACACCCGCAAGTCTGGCTGGCGGCGGACTCTCGCGGCACATCTCGGAAATATCTGTTTTTCAATGGCGGTGAGAGGTCATCGCTCTGGAGCCAATCGAGCATCGGAGGCCCTGCCGACCCGTCCATCCGCCTAGCCTGCTCGATAATACTTAGCCAAGCGGCAAACTTTTCCTTGCGCGCTTCGCATCCTGATGATAGTTAGCAATATGACTAAGCATCAGCCGGAACTCTCGTTGCTCTTCCATGCGCTGGCCGATCCGACCCGCCGGTCGATCCTGACCCGGCTGGCCGAACGGCCGGCCCGGGTTACGGATCTGTCCGGTCCGACGGGGCTGCGCCTGCCGACGGTGATGCGGCACCTTTCGGTGCTGGAGGAAGCGGGGCTGATCGCTACGTCCAAGGACGGGCGGGTGCGCACCTGCGCCATCGTGCCGGAGGCGCTGGATCCGGTGCGGACATGGCTCGACGAGCAGCGGGCGATCTGGGAAGGCCGGCTCGACCGGCTGGAGGCACTTGCGATGAAGGCAATGAAGGAGCGCACGGAATGACATCGAAACCGAACCCGCAGCGCAAGCCCGCGGCTCGCGACCAGGCGGACGGCCGCTTTGCGACGCTGACCTTCGAACGGGACGTGGCCGCGCCCTTGTCGGCGCTGTGGCAGGTCTGGACGGCGCCAGCCGCACGGGCGGTCTGGTCCTCTCCCTCGCCTTCGGTCGTCGTGGAGTTCCTCGAGGCCGACACCAGCGTGGGCGGGCGTGAAGTCTCGCTCTGCAAGGTCGCGGGCGAGCCCGACACGCGCTGCGAATGCGGCTGGCTCGCCTTGGAGCCCGCGCTTCGCAGCGTGAACTACGAGGTGATCTCGTCCGAGGGGGTGACGCAATCGGCGGCGCTGGTGACGGCGGATTTCTCCGGCACAAACGAGCGCAGCCGGGTGGTCGTGACCGTGCAGCTTTCCTCGCTGGCCAAGGACATGGAGGCCGGCTATCGGCAGGGCTTCGACGGGGGGCTGGACAATCTCAGCGGCGTCGCCGAGCGCACCATGGTAATCCAGCGCGTCATACGGGCGCCGCGGTCGATCGTCTGGAACACCTGGGTGAACGCCGAGACGCTGCCGCAATGGTGGGGGCCGGACGGGTTTTCCTGCCGGACGAAGCGGATCGACCTGCGCACGGGCGGCGAATGGGTGTTCGACATGATCGGGCCCGACGGCACGGTGTTCCCGAACCACCATCGCTATATCGAGATCCGCCCGGAGGAGAGGCTCGCCTACACGCTGCTGTGGGGCGAGAACGGACCGAAACATGCCGACGCCTGGGCCTCGTTCGAGAGCGAGGGCGAAGCGACGAAGGTGACGCTGGGCATGGTGATGAGCACGAAGGCCGAGTTCGAGGAGGCGAAAGGCTTCGGCGCGATCGAACTGGGCATGCAGACGCTGGGCAAGCTGGAGCGCCTTGTCACATCGCGATAGTCGCCGGGGCGCGGCGACCGATCTCCAATGCGGTCGTGAGGCCGCGTTGGCTGAGAAGGAAGGCTACTTTCTGCTGAAGGCCAGGCGGCAGGGGCCGATCGTCGTGTCGATGGAGGCGAGCCATCGGCGTGCCGTGGGGATGTTCCTGACATGGGCGTCGAGGAAAGCGAGGGTGAGCTGGCGCAGGGCCGCTTGCTGGGCGGGGACCTGGGGCTGGACGCCGTTGTCCGAGAAGCCGCCGAGGTAGTGGTCGGCCTCGTCGAGGACGGCGAGGTATTTGTCGCCGGCGGGGGCGAGGTCGTAGGGTTCCGACTTCCAGCGCCAATCGCCGCCCTTGGCGCCGCGGTCGAGCGTGCCGGTGACGGTGAGGACGGGACCCTCCATGCCGTCCCACGAGCCGTCGCGCAGGCCCTGCTGGTCGCGGCCCTGGCCGCTGAGCAGGATGGCCGCGGCGAAGCGGTCGTCGCGGAAGCGGCGCGCCTGCCCGTCCGGCAGGTCGATCTCCGCGCCGGCGAGGAGCTGCGCGGTGTAGGCGCCGAAGGAATGGCCGGCGATGGCGCCACGGACAGGCCGGTCCGGAGGGCCGCTCGTGGCCTCGAACACGCGATCGAGACTGTCCATCACCCGGCCCACTGTCGCCACCCTGTCCAGCCAGCGCCCCGGCGCGTGCAGGATCTCGTGCATGCGCGGCCAGATGTCCGGCATCTGCCACCAGCGGGAGAGATCGGCGTCCGGGTCCAGGCCGAGCGCCGGCTCGGCGCGCGCCACGCGCCCGATCGCATCGGAAAAGGTAGGCTGGATCACCAGATAGCCGTGGCGAGCCCAGTGGCGCGCGAGATTGGCATATTCGCGGCCGTTCGAGCCCAGGCCGTGGCAGAACAGGACGAAGGCCAGCGGCGCGCGGCCGGACGGCCAGCGGCAGGTGAGGCCAGGCCCTATGCCGGGCGCGCCGGCGATCACGTCGTTGGCCTCGCGGAGATCTCCCGCAGGGGTGTCGCTCACATAGACGCCGCTCATGCGGGCACACTCCGGTTTGCGGGGCCGCCAGGCGAGGCGGTGCGGTCGAGAAGGAAGCAGGCCGCCGTGCCGCCGCCCTCGACCGGATAGGCCGGGGGCATCTCCTCGGCGCAGCGCGGCATGACGAAGGGGCATCGGTTGCGGTAGGGACAGCCCTGCGTCGCAACGCGGGGAGCCTCCCTCACCGGCGCGGCCTTGCGGGTCGCCCTTCGCCTGCGCTGGGCCTCGGGATCGAGCAGCGGCACCGCGTCGAGCAGCGCCTTTGTGTAAGGGTGGGCGGGCGAGCGGTAGACCCGGTCCGACGGACCTTCCTCGACGATGTGCCCGAGATACATCACCGCGATCCGGTCCGAGATGTGGTGGACCAGCGCGAGGTCGTGGGCGATCAGCAGATAGGCGATGCCAAGCGCATCGCGGCGCTCGTAGAGCAGATTGATGATCTGGTTCTGGGTGGACACGTCCAGCGCACTGACCGGCTCGTCGAGCACGATGAGCTTTGGCGTCAGCGCCAGCGCGGAGGCGATGGCGATACGCTGGCGCTGGCCGCCCGAGAACTGGTGCGGATGGCGCTCGAGATGCTCCTCGGACAGCGAGACCAGCCTGAGCAGCTCGATGGCGCGGGCCCGCCGCTCGGCCCTGCTCATCGTCGTGTGGACGCGCAGCGGCTCGGTGACGATGTCCTCGACCGTCATCGACGGGTTGAGTGAGGAATAGGGATCCTGGAACACCGCCTGGATCTGACTGCGCACGGCCGGCGGATAGCGCGTGTTCATCGAGGTGAGCTCGACGTCGCCGAAGCGGATCGATCCGCCATTGGCCGGAACGAGGCCGAGCACGGTGTTGGCAATGGAGGACTTGCCGGAGCCGGATTCGCCGACGAGGCCGAGCGTCTCGCCGGCCCGGATCGACAGGTTCGCGCCCTTGACGGCCTGGAACGCCCTGCCCTTGAGCCCGAAAAGGGAACGCCGCCAGTAGGTGACGTCGAGGTCGCTTATCTCCAGCAGCGCTTCCTCGCTCACGACGCGGCCTCCAGGACAAGCTCCTCGGCACGGATGCAGCGGACCAGCCGGTCGGCACCCGTGAGCGGAATATGCCGGTCGCAGGCTGCGATCCTGAAGTCGCAGCGGTTCGAGAAGCGGCAACCCACCGGCCAGGCGCCGGGGCGGGGCACGCTGCCGCGAATGGTGGGCAGCGGCGGATTGCGGTCTGAGGCGTGCGGCATTGCCGTCAGGAGGCCGCGCGTATAGGGATGGCGCGGCCTGGCGAACAACTGGCCGACCTCGGCCATCTCGACCATCTCGCCGGCATACATGACGCTGATGCGGTCGCAGATGTCCGCGGCGACCGCGAGATCGTGCGTGACGAAGAGGATCGCCATGCCGAACTCTTCCTGCAGGTCGCGGAAAAGGTCGAGGATTTCCTGCTGCACAGTCACGTCGAGCGCGGTGGTGGGCTCGTCGGCGATCAGCAGCGAGGGATTGCAGCTCAGCGCCCGGGCGATCGCGATGCGCTGCGCCATGCCGCCGGAAAGCTCGTGCGGGAAGGCGCGAGCCCGCTCCTGCGGCCGCGGGATGCCGACGCGGTCGATCAGCGCGACCGTCTGCTCCCACGCCTCCTTGTGTGACAGGCCTTTCTTGGCGCGCAGCACCTCGGCGATCTGGCTGCCGACGGTGAAGGCGGGATTGAGGCTGGTGGTCGGATCCTGGAACACCATCGCGACCTCGTTGCCGCGGACCTCCTCCATCTGGCGCGGCGACAGCGCACGCAGGTCCCTGCCGTTCAGGACGATCGAGCCGCGCGTCGTGCGCAGCGCAACGCTGGTCAGCCCGAGGATGGCGAGCCCGGTCAGGGTCTTGCCGCTGCCGGATTCGCCGACGAGGCCCAGCGTCTCGCCTTTCGCGATGGAGAGGGAGAGGTTGGAGATGAGGGGCAGTCCCTCTCCTTCAGCGGAGGACAGCGCCACCTGCAGGCCCTCGACACGCAGGACCTCGTCGGGGCGCGGGGGCGGAAGCGGGCTGTCCGGGACGGAGGCGGCGGCGGCCGCCACGGCGCGCGGGGCCGGTGCCTGCGGCTTCGCCGCGACGGCGACGCCGCGACCGATCGAATCGCGGATCACGTCGCCGATCAGGTTGACCGACAGAACCGTCGCGATGATGGCGATGCCCGGCGGAATGGCGAGGAACCAGTGCAGATCCATGAAGGCGGCGGCGGTGCTGAGCATCGTGCCCCAGCTCGCATCCGGCGGCTGCACGCCCAGCCCGATGAAGGAGAGCCCAGCCTCGGCCAGCAGCACGGCGCCGACGGTCAGCGTGATCTGCACGATCAGCGGCGGGGCGATGTTCGGGAAGATGTGGCGCAGGAGGATGCGGCCGTCCGACGCGCCGATGACGCGGGCCGAGCGCACATAGACCTCCTCGCGCTCGGCCAGCACCACGCCGCGCGCCAGCCGCAGGAAGGAGGTCGAGAACAGGATGCCGAGCGCCACCATCGCCTTGTGCAGTCCCGTGCCGAGGAGAGTGAGGATGACGATCGCGACCATTATGCCGGGAATCGCGACGATCGCCTCGACAATGCGCATGACGATCCAGTCCCACCAGCCGCCGCGATAGCCGATGAAGAGGCCGAGCGGCACGCCGATCAGCACGGCGATCGAGGTGCCCTCGGCGGCGGCGATGACCGCGATCCGGCAGCCGTAGATGAGGCGCGACAAGACATCGCGACCGAGGTCGTCGGTGCCGAGCCAGTGCTGCGCCGAGGGGCCCTGCAACGACTGGATCAGGTTCTGCTTGAGCGGATCGTAGGGGACGATCACATCGGCGAAGATCGCAAGGAACACGAGCAAGGCGAGGACCCCACCCGCGACTGCGACGATCGCAAAGGAGCCGCCGACCAGCCGTCGCGACCGCCGCGGACGCGTCGCCGGGGTTTGGTTGGACGGGGTGCTCAAGACGGACGGGCCTTGGGATTGAGGAAACCGTAGACGATGTCGGTGGCGAGCTGGACCAGCACCACGAGGCCGACCATGACCAGGACGAGCCCCTGGATCATCGGGATGTCCTGCTGGCGCACCGCCGTGATGGCGAGGGTGCCGAGGCCGTTGATGGCGAAGACCTGTTCCACGATCAGCGCGCCGCCGAGCAGCACGGTGATCTGGAAGGACAGGATGGCGACGACCGGAACCATGGCATTGGTGAGCGCGTGCCGCAGGATCACCCGCCGCGACGACAGGCCCTGTGCGCGGGCGGCTCGGATGTAGTCCTGTTGCAGCACGCCGACCATCGCCGAACGGACCTGGCGTGCGATGGCCGCGCTGGACGACAGGCCCAGCGCCAATGCCGGCAGGGTGACGCTGCGCAGCCATTCCCAGGGTGAGGTCGAGATCGGCGTGAAGCCGGTCGCGGGAAAGAGGCGCAGGTTCACCGCGAAGATCGCAACGAGGAGGAGGCCGAACCAGAAGTTCGGAATCGCCTGTCCGATGGTGGCCCCGACCGTGGCCAGCCTGTCGACCCACGAACGCGGCCTCAATGCCGCGGCCACCCCCGCCGCGATGCCGACCAGGACGGCGATCAGGGCGGAGACGGCAGTCAGCGAGAGCGTCACAGGAAGCCGCTGCATGACGGCCGACGAGACGCTGACGCTGTTGAAGAAGGAAGTGCCCAGGTCGCCCTGAACGGCGCGACCCAGCCACTGGAAATAGCGCACGACCACGGGCTCGTTGAGCCCAAGTCGCTCGCGCACCATCTCATACTGCTCCTGCGTGCCGGTGTCGCCGATGATCAGGTCCACCGGATCGCTCGGCAGCATGGACGTAAACGAGAACGTCAGCACCGAGACGATGAACAGGAGCGGCACCAGCGCAGCCAGCCGCTGTACGATAAGCCTGAGCATGGGATCCGATCGTCAGTCGTTGGCCTTCAAGCCGCGCAGATTGATCGAATCCTCGCCGTAGCGATAGACCACCGTTGGATTGCTGGCCGTCTTCTCGCTGACGCCGATGAGGATCGGCGAGCTGGCGACGAAGATCAGGAAGGCCTCGTCCGCGAGCCTGGCGGCCATCTTCTTGTAGACCGGCGCGCGAACCTCGGTCTCGACCGATTCGAGGCCGGCCTTCGCCAGAGCCAGCAGTTCCTCACTCGGCTTGGCCTTGAAGGGATTGTAGTTGGCGTTCTCGTAGATGTAGCGCAGGGCCAGGAACTTCGGATCCGTGTTGGTTTGCCAGACCAGGTTGGTCGCCGGATAGTTCGTGGTGCGGCTGACGCGTGCCAGCGTTCCGGGTTCCTGTGGAACGATGTTCATCGTGATGCCGATCTCCTTGAAGAAGCCGGCAAGCGCCTCGAGCCGAGACTGGTAGAGCGGGATCGACGGCATGTCGAAGCTGAACCCGTCCGGGAACTTGGACTTGGCCATGTATTCACGCGCCTTGTCGACATCGTAGGCGTAGACACCCTCCAGGGCGGGATCGTAGGCCCAGTGGCCCTCGCCGTACGGCTGGTAGGAATCGACGGCGAGACCGAACTGAACCGCCTTGCCGAAGGCCGTCCGGTCGATCGCGAAGGCCATCGCCTTGCGCACGTTGATGTCGGCGAAGGCCGGGATCACGGTGCCCTCGCGATCCGAGATGATGATATGGTAGTTCAGCCCCCCGGTGCCGCGGATGAGCTTGAGATCGGGGGTGCGGTCGATGATCGCCGACTGCGGATTGGCAAGCCAGTTGCCGGCGTCAATCTGGCCGGTCTTCAGCGCGTTGAGGCGCGCGGTGTCGTCCGGGATCTCCCAGACCTCGTAGCGCGCGAGGCCGATCTTGTCCTTGTCCCAGTAGGTCGGGTTCGGCACGTAGACACGCACTTCGCCTTCGCGCGATTCTTCCTTCTTGTAGACATAGGGACCCGTGCCGACCGGATTGCGGTCGAGAGCCGGATCCGCCATCGCGGCAGGCGCGATCATCATGCCGCCCGTGTAGCAGAGACTGTCGATGATGGCCGGATCGACCTCCTTGAGCTTGATCTTCAGCGTATGCTCGTCCGCCGCCGAGGCGGACTCGACGGTCTTGAGGCCCTCGATGATGCCGAGCTTCACGCCACGGCTTATGTTCGCCGCCGCGGCCTCGGCATTGAACGGCTCGCCGTTCGAGAACGTGACGCCTTCGCGGAGCGTAATCATGACGTCCAGTCCGTCCACCTTGTAGCCGGTGGCCAGAAGCGGCTGGACCTCGCCTTTGGGCCCCTTTTCGAACAGGGATTCATAGACAGGCCGCAGGAAGGGCACGCCGCTGCCGCTCTGCTGCTGCGGGTCCATGGTGATGAGCTTCACCTGCTCCGCATATTTGAATGTCCCACTGCCCTGCGCCCAGGCCGGAGACCCGGCGAGCCCCAGCGCGACTGCGGCGACAACCGCCGACCCTGCGATCCACTTCCTCATCTTGGCCCTCCCAGCCTGCAAGGCGCCACGCCTGGCGGCGCCTTTTTCAAAGCCTAGGCCTGACTTCACATTAGGGGCACTTATTTCTTCTAAACCGATCCTTAATCCTGGCTTAAGGCCGGTTGAGTGACCCGCGCCCACTCCGCCTCCATCCGGCGCAGTTCCTGAAGCAAGTAATCGTAGAGGAGCTGGGCCGGCCGCGAGAGCGGCCGCTGGGCCGGCACGATCATCGCCACGTCCACCTGCATCGCCGGAGAGGCGATCGGATTGACGGTGACGCGCCCTCGCCCCAGCTCCTGCAGGCCGATCCAGAACGGCAGGATCGACGACCAGTCGGTCTGGCTGACAAACTCGAACCCTGCCGACATGCTGTTGATGGATATCTTCCGCTCGACAACGATCTCGCCACTGATGATGGCGTCCTCGATCTTCGGGCGCAGGCTGTTGGCTGCCGACGGCACGAAGAGCTTCAGCGGCGCGAGATTGTCGAGGCGGACCGGGCGCATCGAGGTCAGCCCGCGCCGGACGCCGGAGATCAGCGACACCGGGAAGCGGCCTATATGCGTCGCGGCTAGGCCGAGCTGTTTCCGCGAGAACTGCCCGACATAGAAATCGAGCCCGCCGGCCGAGGTCTCCGACAGCAGCAGATCCGCCGTGCCGCTGGCGATGTCGATGTCGATGCGCGGGAACTCGCGCGTGAAGCGCGCCAGCACCTGCGGCAGGATCGAGCGGGCGATGCCCGGCGCGAAGCCGGCGGAGATCGAGCCGCTGAGGCCGGCCTTGAAATCCTGCAGCTCGATCTCGGCCTCGGAGACGGCCTTGAGCACCGCCAGGCACCGGTCGTAGAAGCGGCTGCCCGCCGCCGTCGGCCTGACGCCGCGCGAGGTCCGCTCGAACAGGCGGGTGCCCATGCGCGCCTCGAGCGCGCTCATCTGCTGGCTCACGCCCGGCGCGGTGCAGTTCAGTCGCTCGGCGGCGCCGCTGAGCGAACCCGTCTCGCAGGCGGCGACGAAATAACGGATCTGCCTCAGGTCCATCGCTGCATCCGATATTAGTAAAACATAACGCTACCGTCAGCATATTTAACTACTGCTGACAGCGCCAGCCGCCTTATGGTCCGATGTCGCGACGCGCCAGGAGAGCGTGACAGACGCGGAGAGAGACACGTCCGAGGCCCACGGCAGCATGATCCCCCAGCAATGGCAGATTTTTACCGGCCTCCGGAGATCGATGCTCGCGGCCGGATATTTGGCCGGTGCAAGCCTCCTGCTGCGCGGCGGCACTGTCCGCGCGACATGCCGGATCGCGTCGGAAAACGTGCATGAAAGCCAGGGAGAAGACGATGCTGCCGCTTGAAGGATATCGGGTGATCGACCTGACCCACGTGCTGGCCGGCCCGTGCGCGACGCATCACCTGCGCTGCCTCGGCGCCGAGGTCGTCAAGGTGGAGCGTCCGGGCAGCGGCGACGCCATGCGCGCGCTCGCCCTACAGCCGGAGCTCGACGGCCTCCCGCCCGGCTTTCGCGCCCTCAATGCCGGCAAGAAGTCGGTGGCGGTCGACCTGGCCGACCCGGCAGGACGCCGGGCGATCCTCGATCTCGCCAGAAGCGGGGACATCTTCGTCGAGAATTTCCGCCCCGGCGTCGCCAGGCGGCTCGGCCTGGGCCCCGAGGACATCAGGGCCGTGCGGCCCGACGTCATCTACTGCTCGATTTCCGGCTGGGGCCAGACCGGCGAGAACGCCAGCCGAGGCGCCTACGACCATGTCGTACAGGCCGCCACCGGGATGATGATGATGCAAGGCGGCGGGGAGGACCTGGAGCCGATGAAGGTCGGCTTCCCGGTGATTGACATCGCCACCGGCATCAGCGCCGCGGAGGCGATCCTGGCTGCGGTCGTGCGCCGGCTGCGCGGCGACAACGGCCCGATAACGATCGACGTCTCGATGATCGATTCGGCGATCTCGCTGATGTCCGGCCCCGCCGCGCAGGTCCTGTCCAGCGGCCAGCCGCCGGGACGGGTGGGCAATCGCGGCTTTGTCGGCAGCCCGGGCGCGGAGACCTTTGCCACATCGGACGGGCACATCTCGGTCGCGGCCAACACGATGGGCCAGTTCGAGGCGCTGTGCCGGCTGCTCGGGCGGCCGGAACTCGCCGGCCCGCCCCACATTCCCGCTGGCCTCGGCAGCGAAGCCTTCCTGGCAAACGTTGCGACAGACGAGTTGCGCGCCGCTCTTTGCGCCGCCTTCGCAGCCGCCAGCGCGGCGGAGCTGGAAACCCGGCTCAACGCAGCGAACGTTCCGGCCGCGCGCGTGCGCGACCTGCAGGAATTCCTGCGCGACCTCTATCCGAGGACGCCGGGCATCCCGGTCGACGGCGAGCCGCTCGCCTTCGGCCCCGCCTTCCGCCAGGAAGGGGCAGAGCGCCCGTCGCTGGCGCCCGCGCCGCGGCTGGGACAGGATGCGGACCTGCTGACCGTATCCGCCAGGTCCTAGGCGAGGTCGCCCGGCGATGGTCTCCGGACCTGAACACCGAACGCGCCTCGTTCTGTCGATGGGAGTCAGCCAGCGCGCGGAAAAATTCGCCGCCACCGGTCCCATCCTGGCCGGCCTCATAGGCCGTGGCTCGACGCTCTGTACGCGGTGCTGGTTCGCTCTGGCAGAAGCGTTCGTTCCCTGTGAATTGGACGAAGGCTCGCGTTGGACTTAGTCCGCGCGCAATGTGCCCCTGTTCAGGACCGGCGGGCCATCCTATCTCGACATCCTCACCGGCCGCCTTTCGCGGCTGGAAAAGGAAACCGGCCGGCCTTAAGGGTTCGGGCCGTCGCGGCACACAACACGCAGGATTGAGACATGATCGAAAAGCGCCAGTTCTACATCGATGGAAAGTGGATCGACTCGAGCGGCGGGACGGCGCTGGACGTCATTGATCCGTCGACCGAGGAGGCATGCGCCACGATCGTGCTCGGAACCACCGCCGACACCGACAAGGCCGTCGCCGCCGCCAAGGCGGCATTTGCGTCGTGGAGCGCGACCGAGCCGTCCGAGCGGCTGGCGCTGGTAAAGCGCATCCTCGAAATTTACCAGCGCCGCGCGGACGACATGGCGGCGGCCATCAGCCTGGAGATGGGCGCGCCGATCGACCTGGCGCGGACCTCGCAGGTGGGCGCCGGAACCTGGCACATCCAGAACTTCATCGACGCCTTCGAGGAGTTCGAGTTCGTGCGCCCCGCCGGTAACCGCTCGCCTCAGTCGATGGTCGCGTACGAGCCGGTCGGCGTCGCGGCGCTGATTACCCCGTGGAACTGGCCGATGAACCAGGTCGCGCTGAAGGTGATCCCGGCGCTCCTCGCCGGCTGCACCATGGTGCTGAAGCCCTCCGAGATCGCACCGCTGTCGTCGATGCTGTTCGCCGAGATCGTCGACGAGGCCGGCGCGCCTGCCGGCGTGTTCAACCTCGTCAACGGCGACGGGCTGGGCGTGGGAACGCGGCTGTCGACGCATCCGGACGTGGACATGGTCTCCTTCACCGGCTCGACCCGGGCGGGCATCGCCATCACCAAGGCCGCGGCGGACAGCCTGAAGAAGGTCTGCCTCGAACTCGGCGGCAAGGGTGCGAACCTCGTCTTCGCCGACGCCGGCGCCAAGGCGGTCGAGCGCGGCGTCAAGCACGTCTTCAACAATTCCGGCCAGTCCTGCAACGCGCCGACCCGCATGCTGGTCGAGCGTCCCTTCTACGACGAGGCGGTGGAGATCGCCCGCCAGGTGGCCGAGGCAACGCAGGTCGCCTCCGCGCACCAGGCCGGCCCGCATATCGGCCCGGTCGTCTCCGCGACGCAGTTCGAGAAGATCCAGGAGCTGATCTCCTCGGGCATCGAGGAAGGCGCACGCCTCGTCGCCGGCGGCCCCGGCCGTCCGAGCGACCTGAACCGCGGCTACTTCGTGCGGCCGACGGTCTTCGCCGACGTGGTTCCGGGCATGCGGATCGAGAAGGAGGAGATCTTCGGGCCCGTGCTCTCGATCCTGCCGTTCGACAGCGAGGATGAAGCCGTCTCGATCGCCAACGACACGCAGTATGGCCTGACCAACTACGTGCAGACCGGTGATGACGGCCGCGCCAACCGCCTCGCGCGGCGCCTGCGCGCCGGCATGGTGGAGATGAACGGCAAGTCGCGCGGCCCGCAGGCCTTCTTCGGCGGCGTCAAGGCATCGGGCCGCGCCCGCGAGGGCGGCCACTGGGGCATCGAGGAGTTCCTCGACGCCAAGGCCATCTCCGGCTGGACCGCCTGATCCAGACATCTTTTCCGCGCCGGCTCGCCCGGCGCGGAACATGAACGACATCCGCCAACCGCAAATGGAGCGGACCGTTTGCCACTTGGCTAGAAATCCCGCTTCAGCGGACGGCGGTCGTGCCGTCGACGCCGCGCATCTGGCGGCCCCGGTGACCAGGCAGTCCGCACCACCGCCGCAGTGCAGAGCGCGCCGCGCATCACGGCCTCATCTCGCCGCAACTGCGGGAGCGTAGCCTCACCGATGGTGTCCGGGCTTGCGAAAGCCATGGCTTGTCCTTAGGTTTTCGGGAGCGCTCCGCGTGCACCGTAATTCTACTGTATTGAACGGGCGGGAGGGCCAAATAGTCTGACGACGCCGGCCAACGGCCAAGGGCGAATGCCTCGGGAGGAGACATGTCGGATTTTATGGGCGCTCGGCGTCCGCGAGCGCTATTGTATCGCCCAACGGGCGTGTCGTATCGATGAGCGGGGACACGATCCTCGAGGCGTCCGGCCTGACCAAGGAATTCAAGGGCTTCGTCGCCGTCAACAATGTCGATCTGAAGGTCAGGCGCGGCTCGATCCACGCACTGATCGGGCCGAACGGCGCCGGCAAGACGACCTGTTTCAACCTGCTGACGAAGTTCCTGCAGCCGACCCGCGGCTCGATCCACTACAACGGCCAGGACATCACCGCCATGCAGCCGGCCGACATCGCGCGGCTGGGGCTCGTCCGCTCCTTCCAGATCTCGGCGGTCTTCCCCAAGATGACTGCGCTGGAGAACGTGCGCATCGCCCTGCAGCGGCGGCGCGGCGACAGTTTCGACTTCTGGCGCTCGGAAAAGGCGCTGACGGAGTTCGACGACGAGGCGCTCGCGCTGCTGGCCGATGTCGGCCTGACTGACTTCTCCGGGACGCTTGCGGGCGAACTCCCCTATGGGCGCAAGCGGGCGCTCGAGATCGCCACCACGCTGGCGCTCAATCCGGAAATGCTGCTGCTCGACGAGCCGATGGCCGGCATGACGCAGGAAGACATCGATCGGATTTCCGCACTTATCCGCCGGATCGCGGCGAACCGCACCATCTTCATGGTCGAGCACAATCTGTCGGTGGTGGCCTCCCTGTCGGACCGTATCACCGTTTTGGCGCGCGGCGAGGTCCTGGCCGAGGGCGACTACGCCACAGTGTCCAAGGACCAGCGAGTCATCGAGGCCTATATCGGAGCGGGACATGCCTGAATCAATGCTCGCGAAACGCCCCGCGCCGGTCGCACCGACCGAGCCGCTTCTGACGGTCGAAGGCCTGCAGGGCTGGTATTCCGAAAGCCACGTCCTGCACGGCATCGATTTCGAGGTGGGCGAAGGCGAGGTGGTGACCCTGCTCGGTCGCAACGGCGCCGGCAAGACGACGACGCTCAAGGCCGTCATGGGCATTCTCGCCAAGCGGTCGGGCTCGGTGATGTTCGACGGCCACGAGACGATCAAGCTGCCGGCGCGCGCGATCGCGCGGCTCGGCATCGCGCTCTGCCCCGAGGAGCGCGCCATCTTCTCGTCGCTGTCCGTCGAGGAGAACCTGATGCTGCCGCCGCAGGTGCGGCCGGGCGGACTGACCGTCGAGCAGGTCTTCGAACTGTTTCCCAACATCAAGGAGCGGCTGTCGAGCCAGGGCACGAAACTGTCCGGTGGCGAGCAACAGATGCTGGCGATCGGCCGCATCCTGCGCACCGGCGCAAAGCTGCTGCTCCTCGACGAGCCGACGGAAGGGCTGGCGCCCGTCATTGTCCAGCAGATCGGCCACACGATCGCCCGGCTGAAGCAGCAGGGGTTCACAATCGTCCTGGTCGAACAGAATTTTCACTTCGCCGCATCGGTTGCAGACCGGCACTACGTGGTGGAACAGGGGCGCGTGGTCGACACGATCCCCAACGACGAACTCGACGCCAACATCGACAAGCTGCACCGTTATCTCGGCGTCTGAGCGGGAGAAGTTACCGGCACGAGCTGCCGAAACAGGAGGAGAAGACGAAATGAAGAAGACAGGATTCATTCTGGCATCGCTTGCAGGTCTGCTCATGGCCGGCACGGCCTATGCGCAGACCAAGATCAAGATCGGCGTCATGAACGACCGCTCGGGCATCTACGCCGACATCACTGGCGAAGGCTCGGCGGTCGCCGCGCAGATGGCGGCCGACGATTTCGGCACTGACAAGGGCATCACCGTCGAGGTCATTTCGGCCGACCACCAGAACAAGCCGGATGTCGGCTCCAACATCGCCCGCCAATGGTACGACACGGAAGGCGTCGACGTGATCGCCGACGTGCCGACCTCCTCGGTGGCGCTCGCCATCAACGACATCACCAAGGAAAAGAACAAGATCTTCCTGAATTCGGGAGCTGCGTCGTCCGACCTCACCGGCTCGAAGTGCTCGCCGAACACTGTTCATTGGACGTACGACACCTGGGCGCTCGCCAACGGCACCGGCGGCGCGATGGTGGCGGCCGGTGGCAAGACCTGGTTCTTCGTCACAGCCGACTACGCCTTCGGCCACGCGCTCGAACGCGACACATCGGCGGTGGTCAAGGCCAATGGCGGTGAGGTGATCGGCGCCGTTCGCACGCCGTTCCCCGGCACCGACTTCTCGTCCTTCCTGCTCCAGGCACAGACGTCGGGGGCTCAGGTCATCGGTTTGGCCAATGCCGGCGGCGACACGATCAACTCGATCAAGCAGGCGTCGGAATTCGGCATCACCCAGGGCGGCCAGGCGCTTGCCGGCCTGCTGATGTTCGTCAACGACGTGCATGCGCTCGGTCTCGACGTGGCACAGGGACTGGTTTTGACCGAGAGCTTCTACTGGGATCTGAACGACCAGACCCGCGAATGGTCGGCCAAGTTCGAGGAGAAGACCGGCAAGAAGCCGTCGATGATCCAGGCCGGCGTCTACGGCGCCGTATTGCATTATCTCAAGGCCGTGGAGGCTGTCGGCTCGAAGGATCCGGCAGCGGTCATGGCCAAGATGAAGGAGATGCCCACCGACGATCCGCTGTTCGGCAAGGGCGTGGTGCGCGCCGACGGGCGCAAGGTCCACGACATGTACCTCTTCCGCGTCAAGAAGCCGGAAGATTCGAAGGGCGAATGGGATCTCTATGAGACCGTCGCGACCATTCCCGCGGACAAGGCGTTCCGGCCGCTCGCTGACGGCGGCTGCCCGCTCGTCAAGTAGCTGAATGATCAGCCGGGCGCGCCGAGCGATCGGGGCGTCCGGTACGTCGCAACGGGGTCGACCGCATGTTCGAACTGCTCGGTATTCCGCCGCAGGCCTTGTTCGGCCAGCTTCTGCTCGGCCTCATCAACGGCTCCTTCTACGCGTTGCTCAGCCTCGGGCTCGCGATCATCTTCGGCCTTCTCAACATCATCAATTTCACCCATGGCGCCCAGTACATGATGGGTGCCTTCGTCGCCTGGATGCTGTTGAACTATCTCGGCATCCCCTACTGGGCAGCCCTGCTGTTCGTGCCGATCATCGTCGGCGCTTTCGGCGTCGTGCTTGAGCGCGTGCTGATCTCGCGGCTCTATCATCTCGACCATCTCTACGGCCTGCTGCTGACCTTCGGCTTGGCGTTGATCATTACCGGCATCTTCCGCAACCAGTACGGCATTTCGGGATTGCCCTACGCCATGCCGAAACAGCTTTCAGGCGGCCAGAATCTCGGCTTCATGTTCCTGCCCAACTATCGCGGCTGGGTCATCCTCGTGTCGTTGGTGGTGTGCCTCGCCACCTGGTTCGTGATCGAGAAGACGCGGCTCGGCGGCTATCTGAGGGCTGCGACGGAGAACCCCACCATGGTCGGCGCCTTCGGCATCAACGTGCCACGCCTGATCACGTTGACCTACGGCTTCGGCGTGGGACTTGCCGCGCTCGCCGGCGTGCTCGCCGCGCCGATCTACTCCGTCAATCCGAACATGGGAGCGGACGTGATCATCGTCGTCTTCGCCGTGGTCGTCATCGGCGGCATGGGCTCGATCCTCGGCTCGATCCTCACCGGCTTCGGCCTCGGCCTGATCGAAGGCCTGACCCGCGTCTTCTACCCGGAGGGCTCGGCCGTCGTCATCTTCGTCATCATGGCCATCGTGTTGCTGGTGAAGCCGGCCGGTCTTTTCGGAAGGGAAGTCTGATGGCTACGGACAGTCAGATGATCGATGTCGCGCAGGTCGGCCGGTCCGGCGCGATCGGCATGCCGGCGCTGCACAAGGCGATCTTCGCCGGGCTGCTGATCCTGGGGCTCGCCGCGCCGTACGTGCTCTATCCTGTCTTCGTCATGAAGGTGCTGTGCTTCGCGCTGTTCGCCTGCGCCTTCAACCTGCTGCTGGGGTTCGGCGGGCTGCTCTCGTTCGGCCATGCCGCCTATTTCGGCAGCGCCAGCTACATATCCGCCCACGCCGCCAAGGTCTGGGGCCTGACGCCGGAACTCGCGATCCTGTCCGGCACGCTGGCCGCCGCTGTGCTCGGCCTTGCCATAGGCTCGCTCGCCATCCGCCGGCAGGGAATCTATTTCGCGATGGTCACGCTGGCCTTCGCCCAGATGGTCTTCTTCTTCTCCGTACAGGCTCCCTTCACCGGCGGCGAGGACGGCATCCAGTCCGTGCCGCGAGGCCACCTGCTCGGGATGATTTCGATGGCTCCCGACCGCAACCTTTATTTCTTCGTGCTCGGCGTGGTCTTCGTCGGGCTGCTCGTCATCTATCGCATCATCCATTCGCCCTTCGGCCAGGTGCTGAAGGGGATCCGGGACAACGAGCCGCGCATGATCTCGCTCGGCTACCGCACCACCCGCTACAAGCTGGCGGTATTCGTTCTGTCCGCCGCGCTCGCCGGCACGGCAGGCGCGACCAAGGCGATCGTGTTCCAGCTCGCTTCGCTGACGGATGTCTATTGGACAATGTCGGGCGAGGTCGTGCTGATGACCCTTCTCGGCGGCATGGGGACGGTGTTCGGTCCGATCCTCGGCGCCGCCATCATCGTCACCATGCAGAACTACCTGGCCACCTTCGGCGACTGGGTGACGATCGGCCAGGGCATCATCTTCGTCGTCGCCGTCATGCTGTTCCGCGAAGGCATCGTCGGCGTGATCGCCAAGATCATCCGCCGGCCCCTTTAGGGACGCGCTCCCGCGATTGCGTCTTGGCGGCAAGGCCGCGGCGCGCGAATATCGGCCCGTGGAGACGAGCCGATGACGAGATACAGGGTCGGGCTGGCGCTGGGCGGCGGAGCGGCGCGCGGCTGGTCGCATATCGGGGTGCTGGAGACGCTGGTCGGGGCCGGCATCGAGCCGACGATCGTCGCCGGAACGTCGATCGGGGCGCTAGTGGGTGCTGCCTATGCCTGCGGGCGTCTTGCAGAGCTGAAGGCGTGGGCGCAGGCGGTGGACTGGCGCACGATCGCGAGCCTGCTTGATGTGAAGGTCGCCAATGGCGGGCTGATCGACGGCGCGCGGGTGCAGCGCCTGCTACGCGACCTCGGCATCGACACACCCATCGAAGACCTGCCGGTGAAATATGCCGCGGTGGCGACGGACCTCGCCGACGGGCGCGAGATCTGGCTCGAGACCGGCCCGGTCGACGCGGCGATCCGCGCCTCGATCGGCCTGCCGGGCATCTTCAGCCCGACGCTGGTCGACGGCAAATGGCTCGCCGACGGCGGCTTGGTCAACCAGGTTCCGGTGTCGACGGCGCGGGCGCTGGGCGCCGACTTCATCATCGCGGTGGGACTGGGAGACGGCATGCTCGCCAAACGCGCGGCGGGCCTTTCGCCGGCCGCTGCGGAAGAGGCCTCGGCGGCGCAGCGCGGCAGGCTGATGGAGATGGTCGCGCAGATGCCCGGGCCGCTCCGGGAGCAGGCGGCGCGGATATTGCCGCAGCTTCTGTCGAGCGGGCCGAAATCGCCCGGCTATTTCGACGTGCTGGCCAATGCGCTGAACATCATGCAGGACCGCATCACCCGCTCGCGGCTGGCGGGCGAGCCGCCGCATGCGATGATCTCGCCGCAGGTCGCCCATATCAGGCTGATGGACTTCCACCGCGCCGGCGAAGCGATCGAGGCCGGCCGCATCGCGGCGGAGAAAGCGTTGGACGGGCTAAAGGCGCAGTTGAGCGGCTGACGAAAGCCGGCGCCGGGATCAGCCTTCCTCGATCGCGGCGCGCACGAGTGCGGTCGCGGCCCAGCGGACGACATCCTCCGTGGACCCGGCGTCGAGGCCCCACATGTCCTTGAGCACCACCAGCGCCTCGACGCCGAAGATCAGCGACAGCGCCTGCGCCAGCCGCTCGACCTTCGCCGCCGGCAGGCTGCCGCGCAGCGGAACGAGCGCCTCGCGCAGGAGATCGACGCGATGGCCGCGCCGGAACGGCGGTTCGCTCGGCGCCGCGCCCGCCTTGCGCTGCGCCCACTCGTCCAGCGCCAGTTTCAGCGCCGCGCGGAACGTCGCCTCGAAGGCGTCGATGCGCGGCAGCGACGTGCCGAACAGGTCCGCGACGCGCTCTGCCGGATCGGTCGAGGCGGACTGCCAGGCGAGGATCGGCCCGAGAGCCTCGTCGACCACGGCCTCCACCAGCGCCGCCTGACTGGGAAAGTAGCGATAGGCCGTCGCCCGCGACACTTCGGCCGCCTCCGCGACCTCGCTGACCGAGGGCGTGACGCCGGCCTGCATCAACCGGGTCGCGGTTTCCAGCATCAGACGGCGGGTCCGCGCGCGCGGCCCGCGTTCGGCTTCTTCCACAAGTTCGGTCGATTGACGTGAGACGTTCATGTCAATATGATACTCGCGTCTCACATTTCTGCAATGGCATCTAATACGGCTGCGAAAGAATAGGCCGGACAGGCGGAACGGAGAAGTCCGCAGGGGAGGAAAATTGAAACGCGTCCATGTCGTCGGCACGTACGACACCAAAGGCGAGGAGCTTGCCTATCTCGCGGGCCTGATCCGCGCGCAGGGGCTCGCCGTGGCCGAAGTCGACGTCGGCACGAGAGAGCCCGCGACGGCCGTCGACGTGACGGCTGCCGAGGTCGCCGCCTTTCATCCCGCAGGAGCGTCGGCCGTGCTCGGCCTGAGCGACCGCGGCACGGCGGTGGCGGCGATGGGCGAAGCCTTCGCGCGCTTCCTGGCCTCGCGGCACGATGTGGCCGCGGTGATCGGCCTCGGCGGAGGCGGAGGGACCTCGATCGTCACCGCCGGCATGCGCGCCCTGCCCTATGGCGTACCGAAGCTGATGGTCTCGACGCTCGCCTCCGGCGACGTGGCGCCCTATGTCGACGTCTCGGACATCGCCTTCATGCCGTCGGTCACGGACATGGTGGGGCTGAACGGCCTTTCCCGCGTCATCCTGCACAACGCAGCCCAGGCGATCGCCGGCATGGCACGCACCCCGGCGGTCGCGGGCGCAGGCAAGCCGTCGCTCGGGCTCACCATGTTCGGCGTCACCACGACCTGCGTCATGGCGATCGTGGAGAAGCTGAAGGCCGACTACGACTGCATGGTGTTCCACGCCACCGGCACGGGCGGGCGGACGATGGAGAAGCTGGCGGACTCCGGCCTGCTGGCGGGCGTGCTGGACATCACGACGACCGAAGTCTGCGACCTGCTGTTCGGCGGCGTGCTGCCGGCGACACAGGACCGCTTCGGCGCGATCGCGCGCACCCGCCTGCCCTATGTCGGCTCCGTCGGCGCACTGGACATGGTGAACTTCTGGGCGGTCGACACGGTGCCCACGGCCTTCAAGGGGCGGAACCTCTACAGGCACAATCCGAACGTGACGCTGATGCGGACCACCGCCGAGGAATGCCGCCAGATCGGCGAGTGGATCGGCGGCCGGCTGAATGCCTGCGAGGGCGAGGTGCGCTTCCTGATCCCGGAGAAGGGCGTGTCGGCGCTGGACATCGAGGGCGGCGCGTTCTTCGACCCGCAGGCGGACGCGGCGCTGTTCGATGCGATCGAGCGGACGGTGACGCAGACCGCGCGGCGCCGGATCATCCGCCTGCCGCTGCACATCAACGACCCCGCCTTTGCGCATGCCGCCGCAGAGACGTTCCTGTCCATTTCCAACTGACGAGACAACGATGCCCGCCATTCCCCGCAAGACGATCCTCGAGAAGTTCAGGACGATGATCGCGCAAGGCCGGCCGATCGTCGGCGGCGGCGCAGGCACGGGCCTGTCGGCCAAGGCCGAGGAGGCCGGCGGGATCGACCTGATCATCATCTACAATTCGGGCCGCTACCGCATGGCCGGCCGCGGCTCGGCTGCCGGGCTGCTCGCCTACGGCAATGCCAACGAGATCGTGAAGGAGATGGCGGTCGAGGTTCTGCCGGTGGTGAAGCAGACGCCGGTGCTGGCCGGCGTCAACGGCACAGATCCGTTCATCCTGATGCCGCAGTTCCTGGCGGAGCTGAAGGGGATGGGCTTTTCCGGCGTGCAGAACTTCCCGACCATCGGCCTGTTCGACGGCTCGATGCGGCAGAGCTTCGAGGAGACCGGCATGGGCTACGGCCTCGAGGTCGACATGATCGCGGCGGCGCATGAGCTCGACCTGTTGACGACGCCCTACGTGTTCAATCCGGACGAGGCGGTGGCGATGACGAAGGCCGGCGCGGACATCGTGGTCGCGCATATGGGGGTGACCACCGGCGGCTCGATCGGCGCGTCGTCGGCCAAGACGCTCGACCAGTGCGTGGCGGAGATCGACGCGATCGCGGCGGCGGCGCGCGGCGTGCGCAAAGACGTGATCGTGCTCTGCCATGGCGGGCCGATCTCGATGCCCGACGATGCGCGCTACATCCTCGACCATTGCGAGGAGATCCACGGCTTCTACGGCGCGAGCTCGATGGAGCGGCTGCCGGCGGAGATCGCCATCCGCAACCAGACGGCCGAGTTCAAGACGCTGCCGCTGAAGCGGCGCGCATAGGCCATCCATTCAGGGAGGAGTTCAGGATGCTGAAGGGTGCGGACGGATATTTCGTCTATCCGAAGGATGTCGACGCCTTCGGCTTCGACTGGGGCAGGCTGGCGCTGACGGTGGCGCCGGAGGTGAACGGCGCGCAGCGCTTCTCGGGCGGCGTGGTCGACCTGCCGAGCGGCCAGGGCCATTCGCGCCACAACCACCCCGGCGCCGAGGAGATCATCTTCGTGATCTCGGGCAATGGCGAGCAGATGGTCGAGGACGAGAACGGCAATCCGGTGACCCGAAAGGTCGGACCGGGCTGCACGGTCTACGTGCCGGAGAGCCGGTTCCACTCGACGCTGAACACCGGCGACGGGCCGATGCAGCTGTTCGTGGTCTATTCGCCGGCAGGGCCGGAACTCGGGCTGCGCGAGCTGCCGGATTTCAGGATCATCAAGGCGGGGACGTAGGGGGCGAGTGCCACGCCTCTCCTTCTCCCCGTTCACGGGGAGAAGGTGCCCGAAGGGCGGATGAGGGGCATGGCGCGAACTCTCGAAAGTTGGCGCCGCCCCTCACTGTCCTGCCGGACATCGGGCGGGACCCGCTGCCTGCGGCAGCCCCCGCCCGCTCGAAGCCTTTCGTCATGCCACCGGCATGACGAATCGCCTCTGGCGACCGGCTTCTCACCCCCGTGAACGGGGAGAGAGACGCAGTTCCCGCCCTCAGCGCCACCCAAGTTCCGGCGCGACGTGTTTCAGGATCGCGTCGATGACGTGGGCGTTGTACTCGACGCCGAGCTGGTTCGGCACGGTGAGCAGCAGCGTGTCGGCTTCGGCGATCGCCTCGTCCTCCGCGAGCAGCTTCACCAGTTTCTCGGGCTCGCCCGTGTAGCCCCGGCCGAACACGGCACGCGTATCGGCCTCGATATAGCCGAACTGGTCCTGCTCGGGCCGGCCGCTGCCGAAATAGGCGCGGTCCTGGTCGTTGACGAGCGCGAAGATCGAGCGGCTGACGGAGACGCGCGGCTCGCGCGCGTGTCCCGCCTCCTTCCAGGCCTCACGATAGGCGCGGATTTGCTCGGCCTGCTGGATGTGGAACGGCTTGCCGCTCTCGTCGAACTTCAAGGTCGAGCTCTGCAGGTTCATCCCGAGCTTCGCCGCCCAGACGGCGGTTGCGTTGGTCGCCGCACCCCACCAGATCCGGTCGAGAAGCCCCTCGGAATGCGGCTCAAGGCGCAGCAGGCCGGGAGGATTGGGAAACATCGGGCTCGGATTGGGTTGCGCGAAGCCTTTGCCCTGCAGGACGTTCAACAGCACTTCGGTGTGCTGGCGCGCCATGTCGGCATCGCTCTGGCCTTCGGCCGGCCCGTAGCCGAAATAGCGCCAGCCGTCGATGACCTGCTCCGGCGAACCGCGGCTGATGCCGAGTTGCAGGCGACCGCCGGCGATCAGGTCGGCGGCACCGGCGTCCTCGGCCATGTAGAGCGGGTTCTCGTAGCGCATGTCGATGACGGCGGTGCCGAGCTCGATGCGGCTCGTCTTGGCGCCGGCGGCCGCGAGCAACGGAAAGGGCGAGGCGAGCTGGCGGGCGAAATGGTGGACGCGGAAATAGGCGCCGTCCGCGCCGAGCTCTTCCGCCGCGACCGCGAGGTCGATCGACTGCAGAAGCGCGTCGGATGCCGAGCGGGTTCCGGACTGAGGCGAAGGCGACCAATGGCCGAAGGAAAGGAAGCCGATCTTCTTCACGTGAATCTCCTGCTGATGCGGCCCATGCGGGCTGCTTCGGTGGAGAAGGTGAACCCGGTCGGCGAGGAATCTTGTGTCGCCCCCATGTCGGGCGTCTCGCCGCCGCGCGCAAGAGGGCGCGCGTCTACCATACGGGGACGGTGTGTCGCTCAGCCGACCTCGTCCATCATGCTGACATGGGCGGCGGCCACCCGCCAGCCGTCAGGAGTGCGGATCCAGGTCTGCATCTGGCGGCCAACCTGGCCGGGGAAATCCGGACGGTGGAACAGCGTCGAGGCGATCGCCGTGTCGCGGCCATAAGTGGTGATCAACGTGCGCGACAGGGTGCGCTCGAAGGGCTGCTGGACAGAGCGAAAGGCGCGCACCTCGTCGATGCCGTACTGCACCTCGGCGACGCCGTATCGCACCGTCGCGCAGGTGTGCAGGAACATGGCGTCGAGCGTCGCGGCGTCGTTGGCAAGCAGGGCTGCCTCGTAGGCATGGAAGATCGCGCTGATCTCGGCCAGCGTCTCGGGATCGTCGACGGTCATGGTCAGCCGGTCCCGGATGAGACCATGCGCGCGACGGCCCCGGCTGTGCCGCGCCGAGAGCGGAGCCTCTGCTCAGCCATGAACGAGCGCCCCCTCGAAGGCCGCTTCCAGCGCCGACAGCGGCGTCACCCAGCCGACGATGCCGCCCTGGGCGACGATCATCTCGATCGCCCCGGCCTTGAACTGAGGAAAATAGCTCTCGGTCGCATCCTCGATCAAAAGGCACTCGTAACCGCGGTCGTTGGCCTCGCGCATCGAGGTCTGGACGCAGACTTCCGTCGTCACACCGGCGAACACAAGTTGCGTGATGCCCTTTTCCGTCAACGTCTCGTGCAGGCCGGTCGCCCAGAACATGCCCTTGCCCGGCTTGTCGACGGCGATCTCGCCCGGCAGCGGCGCGAGTTCGGGCAGGATCTGGTTGCCCGGCTCGCCGGCGATCAGGATCCGGCCCATCGCACCCTCGTCGCCGATCCGGAGACCCGGCTTGCCGCGCAGCCGCTTGGCGGGCGGGCAGTCGGAGAGGTCCGGCCTGTGCGCTTCGCGGGTGTGGACGATCGGGAGCTTGTGCCTGCGGAACAGGCCGATCAGCGCGGCGACAGTGGGCACGATGGCGGTCAGCCGCGCCACGTCGTTGCCGAGCGTGTCGCCAAACCCGCCCGGCTCGATGAAATCGCGCTGCATGTCGATGACGACGAGCGCGACCTTGGAGGGATCGAGGGTGAAGTCGTAGGGGCGGGCGGGGACGGCGATCATAGGTCATACCCCCACCCCGTACCCCTCCCCGCAAGGGGGAGGGGGATTCTCCGACGTCGGCGCCCCCCTCCCCCTTGCGGGGAGGGGTACGGGGTGGGGGTGAAATTCGCAGAAAGCTGCATTCTCAATGCCCCGCCATGTGCTGGCCGATCATGTTGCGGTCGGTCTCGCCGATGGGCGAGACGTAGTTGATGGTGCCGCCGGACATCACCGCGACGCGGTCGGAGAGTTCGAGGATCTCGTCCAGGTCCTCGCTGACCAGCAGGACCGCGGCACCCCGGTTGCGCTGTTCCATGATCTGGCCGCGGATCTCCGCCACCGAAGCGAAGTCGAGGCCGAAGCAGGGGTTGGCGACGATCAGCACGTCGACGTCGCCGGAGAGCTCGCGCGCCAGCACCGCGCGCTGGACGTTGCCGCCGGACAGCGCCTCGATCGGCGAGTCGGGCGAGGTGGTCTTGACGCGGTATTTGGCGATCAGCTCCTCCGCCTTCTTCTTCATCGGACCCGGCGACAGCCACCAGCCGAGGCTGGCGATCGGCGGCTTGTCGAAGGAACGGAAGGCGATGTTCTCCGCCACGCTCATCCGCGGCGCGGTGGCGTTCTTGAGCGGTTCCTCCGGCAGGCCGAACACCTTGAAGCGGTCGAAGTCCTTGCGCTTCGGCTCGAACGGCTTGCCGTTGATGAAGATGCCGCCGTCGACGAGTTCCTTCTGGCCGGCGAGCACCTCGACCAGCGCGCTCTGGCCGTTGCCGGACACACCGGCGATGCCGACGATCTCGCCGGCATTGACCTTGAGATTGAGCGCGTTGACGACGCGCCTGCCCTCGACGTCCTCGGCGACCAGGCCGGCGAGGTCGAGCACAGCGTGCGTGTCATTGCGCGACGCCCGCTCGGCGCGCTCGCGCACCTCGGTGTCGCCGATCATCATCCGGCTCATCTCGGCGACGGTGGCGGCCTGTGCGTCGCCCGTGCCGGTGAGCCTGCCGCGCCGGAGCACGGAGAACGAATCGCAGAACGCCTTCACCTCGCGGAACTTGTGGGAGATCATCAGCACGGTGACCTCGCCGCGCCGCGCCATCTCGCCGAGCAGGCCGAGCACCTCGTCCGCTTCGCCTGGAGTGAGCACCGAGGTGGGCTCGTCGAGGATCATGAAGCGCTGTTCGAGATAGAGCAGCTTGAGGATCTCGAGCTTCTGCTTCTCGCCGGCCGAAAGCGAGGAGACCTGTTCGTTGAGCCGCACACGGAACGGCATCCGGTCCATGAACTCCTCGAGCCGCGGCTTCTCCTTCTTCCAGTCGAAGACGGCGGGCGCGTCGGCGCGGGAAATGACGAGGTTCTCGGCGGCGGTCAGGCAGGGAACCAGCGTGAACTGCTGGTAGACCATGCCGATGCCGAGGTCGCGCGCGTCGCGCGGACTCCTGATCGACTTCTCCTGCCCGTCGAGCAGCACCGAGCCGCGCGTGGCGTTGTAGAAGCCCATGATGCACTTCACCAGCGTCGACTTGCCGGCGCCGTTCTCGCCGAGCAGGGCGTGGAAGGAGCCGGCCTTGACGTCGATCGACACGTCGTCGAGCGCGGTGAAGGCGCCGAAGACCTTGGTCATGCCGATGGTCTGGAGCGCCGGGCCGGCCTGCAGCGGCATCGCGCCGGCGATCGTGGCGGGCGCGTTCATGGCAGCGCCTCCAGAAAGGCGGCCGACGTCGCCACCGCGCCGAACACGCCGCCCTGCATCTTGATCATGTCGATGGCCGCGAGATGATTGGAGACTTTGGTCGCCGCGCAGCAGTCCTCGAGCAGCAGGCACTCGTAGCCGCGATCGTTGGCGTCGCGCATGGTGGTGTGGACACAGACGTCGGTGGTGACGCCGGTGAAGACGATGTTGCGGATGTTCTTCATCCGCAGAACCAGCTCGAAGTCGGTGGCGATGAACGTGCCCTTGCCGGGCTTGTCGATGATCATCTCGCCGGGTTCGGGCGCGAGTTCCGGGATGATCTCCCAGCCCGGCTCGCCGCGCACCAGGATGCGGCCGCACGGCCCCTGGTCGCCGATGCCGGCGCCGATGCGCTGCGAGCGCCAGCGCTTGTTCGCGGGCAGATCCGACAGGTCGGGCTTGTGGCCCTCGCGGGTGTGGATGATCGGATAGCCCTTGGCCCGCATGGCCTTCAACACCGACTGGATCGGCTTGATCGGCGCACGGGTGAGCGAGATGTCGTAGCCCATCACGTCGACATAGCCGCCAGGCGCGCAGAAGTCGGTCTGCATGTCGATGACGACAAGCGCCGTGTTGTGCGGGCCAAGGTCGCCGTCGAAAGGCCAGGGATAGGGGTCGGACGCGACCGTGACGGCATTCGGCACGCGGGCGGCTTCGATGCGTTCGTCGACAAGCTTGTCGGAAACTGGGCTCATCTGGTCCTCACTTGGCGAGAGATAGTTCGCCCGGCACCTCGCGGGCCGCGCTCTTCGACCGCGCGGAGGCGATCATGATGAAAAGGGTCAGGATGTAGGGGGCGGCGTTGAAGAAGTAGTAGCCCTGGCTGATGCCGATTGACTGCAGAGACGGTCCGATCGCGCCGGCGGCGCCGAAAAGCAGCGCGGCATAGACGCAGCGGATCGGGTCCCACCGCGCAAAGATGACCAGCGCCACCGCCATGAGGCCCTGACCCGAGGACAAGCCCTCGTTCCAGCTGCCCGGATAATAGAGCGACAGGAACGCGCCGCCGACGCCGGCAAGGAAACCGCCGGCCGCCGTGGCGAGCAGGCGCACGAGATCGATCGACACGCCCATCGCGCGGGCCGAGGCGGCGCTGTCGCCGGTCATACGCACGATCAGGCCCCAGCGGGTATTGGCCAGCGCCCACCACATGAAGACGGCGAGCGCGATGCCGACGAAGAACAGCGGATTGACCTGCAGCGCCTGCGCGACCGAAGGATTTGACGACCACCAGCCGAGCGGGATCGCCTCCAGACGCGGCGCGGTGGGTTGGATGTAAGGCTTGCCGAAGAAGAAGGCGAGGCCGGTGCCGAACGACATGAAGGCGATGCCGACGGCGATGTCGTTCACCTTGGGCAGCTTGCAGATGTAGCCGTGCATGGCGCCGAGGACGAGGCCGGCAAGCCCGGCGAACAGTACGCCGAGCCACGGGCTGCCGGTGGTGTAGGAACCCGCATAGGCGACCATCGCGCCGAGCACGAGATTGCCTTCGAGACCGAGATTGATGCGGCCGGACTTTTCGGTGAGGCACTCGCCGAGCGCCACGAACATGAACGGCGTCGAGACGCGGATCGCGCCGCCGACCATGGCGATGAGGACGATGAACAGGCCCGAGTCGCTCATGTGCGGTCTCCGGTTTTCCTGGGCTGAAGGAAGGGGATGCGGCCGTAGAAGGTCTCCGACACGAGCAGCACCACGAAGATGATGCCCTGGAGGACGAGCACGGTGGCGTCGGGCATCGCCATGCGCCGCTGGACGAGGCCGCCGGCGGCGTCGAGCGCGCCGAACATGATCGCGACCGGGACGATCGCGAGCGGGTTCTGACGCGCCAGGAAGGCGACGAGGATGCCGGTGAAGCCGTAGCCGGCGACGAGAGACGCATTGGCCTGGCCGTGGATGGCGGCCACCTCGTAGAAGCCGGCGAGCCCGGCGCAGGCGCCCGCGATGGCGCAGCAGGCGACGACGAGGAAGCCGACCGGCAGGCCTTGCGCCTGCGCGGCCCGCACATTGCCGCCGGTCATGCGGGCGGCGAAGCCGAAGGTGGTGCGGCTCATCAGGATATAGAGCAGGACGGCCAGCACCAAGCCGGCAGCCAAGCCCCAGTGGACAGAGGTGCCGGGGATCGAGCCGATGCGGTAGGCGTCGCCGATCGGCATGGTGGACGGCTTGTTGGCCGAGGCCGGATCGCGCAGCAGGCCCTCGACGAAGAAGTTCATGATCGCGATGGCGATGTAGCCGAGGAGCAGCGAGGAGATCGTCTCGTTGACGCCGCGATAGTGGCGCAGCCATCCGGCAAGGCCGATCCACACCGCACCGACCGCCATGGCGGCGAGCGCCATGATCGGCAGGCCGATGAAGGCCGGCCAGCCGAAGGTGACGAGCGGGATCGCGATCGCGGCGGAGGCGAAACCGCCGAGCACCAGCGCGCCCTCCGCGCCGAGCAGCGTCAGGCCGATGCGCGCGGGGATGGCGAAGGCGAGGCCAGTGAGGATGAGCGGCGCTGCGCGCTGCAGCGAGTTCTGGATCGAGAAGGCGGAACCGAAGCCGCCGGTCCAGACAAGCGAGAAAAAGGTGAGCGGGCTCTTTCCGAGCGCGAGAAGGAACAGCGAGAACAGGATCGCGGAGACGACCAGCGCGCCGACCGGGATCAGGATCGCCTCGACCGAGGCTATGGCGCGCGGGGAGAAGCCGGCGGATGCGACGGGGGCGGGAGAGACGACGGCGGTCATGGGAGGGCTCCGTTGACATCGCCAGTTGCGACAATACCCCCGCCCCTTACCCCTCCCCGCAAGGGGGAGGGGGTCGCCGGCCTCTGAGATTTCCCCTCCCCCTTGCGGGGAGGAGTACGGGGTGGGGGTGTCGACATGAGCGCGAATCCTTCGCCGTTGGCTAAGAGGAGCGGCGGCTCGTGCCGCCGCCCTTGCCGTTCACATCACGTCGTCGAGCCGACGACGCCTTCGAGCAGGTAGCTCATGCCGTCGAGCTCGGGATCGTAGTTGTCCTTGGTGCCCTCGATGACGACCTTGCCGGTGTTGTCCTTGAGCGGGCCGACATAGATCGGCTTCTGCGCCTTCAGGCCTTCGATGGCCGCGTCCGCCGCCTTGATCGCCTCGGGCGTCGCGCCGGCGCCGTAGGCGGTGTTGCGGATCATGTCGTTGTGGTAGCCGCCGACCGTGAAGTTGGGCAGCGCCTCGCCCTTGGAGAGCGCATCCGCGTAGAGCTTGTAGATCGTCTCCCACTTGTATTCGGCGCCGGTGATGAAGCCCTTCGGCGCGAGCGGCGCCTGGCTAGCATTGTGGCCGCAGCTCTTCACGCCGCGCCCCTCGGCCGTCTCGATCACCACCTTCGGACCATCGACGTGGCAGGTGATGACGTCGCAGCCCGCGTCGATGAGTGCATTCGCGGCTTCTGCCTCGCGAACGGGCAGTGACCATTCACCGGTGAAGATCACCTGCACGGTAGCGTTCGGATTGACGCTTTTCGCGCCGAGCAGCACCGAGTTTACGTTGGAGAGGACCGACGGGATCGGCTTGGCGGCGACGAAGCCGATCTTGTTGGACTTGGTGGAGAGGCCGGCGGCGACGCCGTCGACGTAGTGCGCCTGGTTGAGGTAGCAGAAATAGGAACCGGCGTTGGCCGGGTCGGTGTCCTTGTTCCATAGCGGTGCGGCGTGGCGGAACTGGACGTTCGGATATTTCTTCGCCGACTCGACGACGAACGGCTTGTAGTAGCCGAAGGACGTGGCGAGGATCAGGTTCGCGCCGTCGAGATTGATCATGGATTCCATCGACTTGGAGACGGCGTCCGTCTCCGGCACGTTTTCCTCTTCGACGACGGTGACGCCCGGCACCTGCTTGAGGATGTCCATGGCGACCGCGTGCGCCTGGTTCCATCCGAAGTCGTCGCGCGGGCCGACATAGACGGCACCGAGGATGACGGGGGCCTGGGCCCGGGCGCGGCCGAAGGGAAGCGCGGAGGCGGCGAGGCCGGCCGCACCGGCCTTGAGCAGGGAACGACGATTGAGCGAGAAACTGTTCATGCGAGGCTCCAGCGGCTAGGGGTTGAGCGCGGCCGCCGGCGGCGGTCGTTCTGTCGAAGGAAAGAAGGCAAAGCCCGTGCCATCTTCCGGATGGTGGATCGGCGGGTCACCGTCATGCGGCGGCCTCCGTCTTCGAGGATGCCGGCCGGGCGAGATAGGCGCGCCAGCCGCCGAATTCGGTGATGTCGGCGGCACCCGCGAGACCGGCGGCCTCGCAGAGGAAGCCCTTGACCATAGTGCCGTCTTCCAGCTCGACCGTGCCGATGCCGAGCGGGGCCGGAATGCCGGCGACGAAGTCGCCGAAACGCTCCTTCGGCAACGCCCACACTTCGAGCTCGATCGCAGCGCCCCGCGCCTGGCGCACCAGGCCGGGGCGGAAGGGCGGGCCGCCCGCCAGCGCATGCAGACGATAGGCCGGTGCGGTGCTGCAGGCGCGGATGAAGCGCCCTCCCCGCTCGGTGAGTTCGCGGTTGAGCGGCAGGCCGGACATGTGCGCGCCGCAGACGGCGAGCGCGATCTCGCCGGCCGCAGGTGCCAGGACGAGCGTCGGCGGAGAAGGACGCACCCAGCCGGTCGCGCCCAGCGCGCCCGCTTCGACCGATGCCGCGATCGAGGCGCAGAGGGCGTCGCGGCCGGCCGCAGCGAGGAGAGTGACGCTGCCGGGCCGGCCGTCCGCCCGCGCCGCCACCGGAACCGCGATGCCGCACAGGTCGAGCAGGTTGACGAAATTGGTGTAGGTGCCGAGCCGTGCATTCGGACCGATCGGATCGGCCGCGATCTCGTCCAGCGTGACGAAGGTCGGGATGGTCGGCACGCAGAGCGCATCGACACCCGAAAGCAGCGCCTCGCAGTCGCGGCGCAGCGCCTTCAGCCGGTAGAAGCCCTCGAAGGCTTCGACGGCGGAGAGCTTCAGGCCCGGTTCGAGGATCGAGCGGGTGGTCGGATGCAGCGTCTCCGGTTTCTCGGTCAGCCTGGATCCGACCGCCGCCACGCGCTCGGCAAGCCAGGCGCCCTCGTAGAGCATCCGGGCAACGTCGTAGAACGGCATGAAGTCGAGTTCGCGGATGGTGGCTCCGTTCGTGCGCAGGCGCTCCACCGTGGCGCGGAAGCTCGCCGTCTGCGCGGCATCGCCGAACGTTTCGAGCGACGCATCGTTCGGCACGCCGATGCGAACGGCCGAAGCATCGAACAGGCTGCCCGCCGGAACGGCGCGCGACCAGGCATCCGCAGGATCGAGGCCAGAGGCGACCGCGTGGATTTCCCACGCATCGGCGACCGTGAGCGCGAAGACGGAGATGGTGTCGAGCGTGCGGCAGGCGGGCACGACCCCCGTTGCCGAATATGCACCAAGCGTGGGCTTCAGCCCGACGATGGAATTGAGGGCCGCCGGCACGCGGCCGGAGCCTGCCGTGTCGGTGCCGAGGGAGAAACACGCAATGCCGCGCGCCACCGCCACCGCCGAGCCGGAGGAGGAGCCGCCGGGCACGATCGTCGGATCGATGGGGTTGCGCGGCACGGGCCAGGGCGTGCGCACGCCGACGAGGCCGGTGGCGAACTGGTCGAGGTTCGTCTTGCCGAGAACGATTGCGCCTGCCTCGCGCAGGCGGGCCACCACGAACGCATCCCGGTCGGCAAGATAGGCGAAATCGGGACAGGCAGCCGTGGTCGGCATGCCGGCCACGTCGATATTGTCCTTCACGACGAAGGGAATGCCCCAGAGCGGCCGCCCGTCGGGCGCGCCGAGCGCATCGGCCGCGGCCAGTGCGCTGTCGCGGGCCTCGTGGATAAACATGCCGGGATCGCTGGCTATGGCAAGCCGCCAGAACGCCTCCGTGATCACGTCGCGGGGCTTGAGGCCCTCCGCGTAGGCTCGCCGCAACGCATCCAGCGTGAAAGGCAGCTCATCGATCATCGATCGTTCTTGACGCCCCGTGGGGGCATCGTCCCGCGCCCCCTGCCCACCAACAATGCAGCTTTTTGCGTTGGCGAAAAATGCTATGAATTCACCATCGCGGTGCAAAAAATGCACCACCCTCTGGAACCACGATATGCGCCATCTGCAAAATTTCCGGCTGATCGAAGCGGTTGCGCGCGCCGGCTCCATGCGCCGCGCCGCCGAGGACATGAACATCACCGCCTCGGCGCTGGTGCGCCGCATCAACGGCTTCGAACAGGAGTTCGGAACGGAGCTGTTCGAACGGCTGCCGGGCGGCGTGCGGCTGAACCCGGCAGGGGAACTGGTGCTGCACCACTACCGCGCGACCCTGTCCGACCTGTCACGCGTGCAGGGCCAGGTCGCAGACCTGACCGGCGAGCGGCGCGGCCATGTCTCCATCGCCTGCTCGCAGGCGCTGTTGCCCTATTTCCTGCCGCAGCAGATCGCGCGCTATCGCAGCGAGCACCCGGGCGTGACCTTCTCGGTGAATATCCGCGACCGCGCCCAGGCGGAACAGGAGCTGGCCTCCTATTCGAGCGACCTCGCGCTGGTGTTCGAACCGGTCTACCTGGTCGACTTCCAGGTGATCGAGACCATCCCGCAATCGGTCAACGTCGTCATGCGCGCCGACCACCCGCTGGCGGACAAGTCGGAGATCAGGCTGCGCGACTGCCTCGACACGCCGCATATCGCGCCTTCGGCGAAATACGGCGTGCGGCACCTGCTCGATTTCGCTGCGCGGCGCGGCTCGCGACGGGTCGACCCCCTGGTCGAGACGGAGAGCTTCGAGCTGATCCGCCACTATGTGCTGCAGGAGCGGGTGATCGGCTTCCAGATCCCGATCGGCCTGACCGGGTTCGGAGATCCGCAACTGGTGTTCCGGCCGATTTCGGAGCGGGACCTGCCGCCCGGCAACCTCATCCTCGGGCAGATGCGGGGCCGCACCTTGCCGGTCGCCTCGGCGCGCTTCGCCATGCAGGTCGCTACGGCGCTCAAGACCTATAGCGGCGAGGAGAAGCCGTAGAGCCTGTCAGCGGGCGCGATCGGGGAAAAGTTTCGCCAACCCCTCGGCAGAGGCCTTCGCCACGCCGCGCTCGGTAATGAGCCCGGTGACGAGGCGCGCGGGCGTCACATCGAAGGCGGGGTTGGCCGCGGGCGTCGCCTCGGGCGAGATGCGGACGGAGCGGACGGAGCCGTCTTCGTCGCGGCCGGCGACGAGCGAGACCTCGTCGGGCGAGCGCTCCTCGATCGGGATCTCCTTCACGCCGTCGTTCACGGTCCAGTCGATGGTGGGAGACGGCAGCGCGACGTAGAACGGCACGCCGTTGTCTTGTGCCGCCAGCGCCTTGAGATAGGTGCCGATCTTGTTGCAGACGTCGCCCTGCGCCGTCGTGCGGTCGGTGCCGACGATCACCATGTCGACCTCGCCATGCTGCATCAGGTGGCCGCCGGCATTGTCGACGATGAGCGTGTGCGGCACGCCGTGGCCGGCGAGTTCCCAGGCAGTGAGGAAGGCGCCCTGATTGCGCGGCCGGGTCTCGTCGACATAGACGTGGACCGGGATGCCGGCCTCGGCGGCGAGGTAGATCGGCGCAGTGGCGGTGCCGTAGTCTACAGTCGCGAGCCAGCCGGCATTGCAGTGGGTGAGGATGTTGACCTTCTCGCCCGGCTTCTTGCGCGCCGCGATCTCGCGGATGATCTCCAGCCCGTTGCGGCCGATGGCGCGGTTGAGCTCGACGTCTTCGTCGGCGATTTCCGCTGCCTTCGCATAGGCGGCGTCGGCCCGCTCGGCCGGCGGCAGCGGCTTGAGATAGGCCCGCATCGCATCCAGCGCCCAGCGCAGGTTGATCGCGGTCGGCCGCGTCTCGTTAAGACGCTCCCAGGCCTCGTCGAGCGAGGCGTCGGACGCATCGACACGCATCTGCAAGGCAACGCCATAGGCGGCCGCGACGCCGATCAGCGGCGCGCCGCGCACCCACATGTCGCGGATCGCCACGGCGATGTCGGCCATCGACTGCGCGTTCACGACCACGAATTCGTGCGGCAGCTTGCGCTGGTCGATCAGGTCGACGGACCAGCCATCCTCGTTCAGCCAGATCGTCCGGTAATGGCGTTCGCCGACTTTCACGCAACTGCTCCTTCGTCGAGGCGGATCGCCAGCTCGTTCACTTCGGCGAGCGAGCGGATGTGGCGGCGGTTGACCGCGAGATGGCGGCCGAGCTTGAGCGCGCCAGTCTCGCATGCGCCACGCAGCCCCTGGTCGGCGATCTCCTCGAAATCGGCATTGTGGGCAAGACCGAGGATGCGCCGGTGCATCTCGACGCCGGCGAAGCCCAGCATGTCGGTGAAGATGTCGCCGAGCACGCGCTGGAGGGCCTGCTCGGCCCCGAGCGGATCGCCACGATCCTCGAAGACCGAGGAGGCATAGAGCATGCCCTTGCGCTCGGTGCGCCACAGCCGGGAGAACTCGGCGTGGAAGACGTTCCAGGTATCGGTGATCACGGAAAGCAGCCAGCGGCGCATCTCGTCGCGCGGCTTGCCGCCCTCGTGGCCGCGCGCGGCGAAGAAGGCCATCCAGTAGTTGGCCAAGAGCATGCCGACGTCGAACGCGATCGGTCCGTAGAAGGCGAATTCGGGGTCGATGACGCGGGTGTCGGCGTCCGTGACCATGACCGAGCCGGAGTGCAGGTCTCCGTGCAACAGGGTCTCGGCCTTGGCGGCGAAGAGGTGTTTCAGCGCCTGCGCCTCGACCTTGAGGTCGCGGTCGGCGCGCAGCTCCGCCACCAGGCCGTCGAGCTCCGGCGACGTGTGCCGGTTGAGCGGGGCTTCGAAATAGGGATCGGTGAAGACGAGGTTCTCGGTGATGTCGCACAGTTCGACATTGTCGGCGAAGAGCGCGAGGTCGGCCTTGCGTTCGCGGGCGGTCATCGAGAAATCGGAGCCGCGGAACAGGGTGCGGGCCATGAACAGGCCGAGGTCGCTGGCGATGCGTGGCGGCATGCGACCCTCGATCAGGGCGCGGCGCAGGATGACGTGCGGCGTGAGGAACTCCATGACGATGAGCGCCTGCGTCTCGTCATAGTGGAAGACCTCCGGAACCGCGCCCTTGCCGGCCCGGGCCTCCTGCCGGATCAGCGCGTGGTATTCGAAGAAAGAGCGCTTGAGGGGCAGCGGCCAGCTCTCGCCGACGAGCCGGACATAGGGCAGCGCCTGCTTGACGATGATCGAGCCGCGCTCGCCGTCGACGATGAAGACGAGATTGAGATTGCCGTCGCCGACCTCGCGCGAGCGCCACGACGCGGGCAGCCCGATGCGGCTGGTCAAGGCGTCGATGCTGCCGAGCCGGGCCGGCAGCGTGTCTATCGTCAACGCCTGATAGGGCGCATCCGTCATGATCCGTCTCCCCTGATCCTCCCATATGGAGGAGAGCAGGGCGACGCTAGGAGCCAGACTGGCAATTGTCAATCCAGTTGACATTTGACGGCATGGTTCGTAGCGTCATGATCCGGGAGGATCAATTGCAGGGCACACCGGTCTTTGTCGTCAAAGGCTTGATGAAGTCGTTCGGCCCCAACAGGGTGCTGAAGGGCGTCGACCTTGTCTTGCATCCGGGCGAGGTGACCGTGCTGATGGGCGCCAACGGCGCCGGCAAGTCGACACTGGTGAAGATCGTCAGCGGCATCCACGCCTCCGGTGGCGGCAAGATGGAGCTGGCGGGCACGCCCTTCGCCCCTGCCACGCCGGCCGAGGCGATGCGCGCCGGGGTCGTCACCGTGCACCAGGCGATCAATGACGGCGTGGTCCCGGCGCTCGACGTCGCCTCCAACCTCACCCTCGACCGGCTGAGCGGCAAGGGAGCGCCGCTGCTCTTGAACCCGCGCCGCATCCGCCGCGAGGCGCAGGCCGTAGCGGACCGGATGGGCCTGTCGATCGATCTCTCGAAAGAGGTCGCGGACCTGACGCTGGCCGACCGCCAGCTCGTCGCGATCGCCCGCGCCATGGCGCACCAGCCGAAGGTGCTGATCCTCGACGAACCGACCTCGTCGCTGTCGTCGAGCGAGGCCGACCGGCTGTTCGCGCTGATCGACCGGTTGCGGGCCGGCGGCGTCGCCATCCTCTACATCTCGCACCGCATGTCCGACATCCGCCGCATCGCCGACCGCATCGTCAGCCTGCGCGACGGCGCGATCGCCGGCCGGTTCGAGGACAAGCCGCTCGATTATTCCGGCGCGGTGGACGCGATGCTCGGCCGCAAGGCCGGCCACGGCACGATCGAGGCGCGGCCCGCGGGAACACCGGTGTTCCGCGCCGAGGACCTGCGCATCGCGCCCGCCTCCGAACCGTTCCGCCTCGAACTCGGCGAGGGCGAAATCGTCGCCATCACCGGCCTCGTCGGCGTCGGCAAGACGGTGTTGGCCGAGACGCTGTTCGGCCTGCGCCAGCCGCTCGCCGGCCGGATGGAGCTCGACGGCAAACCGTACGCGCCGGCCAGGCCGCCGGAAGCGATCGCGCGCGGCGTGTTCCTGGTGGCGAAAGACCGCGCCGACAGCGGCATCGTGCCGGACTTCAACCTCGCCAGGAATGTCAGCCTGCCTTTCCTCGCCCGGCTGTCCAGCCTGTCGATCGTGCGGCGCGGCGAGGAGCGGCGGCGCGCCCAGGACCAGATTTCGCAGCTCGGCATCGTCTGTCGCAGCGAGAAGGACGAGATGTCGGCGCTCTCCGGCGGCAACCAGCAGAAGGCGATGGTGGCGCGCTGGCTCGCCGAGCCGTCGCGCCTGCTCGTGCTGGACGAGCCGTTCCAGGGCGTCGACATCGCGGCCCGCCACGACATCGCCTCGAAGCTGCGCGCGACGGCGCACAACCGCGCCACCGTTCTCTTCGTCACCGAGCTGGACGAGGCGTTGGAGACGGCGGACCGCATCCTGGTGATGTCGGAACACACGATCGTCGGCGAGCACATGAACCGCGGCGTCGATATGGACCGGCTCCTCGCAGAGGTCGCCGGGCGCGGCCCGCGCGGAGCCGCCTGATGAAGATTTCGGAGACTTCCCCTTGACCCTTCGCGACATCGCCATCCGCTACGGCTTCCTGGCGCTGCTGGCCGGGCTGGTGATCTTCTTCTCGTTCTCGACGAACGGCTTCACCTCTCCGCAGGCGGCCGTCTTCATCCTGCAATCCGTGTCGCTGACCGGCATCCTGGCGCTCGGCGTGACCGCGACGCTGGTCGTCGGCGGCTTCGATCTTTCGATCGGCTCGATCGCCACCAGCGCGATGATGGCGGCGGCCTATGTCATGGTGGTGCTGGAGCAGAACGCGCTGGTGGCCGTGCTCGTCTGCCTCGCCATCGGCGCGCTGGTCGGGCTGATCAACGGCATCATCATCTGCTACCTGCGCGTGCCCGACCTGCTGGCCACGCTGGGCATGATGTTCCTGCTGATCGGCCTGCAGCGCATTCCGACCGAAGGCCGCTCGATCGCGGCCGGGATGACGATGCCGGACGGCTCCACGGCGAGCGGCCAGTTCGATCCGGCCTTCCTGGCGCTCGGTCGCCACCGCTTCGACTTCATCCTGCCGAACCTGGTGCCCGCCTCGGTGGTGGTGCTGATCGTGCTCGCGGTGCTGATCTGGTTCTTCCTCGAATACACCCGCTTCGGCCGGTTGATGTATGCGGTGGGATCGAACGCACGCGCCGCCGAGTTCGCCGGCGCGCCGGTGAAGGCCTACAAGATCTGGGCCTACATCATCTCCGGCGTCTTCGCCTCGATCGGCGGAATCCTGCTCGCCGCGCGGCTGGGACGCGGCGATATCGCCTCGGGGAACAATCTTCTCCTCGACGCCGTCGCAGCCGCACTGATCGGCTACGCGGTGCTCGGAGCTTCGAAGCCGAATGCTTTCGGCACCGCGGTCGGCGCGCTATTCGTCGGCGTGTTGCTGCAGGGCCTCACCATGATGAACGTGCCCTACTACACGCAGGATTTCATCAAGGGCGCGGTGCTGGTCGTCGCGCTTGTGTTCACCTTCTCGCTGTCGGGTCGGACCGCCCGCTAGCCGTCGTTCAAACCAGGTCTCAGGTGGAGGAAAGACAATGATCACCCGCAGGACGTTCTCCAAGCTCGGACTGGCGCTCGCCGCCGGCTCGGCCCTTCTCGGCATGCCGGCGCTCGCGCAGGACAAGCCCGCTCCGTTCGACAAGCCCGGCGACGTCAAGATCGCGCTGGTGCGGTATCTGTCGACCGGCGACTTCTTCCAGGCCTATCTCGCCGGCGTGGAATCCCAGGCCAAGGCGCTGGGCGTGCAGTTGCAGGTGTTCGACAGCCGCCAGGACGCCGCGCTCCAGGCCGACATGGTCGACCAGGCGATCGCGCTCGGCGTGCAGGGCATCATCATCCAGCACGGCCTGACGGAATCGATGAAGGAAGCCGCCCAGCGCGCGGTCGACGCCGGCATCAAGGTCGTCGCCTTCGACGTCAACGTCGAGAACGACAAGATCCCGCAGATCGAGCAGTCGGACCGCGACCTCGCCCGCCTCGCTCTCGAGCAGGCGATCAAGGACAATGGCGAGAGCTGGAAGGCGGGCTATGTCTACGTCGCCGGCATCGCCCCGCTCGACCGCCGCAACGAGACCTGGGTGGAGTTCAAGAAGAAGTATCCGGGCATCAACGAGGCGGCCATGTTCGGCACGCTCGACAACCCGATCGCCAACTCGGTCGCCAACCAGGCGCGCTCGGTGGTCTCGGCCAATCCGGACATCACGGTGATGTTCGCGCCCTATGACGAGTTCGCCAAGGGCGTGAAGATCGCGGTCGACGAGGCAGGGCTGTCGTCCTCGGTGAAGATCTACTCGGCCGACATCTCGACCGCCGACATCTCGGCGATGCGCGAGGCGGGCAGCGCCTGGGCCGCGACCGCCGCGACCAACCCGGCTGTCGTCGGCCAGGTTTCGGTGCGCGCGCTCGCCATGCTTCTGGCCGGGGAGGACCCAGGCAAGAGCGTGATCGTGCCGCCGACGCTTATCACGCAGAAGGACCTGAACGACAACGACATCAAGAACATGGAAGAGCTGTCGGCCAAGCTTCCCCAGTTCGCCCATGCCGACGTCGCCATGCCGGCCTGGATGCCGAACCCGAACGCGAAGTGATTTCGGCCACAAGGCCGGAATGCGGAAGGGCGGCCTCGCGGCCGCCCTTCCTGTTTGCCGAGGCTGCTATCTGCGCTTCGCCTTGGCGCGGGGCCGCGCTTCGGTCGGCGCGTGCGAATAGGGCGCCAGACTCAGCAGCCGGCGGAATTTCGGACACTCCATATGCGAGGGCGCGGAGCATTCGGCGACGTGTCTCAGCGCGTTCCGCAGCGTGGTCAGCTTGCGTATCTGAACATCTATGTCTTCGGCGCGACGAAGAAGCGCCGGGCGCGGCAGCGTGGCGATCCCGCGCTTGCCGAAAGCGTTCTTGATCTCTTGCAGGGAGAAACCCGCCGTCTTGCCCATGGATATCAGGGCAAGCTGAGTCAACGCCTCCGGGCCGAATTGTCGTCGCAGCCCACGCCGCCCGAGCGATTCGATCAGTCCGATCTCCTCATAGTAGCGAAGCGTCGACGCGGGCACACCGCTTCTTTCCGAGAGAACGCCGATATCGAGCAGATTCACTCTTGACCTCAAGTTGACTTGAAGTGGCAAGGATAGCGGCCACGAGCAACAACGACAAGAGGTGCTGCCATGACAATGACGGCCAACGACCACCCCGCGGATATCAAGACCCGACCTGCATGGCCGGCGCTGACCGCCCTTGCTGGGGCAACATTGCTTGCTTCGCTCGGCATCAGCATCGCTTCCGTGGCGCTGCCCACGCTGGCCGCCGCCTTTTCCGCATCCATCCAGGGCGTCCAATGGGTCGCGGTCGCCTATCTGATCTCCGTGACGGTGACGATCGTGACTGTCGGATGGCTCGGGGATATCTACGGGCATCACCGCGTGCTGATCGCCGGCCTCGGCGTCTTCGCAGTCTCTTCGGTATTGTGCGCGGCCGCTCCTACGCTCGGAACACTGATCGCCGGTCGCGCGGTCCAGGGCATCGGCGGCGCAATCCTGATGGCGCTGCCGCTATCAATCGTGCGGGACACGGTCGCGAAGGACCGCCTGGGAACTGCAATGGGGCTTTTCGGCACCATGTCGGCAATCGGGACCGCGCTCGGACCTTCCCTGGGTGGCCTGCTCATCGCGGGTTTCGGCTGGCGATCCGCCTTCGCCCTTCTCGCCGGCGTGGCCGTGCTGCTGATCGGCGTCGCTATCGCGACGATACCTGCCGCGCCGGCCCGAGCGGATCGTCGCAAGACCCTCCTCGATTGGCCGGGTGTCGCCCTGCTCGCCGCCGCCCTGCTTGCCTATGCAGCCGCCATGACCGGATGGTACGCGGGACTCCTGCTGCCCTTGGCGATCTTTGCTTTTGCGGTCTTCTTCCTTGTCGAACGTCGCTCGGAAGCCCCGCTCGTGCCCTTGGAGACCCTGCATGATCGCGGGACCTGGACGGCCCTCGCGATGAACGTGATCGTAGCGACCGTCATGATGTCGACCCTTGTCGTCGGCCCGTTCTTTCTGTCGTTCGCACTGCGACTCGACGTGGCGCTGGTCGGCATTGTCATGGCGGTCGGCCCGGTGATCGCGGCGCTGTCCGGCGTACCAGCCGGCCGCGCCACCGACCGGTTCGGCGCCCAATGCGTTCTCGTGGCCGGCCTGTTCACGATCTTTGTCGGTCTGATCGGTCTGGCAGCGCTCCCCCGCTTGTTCGGTATCGCGGGATACGTCACGGCGCTTGCTCTCCTGACGCCCGGCTTCCAACTGTTTCTCGCGGCCAACAACACGACCGTGATGATGGCGTCGCCGGAAAACAGGCGCGGCACGATGTCGGCACTGCTCGGCCTGTCACGAAATCTCGGGTTCATGACAGGCGCATCGGCGATGGCTGTAGTATTTACCGCAGCGGCAGGATCCGGCGAGGTCGGTGGCCTTTCCGCCACCGCGACCGGGTTTGCTTTCACGACGACGTTCTTGGTCGCCGCAGGCTTGATGCCGGTTGCCCTCGTCCTCGCCTTTCTGGGGCGTAGCGCATCGAAGACTCGAACCCATTGACCGGAACGGCGCGAACCGCCGTTCCGGAAGGGCTTGTCTGGCGGTTACCGCAGCGCGGCGGCGATGTTGCCGCCGTCCACCGTCGTCACGTCCGCCGTCGTGCGTTCCGCCAGCGCGTGGTGCAGGAAGGCCTGCGCCACGTGATCTGCCGTCACTTCCTGGCCGAGCAGGTTGCCGGACATGTAGTCCTTCTCCGACAGGCCGCGGGCGGTGGAGCGGCTGGCGATCATCGCGTCGGTGAGCAGGCCCGAGCGGATCCGGTCGGCGTTGACGGCGTTGGAGCGAACACCCATCGCGCCGTAGTCGAGCGCATACTGGCGCGACAGGAACAGCGTCGCCGCCTTGGGCAGGCCATAGGCGCCGAACTTCGGGCCGGGATTGATCGCCTGCTTGGACGTGTTGAAGAGCAAGCAGCCGCCAGTGCCCTGCTGCTTGAAGATGCGCACCGCGTTCTGCGCCACGCTCTGGTGGGCGAAGAAGTTGAGCTCGAAGCTCTTGCGCAGCAACGCGTCGTCGATCTCGCCGATCGCGCCCTCGAAGGCGGCACCGGCATTGGAGACGACGATGTCGACGCCGCCATAGGTCGCGACCGCCTTGTCGAAGGCGGCGCGGACCTCGGCTGGCTTGGTCACGTCCGCGCCGACGCCGATGGAGCCGTTGCCGGCCGCCTTGGCGACCTCCCTGGCTTTCGCCTCGTCGAGATCGACCACGACGACATGCGCGCCGTTGGCCGCGAACATCTTTGCCGTCGCCGCCCCGATCGCGCCCGCGCCGCCGGTCACCAGCATCACCTGGCCGGTCAGCGGCTTCGGCTTGTTGCCGGCGAGCTTGGCCTGCTCCAGCGACCAGTATTCGAGTTCGAACAGGTCCGACTTGGCGAGCGGCCGGAAGTCGCCGATCGCCTCCGCGCCGCGCACCGCGTCCATCCACGCCTCGGCGACATCCGAAGCGATCTTCGCGTCCTTCAGCGTGCGACCGTGGCCGAAGATACCGACGCCCGGAACGAGGCTGAGGCGCGGCATCGGGTCGAGCATGGTGCGCTTGACGTCGTCGCGGGCATCGTTGGTGCGGAAGTAATCGGTGTATTCGGCGACATAGGCCGCCACCTTCTCGCGGATCGCCTTCGGATAGTCCGCGTCGCCGGCGGCCGGCGCCGGCAGGACCATCGGGCCGGTCTTGATGCGGATAGACAGGTCCGGCGTCGAGACGCCACGGTCGGCGAGACGCTGGAGATCGGCGTTGGCGAGGAAGTCGAGGATCGTCGGCGAGGTGCGGAAGTCCGAGATCATGCGGTCGAAGCGTCCTTCACCGAGATCGACGGCCACCGCGCCCCGCAGGGAGGGGGCGATGTCCGCCGGGGAGGCGAGCGAGGCAGGAAGTGCCGCGGTCTTCGTCGGCGGCTTGCCGTTCCTGGCGACATAGTCCTCGGCGACCGTGACCCAGTGGATCATCCGGTCATAGGCTTCCTTCGCGGTCTCGGCGAAAGTGAAGATGCCATGCTTGTCGAGGATCAGGCCCTCGACGGAGGTGTCCTTCTCGAACACCTCGGCCGCCGCCTTGGCGAGGTCGAAGCCCGGCTTGATGTAGGGCACGTAGCCCATCTTCGGGCCAAAGACCTTGGCGATCGTCGCGACGCTGTCGGTGCCCTGGTCGACGATCGCCAGGACGGCCGTCGAGTGGGTGTGGTCGACGAACTTGTGCGGCAGGAAGGCGTGCAGCAGCGTCTCGACCGACGGGTTGGGCGAGGACGGGTCGATGAGGTTGGCGCGCTGCAGCGCGACCATGTCCTCGTCGGAGAGCACGTCCTTCGCGCGCGCCTTGAGCAGCGGCGCCATCTTCACCGCCGGCAGGCCGGCCGGCTCGATGACCGCCATGTCCCAGCCGGAGCCCTTGACGTGCAGTACGTCGTAGATGTCGCCGACGAGGTCGGTCGCGGTCGCCTTCACCGATGTGTTGCCGCCGCCATGCAGCACCAGCCGCGGCTCGCCGCCGAGCAGCCGGGTCGTGTAGACGCGCAGCGCCAGATCGCGCCCGACGCCCTTGGCGGCATATTCGCCGACGAGACGCTCGGCTTCCTGGTCGTTCCAGAGGTTCTTCATTGCAGTCTTCCGTATTGCGATGAGTTGATGACCGATCAGCCGCCCGCAAGCAGGCCGCGCGCTGTCGCCGCGGTCGCGACGAGGTGAGTGCAGAAGCCGCCGGCGAGCGCCGCGCGCAGCGGTGCGAGCTTGCTCTCCTCCTGCACGACCGTCAGCCTGCGGGGGATCTTCTTGAGGCTTTCGAGATCGGCGGAGATGACACGGCGGTTGTAGTCGCAGTCGAGCAGGCGGCCGGAGCGATCGATGATCTGGCCGGCGATCACACCCGCCCCGCCCTGCTTTCGCAGTTGCGCCAGTTCGTTCGCCGTCAGCGCACCGCACTTCACCACATGGCTGTCCTCGTCGAGCGTGCCGACCGAATAGAGCGACAGGTCGCAGCCGGCGACGCTGTCGAGCTGCTCGCGGATCACCGGCTCGCTGCGCAGGGCGCCGGCAAGCTCGGGCGTAGAGAGTACCAGGGGGGCATAGAAATTCAGGCCGCGCGCGTTGAGCCGACGCGCGATCTCCATCGTGCACTGGTCGGGCCGGTAGGAATAGGGCGCGCCGAGGTTGCCGCAGAGCTGGACAACCGTCACCCCCTCCAGGTCGGCGAAGGACATGACGTCGGCGATCGCATAGACGGTGCGGCCCCAGGCGATGCCGACACGCTGGCCGCGCCCGACCATCTCGAGGAACACGCTCGCCCCGAGCGACGGGATCTCGGCCTCAGCCTCCCCGGCGGCCAGATCCTCGCCGGCGATCCAGACGGCCTCCAGCCCGAACCTGTCCTCGACCTCGCGGGCGAGCTGTTCGCCGCGAAAGAGATGCGTGGCGGTGGAGATGTTGACGATGCCCGTCTCGCGGGCGCGCCGGAGATAGAGCGCGACGGAGGCGCGCGAGATATTCAGCCGCTGCGCCACCTCGTCCTGGCGCAGTCCATGCGTATAATAGAGCCAGGCCGCCTTGTGCACGATCCTGTCAGCTTGCGCCTTCGCCATTGCTCCTCACCATGCTCCAACGCATGGCGACATATTTCACACGGATTGGCAATTGTCAAAGAAATGGCACGACGGAGCCTGCGGCAAACATGGGTGGCCGTAGGCTAGTCGAGATCGAGCGACGCCAGCATCAGGCCGGGCTCCTGCGGATGATGCTCGACATGGAACCCGAACTGGCGGCACATCGACAGCATCCGCGTATTGTTCGCCAGGATGATGCCCTCGATGCGTTCGAGCCCGTCGGCACGGGCGTAGTCGATCAGGTGCTGCAGCAACGCCCAGCCGAGCCCGTGTCCCTGCAGGTCGGTCCGCACGAGAAGCGCATATTCGGCCTTCTCATGGTCGGGATCGGCGGACAGGCGGCCGATGGCCGCAAGTTCCCCCGTCTCCTGAAGGGCCACGAAGGCGATCTCGCGGTCGTAGTCGAGCTGGGTCAGCCGCTTCAGCATCTCGTCCGGAAATTCCTTGCGCTGCGCGAGGAAGCGGAAACGGATGTCGTCGGAGGACACTTTCGCCAGGAAGTCCGGATAGAGCCGCACGTCGTTCGGCTTGATGGGGCGGACATGAAAATCGGCCCTGTCGCTCGAGACGGTCGTTTCCCAGCCGGACGGATAGGGGCGGATGACGAGCGACCGCTCAGGCCCCTCCTCCTCGACCCGCGCCGGATCGATCTCGACGCGGGCGTCGAGCGCGACGGCGCCCTCGGCATTGGCGAGCAGCGGGTTGATGTCGACGCCGTCGATGCAGGGAAAATCGATGATGAGCTGCGACAAGCCGTTGAGCGCCTTCACGATCGCCGCGCGGTCGGCCGGTTTGCGGTCGCGGTAGCCGGCGAGCAGGCGGCCGATGCGGGTGCGGTCGATCAGGTCGCCCGCCAGCACGTCGTCCATCGGCGGCAGGCCGACCGAGGTGTCCTCCATGACCTCGACGGCGACGCCGCCTGCGCCGAACAGGATCACCGGTCCGAAGATCGGATCGCGGCTCATGCCGAGGATCAGCTCGTGCGCCTGCTTGCGCACGACCATCGGCTGCAGCGCGAAGCCCTCGATCGCCGCACCAGGCTTCACCTTCGCCACCCTCTTCTCGATGGTGCGAGCGGCCTCCCCGGCCGCCTCCGCCGTATCGAGCGACAGAACCACGCCGCCGACGTCGGACTTGTGGGTAATCTCCTTCGACAAAAGCTTCACCGCCACCTGCCCGCCCCCGGCGAGCAGCCGCTCCGCGGCGGCCTGCACCTCGGCCGGGGTTTGGGCGACCAGCACTTCCGGCGCGTCGACGCCGTAGGCGCGGATGATGCTCTTCGCCTCCGGCTCGGTCAGCATGCGTCGGCCCTCGCGCGCAGCTTCGCGCAGGATGCCGCGCACCAGCTTGCGGTTGCCGTCTACATCCTCGCTGCTGGCCGACGGCACGCGGCCCAACGCCGTCTGCGCCTTCGACCAGTCCGCCAGATAGGCGGCAGCGCGAGCGGTGTCGGCCGGCGTCTCGAAGCTGGCGAGACCGGCGTCCTGAAGAGCGCGCCGGCCGATGCGCGCCGTGTGCTCGCCGAGCCAGCAGGTCAGCACCGGCTTACCGCCGATATGGCCCTTGTCGGCAAGCTCGGCGACAGCGGTGGCGGCCGCGATCGGCGAGGCGAGGCCCGTCGGACAGTTGAACACCATCACCGCATCGACGCCGCGATCCGCCGCCACGGCCGAGACCGCGGCGCGGTAACGCTCCGGCGGGGCATCGCCGATGATGTCGACCGGATTGCCCTTCGACCAGGTCGGTGGAAGGACCGCGTCCAGCGCCGTCAATGTCTCGGCAGAGAGCTCGGCGAGCTCGATGCCGCAGCTCACCAGTTCGTCGACAGCCAGCACACCCGCGCCGCCGCCATTGGTGACGATGCCGATGCGGGCGCTGTCCAGCGGCGGAAACCGGGAGGTGATCTCGGCCGCGTCTATCAGCTCCGCGAGCCCGTCGACCCTGAGGATGCCGGCGCGCCGCAGTGCCGCGTCGACCACGCGGTCCGCGCCCGACAGCGCGCCGGTGTGGGTGGCGGCAGCCTTGGCCGCGGCGGCATGGCGGCCAGACTTGATGGCGATCACCGGCTTGATGCGCGCGGCAGCACGTGCGGCCGACATGAACTTGCGCGGATTGGTGATCGATTCGAGATACATCACGATGGCCTTGGTGGCCGGGTCACCGGCGAGCAGGTCGAGCCAGTCGCCAACGTCGACGTCAGCCATGTCGCCGAGCGAGACGATATGGGAGAAGCCGACATTGTTCTCCGCCGCCCAGTCGATCAGCGAGGTGGCGATCGCGCCGGACTGCGACAGGAGCGCGATATTGCCGGGCCGGGCCGCCATATGGGCGAAGCCGGCATTCAGCTTGAAGGGCGGGATCATCAGGCCGACCGTATTGGGACCGATGATGCGGAAGAGATAAGGCCGCGCCGCGTCGAGCATGGCCTGGCGCAACCCGTTCTCACGCGTCAGCCCTGCCGTGATCACCACGCCAGCGCGGCATCCTTTCTCGCCGAGCTCGGAGATGACGCCGGGCACGGCCTCGGCCGGCGTGACGATGACGGCGAGATCGGGCGCGGCTGGCAGCGCGGCCGCGTTGCGGAAGGCGGGGAGGCCACGGATCTCGCGGTATTTCGGATTGATCGGCCAGATCGGCCCTGCGAACCCGCCGGAAACGATATTGTCGAGCACGACGCGCCCGACCGATCCCACGCGCTCGGAAGCGCCGACGACCGCCACGGAGCGCGGACGCGCGGCGAATTCCAGGTTCCTGATGGTCATGCGTCACCCTCTTTTCCGTCGAAGGCCTATCGCGGAGGAGAGTGCATCGTCATTGTCAGGGATCAAAGGCACGTCTGCTGGCGCACCGATCCGACCTGCGGCCCGGATGCTACGGCCGCCGGAAAGCCGACGACATCCAGTCGATGGGGCGAGTGTCTCTCTCGGCTTCCTCGTCGGGGCGAACGAGCGTGAGTGCGGGAATGCGTTGCATCAGGCTTGGGTCGCGGTGCAGCACATATTCCAGATTGCGCCTCGCCAGCCGGGCATGTTCGCGGGCGATCGCTTCGGCGCGCGCGCCTTCCCTCTTCTCGATCGCCTCGAGGATGGCGCGATGCTGCTCCTGCGCGCCGACGAGCGACCGGCGGAAGACCGGAACGTCTTCCTGCTTTTCGAGGAAAGCGCTGGGCGACGCGAAAGGCAGCCGTACGGCACGCTCGATCTCGCGACGGATCGTCTCGCTGCCGGCAAGCCCCGCCAGGAGCCGGTGGAACTCGTCATTGCCCTGCACATAGGCTTCGAAATCCATCTCCGCCGGACCCGGCTCGATGGCGCGCCCGATCGCGTCGACCACATACAAGATGTCGGAAAGCTTGCGCGGGTCGGCTCCTCGCTCGGCGGCGAGCCGCGCCGCGGTGCCTTCGAGCACGCCGCGAAGCTCGAGCGCGTCCATGACCTCCTCGATGGTGAAGGCGCGGGCAAAATAGCTGCCGGACCGGGTCTTTTCGAGAAGGCCTTCCTGCTCCAGCCGCGCCAGCGCCGCGCGCACCGGGGTGCGTGAAATCCCGAGTTGCTCGGCGAGGGGGATTTCGGACAGTCGCTCGCCGGCCGCAATCCGCCCGCTCATGATGAGATCGCGAATTCCGAGCAGCGCCTTGAGCGATTGCGAAGCTTCCTTGTCACCCATCGCGTTCTCCCCAGCGATCCGACCGGCCCGTCCGGGCCGATCGGGAGCTTTCCCTGCACTATCTGTGCCTCAGGCCGCGCGGGTGCGCCAGCTTTCGACGTAGTTTTCGCGCGCTTCGCGTGCGTAGGGCGCCGCCGACACGCGCACGCGGATCTCGGCCTGGCGGTGCTTTTCCGTCGCGGTCTTGTCCGTGCCGCCGTCCGGCTCGCCCCAGACGAGCGTCAGGATGTCACCGATCTCGACGTCGTCGTCGACGACGCCGAGCGACAGCATGCAGCGTTCGTTGAAGCTGTAGCCCGAGAACATCGACAGCCCGACCATCCGGTCGCCGCGCATGATCCTGTCGAACGACGAAGAGGCATAGTTTGCCACCGGGAAGTCGATCCATTTGTAGGGCAGGTCGTCGCGCTGGAAGGCCGACGCGATGACCTTGGCCACGTCGTCGCCGTTCCATTCGAACGTCACCTTCTTGCGGTGCCTGCGGCCCTGCATCTTCTCCAGTGCCGCACGCCCGACGAAGTCGTGATCGTTCTTGATGTAGAAGCCGTAGCCGAGCTCCCAAGGGGTCGAATAATAATCCCGGATATCGTCCGACACGAACGACCCGCCGATCGAGCCGGTCGCCTCGTAACCGTCAGCCGGCAGCCACTCGCGATAGGCTTTCATCTCCTCGCCGGTGTAAACGGCCGGCAGCGGCGACGGGATCCAGCCGGATTCGAGCGTGTTGGTCGAATAGGCCCGGCTGCCGACCTGATAGAGATCGAACTCCTTGCCGGCCTCCAGGATAGCCGCGCGGATCTCGTCCTTTTCGGCATAGGGACCGAACACCTCCAGCCCCGGCGCGCCGGCCATGCCATGGCGCAGCGCCCTGACCTTGCGACCGGCGATGTTGATGCGGTCCATATGGAAGAACTTGATGTCCGGCACCGGCCCGCCATTGAGCTTCTCGAGGATCTGCGGCGCGTTCGGCCCCTGGATCTGGAAACGGTAATGGCGTCGCTCGACCTTGTTTCCGTCCGGTCGGGACGGCGAGCGGTCGTCGCGGATGGTCTTGACCGAATGACCACCCTTTTTGGCATTGTATTCAACCCAGTTGACGGTCGGGGCGCGGCCGACCAGGACGTATTGGTCCTCTTCGAGGTGAAAGCAGATCACATCGCCGATGACGTAGCCCTCGGGGCTCACCGGCACGTAGTGCTTGGCGCGGTCGACGGGGAAGTTCTTGAAACTGTTGATCGACAGGCTTTCGAGGAAGCGGCCCGCGTCCGGCCCTTCGACGGTCAGCTCCGCCATGTGATGCGACTGGTCGAACAGTACCGCGGAATCGCGCCAGGCGCGCTGTTCGTCACGCCAGTTGGCGAACTCAGCCGCGACAACTGGATACACATAGCTTCCGATTTTTGAGTTTCTTAGAATTTCGACGATGTTTTTTCCCGATTTCGTGACGTCTTCCAAGCTAGATGATATCATTTTTTGATCCTCCCTGTTCACTGTCGATATCAATGCGCAGTGCCTGTATACAATCAGAAGATATCGAGCCGTTCAATCGCCATTCCGCGACCTTCACGCTCGGCGCGGCGGGCGTGTCCGGCCGCTCCTGGACCCATCCGCGATCCCCTCCATGTGAATCACCTCACAGACGCACGCCCTGAATTCGAAGACCTTCCGTTACGGCAAGGCCGAATCGAGCCGTGAGCCCAATGAAAAGGAGCAGGTCCCAGCGACCCGCACGTTCCCGAATGCCAAAGGACTTTTCATTGTCGTCGTCTGCGCGGGCGGTTCCTCCCGCCGTCCGTGCAGACGGCCCGCCGCGCTCCGCGACGCCCTTCCTGCCGCCCCGGCCCGCGCCGCGGCTGCTCGGGGCGCGTCTCGAGCGATCCTGTCCGTCATTCGAGTGAGCAACGCCATGCTTTCCACCATGATCGAGCTGTCGTACAAAGACACCGGACGCCGCGAGCGGAGCATTCCGATGACGGGCAGCACACATGATGCGGGCGGCGCAGCCCTTCCGGTGCGCATCGGAAGCGGCCTGTTCGACCTGCTGTTCAAGGGATGCCGCATCGAGCGCTACCCGGCCGGCCAGCACCTGTTCGTACAGGAGGACGACGCCGACCGGATCTATGGCGTCCTTTCCGGGACCGTGGAGATCTCGCTCTTCTCACCCGGCGGGCAGAAGCTGGTCGCCAATATCGAACTGCACCACAGCCTGGTCGGCGAGATCGGCGCGCTCGACGGCGGCACGAGGACGGCGACTGCGATCTGCCTGACGGCCTGCGAGCTCGTCTCGCTCAGCCGCGCGCAGCTGTTCGAGCGGATGCAGACCCACCCGGAACTCGCCCGCGCGATGATCGAGCTTCTGTGCGCGCGGCTGCGCTGGGTGAGCGGAGAGATGGGCGACCTCGCCTTCTTCGCCATCGAGGCGCGGCTCGCCAAGCGGCTTGGGCTCCTGTCCGGCATCAGCGCCGACAAGGATGGCTGGATCGAGCTCTCGCAGGCGGAGCTTGCCGAATTCCTCGGCGCCACGCGCGAATCCGTCAACAAGACGCTCAACGACTGGCGCTCGCGCGGCGTGATCGAGCTTCGTCGCGGCGGCGTGCGCGTCGTCAGCGCGGCGAAGCTGCGCGGCATCGCCAGCGCCGGAGAGGACGACTGAGCCTTCTCCCGCCGTAGGCTGCGACTTGCCCTACAGCCGCGAGATCATGAAGCGCAGCGCCGCCCGGCTCGGCATGAAGAAATAGCCGCCGCCGCGCGTCGTCACGAAGCTCGGCATCTCCCGCAGCACCACGTTGCCTTCCCATTTCGGGATCGAGAACCGGCCCTTGCCTTCGTTCGCGCCGATCGCCGGGTCCTTCTCGCCTGCCAGGCCGTGGAAGGAACGGGCCGACACCCAGGTCTGCTGCATGAACTCGTACTGGCGCTCGATGTCGGCGTTGAGGCACATGAAGAGCAGGCCCTTCTCGGTCTCGCCCTTCTTGGCCCCCGGCACTTCGTAGGTGCGGCCGACGCGCAGGATGCGGTGCCGCTTGCCGATGCTGATCTGCGTGGCGTGGTCGTCGCCCAGCGAATCGCGCGGGTTGGAGCGGCGGATATGTGCCCCGAACGGACAGCGCAGCCCCTGCGGGTCCTCGGCCCCGTAGGAGAAGGCGTTGTCGACCGGCCGATCCGGCCGGCCTTCGGGGTTGCGCACCAGCGACGAGCCATCCTTCCAGCGGCCCATCATCTTGGCCGCGATCCACTCCGGCGTGATCGACGGATCGTCGTGCTCCTTGGCCTTGGTTTTCGCGGCGAAGACGCAATAGTCGTCGAAGGCGTCGACGTGCTGCTCGAACTGACGCACGACGATGAAGGAGCCGTTGCGGCCGAAATCGTGCAACGCGTCCGTCGTGCCGTCCGCGCCGCGCCGGAAGCGCAGCGAGGACAGGATGCCCGACGGATCGTGATGCGCCTTGACGGCCGGCGACACCGGATAGAAGCCGTGCTCGTCGCGATAGCCGAACAGGAATTCGCCGGCGGCGACCACATTGGCCTCCGGCGCGCCGCCATGGGCGCGCGCCGTGCCGCGCACCGCCGGCTGCGAGATGCCGTCGGCGAAGCCGAAATGCTCGATCGCCCGGCCGTTGCGGCGCACGGTCTCGGCCCGTTCGTGGCTGGCCGCCGCGGCGCGATCGTAGAGCTTGGTCTCGAGCGGCGTCTGGCGCTTGGTTTCGAGTGGCAGATCGAACCCCGGCGACAGGCCGGCAGCCTTCGCGCGCTTCTTCACCTCGGCGACTTTCTTCGCCAGCAGCGACGGGTCCTTGGCGTAGCAAAGGACGATCATGTCGACCGGCTTTTCGGGCGAGCCCCAGCGCCATTTTCCGGGCTGGCTCTCGCCGATGTCGTCGAGGATGCGGCTGCGCTCGGGATGGCCCATGCCCTGCAGGAAGGCGTTGGGGAAACGCTTCAGCGCCTCCTCGTCGGCGCCGCCGTCGAGGCCCAGCCGGCGCAGCCCGCGCGGACCGAAGGCGATGGTCATCGCACTGTCGCGCGGGATCGGATCGCCGAAGCTGGTCTGCGCGGTAAGGAACTCCAGCCATGTCCGCCGCCCGTCGCGGCGCAGGCCACCCGGCACCTCGAACGCGGTCAGATGGCCGTAGTCCAGCGCGCCGAAGGCGTTGAAGAAGATCGACTGGATCTCACCGGACTCCAGCGGCTCGGGCGGTTGCGGCACCTCCGGCTTCGCGGCCGCCTCAACCAGATCGTGCGAGAGGCGCGGCCGCGGGCGCGAGCCGAACAGGCTGAGCCAGTCGCGCGCCTCGCCATCGGTGGCGCGGCAGATGCCCCGCCGGATGCGCGAATTGATGCGGATCCGCTGCGTGTTGACCTCGGGATAGGCCGAATACCAGAACAGCGTCGGCACCTGCTGCCGCCTGGCCCAGCGCTTGAAGCGGTCGCCGTCGCGGGCACCATCCCCAAAAAGGTCCTTTGCGCGGGGGAAACCGACCGTGTTGCTCCAAACGCCCGTCAGGCCCGCCGCCGCCTTGGTGATGAAGTCCTCCAGATAGCTCTCCCAGCTCCCACCGTAGTTCGAGAAAAACATCAGCCGGTCGGTCCCCGGCAGCAGCACCCAGCGCGCGAAATGGATCGTGTTGATGTCCGCGAGATATCCCGGCCGGAACACCTTCTGGGCCGAGATGGAGATCAGGTAGAATGCGAGCCGCAGCGCAAGCCGCCGCAGCGTGCCTGGCTTCATTACGGAAATCGCCGTGAGATGGTTCTGGGCGCTGTGATCTTCCCGTTTCTGTATCTTCTCCAGGTCGTCGAGCGGGATCGACTCGACGCCACGTTTATCGGTCCTCTCGAGCCGATCGAGCGCGAACCGTGCAAGAAAGAGGAGGATCACGACGATGAAGGCGAGGCCGATCAGCGCCAGCACCAGTGACGTGCCAGCGACGAGCAGGTTGCGTATGATGCCGGGAGCCGGCCCGAAGACGTACCAATAGGTGATCCACGCACAGGCCGCGATCAGGGCGACCAGCACGGCCGTGAAGCCGAATGAGCCCAGCGTGGCCTGGATCGCCCGCCGGATATTGCCCGGCGGACGCTCCAGAAGGCTCTCGGTGGAGCGGAAGGCCCAGTCGTAGCCGCCGTCGGCCTTGAGCTTCTCGCGCACCTCGGCGAGCACGCCGGCCGCACCCCGCGCATCGCCAGGATGGGGCGTCTCGGCGATGCGTTCCGCAAATGCCGCGAGCTTCGCCTCGGCCCTGATCCTCTGCACGGAATGGCCCGGCGTGCCGGCAAAGACCAGCCCCGCCGTGCTGCCGAAGGAGGGAGAGATGTCGATGCTTTTCTTGGCGAAGAGCTCTTCGAGATCGCCGCCCGCTGGAATGTCGCAGGCTCGTTCCAGGATCGGCTGCACGATCGGGCCGGCATGATGGGCGAGCGCGGCGATGACCTGCCGGCTGTCGCCGTCGCCCGAGAACTCCAGCACCGCCATGCCGAGGGGCTTGCCGGTGGCGGGATCGGCCTTGCCGGTGTCGGCGACAGCGATGCTGGCGAAATGGATGATCCCGGCGGCATCGAGTGCTGCGCGCATCTCGTCGCCCGCCGGATTGCCGAGCTTGTCGACACTGTCGCGAACCTCGCCGAGGCTCACGCCGGGCTTCGTCGGCAACGCCACCGTGACCAGCGACTGCGGTGCGATCCTGTCGAGGTCCTCGCGCTCGAAATCGATGCGCAGATGTTCGGGGAACGCGCCGATGCGCGTCATCTTGCCCGCCCGGCCCGGCATGCGGCGCACGCCCTTCTTCGCGAAGATCGCCCGCAGGCATTCGCCGATCTGGACGCGCGCCACCTCTATACCGATGCAGACATGGATGCCGTGGCCGTAGACCATGTAGGTCTTCTTGGGGCGCTCCGGATCGAACTCGTCCGGCCGCTCCACCACGTCGGGGTCGAACATGGCCGACAGCGTTGCCGGCATCACCGTCGACTTGTGCGGGATGACCTTCTCGCGCGGCGTGCCTTCGGCGATGCGCAGGTCGGCCGACGCATAGCGCCAGGGGCCGATCCAGATCGGCTTGAAGCGCATCGCCTCCAGCACCGCCTTGTCCAGCGCCTTCGTGTCTCCAGCGCCGACCGCGACACGGACCGCCGTCTGCGCCTCCGGCTTCGACAGGATGACATCGAGGCAATTGCCGCCGGCGAGCAGGTTGGTGGGGGCGAAGCCGGAGATCATGCCGAGCATGACCGAATGGACCTCCTCCAGCTTGAGGACGCCCTGGTCGATCATCGCCACCATGCGCGAGAGCGGCGTGTCGGGCAGCGCCGAGCCCTCGCGGACGGCGGCGATGGAACGGTCGACGGCCTTGATCATCCGGTCGGCGGCGACAACGGCAAGCTCGCGCGTCACCTTGCTCGCCGTCGGATCGGAGAAGAAGATCGACGAGAGCGCGATCGACCAGTCGGCGAACTCGTCCTCGTCATCGACGATCATGCCGAAATATTCGCGGCAGATCTTCACCGGCACGATCTTCATCAGTCCGGCGATGGCGTCGAAGCCGGGCGAGGCGCGGTCCATGATCTCGCGCGCATGCCGGGCGGCGATGGGGCGCACGCGCGCTTCCACCTCGGCCGGCGGGAAGGCGCTGAGCAGCGGCTTCTTCAGCTTGCGGTAGTCGGGACCGTCCTGCATGCCGAGGATGAAGTTGGAGCCGCCGGCCATCTCGGTCATTTCGAGGCCATAGGGCGTGATGAACTCGCTCTCGCGCTCCAGGATCTCGCGCACGTCGGCGTCGCGCGTCACGAGGACGAACTTGCCGATGCGCACGGTCGGCCACCAGCGCCGCACGATCTTCAGCCACCAGCGGGGGTCCTCGAAGATGAGCCCCTTGACCCATTCGCCGATGCCGCCCTTCGAGCGCAGCCGACCGAGATCGAACGGCGGCATGTCGGAGACGGGTCCTTGCTCGGCCTGCGCCTTGAGTACCCCGTCGAAGTATTTCGTCGTGATCATGGTTCGAAGCGCCCCCGCCTCAAGGATCGAAGTCCCGCATGCGCCCGGCCGTGCCGCGTGAGAGGCCGGAAAGCTCCGGGCTCCACGGACAGGGTTCGGAATGAAAGCCGGCAGCGCTTAGACTTACGAGGTTCCACCCGACATTGTCCTCGGATCGTCCGGCACGCCACGCGTGCACGCCACTATCGATGCAAGTGAGGGCCAGTGTCTAGATGCGCCGGCCGTTTCGTCTGTGATCGATTTCATAGATCGTCGCCGCAAGCGCCCCGATGGTCGTCAACCGGGCCTCGCCATCTCGAAATTGGCGATGAGGAAGTCGTTCGCCTCCCTGTCGACGAAGGGAATCCAGCGGATGCGCTGCACGGTGAAGTCCGGATGGCGCGTGTCGAAGATCGCGCGCTCCCGCGCAGCCTCCTCCATTCGGCCGCTGCGCATCAGCGCGCCGATCTTGAGGAAGCGCGCATAGAAATAGCCCGGAGAGAGCGCCAGCGACCGTTCCGCCGTCTCGATCACCGCCGGCCACTGCTCCATGAAACTGTAGGCGGCGGCGAGTTCGCCGAGATTGTGGAAGCTGTAGATGTCGAACGGGCTGAGCCGCTCCGCGTCGCGGAACAGCGGGATGGCCGCCTCCGGCTCGTTGAGCAGCAGCCGCGCGCTGCCCATGGCGGAGCGCGCGAAGGCGAAGCTTGGATTGATGTGCAGCGCGACTTCGAGATGCTCGACGGCCCGCGCCGGCCGGCCGCGCATGATCTCCATCGCGCCGAGATTGGCGTGCGGGCGCGCATCCTGGCTGTCCATCAGCAGCGCCTTGTGGGCGAATTGCGCGACACGTTCGAGATCTTCGCTGTCGCCGAAGCGCAGCCATGCCCGCCAGAACCACCACCAGGCGAGCTCGTTCAGCACCGCGCTGGAATTGGGGTCCTGGCTGTAGGCCTTGGTGAAGAGCTCGAGGGCGAGTTCGGTGTCCTGGCTGGTGCGCCGGGCCATGTGCCAGCGTCCGCGCAGCACGAGCTGCCAGGTCTCCAGCGTTTCCCACGGCACCTGGAAGGTGCGCGCCTGCTCGACGCGGTCCACCTCCTTCTCCAGGATACCGACGATCTCGCTGCCGATCTCGTTCTGCAGCGCGAAGACGTCGTCGAGCGCCCGGTTGAAGCGGCGCGACCAGACCAGGCGTCCGTTGGAAGCATCGACCAGGGCGACGGAGATGCGGATTTCAGCCGCGTTGCGAGCGAGTGTGCCGCGCACGACATAGCGCGCGCCGAGCGCATTGCCGACGAGGCGGATGTCGAGCGCATCGTCGCGGAACTGCGCCGAGGAGCCGGTCGAGATGACCGAGATCCAGCGTACGTTGGAGAGGCCCCGGCCGATCTCCTCGGCGATGCCGTCGGCGAGATAGGCAAGTTCGCGCTCTTCGTCATGGCGGAACGGCAGCACCGCGATCGCCGGCGGCCCTTGCGGCAATGCCAGGTGCTTGAGCAGGCCGAGCGGCAGCGAGGCGGGAGCAGCGCCATCTGCCGTCGCGCTCGGCCGACCGGCCGCGAAGATGCGCACCGGCAGCGAGATGTTCTTGAGCGACAGAATGCCGAGATCGGTGAACTCCGCGGCTGCCTTGTCCTTGACGTGATGCCATGTCGTTTCGGAGATCGTGAGCCCGCCATGCGGTGCGAATTCCTGGATGCGCGCGGCGATGTTGACGTCGTCGCCGTAGAGCCGGCCTTCATGCGCGATCACGTCGCCGGTATTGATGCCGGCGCGGAACGGCATGCGCCGGCTCGGCGGGGCGGCCTCGTTCAGCGCCGAGATGCGCTCCTGGAAGTCGAACGCCGCCAGCAAAGCCTCCACCGGATTGCCGAACTCGGCCATGATCGAGTCGCCGGCATCGCCGAAGGTGCGGCCGCCATGCACGCCGCAGCGCTCGACGATGATGTCGCGCCGCTCCTCGAAGGCGGACAGCGCCGCTTCGTCGTCCATGCCCATCAGCCGCGAGAATCCCGCCGCATCGATCGACATGATCGTTGCGAGCTGTCGGATATATCGCCGAGCAGCCATCCTGACAGACTGTCCTTCTCGCCCGCGCTCGCCGACCTGATGGCCGGCCCGGCAGCATGTTGCCCAACCCCTCGCCGCGGCACGCGTAACGATGCTTCGGCCCCCTCGCCAGGTTTCAGGCTAACAGGACGTAACGTAAACCTCCACAGCCGAGACGTTGCATCGAGGCGGAAATGGCGCCTTGCCGCATCTAAAAAGTTATCCGGACGTTAAGAACGCCCCTCCGACAGCCTCTCGGCGGCCGGTAATGCGACGGTCTGAAGCTCGCACACATCCTTGCCGGCGATGGCGCCCATGACAGCCCTAGCGAGCTCGCGGCCGGCGAGCCGGAAGTCTTCATGGACCAGTTGCAGCCCGGGGCGGAACCACCGCAGCAGCTTCGACGATTGCTTGCTGACCACGTCGACCTCGCGTCCGAGCGCAAGACCGGCGGCTTCCAGGCCCGCAACCAGCGCGAACGCCGCGCCGCCGCTGGCGCAGACATATCCGTCCGGCGCGCCGGAGCGGACCGAGAGCGCGGCGACCCGGTCGCGGATCGTGTCGATGGAATCGTCGATCGACAGGTCGCCGAGCGAGGTCTCCTGCAGCCCCGCCGCGGCGAGCGCCTCCGCGAAGCCCTTGCGGGTGTGGCGATGATAGGTGAGCGCCGGCGGCGGCGGCAGCAGGGCCAGCCGCCGGCGGCCCTTCGCGACCAGCGCCTCGACCGCCATCTTCCCATAGGCCTCGTTGTCGAAGTCGTGGAAGGGATGCGGCGCGCCGATACTGGTGCGGCCGTGCGTTGCGAACGGGAAGCCGTGTTCCATGAGATAGAGCACGCGCGGGTCGTTCGGCGTGGTGCGCGAGATGATGATGCCGTCCGCGGACTCGGTCTCGACCACATAGCGGATCGGGTCCATCGGGTCGCGGCGGCGCGAATAGGGCGTCACGACGAGGTGGTAGGACGTGTCGGCAATGCCGTCGGAAATGCCGTAGATGATGTCGGAGACGAAGCCCGTCAGATCGTCCTCGGTGTCGAGCACGAGGCTGATGACATTGGTCTTGCCGGTGCGCAGGCGCACCCCGGCGCGGTTCGGCCGGTAGCCGACCTGGCGCGCGACGAGCTGGACGCGGCGGCGCGTCTCCTCGCCGATCTCGGGCGCATCCTTCAGCGCGCGCGATACGGTCGTCACGCCGAGGCCCATCATGAAAGCGATCGATTTCAGCGTCGCACGCCCGTCGGGCGGCTGCGCCGTCTCCGCAATGACCTTCGCCCGCCGCCCCATCGAATGCTCCTGCCGGCGATTCATCATATGACCGCGCGAATTAACTGTAACGATACAGATATTCGCTTTCAATAAGGATATTGCGTAGCTGCTTCGCAGTTTGGATTCAATCGCTTACCGCACCGCAACCGGCAATATCGTGCATCGCAGCACAAGATTCCGGCTCCTGACAACGACTGACGTCTTGCGAGAGCGAATTAATTCGCCTACCGTAAAAATCTGTAACGTTACAGATTTGGGAGGATCCTCATGCGTTATGCCATACTCGCCGCAGCCCTCGCGGCATCCGTCGCCCTGCCCCGTGTCGCCCAGGCGACCGACCTCGAAGTGACGCACTGGTGGACGTCGGGCGGCGAGGCCGCGGCCGTCGCCGAACTCGCGAAAGCCTTCGACGCGACCGGCAACAAATGGGTGGACGGCGCAATCGCAGGCGGCGGCAACACGGCCCGTCCCGTCTTCATCAGCCGCATCACCGGCGGCGACCCGATGGGTGCGACGCAATTCAACCACGGCCGCCAGGCCGAGGAACTGGTGGAAGCCGGACTGATGCGCGACTTCACCGAACTGGCCGAGAAGGAAGGCTGGAAGAACGTCATCCGCCCGGTCAGCCTGCTCGACGGCTGCACGAAGGATGGCAAGATCTACTGCGTGCCGATCAACATCCATTCGTGGCAGTGGCTGTGGCTCTCGCACAAGGCGTTCGAGGATGCGGGCGTGCCGGTTCCGAAGAACTGGGACGAGTTCGTGGCCGCTGCTCCGGCGCTGGAGAAGGCTGGCAAGACCCCACTCGCAATCGGCGGCCAGCCTTGGCAGAGAACGGGTGTCTTCAACGTGCTCATCCCGGCAATCGCCGGCAAGGAGACCTTCCTAAAAGTGTATCAGGACAAGGACGCCGAGGCCGCGGCCGGGCCGGAGATCGCCAAGGTCTTCAAGGCCGCCGACGATGCCCGCCGCATGGCGGCGAAGTCGAACGTACAGGACTGGAACCAGGCCACCAATCTCGTCATCACCGGCCAGGCCGGCGGCCAGATCATGGGCGATTGGGCACAGGGCGAATTCCAGGTCGCGGGCCAGGTGGCCGGCAAGGACTATTCCTGCCTGCCGGGTCTGGGCGTCAACGAGTTGATCTCGGTCGGCGGCGACGCCTTTTACTTCCCGATCATGAAGGACGAGGCGAAGGCCAAGGCGCAGGAAGCGCTGGCCTCGGTTATGCTCAGCCCCGAAACCCAGGTCGCCTTCAATCTCAAGAAGGGATCAGTGCCGGTGCGCGGCGACGTCGACCTCGCAGCCGCCAACGACTGCATGAAGAAGGGTCTCGACATCCTGGCCAAGGGCAACACGATACCCGATCCGCCCCGGCTCAACACCGAGGACACCAACAACCAGCTCAACGATCTCTTCGTTGCATTCTTCGCCACGCCGTCGATGACACCGGAGGAAGCGCAGAAGCGCTACGCCGAGATCATCGCCAACGCCGACTGAGCTCCCAAGGCTGACCGCTCCCGCCGCCGCGCCATCCATGCGCGGCGGCGGGGCCCTCTTGCTCCAGAAGCTGGACGACGACAATGGCGACAGACGCCTCCAGGCGCCCGAATTCCCTTTTCCGCAATCTGAACGCCAAGATTGCGTCGATTCCAATGATCTTCACGGCGCTGGTCGTGTTCGTCGGCGGAACCGTCTGGACAATCGTCTACTCCTTCACCAATTCCAGACTGCTTCCCCGACTCAACTTCGTCGGCCTCGACCAGTATGAACGCCTGTGGACGACGCCGCGCTGGATCGCCTCGATCCAGAACCTTCTCATCTACGGCACCCTATCGCTCATATTCTCGCTGCTGATCGGCTTCCTCCTGGCAGCGCTGCTCGACCAGAAGATCCGGTTCGAAAACACGTTCCGGACAATTATCCTCTATCCTTTCGCGCTCTCCTTCATCGTCACCGGGCTGGTGTGGCAGTGGCTGCTCAACCCCGACTTCGGCGTGCAGCACTTCGTGCGTGGCCTGGGCTGGGAGACCTTCACCTTCAACCCACTCTACGACCAGTCGATCGTCATCTACGGAATCCTGATCGCCGGCTTGTGGCAGGGCACGGGCCTCGTCATGTGCCTGATGCTGGCGGGGCTGCGCGGCATTGACGAGGACATCTGGAAGGCCGCGCGCGTCGATGGCATCCCGATGTGGAAGACCTATCTGTTCATCATCATCCCGATGATGCGGCCAGTCTTCGTCACGACGCTGGTGATCATCGCGTCGGGCATCGTTCGCATCTACGACCTGGTGGTGGCACAGACCTCGGGCGGGCCCGGCTATGCCTCGGAGGTGCCGGCTAAATACGTCTACGACTACATGTTCTCCGCACAGAACCTCGGCCAGGGCTTCGCCGCCTCGACGATGATGCTTCTGACCGTGATGATCGTGGTCGTGCCATGGGCCTATCTCGAATTCGGCGGGAGGAACAAGCGTGGCTGACGTTCGCTCCGCCGCCGTCGCACAGGCCGACCCCGTCGTTGCCGGGCGGGTCGAACCGTTCGGCCCGAAGCCGCGCCGCGCCCTGTCGCGACGCAATATCGTCATCTACGGGACGCTTCTGCTCTTTGCCTTCTACTACCTGATGCCGCTCTATGTGATGATCGTCACGTCGCTGAAGGGCATGCCCGAGATCCGCTTCGGCAACGTCTTCGCGCCTCCGGTCGAGATTACTTTCGAGCCGTGGGTCAAGGCCTGGTCGACGGCTTGTACCGGCCTCAACTGCGACGGCCTCTCGCGCGGCTTCTGGAACTCGGTACGCATCACCGTGCCCAGCGTCATCATCTCGATCCTGATCGCCTCGGTGAACGGTTATGCGCTCGCCAACTGGCGCTTCAAGGGCGCCAACATCTTCTTCACCATCCTCATCGTCGGCGCCTTCATCCCCTACCAGGTGATGATCTATCCGATCGTCATCATCCTGCGCGAAATGGGAGTCTACGGCACGCTGACCGGTCTCGTCATCGTGCACACCATCTTCGGCATGCCGATCAACACGCTGCTCTTCCGCAACTATTTCGCTTCCGTCCCGGAGGAACTGTTCAAGGCGGCGCGCGTAGACGGCGCCGGCTTCTGGGCGATCTACTTCCGCATCATGCTGCCAATGTCGCTGCCGATCTTCGTCGTCTCGATGATCATCCAGGTGACCGGCATCTGGAACGACTTCCTCTTCGGCGTGGTCTACACGCGCCCGGAAACCTATCCGATGACCGTCCAGCTCAACAACATCGTCAACTCCGTACAGGGCGTGAAGGAGTACAACGTCAACATGGCCGCCACGCTGCTGACCGGGCTCGTGCCGCTGATCATCTACTTCATTTCCGGAAAACTGTTCGTGCGCGGCATCGCGGCCGGCGCGGTGAAGGGGTGAGCCGATGACAAGCGTTCTCGTCAAGGATGTCTCGCTCGCCTTCGGCGCCGTCGAGGTGTTGAAAAAGCTGAACCTCGACGTGCAGCAGGGCGAGTTCATCGTGCTGCTCGGCCCCTCCGGCTGCGGCAAGTCCACGCTGCTCAACTGCATCGCCGGCCTGCTCGACGTGTCGGCCGGGCAGATCTTCATCAACGGCAAGAACGTTACCTGGGAGGAGCCGAAGGACCGCGGCATCGGCATGGTGTTCCAGTCCTATGCGCTCTACCCACAGATGACGGTGGAGGGGAACCTCTCCTTCGGCTTGAAGAACGCACGCCTGCCGAAGGACGAGATCGCCAAGCGCATCGCCCGCGCGGCCGAGATCCTGCAGATCGAGCCGCTGCTGCAGCGCAAGCCGGCCGCACTCTCCGGCGGCCAGCGCCAGCGCGTCGCGATCGGCCGCGCGCTGGTGCGCGACGTCGACGTCTTCTTGTTCGACGAACCGCTGTCCAACCTCGATGCCAAGCTGCGCGCCGAGCTGCGGGTCGAGATCAAGCGGCTGCACCAGCAGCTCGCCAACACGATGATCTATGTCACCCACGACCAGATCGAGGCCATGACGCTGGCCGACCGGATCGCGGTGATGCGCGGCGGCCTGATCCAGCAGTTCGCTTCGCCGAAGGAAATCTACAACCGCCCGGTCAACCGCTTCGTCGCCGGCTTCATCGGCTCGCCAGGCATGAACTTCCTTGAGGGCGAGGTCGCCGACGGCAGCTTCGTCGCGGACGGCGTGCATATCCCGCTCGCGCGCTACGAGGCTGCGGCGCAGCCTGCGCAAGGCGCGAAGGTGGCGTTCGGCATAAGGCCGGAGCATGTTGCGCTGAACAGCGGCGCCGACTGGCCCTTTGCCCAGAAGGTGAAGGTGGACGTGGTCGAGCCGATGGGCTCCGACGCGCTGGTCTGGACGAAGCTCGGCCGGCAGAACCTCGCCGTGCGCGTGCCGGCGGAACGGACGCCCGCCACCGGCGACACGGTCGAGATCGGCTTCGACCCGATGCGCGCCTCCCTCTTCGACGCCGCCGAGGGGCGGCGGGTCTGACGACATCACAGGACAAACGCAGGACATTCACATGAACTGGTCTTTCCAGCTTTACAGCGCCCGCAACTTCAAGCCCTGGAGCGACGTGCTGAAGCTCGTCTCCCGGCTGGGCTACAAGGAGGTCGAGGGTTTCGGCGGGGTCTATGACGACCCGAAGGCCTTCCGCGCCGACATGGACCGCAATGGTCTCGCGATGCCCTCCGGCCATTTCTCGATCGACGCGCTGGAAGGCGATTTCGACGGCGTGCTGCGTATCGCCGACACGCTGGGCGTGACGCTGATCGTCTGTCCCTACCTGATGCCCGACAAACGCCCGGCCGACACCGCCGGCTGGAAGGCCTTCGGCGAACGGCTCGCTGCCGTCGGCGACAAGGCGAAGAAGGAAGGATTCGGTTTTGCCTGGCACAACCACGACTTCGAATTCAAGGCGCTGCCCGACGGTTCGCTGCCGCAGAAGCTGATCCTCGACGCCGCCCCCTCGGTCGGACTGGAACTCGACGTCGCCTGGGTCGTACGCGGCGGCGCCGATCCGGCGACGTGGATCGCCGATTACGCCGACCGCATCCTCGCCGTCCACGTGAAGGACATCGCGCCGGCCGGGCAGAACGCGAACGAAGACGGCTGGGCCGATGTCGGCCACGGCACGGTGCCGTGGAAATCGCTGATGGCCGATCTACGCGCAAAGACGCCGGCCAAGGTCTACATCATGGAACACGACAACCCGTCCGACATCGAGCGTTTCGCAAAGCGTTCGATCGAAGCGGTAAACTCCTACTGAGAGATCGCGGACATGGTTGCGAAGAAGAAACTGCGCGTCGGCGTCGTCGGCTGCGGCAACATCTCGACCGCCTATTTCCGCCTGGCGCCGCTGTTCAAGGGCGTGCGGATGGTCGCCTGCGCCGACCTGAAGCCGGAGCTCGCCGAGACGCAGGCCAAGGCCTTCGGTCTGCGCGCCATGACGGTCGACGAACTGCTTGCCGACAAGGACATCGACATCGTCGTGAACCTGACTGTGCCGGCGGCGCACTATCCCATCTCAAAGGCGGCGCTCGACGCCGGCAAGCATGTCTACTCCGAAAAGCCCTTCGTGCTGTCACTGAAGGAAGGGCTCGACCTGAAGAGGCGGGCGGAGAAGAAGGGCCTGCGCATCGGCTCGGCGCCGGACACCTTCCTCGGCGGCGCGCACCAGCAGGCGCGTGCGCTGGTCGATGCAGGCAAGATCGGCAAGGTCACGTCGGGCGTCTGCCACGTGATGAACCACGGCATGGAGCACTGGCACCCGAATCCCGATTTCTTTTATGCACCGGGCGGCGGACCGATCCTCGATCTGGGGCCGTACTACGTCTCCAGCCTCGTGCAACTGATAGGGCCTGTGGCCAGGGTCGCCGCGGTGACCTCGATCCCGCAGGCCAGGCGCACGATCTCCAACGGGCCGCGCACCGGCGAAAGCGTGCCGGTCGGCACGCCGACGACGATCCACGCGCTGCTGCATTTCGCCAACGGCGCGGTGGTGACGCTGAATGCCTCATGGGACGTGTGGTCCCACGGGCATGCGCCGATCGAGCTCTACGGCGAGGAGGGGACGATGCTGGTGCCCGATCCGAACTTCTTCGGCGGCACGGTGGGTCTCACGCGCCAGGACAAGCCGGTGAAGAAGCTGCCGGCCTGGAACCATCCGCTCGGCGTGCCCAACCAGCAGTCGCCGCGCGGCCCGCTGGCGAACTATCGGACGGTCGGGCTGGCCGACATGGCGCTGGGCATCCTGGAAGACCGGCCGCACCGCTGCTCGCTCGACTTCGCGCTGCATGCGATCGACATCATGACCGCGATCCTGCAATCGGGCGAGACGGGCAAATTCGTCACGCTGACGACCAGTTGCGAACGGCCGGCCGCGCTCGACCCGGCCACGGCACGCAGGATGATGGCCTGAGCCGCAGACAATTCGGGCGGCCCCTCCGTGGAGGGCCGCCCTGCAAGACATCAGCGATGGAGAGACGTCCGGCAAACCGGACGCGCCGCCAAGAAGCGTTCAGTGCTTCTTGGCCTGCTCGCTCTCGCGAATGGCTTCGTCGTGATACCAGCCGTTGACGTCGACGACAGGCGCCTGAAGCACCGGCGCGGGCTGCTCGCGGCGCGCGAGAAAGCCGGCGCGACCGCCGACGGGAAACTGGATGATGGTGGCGCTTTGGCCGCTCTGGTTGTTGGTCATCATGTATACTCCGCTGATGCCGAACATCAGTATAACCCAGATGGGGTCTGCACTCAATTTAATCAAGATGCCTTTTTTGTAGTCATTTTTTAAGCAGCCGTCGCAGCGAAGCGCTTTCTGCATCCTAATGCGGCAATTTGGATCGGGTTCCGGCCCCCGATGGCTGCCGTTGTCGAAACCGCAGGCAAACGCGAAAAATGCTGCATTTTTCGCCGCTTGCGCGAAGGCCAGTCTGATTCGGTCTTTCGCGAGGCGCGACATGCCCTTTCGTAAGCGAAGTATTAACCGCAACTGGCACGCCTGTTGCATCGCACCATTCGGCATGCGCACGGCGGAATGGCCGCAGCGATCACAGTTCGACGTAACTTCGTAAGAGAGGCGAAATGACCAAGTACAAGTTGGAGTATATCTGGCTCGACGGCTATACCCCTGTTCCGAACCTCCGCGGAAAGACCCAGATCAAGGAATTCGACTCCTTCCCTTCGCTCGATGAACTGCCTCTGTGGGGCTTCGACGGTTCCTCGACGATGCAGGCCGAAGGTCACAGCTCCGACTGCGTGCTGAAGCCGGTCGCCGTCTATCCCGATCCGGCCCGCAAGAACGGCGTGCTCGTCATGTGCGAAGTCATGATGCCCGACGGCGTCACCCCGCATTCGACGAACAGCCGCGCGACCATCCTCGACGACGAGGGCGCCTGGTTCGGCTTCGAGCAGGAATACTTCTTCTACAAGGACGGCCGCCCGCTCGGTTTCCCGGAGCATGGCTATCCCTCGCCGCAGGGCCCGTACTACACTGGCGTCGGCTACAAGAATGTCGGCGATGTTGCCCGCACGATCGTCGAGGAGCATCTCGAGCTCTGCCTCGAGGCCGGCATCAACCATGAAGGCATCAACGCCGAGGTGGCCAAGGGCCAGTGGGAATTCCAGATCTTCGGCAAAGGCTCGAAGAAGGCCGCGGACCAGATCTGGATGGCGCGCTACCTGCTGCTGCGCCTGTGCGAGAAGTATTGCATCGACGTCGAGTTCCACTGCAAGCCGCTGGGCGACACGGACTGGAACGGTTCGGGCATGCACTGCAACTTCTCGACCACCTTCATGCGCGAAGTCGGCGGCAAGGCCTATTTCGAGGCGCTGATGGCTGCCTTCGACAAGAACCTGATGGACCACATCGCCGTCTACGGCCCGGACAACGACAAGCGCCTGACCGGCAAGCACGAGACCGCGCCGTGGAACAAGTTCTCCTACGGCATCGCCGACCGCGGCGCGTCCATCCGCGTTCCGCACTCCTTCGTCAAGAACGACTACAAGGGCTATCTCGAGGATCGCCGCCCGAACTCGCAGGGCGACCCCTACCAGATCGCGTCCATCGTCCTGAAGACGATCTCGGAAGTTCCGACCGAGGCCTACAAGAAGGCCGCGGCCTGATTTAAGGAGCCGGCGTTCGCGCCGGCAGGCAAAGTCTCGACGGCCCGGCTGGCGACAGCCGGGCCGTTGCCGTTTCGGCGCCCGGGCGCTCTGGCAGATGCCTAGCCCCTCTGCTAGCCTCCCCGCACATCGGAGCCGATCCCCATGCCGCAGCAGAGCCAGCACAACTTGTCGGCAGCGTTCGACAGGCAGAAGGCAGCATTCGCCCGCGATCCTTTCCCTGACCTCACCGTGCGCCGTGACAGGCTGCGGCGGCTGCTCGGCCTGACCGAGGACCACGAAGGGGAGTTCTGTGCCGCAATCGACGCCGATTTCGGCGGCCGCTCCGCGCACGAGACGCGCCTGGCCGAGATCATCGTCGTACGCGCAGGCATCCGCCACGCGCTGTCGCACCTGTCGTCATGGATGGCGGAAAAGCGGGTTCCGACGACGATGCCTTTCTGGCCCTCGCGCAACAGGCTCCTGCCGCAGCCGCTCGGCGTGGCCGGCATCGTATCGCCGTGGAATTATCCCTTCCAGCTGGCGCTGGCGCCCGCGACGGCAGCGCTCGCGAGCGGCAACCGGGTGATGATCAAACCCTCCGAACTGACCCCGCGCTTCTCGGACTTGCTCGCCTCGCTGGCGGCGCAGCATTTCGCTCCGGACGAGCTGGACGTGATCGTTGGCGGCCCGGATGTCGGCAAGGCCTTCGTCGCCCTGCCCTTCGACCACCTGCTCTTCACCGGCTCGACGACGGTCGGCCGGCAGGTGGCGATCGCGGCCGCCGCCAATCTGACGCCAGTGACGCTGGAGCTCGGCGGCAAGTCGCCGGCGATCTTCGATCCGAGCTGCGACCTCGACAGGGCGATCGCCAGCGTCGCCTACGGCAAGCTGCTCAATGCCGGCCAGACCTGCATCGCACCCGACTACCTGATGGTGCCGAAAGGCCAGGGTGACGCGATCGCCGGCAAGCTCGCGGGAGCGATGGCGAAGCTCTATCCGCGCATCGCAAACAATCCAGACTACACCGCGATCATCTCGGACCGGCATCACGCACGGCTGACCTCGATGGTGGAGGAGGTCCGCGCGCGGGGCGCCGAGGTGATCGAGGTGAATCCGGCGGGCGAAAACTTCGGCAACACGCGAAAGCTCGCGCCCGCGATCGTGCGCAACGCGCCACAGGACACGCGGCTGATGCAGGAGGAGATCTTCGGCCCGGTCCTGCCGATCATCGAATATCGCGACGTCAGCGAGGCGATCGACCATGTCAACGGCCGCGACCGGCCGCTGGCGCTCTACTGGTTCGGCAAGGACAAGGCAGCTCGACGCAGGGTTCTGCGCGAGACGGTCTCAGGCGGCGTCACCATCAACGACTGCCTGATGCACATCGCCCAGGAGAACCAGCCCTTCGGCGGCGTCGGGCCGAGCGGCATGGGCGCCTATCACGGCGAGTGGGGCTTCCGCACCTTCAGCAAGGAGAAGCCGGTCTTCGTGCAGTCGCCGCTCGGCGCCGGCGGCATGATGCGCCCGCCCTATGGCGCGACGTTCGAGCGAACGCTCCGCCTCTTCAAACTGATGACCTGAGGCATCGCCGGCGTTTGCGCTCGATCAATGCGCATGGCTCTCGTCCACCTTAGACAATTGCCACGGCTGAGGCCGGCAATTGAAACAGGTGTCATCATGAAAAGAACATTCGCAATGGCCGCCGCGCTCGCGGCGCTGCTGGCGACGGGCGCGGCGCAGGCCGCTGACCATCAGGTGCAGATGCTCAACAAGGGCGAAAAGGGGACGATGGTCTTCCAGCCCGACCTCATCATCGCCCAGCCGGGCGACACGGTCACCTTCGTCCCTGTCGACAAGTCGCACGACGTACAGAGCATCAAGGACATGATCCCGGAGGGAGCGACCCCGTTCAAGGGCAAACCGAACGAGCAGGTCACCATCACGGTCGACAAGGAAGGCGTCTACGGCGTCAAGTGCCTGCCGCATTACGCGATGGGAATGGTGGCGCTGATCGTGGTCGGCAAGCCTGTCAATCTTGAGCAGGCGAAGGCCGTGAAGCAGACAGGCATGGCGAAGAAGCGGTTCGAGGCGCTGTTCGCAGAAGTGCCGACGAACTGATTGCAGGCGCGGCGGGCAAGGCGTCACGACCCCGCCGCGAACCGTTCCCGAAGTGCCCGGCGCAGCACTTTGCCGTAGGCGTTCTTCGGTAGCTCATCGAGGAAGAAGACGTGCTTCGGCTTCTTGAAGCGAGCGAGGTGGTCGCGGCAGAAGTCGAGCACGGCCGTCTCGGTCATGCCTGCGTCCGCCACCAGCGCGACGGCGACGGATTCGCCCCATTCGCTGTCGGGCAGGCCGAAGGCGATGACCTCGCGCACGGCCGGATGCGCCGCCAGCACGTCCTCGACCTCCTTGGGATAGATGTTCGTACCGCCGGAGATGATCGTGTCGTGCCGCCGGTCGAGCACGCGCAGCCGGCCGCCGGAATCGAAGTGGCCGACGTCGCCGGTGTGCAGCCAACCGTTCCTCAGCGCCTTCGCCGTCGCGTCCGGATTGCGCCAGTAGCCCTTCATGACGACATCGCCGCGCACGCAGATCTCGCCATCGCCGCCCGGCGGGACGTCATGGTCATTCTCGTCGAGGATGCGCACCTCGATGCCGCTGCGGACATAGCCGGCGGACACCAGCGTCCCGTCGTCGGCGCCGAGATGCGCGGCGCCCGGCAGATAGGAGATCGTCATCGGCGACTCCCCCTGCCCGTAGAGCTGGTGGAAGATCGGGCCGAAGCGCGCGACAGCCGCGCGGATATGTTCGAGATGGATCGTCGCGCCGCCATAGATGACGCCGCGCAGCGAGCCGATGTCGTCGCGCGGCGCGGCCTCCAGGAAGCGCACGATCATCGTTGGGGCGACGAAGGCGATGGCGGTGATGCGTTCCCGCGCGATCGTGTCGAACACTTCGTCCGGGCGGAAGTTGGCGCGGTCGTAGACGATGTTGAGCGCGCCGCGCGCCAGCGACGGGATGATATAGAGTCCGCTGCCATGCGACAGCGGCGCGACATGCAGCACGCGGTCGCTCTCGACGAAGGCAAAAACATCGGCGAGGCAATTGACCGAGGCGGCGATGAGGTTGCGATGCGAAAGCGTCGCGCCCTTCGGTTTGCCCGTCGTGCCGGACGTGTAGAAGATCCAGGCCGGTTCGTCGGGATCGACCTCGGCTGGGGCCGATGCTCGAGGGGCAGGTTGAGGCATCGAAAAATCCTCGATCGCGATGATCCGAGGCTTTTCCTCTCCCTCCAGAGCAGCGTCGAGGGCATCGATATGCTCCCGATGCGTGAAGACCAGCTTCGGCTCGGCGTCACCCGCGATCCACGCGACCTCGCGAGGGTGCAGCTTCGCATTGGTGGGCACGACCACCAGACCGGCTCGCATGATCGCCATCAGCAGGACGGGGAACTCGAAGCCGTTCTTCAGGAAGACGAGCACGCGGTCGCCACGGACACAGCCCTGGGCCGCCAGCCAGTCGCCGAGCGCGGCGCAGGTGAGGTCGAACTCGCTATATGTAAGCCTTCTCTTACCATAAGATATGGCGATCTCATCTTTCCGGCGGCGAATGGCGTCGGCGAGCATCGAATAGACGTTCATGGGACTTCACCTTTCCTCCCAGGCGAATGCCGGCGCGTGATCGCTCCGCACGAAGCAGCCTGACTATTCCTCGCGAAGGGCGGATGCGCAACGTGCGGGGTCTGCAACCGTGGAGCGGCAGGCGGGCCACAGCTCCGCCCGCCTTCCGGACCGTCAGCTCGGCCGCGTCAGCACGCGGTTGCGCAGAATGCCGATGCCCTCGACTTCCAGTTCCACAACGTCGCCGTGCTTGAGGAACTTCATATGCTCGAGGCCGCAACCGTTGCCGACCGTGCCCGAGCCGAAGAACTCGCCGGGATAGATCGTCTCCGAGCGCGAGACATGCGCGATCAGGTCCTCGAACTTCCAGTGCATGGTAGACGTGCTGCCGCGGCCCCACTCCTCGCCGTTGACGCGGCAGATCATGGTGAGGTTGTAGGGATCCTTCAGTTCGGCGGCGGTGACGAGGCAAGGGCCCATGGCGTTGCCGTAGTCGAAATCCTTGCCCTTGGCCGGGCCGAGCTGGCCGCCCATTTCCTGCGTCTGCGCGTCGCGGGCGGAGAAGTCGTTGAAGATGGTGTAGCCGTAAATGTGCTCGCGCGCCTTGTCCTTCGGGATGTCGACGCCTTTGGTGCCGACGTAGAAGCCGAATTCCAGCTCGAAATCCATCAGCGTGGAATAGCTTGGCCAGAGCACGTCCTGATCGGTGCCGATGACCGAGAAGCGGTTGGCCTTGTAGTAGATCGGCTGCTCGTAGAAGGTCTTGGGGATCGCGAAGACGCCCTTTTCCTCGAACTCCTTCATCGCCGCCTCGGGGTCCGGCGTCGCGTTGGCGCGGATGCGACGGACGGCGTTGAACGACTGCTTGAGGTGCGTCTCGAAGCAGAGGCAGTCGCGCATCTGGATCGGCACCGGCACGGGGGCGAGAAGCCGCACGTCCTTGCGGGAGACTGCGTCGCCTTTGGCGGCCTTCTTCACCGTCTTTTTCGCCAGGTCGAGACCTTCCTCGCCGGCTTCGATGAGCGCCTGGATAGAGGCGAAGGCCGAATAGCTCTTGCCGAACGCCTCCTTGTGCGCGTCGGCGAGATCGACAATCTTGCGATCGCCGTCCACCAGGGCGCCGGCGCGCGGCTTGCCCTTCCTCTGATATGTCACGAGCTTCATCGGTTTCCTCCCGTTGGTCGTCGCGCCGGCTCTTGTGCGCCGGCTACGTTTGCGTCTTCGGCACATGGCTGTAGAGCAGCGCCGCCTTCATCAGCGCGACGAGATGCGTCGCGGTCGTCAGTTCGTCTTCGGGATCGCACCGTCCGCCCGACAGGCGGCTGATGCGCCCGGTATCGGCCATGGTGTAGACCATGACCCCGAGCATGGCCTGGTAGCCCCAGTTGATCTCCTCGATCGTGCGGTCGGGCATCGCCTGCTGCAGCGCCTCGATCACCTTGTAGGCGATCGGGTCGAAGAACTCGGCGACGACCTTGCGGTGGTGGGACTTCGGGTCTGAAACCTCCCGCGCGAGGATGCGGGCATAGCTGGAATTCTTTTCCGTGCTGCGCATGTGCAGGTTCGGCACCAGCACGGCCTTGACGATCATCTCCACCTTGCGGTCGCGCTCGGGCTCCATCTCGGCAAGCCGGAGGCCGGCGATGCGCTGGTCGATGATCATCGGCGCGCGCATTTCGAAGATGGCGCGGTAGAGGCCTTCCTTGCTGCCGAAATGGTAGTTGATCAGTGCGACGGGCACGTCGGCATGCAGCGCGATCTGGCGTACCGAGACGCCGTCAAATCCATGATCGGCGAACTCGGCTTCGGCGGCATACAGAATCCGCATGCGCGTCGCCACAGAGTTCCGCTGGGTCGCCTCGACAGCGATAACCTTCTGTTGCGGCTCTGTTTTCTGCGATTTCGGCATAGCTTTCCGCACGGCTTTCGGCCGCCCTTCCATGTGTTATTGAACGAGATATCAAAGTTCTTGTCAACTTGTTCAAATGCCGATACGGTCTCGGGATCGATCGGATGGCGGGGAGAGAGCCGTCCGTTCTGAACAGGGAGGATTTGCATGTATCGCACTCTATTGTCGGGCGGTGTGGCGGCTGTGGCGCTTGCCGTGGCCTCGGCGCCCGCATTCTCGCAGGAAACGATCAACCTGACCGCCGCAGCGGGACATCCCGAGGTGTTCCTCTGGGTGAAGCATATCAAGGAGACCTTTATCCCGACGGTCGATGCCGAGCTCGCCAAGACCGGCAAGGTGAAGATCAACTGGACGCAGGGCTACGGCGGCACCATCGTCAAGCTCGGCTCCGAGGTCGAGGCGTTCCAGCAGGGCATCATCGATGTCGGCCAGATGAGCGGCGTGTTCAATCCGGCCACGATGGGCCTGCTGAACCTGACCTATGCGATGCCCTTCGGCCCGCCCGACGCGCGCGGTGTCACCGCCGCCGTCGAGAAGGCGCTGATGGAGACCGAAGGCGCGCTGCAGAAGCTGGAGGAAGCGACCGGCGTCGTCTATATCGGCGGCGGGATCGCCATCGATGATTATAACATCGCCTCGACCAAGGCGCTGACCAAGATCGCCGACATGAACGGCGTCAAGCTGGGCGGCGCCGGCCCGAACCTTGCCTGGCTCGCCGGCACCGGCGCGGTCGGCGTGCAGGGCAGCTACGTTACCTTCTACAACGACATCAAGACCGGCGTGTATAACGGCAACATCGGCTGGATGACGGCGAACGTGCCGGCCAAGCTCTACGAGGTCGCGCCCAACTGGAACCAGACCCATTTCGGCGCGATGTATATCGGCGGCATGGGCGTGTCGAAGATGCAGTGGGACACGTTCTCGGACGAGACCAAGGCCGCGTTCCGCACTGCCGCCACCGCCTACACCAAGGCCTATTTCGACGAGCAGGAGGCTCGCTACGAGGCGGCCAAGAAGACGCTGGTCGATGGCGGCGGCAAGATCGTCGAGTTCGATCCCGCCGAGCGCAGCACCTGGATCAAGGGACTGCCGAACCCGACGGCGGCCTGGGCCAAGGCGGCGGAGGCGCGCGGCGAGCCGGCCAAGAAAGTGCTCGAAGCCTATCGCGACAACCTCAAGGCAGCGGGCTTCACCTTCGAGCGCGACTACCTCGCCGAATGACGTAACCGCCCGGCTCCCCGCGGGCCGGGCGTTTTCACCAGAGGAACATCGAGATGGCTGACGAGGCCGCAATTCCGCGCGACGACGCGCCACCTCCTCGTGCACCCAGTGGGTCGTTTGCCCGCGTGATCGGCGTGATGAACGCCGTGGGAACGCTCTGGATCATCCTGCTGATGCTGCTGATCAATGCCGACATCTTCGGCCGCAGCTTCCTCAATCATCCGATCGCCGGAGTGCCCGAGCTGGTGGCCTTCTCGATCGTCGGCATCGTGTTCCTGCAGCTCGCCCACACGCTGCGCTCCGGCGCCATGACGCGCTCCGACGTCCTGCTGAACGTCCTCGAACGCCGCGCCCCGCGCGCCCGCTTCACGCTCTTGTCGATCTTCCATCTCGTCGGCGGCTTGCTGATGCTGATGATCGCCTGGAAATTCTGGCCGAGCGTGGTCGCGGCCTGGCTGTATCCCGAACGCAACTTCATGGGCAATCCGGGTTTCTTCACCATCCCGCAATGGCCCCTCTTCATGCTTGTCTTCCTGGGCATTGTGGCGACCGCGATCCAGTTCCTGCTCCTGTCGTGGAATGACCTCCGTTCCGCCCGGGAGATCGCATCATGAGCGGCGTCGGCATTGCCTTCCTTTCGATCGCAGCCATGCTGGTCCTGATCTATTCGGGCATGCATGTCGCCATCGCGCTGATCCTGCTTTCCTTCTGCGGCGTGTGGATCCTGCGCGGCAATTTCGACATCGCCTCCAACATGCTGGTCCTCGCCTTCAAGGACTCGATCAGCGACTATCTCTTCGGCGTCGTGCCGCTTTTCGTCTTGATGGGCCTGCTGGTCGCCGTCGCCGGCATCGGCCGCGACACGTTCGAGGTCGCGGCGCAAGTGTTCCGGCGCATCCTCGGCGGGCTCGGCATCGCGACGGTTGCGGCGAACGCGGTCTTCGCCGCGATCACCGGCATCTCCATCGCCTCCGCCGCCGTGTTCACCAAGGTCGCCGTGCCGGAGATGATCCGCCACGGCTACACGGCGCGCTTCGCTGTCGGCGTGGTGGCGGGCTCCTCGGTGCTCGGCATGCTGATCCCGCCGAGCCTGCTTTTCATCCTCTACGGCGTGCTGACGGAGCAGTCGGTCGGCTCGCTGTTCATCGCCGGCGTCATCCCCGGCGTACTGCTGTCGCTCATCTACTGCATCGGCATCTTCGCGATGGGCCGCTGGTGGCCCTCCTTCATCGGCGGGCGGAAAGCGGACAGCTACGACACGGCGAACGACATGAGCCTCGGCGAGATGGCCAACAAGCTTGCGCCGATCGTGATCCTGATCGCCCTGGTGCTCGGCGGCATCTATGGCGGCTTCTTCACGCCGACCGAAGCGGGCGCCGCGGGCGCGCTCGGCGCGCTGCTGATCTCGCTCGCCAAGCGGCGGCTGACCTGGGCGAGTTTCTGGCAGGTGCTGGTGCAGACCGGGCACACGACCTCGTCGATCTGTTTCTTGATCATCGGCGCGAGCCTCTATTCGCGCATGCTCGCCATGTCGGGCATGCCTGGCTGGCTCGGGACATTCGTGGTGGAGTCGGGACTTGGCGTCACGGGCATCGTGATCGCGCTGATGATGGTGGTGATCCTGCTCGGGACGATCCTCGACTCGGCCTCGATCATGCTCCTCACATTGCCGATCGCGATCCCGATCCTGACCGGCATGAGCGTCGACCTGATCTGGCTCGGCGTTCTGATGATCCTCGCCGTCGAGATCGGCCTGCTCACCCCGCCCTTCGGCATCGCCGTCTTCGTCGTGAAGGCAACACTGGGACCCGACAGCGAGGTCACGCTCAACGACATCTTCGCGGGCGCCTTCCCCTTCGCCGCGATGATGTTCCTCGTTCTGGTGCTCGTCTTCCTGTTCCCGTGGCTTGCCACGGCCCTCGTCTAGGAGAAAAATAATGGCCAAATGGCAATTCACCAAAGGCATGCACGACCTCGGCAACGGCTGCTATGCCTATCTGCTGCCGGACGGCAGCTGGGGCTGGTCAAATGCGGGCCTGATCGTGGACGGCGACGCGACGCTGATGGTCGACACGCTGTTCGACCTCAAGCTCACCGCCGAGATGCTGCAAACCTATCGCGCCTCGATCCCTGCCGCGAAGTCGATCGACGTGCTGGTCAATACGCATGCCGACGGCGACCATACCTTTGGCAACCAGCTCGTCGAAGGCGCACGTATCATCGGCACGCAAGGGACGGTCACCGACTTCGCCCGCTTCGATCCGACCGTCGTGCAGAACATCTGCCTCAACGCGGAGCAGTTTGGCAGCGCGGGCGTTTTCATGCGCGAGTGCTTTCGCCCGTTCGATTTTTCCGGGATCACGCTCACGCCGCCGACGGAAACCTTCTCGGGCACGCTCGACCTCATGGTCGGATCCAAGAAGGTCCAGCTCATCGAGGTCGGACCGTCGCATTCGCTGGGCGATGCACTGATCTACGTGCCGGACGACAAGGTGCTCTACACAGGCGATATCCTGTTCACCGGCGGCACGCCGATCGCATGGTACGGACCGGTCAATCGCTGGATCGACGTCTGCGACAGGGTGCTGAACATGGATGTCGAGACGATCGTCGCCGGCCATGGCCCGATCTCGACCAAGGACGACGTGCGCGAGATGCGCGACTACCTGCAGCATGTGAGCGACGAGGCGCGACCGCTCTGGGAGCAGGGCATGGATTATCTCGAGGCGTCGTACAAGATCGACCTCGGCAAATACCGGGAGCGGGAAGACGCCGAGCGCGTGGTGGTCACCGTTCAGACGCTGTTCGACGATTTTGCTGATGCGCCGGAGCGGCCGGTGCGCGCGCCGATCCCGTATTTCGCAGAGATGAAGGGCTTCCGGCACCATCTCGGCCGCGGCCCTGTGCATGAGGCCTATTGCAAGGCCTGCGGCATCGAGCAGGGCTTTCGCGCCCGGGAAGCGAAATAAGCTGGTTTGAAACGCTCAGCCACGCGGGAACGCGTGGGTGCGCAGGACGGCGATGCGGCCGTGATCGCCCTTCGCCACCTTCGTTTCCGGCGGTACGTCGAGCTCCACCAGAGAGCCGTCGGACAGCGACGCCAGGAGACGCCGGCCATCGGGCCGGTCGATGACGCGCGAGACCACGGCCGGGATGGACCCAGCCGTATTCCATTCCAGGTCGGCGGGCCGGACGAAGATCTCGACTGATCCGTCCTCGACGCCGGGCAGTTCGATGACGCCTCCGGCCACCTGCGCCCTTCCATGCGACGCGACGGCTTCGAGCCGGTGCGCATCGCCGAGGAAGCGCGTGACGAAGGGCGAGTTGGGCTGCCGGCAGACCTCTTCCGGTGTGCCATGCTGGACGATCTTTCCCTGGTCGAGGATGACCACGCGGTCGGCCAGATCCAGCGCCTCTTCCTGGTCGTGCGTGACGAAGAGCGTGGTGATGCCGAGTTCGTCATGGATCTCGCGCAGCCAGCGGCGCAGGTCGCGCCGCACATTGGCGTCGAGCGCGCCGAATGGCTCGTCGAGCAGGAGCACCTTCGGATCGACGGCGAGCGCGCGCGCAAGCGCCACGCGCTGGCGCTGGCCGCCGGAGATCTGCGACGGGAACCGGTTGCCCAGGCCGGAGAGCTTCACGAGCACGAGGAGGTCGTTCACGCGCGCCTCGATCTCGGCCGCACTGCGCTTGCGCTTCGAGACCTTCATGCCGAAGGCGATGTTCTCGGCCACCGTCATGTGCGGGAAAAGGGCATAGTGCTGGAACACGAAGCCGACGCCGCGATCGCGCACCGGTATGTCGGTGGCGTCCTGCTCGCCGAACAGGATGCGGCCGCCGTCGGCATATTCGAGGCCGGCGACCATGCGCAGGATCGTCGTCTTGCCGGAGCCGGACGGACCGAGCAGCGCGACCAGCTCGCCGCTGCCGATCTCGAGCGAGACGCCGCGCACGGCGCGGAACGTGTCGAAGGTCTTCACCACATTGTCGAGCGTGATCTTCATGCCTTCGCTCCCTGTTCGGCGACGACGGGGCCGGCGAGCGCCGGGCGTCCCGCCCGGCCGGCGCCCCGGCGTTCGAGAATGACCTTGGCCACGATCGTGACAAGCGCGAGCGCGGTCAGGATGGACGCCGCCGCGAAGGCGCCCGCCGTCTGATAGTCGTGATAGAGCAGCTCGATGTGCAGCGGCAGGGTATTGGTCTGGCCGCGGATGTTGCCCGACACGACCGAGACTGCGCCGAACTCGCCCATGACGCGGGCATTGCACAGCACCACGCCGTAGAGCAGAGCCCAGCGGATGTTGGGCAGCGTCACGGAGAAGAAGGTGCGCCAGCCCGACGCGCCAAGCGACGTGGCCGCCTCCTCGAGGTCCCGCCCTTGCGCCTGCATGAGCGGAATGAGTTCACGCGCGACGAAGGGCGCGGTGACGAACATCGAGGCGAGCACGATGCCCGGCAGCGCGAAGAGGATCTTGATGTCTGCCGACTGGAGCGCCGGGCCGAACAGACCCTGCAGGCCATAGACGAAGAGATAAGCGACGCCGGCCACGATAGGCGAGATCGAAAAGGGGATCTCGATGATGACGGTGAGCAGGCGCTTGCCGGGAAAATCGAACTTGGTGATCGCCCACGCGGCGGCGACGCCGAAGGCGGTGTTGACCGGAACGGCGATGAGCGCCGTCACGACCGTGAGCATGATCGCATGCCGCGTGTCGGGATGGGTGATGGTGGCCGCATAGGCTGACCAGCCGGCGGAAAAGGCCTGGACGAAGATCACCACCAGCGGGGCGAGCACCAGAACCGCGCCGACGACCAGCACGAAGCCGATCAGGCTGCGGCGGACGGCGGGGCTGTCGCCGATGCGCGGCGGCTTCTTGCGAAAGGGTGCAGCACTCATGTCACGACCTCTGCGTATAGCGCAGCGCGCGCGACTGGAGGAGGTTCGTCACGGCGAGCATGACGAAGGCAGCGATAAGCATGACCGAGGCGATCGCGGCAGCCGCCTGGTAGTCGTATTCCTCCAGCCGGATGAAGGCGAGCAGCGAGGTGATCTCGGTCTCGAACGGCTGGTTGCCGGCGATGAAGATGATGGCGCCGAACTCGCCAAGGCTGCGGGCGAAGGCAAGCGACACACCGGCGAGCAGCGCCGGCGTCAGCAGCGGCAGGATCACCCGCCGGAAGATCTCGCTGTCCGTTCCTCCGAGCGACTGGGCCGCCTCCTCCAGCGCCGGATCGAGATCCTCGAGCACCGGCTGCACCGTGCGCACGATGAAAGGCAGGCTGGTGAACGCCATCGCGATCATGATGCCGAGCGGCGTGTAGGCGACCTGCACGCCGATCCGGTCGAAGAAGAAGCCGAACCAGCCGCCAGGTGCGAACAGCGTCGTGAGCGCGATGCCGGCGACCGCCGTGGGCAGCGCAAAGGGAAGGTCGACGATCGCGTCGACCAGCCGCTTGCCGGGAAAGGAGTAGCGGACCAGCACCCAGGCGAGCGCGACGCCGAAGACAACGTTGAAGGCCGTGGCCGCGGCGGCCGACAGCACCGTCACGCGATAGCTCGCCACGGCGCGGCCGGAGGAAATGATGCGCCAGTAGTCGTCGAACCCGAGGCTGCCCGCCTTCACGACCAGCGCGCCGAGCGGCAACAGCACGATCAGCCCCACGTAGAAGAGGGTGATGCCGAGCGACAGGTGGAACCCGGGCAGAACGCGTCGTCTCAAACCAGATATCCCGAACAGGAAAAGGGCCGGCGGAGATGTAGCCGCCGGCCCGCGATGGCGAAACCTATTATTCAGCGCTCGCCGTAGATCTGGTCAAGCAGTCCGCCGGAAGCGAAGTGCTCTTCCTGAACCTTGGCCCAGCCGCCGAAAACGTCGTCTACCGTCACAAGCCGGATGTCAGGGAACTGGTCCTTGAACTTGGCAGCGACGGCCTCGTCGTTGACGCGATGACCTCTCTCGGCGGCGATCGTCTGGCCTTCCGGTGAATAGAGGAAGTCCAGATAGGTTTTGGCGAGATCACGAGTGCCGTGCTTTTCGACCACCCGGTCGACGATGGCGACGGGGAACTCCGCCAGAAGGCTGACCGAAGGAACGACCAGGTCGAACTTGTCCTCGCCGAACTCCTTCGCGATGCCACGGGTCTCCGCCTCGAAGGTGATCAGCACGTCGCCGATATTGCGCTCGACAAAGGTCGTGGTCGCGGCGCGGCCACCGGTGTCGAACACCGGGACGTTGGCGAAGATTTTCTTGACGAACTCGGTGACCTTGGCCTGATCGTCGCCAAACTTCTCCTTCGCGTAGGCTGTCGCGGCGAGATAGGTGTAGCGCGCATTGCCGGAGGTCTTCGGATTGGGGAAGATGACCTTCACGTCGTCGCGGACGAGATCGCCCCAGTCCTTGATCCCCTTGGGATTGCCTTCGCGCACCAGGAAGGACGGCATCGAATAGAAGGGCGAGGACTGGTTGGGAAAGTCGGCCTGCCAGTCGTCGGACACAAAACCGTTCTTCACCAGGAAGTCGATGTCGGTGACCTGGTTGAAGGTGACGACGTCGGCCTCGAGACCTTCAACGATGGCACGGGCCTGCTTCGACGTGCCGGCATGCGACTGATCGATCGTCACGCCCGGGTGCTTGGCGACGAAAGCTTCGTTCACCTGCGCGAAGAGCTCGCGCGCGATGTCGTAGGACGCGTTGAGGAGCTTGTTCGGCTCCTGCGCGGCTGCGGGAGAAAGCAGAAGCGCGAGCGCGGCGCCGACAAGGAGAAGTCTTTTCATCTGTTGCCATCCGACTGAGAAAGTGTAGCCGGAAAATAGACGAGCCGCGCGAGAAGCCGGAGAGACACCACGCTAAGTTACATTCGGCAGCGGAACATTCTTCCTCAAACCAGGGATCGAATGAGATTTGTTTTTCAAAATCCCATGCTGCCTACGCCGGGATGGAAAGACATGCCATCGAACGGCGCATTCGCGATACGTTATGCTCACCCGGCGCGGTAGGCGGCTTATGCCCTCTTGCCCCAACCGCCGCCATTGGCGGTGTGGATCAGGATCTCGTCGCCCGGCATGATCACGCAGCCGCTGACGAAGGAGTAGTCCTCGCGACCGCCGTCCTTCCGGACCACGGAAATGCCGTTCGTGTCGCCATTGGCCCCGCCGGCCGAGCCCCAGACGGGAATGCGATTGCGGCTGTAGCCGGCCGACAGCACTGCCTGCGCGCGCGGCTGCAGCGACGCCGACAGGCCGCGCCCGCCTTTGTGCAGGCTGGTTTCGTCGCTGATCTCGTTCAGCCTGCGATAGCCGACGTCGATCCCGTACCGCGCCTCGCAGATTTCGACCGGACAGTTGAACGTGTCGCCGTGGCCGGTCGAATACATCGCATCGAGCCCGTCACGCGTCGCCGTCGCGCCCCAGCCGCCCATCTGCGGCTCGACCATGGTGTAACGGCGGCCGGTATCGGGATGTAGACCTGCCAGCACCGTTCCGCAGATCGAGGCGAAATGGCCGGCCGGCAGTTTGTCCGGCTGCAGTTCCGCCATGCGCCGGCAGAGCATGTCGTAGAGCCGCATCCGCGTCTCGAAATAGTAGCCGTGCGGCGCCGTTCCCCGCACGTCGAAGATCGTGCCAGGCTCGGTGATGACTTCGAGCGGACGGAACGAGCCCGAATTGGCGAACAGCGTCGGGTCTGTCAGCCCCTTGAACAGCGTCTGGCAGACGATCACCGCACCATCGCGCGCGGTGTTGTAAGGCGCGGCGCGCTGCTCCGGATTGCCGCGCAGGTCGACCGTGAACTTTTCGTCGGTGATGGTAACGGTCGCGTGCCAGATCGCGCCGTCGTCCTGCTCTTCCTCGACGGTGAACGTGCCCTTCGGCAAGGCTTTCAGGCCGGCCCGCGCACGCCGCTCGCCTTCGACGAACAGCGCCTCGATGGCCCCGTGGTAGGCGTCGGCGCCATAGGTCTCGATCAGTTGCTTGATGCGCTGCTCCGCCTTGCGGCCAGCGGCAACCTGCGACCAGAGATCGCCTTCGACGAATTCCGGCAGGCGGGAATTGACCATGATGATGTCGAACACCGAGCGGATCGGCTGACCGTTCTCGAACAGTTTTACCGAAGGCAGACGCAGGCCTTCCTAGAACACTTCGGTGACGTCCACTGCCATCGATCCCGGCGTCTTGCCGCCGACGTCGTTCCAGTGCCCGACCGAAGCGGCCCAGGCGACGCAGATGCCGTCGGCGAACACGGGCTGAGCCACGATGACGTCGTTGAGATGGGTCACCCCGCCATAGGCCGGGTCGTTGGTGATGTAGCAGTCGCCATCGCGGATGTTGTCGAGCCCGTACAGTTCGATGATCCGGTAGACCGCCTTGTCGAGCATGCCGATGAAGCTCGGTATGCCGGCGCCCGAACTGACCAAGTGGCCATGACAGTCCATCACCCCGGTGCCCACGTCGAGCACCTCGTAGATGATCGGGCTCATCGCGGTCTTCTTCAGCACCGCGAACATCTCGTCGGCGGCCGCGACCAGGCCAGACTGGATGACCGATGTGGTGATCGGGTCGACGGCTGGGACAGGTGTCATGGTCTTCAGTCCTTCACAGGCCCGCGTCGATGGCGACCTTGCCATGCTCCGTGGCATATCTCGTCCTTCAAACTTCTGCTCAGACCTGCACGACGTGGAGGTCGCGCGGCAGGTCGGACAGGATCTCGGGGCCGTCGGCGCGCAGGATGACGATCTCCTCCAGCCGGATGCCGAAGCGGCCGGGGAGATAGATGCCGGGCTCGATGGAGAACACCATGCCCTCCTCCAGCACCGCCTCGGAGGTGGCCGTGATGTAGGGCGGTTCGTGGCCGTCGATGCCCAGGCCATGGCCGGTGCGGTGGACGAAGAACTCGCCATAGCCGGCATCCGCGATGACGTTGCGGGCCGCAGCGTCAACCTCCTTGGCGAGCACGCCGGGCTTCGCCGCCTTGAGGGCCGCCTGCACGGCCTTCTCGACGATGCCGTGGATCTGGCCATAGCCTTCCGGCGGCTGGCCGATGACGGCCATGCGGGTGATGTCGCTCGGGAAGCCGCCCTTGCGGCCGCCGATGTCGATGACGATCGCGTCGCCCTCGGCAAGCTTGCGCTCGCCCGTCTGGTGGTGCGGGAAAGCGCCGTTGGGCCCGCCGCCGACGATCCAGAAGGCGGGCGTCGCACCCTCCGAGGCGAAGTGGTCGCGGATGATCGCGGCGAGTTCCTTCTCCGTGATGCCCGGCTTGACGGAGGCGAACGCCTTCTGCATCGCGCGGTCGGCGATCGAGGCGTTCATCTTCAGCGCCTTGTATTCGGTGGCGTCCTTGCGCATGCGCAGCGCCCCGACCGTTTCGGGCGTGAAGGCATGCGTCGCGTCGGGCAGCGCGCCGAGCAGCAGCAGCGCGAAGTCGGCGCGCATCGTCTCGTCGAGCGCGACCTTCTTCGCCGAAGCGGCCGCCACATCGGCAAGCGCGGCGGCCAGTGCAGCGTCAGGACCTTCGGCGTCGGCCCAGGTGTGGAAGGCGATGTCGGTGGATTCGCGCGTTCCCTCGGCGTTGAGCACGGGCATGAGGAACGCCTCGCGCTCCGGGCCGACCAGAAGCAGGCAGGGCCGCTCGTCGGGATGGGGATGGAAGCCGAGCAGCCAGTCCATGTGCGAGCCCGGCGCCACGGCGACGAGGTCCGTGCCGGTTGCCTTCATCCGCCCGCGCAACGCGGCGAGCCTCCCCTTGGTGTCGACGGTCATGGCTGAATGTCTCCTTGCTCTTCAATACTCATGGTGCGCGCCCCCTCCGCCACTACGTGGTCCCCCTCCCCCGCTTCGCAGGGGAGGACTGGCGGCGGCACGGCCGCTCCGATCCTCCCCCGTTTACGGGGGAGGGGAACCGCCGAAGGCGGTGGAGGGGGGGCGTCACAAACCTCACGCCGCCTTGCGCGCCGGCTGCGGCGGCTCGGCCGGGACGACGATGCGGTTGCCGAAGATCTCGCCGTCGTCGAAGCCGCCGAAACGCGCGATCTCCTCCTCGGGCGGAGCTTCGGACGACCAGCGCCGGCTCGGCTTCCAGCCGCAATCGTGCTTCAGCACGGCGGCATATTCCGCCCGCTTGAGGGCGGCGATGGACGGGTCGATCACCGGCACGCCGAGCGCCTTTTCGACGTCGCGGTAGAAGCCGACCTCCAGCGTGCAGCCGAGGATGAGCGCCTCGGCGAATTCCTCCTCCACCGCCTTGCGCCCGGCCGCGATCAGCCGGCGTTCGGTCTCGGCATGATCCTTCTGGAAGTCGTCGACGCCGAGTTCGACATGGTAGAAGCCGGAGAGGCGATGCTCGTGGCCGTGCTCGCGCACGGTCGAATGCATCTGGTGCACCCATTTGCGCCGGCCGACGATGACGCCGAACCGGTTCGACAGGCTGGCGGCGATCTCGCAGGAGGCGACGCAGGGCGCGGTGACGACCATGTCGCCAGACACCTCGCGCGCATCGTGCAGCGCCGTGTCGTAGAAGCAGCCGATCGCGAATGCGTCGAAGCTTTCCTTCGCCGCGGCGCGGGCGGCGCGGACGATGCCGCGCGTGACGATCGCCTCGTAGGAGCGGAACTCGATATGGGTGAAACCGCCCGTCGACGGCGGCAGCGAGGCTATGTGCACCTCGGTCTGCGGCAGCTTATGCTGCCGCGCCATGTCGGCGAACACATGGTCGTAGCCGGACGTTCCGACCGGGTTGAGATACATGATCTTGAGCGGTCTGTCGGTCATGATGAAGTCTCCTCTTCTTCGAAACGCTGCAAACGCCCTCGCCTGCCCGGACTCCCCTGCCCGGGCAGCAGACATGTCGTGATCAGGCCTCGTAGCCGTAGACCTCGCGCGCCCGCTCGGGCGTGATCAGGCCATTCTTCAGGTCTTCCGCGACCAGCTTGCGGTCGCGCTCCTTGGGATTGCCGATGCCGCCGCCATTGCCGGTGACGACGCGGATCACATCATCCGTATGCGTCGTCAGGCCCGACACGAACGCGTAGCGCTGGTCCGTGCCGTCCTTGCCAAGATAGCGGACATAGTTGCCCGTTCCCTCGTTGCCGCCGTCGAGCGCCCAGGCGGGGAACTTCGAACGGGTGTAGCCCACGGTCAGGAAGCCGTTGTCGCCACGGATGCGGTAGTCCATCACGATGCCGCGCCCGCCGCGATACTTGCCCTCGCCGCCGGGCTCCATGTTGAGCTCCATGCGGTCGACATAGAGGCCGTTGCGCGCCTCGTTGATCTCGGCCGGGCAGTTGTAGGTCTCGCCGTGGAAGCCGCAGAAGATGGCGCTGTTGCCGTCGCCGGTGCGGCTGCCGCCCCAGCCGCCGATCTGCGGTTCGATGATGGTGTACTGCCGGCCCGTATCCGGATGGATCCCGCCGATGAACGTGCCGCAGACCGAGGCGAAGTGGCCGGCCGCCAGCCGGTCCGGCATATGCTGCGCGAGGCAGCGCCACATGATGTCGTACACGCGCAGCTCGATCTCGTAATAGAAGCCGATCGGCGCCGGCTCCTTGGCTTCGAAGACCGAGCCGGGCCGCGTCAAGAGCCGGATCGGCCGGAACGAGCCCTCGTTGGCCGCCGAATAGGGATCGGTCAGCGACTTGAAGATCATCTGCGCCGACACCATCACGCCGTCGCGGCTGGTGTTGACCGGGTTCCTCGACTGGTCGGGATTGTCGCGCAGGTCGACGACGAACTCGGTGTCGGAGATGGTGATCTTCACCTTGAAGATGCGACCGTCGTCCTGCTCCTCGGAGAGCTCGAACGTGCCCTTGGGCAGCTTCGCCAGCTCCTTGAGCGACACCTGCTCGCCGAAATCCATGAACGAGGTCATGGCGTTCTCGAAGGTCTCGACGCCGTATTTCTCGGCGATCTCGACCAGCCGCTTCGCACCGATGCGCACCGAGGCGATCGCCGCCCAGACGTCGCCTTCCAGCACGTCGGGCATGCGGGAATTGACCGTGATGATGTCCATCACCGAACGGATCGCCTCGCCCTTGGAGATGATCTTGATGGCCGGCAGGCGCAGGCCCTCCTGGAAGATCTCGGTGGCCTCGCCGGTGAGCGAGCCGGGCGCCATGCCGCCGACATCGGAATTGTGGGCGATGTTGGCGGTCCAGGCGATGATGCGCCCACCGGCGAACACCGGCATCATGACGATGATGTCGTTCAGGTGCGTGACGCCGCCGTAATAGGGGTCGTTGGTGGCGAAGACGTCGCCCGGCTCGATGTCGCCCGGCTTGTCGAACTTCGCCACGACCACCTTCACCGCCTTGTCGAGCACGCCGACGAAGGCCGGGATGCCGGCGCCGGAGGAGGCGAGCGCACCCTTGGCATCCGTGATGCCGGTGCCCATGTCGAGCACCTCGTAGATGATCGAGCTCATCGCCGTCTTCTTCATGACGGCGAACATCTCGTCGGCTGTCGCCTGCAGCGAGTTCTGGATGATCTCCAGCGTGATCGGGTCGTTGACCTTGGTCGTCATCTTGGCCTCCTCACGCCAGCTTGATGTGGATGTTGCCGTAGCCGTCGATCTCGACGGCATTGCCCGGATGGATGACGACGGTGGTGCCCGGATCTTCCACGATCGCCGGGCCGGCGAAGGTCATGCCCAGCTCGAGCTTCGTGCCGTCGTAGATCGCCGCCTTCTTCACGCCCTCCAGCGCGTAGTCGACGTCGCGGTGGCCCTTCAGCGCGACATCCGCCTTGGCGCCGGTCGGCTCGCGCTTCTTCATGGTGAGCTTGCCGACCTCCGCCGAGGCGACGAGATGGATGCCGACCATTTCGACCGGCGCATCGAGGCGGTAGGTGTATTCGCGCTCGTAGGTCTCGTGGAACGCCTTCTCGATCTCCGACAGACCGCCATCGGTGATCTTGCCGCCCTCGATCAGCACTTCGGTCGTGTGCTCCTGGTTCTGGTAACGGAACTTGCCGTAGCGCAGGAACCGGATCTTGGCCGGATCGACACCCTCGGCAGCGAACTGGGCGCGCGCCCGGTCCTCGCTTTCGGCGAACACCGCCTCGATGCTCTCGGCGGCTCCCTTCTTGAGATCGGCCAGCTTGGTGACGAAGTAATCGCGGCGCAGGTCGGACATCATCATGCCCCAGGCCGAGAAGACCGAGGCGCCGGCCGGCACCACGACCTTCTTGACGCCGAGCTCCATTCCGAGCGCCACGCCGTGCATCGCCCCACCGCCGCCGAATACAACGAGGGTGAAATCGCGCGGGTCGTGGCCGCGGTTGAGCGAGACCAGCTTCAGCGCATTGACCATGTTGTTGTTGGCGATGCGGATGATGCCTCGCGCCGCCTCGTCCACGGACACGCCGAGCCGGCCGGCAACCTCGCCGAGCGCCGCTTCCGTCGCCTTCATGTCGGCGATCACCTCGCCGCCGCAGAAATAGTCGCGGTTGATGCGGCCGAGCCAGAGATTGGCGTCGGTGGTCGTGGCCTTGGTGCCCCCTCGCCCATAGGCTGCGGGGCCGGGCATGGCGCCGGCCGATTGCGGGCCGACATGCAGCTTGCTGAAATCGTCGACCCAGGCGATCGAGCCGCCGCCATTGCCGATCTCGACCAGGTCGACCACCGGAACCATGATCGGATAGCCGGCCGAGGTGCGGTCGCGCTCGATCCAGTAGTCGGTCTTGATCTTGACCTCGCCGTCCTCGATCAGCGAGCACTTGGCCGTCGTGCCGCCGATGTCGAGCGCCAGCACGTTGGGTTCGCCGATCAGCTTGCCGAGCTCCGCCGCGCCCCAGAAGCCGGAGGCGGGACCGGACTCGACCATCGTGATCGGGATCTTCGACACGGATTCCAGCGAGTCCACGCCGCAGTTCGACTGCATGATGTAGGGGCTGCCCTTGAGCCCCTGCTCCTTGAGACCGCCGGCCAGGCGCGAGAGATAGCGCTCGGCCGTCGGCTGCACATAGGCCGACAGCACGGCGGTGTTGGTGCGCTCGTATTCGCGCCATTCGCGGGTGATCTGGTGGGACGCGACAACCGAGACCTCCGGCCAGAGCTTCTTGACGGCATCGATCGCCGCCTGCTCATGCGCCATATTGGCGTAGGAATGCAGGAAGCAGATTGCGATCGCCTGCACGCCCTCGGCCTTGAAGTCGTCGAGGATCGCCGGCAGGCCGGACAGGTCGAGCGGCTTCAGCTCCTCGCTCTTGTAGGACATGCGGCCCGGCAGTTCCCGGCGCAGGTAGCGCGGCACGAAGGGCTTCGGCTTCTCATAGTGCAGGTTGAAGAAGTCGGGGCGGTTGCCGCGCGCGATCTCCAGCGTGTCGCGGAAGCCCTCGGTGGTGATCAGCCCGACCTTGACGCCCTTGCGCTCGGTCAGCGCATTGATGACCACCGTGGTGCCGTGGGCGAGGAAGTCGACCTCCTTCGGATCGACGCCGCCCTTGGCGAGCACGTTGAGCACGCCCTGCTCGAAGTTGGGCGGCGTGGTGTCAGACTTGGCGGTGACGATGCGCGACTCGCCAGTCTTGTGGTTCGTCTCGAAACAGACGAGGTCGGTGAACGTGCCGCCGACGTCTGTCGCGACCCGGATCGTGGTTTCGGCCATCACTCGGCTCCCTTGGCATCGAGTTCGTTGAGCAGCAGGCAGACCGCGCCGGGCAGCTTCAGCGCCTCGGCGGCCTGGACGCGCTCCGGCGTGTAGAAGCCTGCCTCGTGCAGGCAGTTGATCGTGCCCTTCACCTCGCCGGCGACGATGATCGGCACGTTGATGACGCTTTCGCAGCCGAGCGACTTGATCAGCTCGTGGTCGTAGAAAACGTTCGCGATGTCCTCGATCGTGTTGGCGACGAAGGTGCGCTTTTCCTTGATCACCTGCCGCGACCAGTCGGTCTCGTTGGCGGGCTTGGTGCCGGAGACCGGATAGGCGTCCGGCATGTTGGAGTAGATACGCCCGGCCATGCCGGTGCGGGAATCGTGCGTCATCACGGTGAACAGCTTCACGCCCACCACGTCGCGGGTGAGCTCGCACAGGGCGTCGAAGGCCTCCGTGGGCCCGTGCCCCTTGGCCAGCGCGGTGGTGAAGGCCGAGTAGTCAGGCATTTCCATTGGTGTCCTCCATGATTTTCTGGCGCAGGGCCGCCTCGGCCGCCGTGACGACGGGAACCGCGGCGATCAGCCGGCGCGTATAGGGATGCGAGGGAGCCTCGAAGATCGAGGCGGTTGAGCCGATCTCGACGAGCCGGCCCTTTTCGAACACGGCGACGCGATCGGCGATGTTGCGCACGACCGAGAGGTCGTGGGTGATGAAGAGATAGGTCAGGCCGCGGCTCTGCCTGAGCTCCGCCAGGAGCTTCAGCACGCGCGCCTGCACCAGCACGTCGAGCGCCGAGGTCGGCTCGTCCAGCACGACCAGCTCCGACTGGCAGGCGAGAGCGCGCGCAATCGCCACGCGCTGGCGCTGGCCGCCGGAGAGGGCCGCCGGCGAGCGCGTGCGGAAATCGGCGGGCAGCCCGACCTCTTCCAGCAACTGGCCGGTGCGCTCCGCGCGGGCCGCACGCTCGCCGATGCCGTGCACGTCGAGCGCGAGCCTCAGCGACGCGCCGATGGTGCGACGCGGGTTGAGCGAGGAGAGCGGGTTCTGCTGCACGAACTGGATGGCGCGGCGATGCGCGAGGTCGCGCCGGGCAGGCAGCGCGGAGCCCTTGAAGGCGGTCTCACCCAGCGTCTGCGGGTAAATGCCGAGGATCATGTTGGCGATGGTCGACTTGCCAGATCCGCTCTCGCCGACCACCGCAAGGCATTCGCCCTGCGCGACGTCGAAGGAGACGTCGTCCACAGCCCTTACCTCGCGGCCGGCGACATGGAAGGTCTTGGAGACGGAGCGCAGCGACAGGAGAGGCTGGGTCATGATGCGCCCTCCGGCTCGCCATATCCCTCATGCACCACGGTCGGCGCGAAATAGGCGTCCGACGCGTCGTCGATCTCCGGAATGCCTTCGCCGGTGATGCGCGGCACGGCGGCCAGCAGCGCCTGGGTGTAGGGATGGCGCGGGTCCTCGAACAAGGCCGCGGCCGATCCCTGTTCGGCGATGCGGCCCTTGTAGATGACGTAGACGCGATCGGCGAACTCGCGCACCACGCCGAGATTGTGCGAGATGAACAGCACCGAGGTGCCATGCCGCTCGACCTGCTCGCGCATCAGCTTCAGCGTCTGCGCCTGCACCGTGACGTCGAGCGCCGTGCCCGGCTCGTCGGCGATCAGCAGGGACGGCTCGTTGGCCAGCGCCATCGCGATCATGACGCGCTGGTTCATGCCGCCCGAGAGCTGGAAGGGATAGGATGCCAGAACCCGGGCCGGGTCCGGGATGGACACGTCGGCGAGCGCCTTTTCGGCGCGCATCTGCGCTTCCGCGACGGTAATCGCCGGGTTCGCCCGCCGCAGCACCTCGTGGAACTGGGTGAACACTGGATAGACCGGATTGAGCGACGAGGTCGGGTCCTGGAAGATCATCGACATCCGCGTGCCGCGCAGCGCATGGCGCTCGGCTTCGGAAAGCTTCGAAAGATCGCGCCCCTCGAACTCGACCAGGCCGGAAAGGCGCGCCGACCGCAGCGACTGCAAGAGGCCGAGCACGATGCGGGCGGTGACCGACTTGCCGGAGCCGCTTTCGCCGACGAGCGCGACGCGCTCGCCCTTGTTGATGTGCAACGAGATGCCGTGCAGCACCTCGACCGTGCCGGACCAGCTCTTGAAGCCGAGTTTGAGATCGCGGATGCGCAGCGTGCTCATTGCTCGGCCCCCAGGATCTCGCGCAGCGCGTCGCCGATGAGATTGAAGCCGAACACCGCGACCAGGATCGCCAGGCCCGGGAACACGGTCAGCCACCAGGAGTCGGGCAGGTATTTCGCGCCTTCCGCGACCATCGAGCCGAGGTCGGGCGTCGGCGGCTGGACGCCGAGGCCGAGGAAAGAGAGCGACGAGGCGATGAGGATGACGAAGCCGAAGTCGAGCGTCATCTTGGTGAGGATCGACGGCACGCAGTTCGGCAGGATCTCGCGGAACATCACGTGTAGTTTCGACGCGCCGATGATCTCGGCGGCGAGCACGTAGCCCTCCTCCTTTTCGGAGCGCGCAAGGTTGTAGACGAGGCGCGTGTACCAGGGCCACCACATGGCGGTGACCGCGATCATGCCGTTGGTGAGCGTCGGCTCGAGCAGGCCCATCATCGACATGGCGAGCACCAGCGGCGGGATGGACAGGAAGACGTCGGTGATGCGCATCAGGACATATTCGGTCCAGCCGCCGAGATAGCCGGCGAAAAGGCCGATCGCGACGCCGATCGGCACCGCGATGGCGAGCACCACCACGCCGAGGATCAGCGAGATGCGATAGGCGTAGAGGATGCGCGAGAACAGGTCTCGGCCGACGAGGTCGGTGCCGAAGATGTAGGGCCATTCCGGCGGCTTGTTGAAGTTGGCGAAGTCGACCACCGCGCCGCGGTGCAGCGGAAACGGCGCGATGAAATCCGCGAACACCGCCGACAGCACGACCAGCGCCACGAGGATCAGGCCGAGCAGCGAAAGCGGATTGCGCAGCAGGACGGCGAGGGTGCGATTCATGACGCCCTCTGCGAGTAACGGATGCGCGGGTTGATGAAGGCGATCAGGAGGTCGACGATCACGTTGACGATCAGGAACATGGCCGAGATGACCAGCACCGTGCCGACGATGGCGTTGAGGTCCTTGCGCAGGATGACCGCTACGCCGTAGCGCGACAGGCCCGGCCAGGCGAACACCGCCTCGACCAGGAAGGCGTTGCCGAGCATCGCCGCGAAGTCGAGGCCGATGATCGTCATCGACGGGATGAGCGAGGGCCGGAAGGCATAGCGCCAAGCGATGCGCTTCTCCGGGAAGCCGTAGGACTTCGCCATCTCGATATAGGGCCGCTCGTAGGTCTCCACCATGTTGGAGCGCGTCAGCCGGGCGGCCTGCGCGATGCCGGCCAGCGCCAACGCAAAGGCGGGCAGGATGATATGCCAGGCGGCGTTGCCGAACGCCCTGACATTGCCGGCGAGCAACGTGTCGATCAGCAGGAACCCGGTCACCGGCGTGACGACGAAGGAATCCGCGATCCGGCCCGCGATCGGGAAAAGCGGGATGAAGAAGGCGAAGAGCAGCATGAAGATCACCGCCCAGACGAAGCTGGGCGCGGACACGCCGAGCAGCGTGACGATGCGGACCGAATGGTCGATCCAGGAGCCGCGATAGCGCGCCGAGAGCACGCCGAGCGGCAGCCCGAACAACACCATCATCAGGCCCGCAGCGAAGACCAGCTCAAGGGTCGCAGGCAGGAAGTCGGCGATGTCACGCGTCACCGGGCGGTTGGTGTAGAGCGAGATGCCCAGGTCGCCGCGGGCGAGATCGGCGAGGAAGTAGCCGTATTGGAGGACGAACGGGTCATCGAGATGCAGCCGGTCGCGCAGCGCCGCGACGGCCTCCGCCGTGGCGTTGGGACCGAGCGCGATACGCGCAGGGTCGCCGGGGATCACCCGGGCGATGGCGAAGATCAGCAGGGAAACGCCGACCAGGACGATCAACGATGTTCCCAGCCGCTTCGCGAGGAGGCGGAGGACAGGCGGCATGGCGAATCCGCTCGGTTGGAGGAGATCCCCGGCCGACGACGCTTGCCGCCGGCCGGATGCGAGAGCGGCTCAGGCCGCTATTCGTTCATTTCCATCAGCCGGAAGGAAAAGCCGAAGCCCGAGAGGTTGAACGCCTTGGCGGGATCGGTCAGCGCCGGCACGCTCACCCGCTTCGACGCCGCGAACACTGCCACCTGATCGTAGGCGTAGATCGACGGAGCGATCTCGACCAGCCGCTTGTTCAGTGCCGAATAGGCTGCCGCACGGCCAGCCTCGTCCGCGATCGAACGGCCTTCGTCGAGATACTTGTCGACCTCCGCGTCCTGGAGATATTCCGGCGACTGCCAGGTGCCCTTCGCGCTCGAGTGATACATGCCGTAGAGCAGTGTGTCGGGATCGCCGGTGATCGACGCCACGAAGAGCTGCGAGATGTTGGGCGTGTTCTCGGGCTTCGACACCTGTTCGGAGAACAGCGCCCAAGGCAGCTTCTTGATCTCGGACTTGATGCCGATCTCGGCGAAGTTCGCCTGCATGAGCAGCGCAAAGCGTTCTTCGAGCGGCACCTCGCCGATCCAGGACAGTTCGAGATTGATGTCTTCCGGCTTGTATTTGCACTTCGCCAGATGCGCCTTGGCGGCTTCGAGGTCGCGCTTGTTGGCCATCTCGGCGGGGTTGGCGCCGAGCATGCCGACGAGGATCGCCCCGGTGGACGGCTTGCCCTGAGAGACGGTGTCGTTGATGGCGACCATCTTGATGCCGGCTTCGTAGTCGAAGGCATTGGCCAGCGCGAGGCGGCACTCGACGTCGTCGAGCGGCGCCTTGGTCGTGTTCATCTTGATGTAGAAGCCCGACGTGCCGGACTCCGTGAGGAGCTGGGCGCCGCTGGAGGCGAGCGACTTCAGCACTTCCGGCGGCAGCCACTGCGAGGAGATGTCGTGCTCGCCCTGCGCGATCAGCGTGCGCACGGTGGCAGCCTCAAGCCCATAGCGCAGGCGCACAGTGTCCGGCGCCTTGGCAGGCACGCCGAGGAAGTAGTCGGCGTTCTTCGCCATCACCGTTTCCTGCTGCGGATTGTGCGATGTGACCTTGTAGGCGCCGGAGCCGGCGTCGTTGGACGACAGGAACGCCTGGCCCCAATCCTTCATCTCGCCGTCGCCCGCGCCGAGATTGGCCAGAACCAGCTTCTTGTCGACGATCGGCAGCTTCACCAGCGAGGCCACGAACGGCGAATAGGGCCGGCTGAGCGTGAACTTCACGGTGCTCTCATCGACCGCCTCGACCTTCTCGACCACGTCGAAGAGATAGGTCAGGCCCTGGCCGAGCGCCTTGGTGCGCTCCAGCGAGAAGACCACGTCCTCCGCTGTAAACGGATTGCCGCTGTGGAATTTCACACCGGGGCGAAGCTTGAAGGTGTAGGCGTTGCCGTCGACCGTCCAGCTCTCCGCCAGGTGACCCTGATGCCCCGGCGCGCCCTGGTTCGGGATGACGAGCGTGTCGTAGACGTTGAACATGAGGATGGAGTCGGCATAGTCGGAAGCCTTGCCGGGATCGAGCTCGCCGACGGCGACCTCGTCCAGCCTCAGCACGGTTTCGGCCGATGCCATGGTGGCCGTGGCCGCGGTCACCGCCGTCAGCGCGCTGGCGGCGACAAGCGCCGCGGCGAGTGTCTTCAGTATGTTCTTCATGATGACTTCCCCTTTTTTGCTTTGCTTGTGGTCTTGGTCTTAGGCTTGGGAGGCAGTTCGGACGCGGTCACCGCGCCCGGGTTGGACGAGCTGTTCGCCTCGTTGTCACGAAAGACGTCCATCGTGCAGGTGTGCAGGATCGTCGACGGCGTGCTCGTATGGTTCCAGGAGGAATGAACCCGCCTGGACGGAAAATGGATCGAATCCCCGACGCCGAGCACATGCGTCTCGCCGTCGACCTCGACTGTGATCCCGCCTTCGAGCACGTAGAAAATCTCCTCGCCCTCGTGAGCAATCGGCTCGGAGCGATAGCCGGGGGGCTCGTGGATGATGACGCTGTTGATGACGTTGCCCGGGAACGAGGTCGACAGCCTCTCGTAGACGAGAGAGTTGGAGCCGATCGCGTAGTGTGGGCGCTGGTCGTGCCGGGTGGTGGGGGCAAGCACCCGAGGCTGCGACAGGAATTCGGACACCTGGAAGCCGAGCACGCGCGAGACGCTGACGAGGGAGGACAGCGACGGCGTGGTGATGCCGCGCTCGATCTGCGAGATGAAGCCCACCGACAGGCCCGCCCCGTCGGCGACTTCCTTCAACGTCAGTCCGAGCTCGCGACGGCGCGTGCGGAGTCGTTCCCCGAACGCATCGTGGTCCAAGCCGCGGACGCCGCCTTCTGCAGACTGGCTGTCCAACGTCCAATTCCCTGGTTTTAGTATTGCTAAAAATCTTCGGTCAGGATCGGCGCAGCGTCAAGCGAAAATTTTAGTCAGGCTAAAAAAGAGCCGACGAATTTCTTCGCCGGCCCGTGACTGTTCAGGAATCGGTCCGAAGGCCGCGACTTTCGGGAAAGGCGCGGCCGCGCAACATGTCAGACACGCAGCCGGACCCGCATCTTGATGTGCTTGGATTCCCGATAGGCCTCGATGCCCTCGCGACCGAGCTCGCGGCCGATGCCGCTCATCTTCCAGCCGCCGAACGGCGCCTGGAGCTCGCTGGTGTCGTTGACGTTGACGCCGACGGCACCTGCCTCGATCTGCTCGGCCATCGACCAGGCGCGCTCCAGATCGCCGGAATAGACATAGGATGCGAGGCCGTAGGGCAACGAGTTGGCGATCGCCAGCGCCTCGCGGTCGTCAGCGACCGAACGGATCGCCGCGAGCGGGCCGAAGGTCTCCTCGGTGACGGCAAGCGCGCCGTCCGGCACCTCGTCCACCAGCGCCGGCTCGAAGAAGAAGCCCCTGTCGTAGAGGCCGCCCTTCGGGGCGCTGCCGCCGGTGACGAGCTTCGCCCCGCGCCGCACGGCATCGTCAAGGTGGCGAGTGGTGCGGGCGCGCACGCTTTCGTTCAGCACCGGCCCGTAGAGCACGCCGGGCTCGACGCCGTGACCGAGCTCGATCTTGCGCGTTTCGGCGGCCAGCGCCTCCACGAAGCGGGCATGGATCGGCTTCGAGACGAGGATGCGGTTCACCGCGATGCAGATCTGGCCCATGTTGGAGAAGGAGCGACGCGCCGCGGCGGCGGCCGCCTCCTCGACATCGGCGTCGTCCAGCACGATGAACGGGCTGTGGCCGCCGAGTTCCAGCGACATGCGCTTGAGCGTCGCCGCCCCTGCCCGCATGATCGACTGGCCGGCCGGCACAGACGCGGTCGCCGAAATCATCGCGATGCCGGGATGTTCGGCGAGTGCTGCGCCGACCTCCGGGCCGGTGCCCGGGATGTCGTTGAGCACGCCGGCAGGCAGGCCTGCATCGGCGAAGCACTGCACGACCTGGCCGATCGCGAGCGGCGTCTCGTGCGGCGGCTTCACCACCAGGGTGCAGCCGGCGGCGAGCGAGGGCGCCACTTTCCACGCATAGAGGTCGACCGGATAGTTCCACGGCACGATGCCGCCGACGACGCCAACAGGCGCGGTGGTGACAAGGCTGCGGATGTCGGACCGCGAGGCCGGACGGATCGACCCGCCGAGCCGCCTGCCCTCTTCCGCATAGTAGCGGATGACCGTCACGCCGAAGAGGATCTCCTTCTTCGCGTCCGGGATCGGCTTGCCCTGCTCGCGCGTCAGCGTGTCGGCGATCGCCTCGACGCGCGCCTCGATCAGGTCCGCGGCGCGGTGAAGGATGCGCGCGCGCTCATCCGCATGGATGCCCCCCCATGCGGAGAGCGCGCGCGTGGCGGCCAGAACGGCGCGGTCAACATCCGCCCTTGCCGCGATAGAGCTCGTGCCGACGAGATCGCCGGTGGCCGGGTCCTTGATGTCGGCGCGCGTGCCGGCGATCGCATCGACCCAGGCGCCGTCGATGAACAGCTTGCGATCCATGGCGCTCACCGTGCCTTGAGCCGGGCCCAGAGCTGCTCGTAGTTCTCGTCGTTCTGCCGGTTGGCCTTTTCCTTCTCGGTCGTGTTGGGGCTCACCATCACATGCGGATGGACGCCCTGCTGCACGAGCTTCTCGGCGGTCGAGGACACGATGGCGTGCGCGACGGCGATCGTCACCGAGGTGGAGCTGGCGCCCACCGGCGATTCCAACCCGTCGATGTAGAGATTGGCATCGGCGCGCGGGATGCCGGTGTCGATGACGACGTCGGCGACCTCGAACAGGCGCCTGCCGGACGAGTGGCGCGACGGCGTCGAGGTGGAATGTGGCAGCGAGGTCACGCCGATCAGCGTGATGCCGCGCTCCTTGCACTCCATCGCTATGTCCATGATCACCGCGTTGATGCCGGAATGCGAGAACAGGATCATCGTGTCGGCGGGGTCGATCTGGTGCGAGCGCAGGATCGCCTTGCCGTAACCTTCCTGGGCGTGGATGAAGCGGTACTGCCGCGCGCCCATGTCGCCCCAGACATGGTGGAACGAGATCATCGTGCTTTCGACGATCGGCCGGAAGCCGACGATGGTTCCGGTGCGCGGGAAGCTCTCAAGTGCGGGCAGCGCGCCGTGGCCGGTGCCGAAGGTGAAGGCGAGCTTGCCGGCGGCGATGGACTTGGCGCAGGCTTCCGCCGCCTTCTCGATGGCCGGTCCCTGGGTGGAGCGCACCGTCTCCAGCCGCTCCGAAAGCGTCTGGAAATAGCGGTCGATCAGCGTGGTCATGGTCTTTCCTTTCTTATGTCCTTGGCCAGCGACGCAGCGCGCGTCAGGCCGGCAGCGATGTCATCGCGTCGAGCGCGACATCGAAGAGTTCGGCCTCGGCGACATCCATCGCGGCGTCGTCGATCTTGGCCTGGCTGTGGGCGTCCACCGTGGCGACGCACAGTGTCGAGCAGCGAGCGCCGAGGATGCGGGCGGCGGTGAGCAGCGCCGAGGTCTCCATGTCGGTGCCGATCAGGCCCATCCGCTCGATGTCCTGCTTCAGCTTGCCGATCATCTCGCGGCGCGCGCCCGACAGGCCGAACATCTCGGTGTAGAAGCCGTCATAGGTGCCGTAGATGCCGGCATGCCAGGCGCGCTTCGACGCCGCCAGCTTCGCGCGCAGCACCGTGTTCAGCGTGAAGTCAGCGATGGCCGGGAAGCCCAGAGGGGCATAGGAGTTCGACGTGCCGTCGGCGCGCAGCGCGCCGTCCGCGAGCACGAAATCGCCGATCTTCGCCGGCGGGATCGCCATCGCGGTGCCGATGCGCAGGAAGTTGCGGATGCCGAGCGCGAAAAGCTCGTGCAGCACGATGGTGGCAATCGGCGCGCCCATGCCGAAGGCGGCGACGGTGACGCGCTTGCCGGCATAGGTGCCGGTGACCGTCTTCAGGCCCCGGTTCTCCTTGACGGAGTGGACGTTCGTCATCTTGGCGGCGAGACGCGGCACGCGGGCCGGATCGCCAACGAGGATGGCCGCCTCTCCTACTTCGTCTCTGCTGGCACCGATATACCAGGCGCTCGCGGCTTGTTCTTCGCTCATGTCATGCACTTTCATTCTGGTTCGCGACGCGCCCTGACAGCAGGACATACGCCGCCTTATGGCCGGATTTGACGACCGCGATTGGATCGGTTTCCCCACTGGCAAGCGCCGCGAGGGCACCGCCCGCAAATGTGTCTCCGGCTCCCGTAGGATCGGTGATGACGAGCGGTTCGGAAGGGACGAAAGTCGTGACGCCCTCGAACGTCACCTGCGCGCCGGCGCCGCCACGGGTCTCGATCAGCATCAGACCCGGTTTCGGCTTTGCGCCGGCTTCGAAGGCGCGCCGCACGAAGGCGGCCTCGGCCGCGCTGCAGCAGATGAGGTCGGCGCGCGCGGCAAGCTCGGCCGCGAGGTCGGGCGTGACGGCGCGCGGATCGTCCTTGACCACCCAGCAGAGCTTCGCAGAGGGCGACAGCAGGCCGACCGCCTCGTGGGTCGCCGCTTTCGGCCCAACGGTGACGCAGAGCCAATCGGCACCGGAGACGACGCCTCGCTGGCTGTCCGCCAGGACGAGGTTGCCGGCGGATGCGGGATGGTAGAGGCAGAGACATCCGCCTTGCGGCTCATAGGCGAGGATCGCCATCGGCGTGCGCTCGCCCTCGATCGCCGACACGCCGTCGGTCCGGATTCCACGCTGCTCAAGCTGCCGCAGATAGTCTTCGCCGGCCGGATCGTCGCCGATCCAGGTGACGGGCGTTGCGCCATCGATGCCGCCGGAGGCAAGCGCGGCCGCGACATAGGCGGGACTGCCGCCAAGGCGCGGCCAAGCGTCCTCGGGCCTGGTCAGGATCGTCGTGGTGCGGCCGGGCGTCGGGATCCCGTCCAGCGTCATCACATGGTCGAGGCTGGCATAGCCGGAGATCGCGATGCGGGTCACGACAGCATCCCGATCGCTTCGTCCACCGACACGACGCGCCCCATGTAGCGGTCGATGTCCTCCAGCGAGGCCTCGGCCAGGTGCGGCCGGTTGGAATTCGTCGCCTCGCGCGGCACCACCGGTTCGAACCCATTGGCGAAGGCATCCTGCGCGGTGGCGCGGATGCAGACATTGGTCTTCACGCCGACGATGATCACCCGCTCCACCTTCTGCTCGGTCAGGAACAGGGCAAGGTCGGTGGCGAAGAACGCGCTGAAGCGGCGCTTGAGCACGAGGGTCTCGTTGTCTCCCTGCGGCCTGAACTCGCCGAAGAACTCGGCGTCGAAGGCCTGTTCGAGATGATGCAGCGGCAGCTTGCGCCATTCGAAGTCGTCGAAACCGGGCCGGTGGCGCTCGACGGCGTGCACCACCACGGCCCCCGACGCCTTCGCCGCCGCCCGCAGCCGGCGGATCGGCTCGAGAACGTCTTCGACGCCCTTGTAGTAGTTCGGCTGCGACGGATCGAAGAAGGAGTTGATCACGTCGACGAGGATGAGGGCGGTCTTTTTCGTGTCGGTCATGGGTCAGGCTTTCAGGGCGCGGGCGCGGCGCGTGGCGATCGCCATAAAGGTCAGCACCACGATCACCATCGCATAAGGTAGTGTCTGGATCAGTTCGGCCGGGATGCCGCGCCCCTGGAGGCGGATCTGCAGGGCGTCGAAGAAGCCGAACAGCAGCGCACAGACCGCGGTCGGCCACGGCCGGTTACGGCCGAAATAGAAGGCGGCCAGCGCGATGAAGCCGCGGCCGGCGGTGATGCCTTCGTTGAAGATGCCGACGACGCCGATCGAGAGATAGGCCCCGGCGAGGCCTGCCAAAAGGCCGGCGAAGACGGTCGAGGCATCGCGCAGCCGCAGCGGTGACAGGCCCAGCGCACGCGACGCCTGCGGAGCAGCGCCCGCGGCGCGCAGACGCAGGCCGAGGCGCGTGCGGCGCAGGAACCAGACGGTCACCGGGACAAGGATCCAGGCTGCCCAGGTGAGCGGATCGTGGCCGGACAGGATGGCGCCGAGATAGGGGATGTCGGCGATGACAGGGATCTCGATGCGGGGAAGCCGGGCGACGTCGGGCAGCCGCAGCGTGCCGGAGCTGCCATAGGCGGTCTTGAGGAAGAAGCGGACGAGACCGGCGACGAGGATGTTGAAGCCGAGCCCGACGATGATCTCGTCGGCCTTGAGCCGCGTGACGCAGAGCGACATCAGGAGGCCGAGCAGCGCGCCGACGCCGGCCGCTCCCACCAGCGCGACACCCCAGCTGCCGGTCTGCGAGGCGAGGATGATCGCGATGAGGGCGCCGCCCAGCATCATGGAATCGAGGCCGATATTGACGATGCCGCCGATGCGGTTGATCAGCCCGCCGATCGCAGCCAGCAGCACCGGCGTCGTCATGACGATGGCCGAATGGAGGACGTTCTCGATCATGCCGCGCCCCTCTTCTTCGACATGATCCAGCCGAAGCGGGCGACGGCGAAGATCATGACCATGCCCTGCAGCACGTTGACGATCTCGATCGGCACGTCGCTGAAGAGCTGGATGGTCGCGCCCGACGCGGCGAGCGCTCCGAACAGGATCGCCGCAAGGAAGATGCCGATCGCCGAGCCGCGCCCGAGCAGCGCGACGGCGATGCCGGCGAAGCCGTAGCCGGGCGAGAAGCCAGAGACGAAGCGGCCGACATTGCCGAGCGCATGCACCGCGCCGGCAAGCCCGCCGATGGCCCCTGACAGGAGCATCATCTTGATGATGAGGCCGGGAACATCGATGCCGGACGCCGTGGCGAAGCGCGGATTGAGGCCAGCCAGCCGCGTCTCGAAACCAAGTGCGGTGCGCTTGCCCCAGAGCCAGTAGAGCAAGAGCAGCGCCACCGCGATGAGGAAACCGGCATTGAGCGTCGAGGGCGGCATCAGGCGCGGCAGGCGGGCGGCGGCATCCACCATCGGCGTCGCCGAATTGGCGGAGCCGGGTGCCAACAGCGGGCCGTTGACGAGGTAGGCCGTGAGGCTAATGGCGATGAAGTTGAGCATCAGCGTGGTGACGACCTCGTCCACGTCGAGGCGGGCCTTGAGCACGCCGGGCACCAGCATCCAGAGCGAGCCGACGACGAGGCCGGCGGCAAGCGCCAGCGGCAGGAGGATGACGGCGGGAAGGCCGACGAAGGTGAAGCCAACATAGGCGGCCGCCAGACCGCCGACATAGACGCATCCCTCGACGCCAACATTGAAGGCGCCTGCACGGAAGGCGATCGCCGTGGCGAGGCCGGTCAGCATCAGCGGAGTCGCAGCCGAAAGGGTGGCGGCGACGCGGCGGGTTCCGCCGAAGGATTCGACGATCAGCAGGCGATAGACCTCGACCGGGTTATGGCCGGCCAGCGCAAGCAGGACCGCGGTGCCTACGAAGGCGAGCACCAGCGGCAAAGCAATCGCCAGCGCGGCCTGCAGACGACCGGAAGGCTGTTCGGCGGTGACGGTGCTCATGCGGCGAGCCCTCCGAGCATCAGGCGGCCGATCTCGTCGATGCGCGCCGAGCCGCGCGACACTTCGCCGGTCGCCTTGCCGCCATAGAGAACGACGATGCGATCCGAGAGCGTGATGAGTTCGTCGAGCTCCTCGGAAATGAGCAGCACCGCGCCGCCCTCGTCGCGGAAGTCGAGCAGGCATTGATGGATGAAGGCGATACCGCGGATGTCGACGCCTCGCGTCGGCTGACAGGCCAGCAGCACTTTCGGATTTCCGTCGAGCTCGCGCCCGACGGCGACGCGCTGCTGGTTGCCGCCGGACAGGCTGGAGGCGGGAAGCTGGGAGGACGAGCGCTTGACGCCGAAGCGGTCGAGCATCGCCTCAACATGGGTTGCGATCGCGCGGCGCCTGAGAAACCCGGACGACGAGAATTCCGGCCGGCGATGATGCCCGGCAATCGCGTTCTCCGCGATCGGCGCGACGAGGCACAGGCCCTCATGCGCGCGGTCGGGACTGAGATAGGCGAGGCCCGCGAGACGCCGGGCGCTGAGCGGCAGCGACGAGATGTCGAGCCCGTCGATCCTGATCGCACCGGCATTCGCCTGGCGCAGGCCGGTGACGATGCCGGCAAGCTCATCCTGGCCATTGCCCGCGACGCCGGCGATGCCGACGATCTCGCCGGCACGCACGGTGAGGTCCAGCGCATCGAGGCCGGCGGTGCCGCGGCCCGGACGGGCGGAGATGCCGGAGAGTTCGAGAACCGGCTTGCCGGCGGCGCTCTCCCGCGCGGAAGGCCGCGCCAAGATCTCGCCGATCATCAGCTCGGCCAGCTTGCCCTTGTCGGCTTCAGAGGCAGGCAGGCTTGCGACGACCTTGCCGGTGCGGATCACCGTGATGTCGTCGGCGAGCGCCAGCACCTCGTCGAGCTTGTGGCTGATGAACAGGATGGTCCGCCCTTCCTCGCGCAGCTTCTTCAGCAGCGCGATGAGCTCGCGCACCTGGGCGGGCGCGAGCACGGCCGTCGGCTCGTCGAGGATCAGCACGTCCGCCCCGCGATAAAGCAGGCGCAGGATCTCGACGATCTGGCGCAGATGCACCGGCGCCTCTTCCTCCGGCACGTCCCAGTCCACCGTGACACCCGCGAGCTTCTCCAGGCGGCGCGCCTCGGCGAGAGCGGTGTCGCGGTCGATCCTGCCGAGGCCGCCGACCGGTTCCTTGGCGAGGATCAGGTTCTCGAGCAGGGTGAGCCCCGGCACCAGCATGAATTCCTGGTGCACCATGCCGATGCCGTGCTCGAACGCATCGGCGGGGCCAGCGAAGGACACCGGCTCGCCGTTGACGACGACGGTGCCCTCGCTCGGCTGGTCCATGCCCTGCAGGATGCGCATGAGCGTCGACTTGCCGGCGCCGTTGCCGCCGACGATCGCATGGATCGTGCCGCGGCGCGCCGAGAAGTCGATCGCGTCATTGGCCACAAGGCGCCCGAACCGCCTGGTCACGCCGCGCGCGCCCAGGCGGATGTCGGAGGCCGGGACTTTGTCCTGCCCGGTCATGGAGCGTCCGTCCCGCTTACTTCAGCCAGTCCGGATAGCCCTGGGTCACCACGTTCCAGACCTGCACTTTGCCGGAGAGGATGTCCTGCTTCGCCGCCTCGACCTTCTCGAGGATCGCAGCCGGGATCAGCTCCTTGGTGTGCTTCATCTCGGACAGGCCGACGCCATCTTCCTTCAGGCCGAAGGCGACCGTCTTGTTTGCCGGGAATGTGTCTGCGGCATAGTCCTTGAGCATCGCCTCGACGGCGACGTCGGTGCGCTTGATCATGCTTGTGAGCACCGAGCCGGGAGCAAGCCCGTCCTGATCGGTGTCGACGCCGATGGCATAGTGCCCGGCTTCCTTGGCCGCCTGGATGACGCCCATGCCGGTGCCGCCGGCGATCTGGTAGACGATGTCGGCGCCCTGCTCGAACATGGCCTTGGTCATCTGCAGGCCGATCGCCGGATCGGCGAAGTTATTCGAATAGGCGACCAGCACCTTCACATCCGGATTGGCGGCCTTGGCGCCTTCCATGTAGCCGGCGATGAACTTGTCGATGCCGGCCGACTTGGTGCCCCCGATCACGCCGATCACCGGCTCGGCATTGATGCCCTTGATCGAGGTGTCGGTCGTGACCAGCGCGGCGAGCGTGCCTGCGAGGTAGGAGCCTTCCTGCTCCTGGAACAGGACGGAGGCGACGTTGGCGCCCTCACGCACCTGGTTCAGGATCACGTATTTGGTGTCGGGATAGTCCTTGGCGACTTCGGTCAGCGCGTCGCCATGGGCATATTCGAGGTCGACCACGAGGCCGAAGTTGGCGTCGGACGCGCGGCGCAGGATATCGACCGCCTGGGCGACGACCTCCTTGGATTCGATCGGACGGCCTTCGAGCTTGGTGGCCTCCAGACCGCGCTTGAAGCCTTCATAGGCGAGGTCGTTGTAGGACTGGTCGCCGAGGCCGCTCTGCGAGATGATCAGAGCAGCAGGTCGATCATCAGCTTTCGCCGCCGAGAGTCCAAGGGCCGAGACGAGGGCCAGCATGGCGGTCCCGAGCATCAGTTTGCGGTGCATTGTCGTTCTCCTGACTTGTTAGGGTGTTCCCGGGCCGATGCCGCCGCACGAGGCGAGCCTCGTAGGAATAGCGACGGGCATCGTAGATCGCGCTGACGCAGTCCAGGACGGCTCCGTCAGCAGCAAAGGAGTGGCGGTTGACCGCGACGACGACGCCGTTGCGCGGCAGTCCGAGCAGCTTGCGGTCCTCCGCTTCGGCAGGACGCGCCAAAAGGCTTTCCGTCGCCGAATGGACGGAAAGGCCGTGGTCGTCGAGATGTCGGTAGAGCGAGAATGACGGATCGGCCGCCCGGTCCTCGGTCAGGCCGATGCGGTCGACGAGCCGGCGTGACAGCACCGACCGGTGCCGCGCGATAGGCATGCCGTCGACCAGACGCAGGCGGTCCATAAGGACGAGAGCTTCGTCGCGACCATAGGGAAGGCCGCGCTCCCACGCTGCAGGACCATAGGCGAGCAGCCGGTGCGCGGCCGAATGTCCAGTGGCTTCGACGGCTTCGGTGAAGGAGAGGAGATAGCCGGGCGAGCGCCGCAGCGGCGCCTCCGCCACGAATGTCCCGCTGCCCTGCCGGCGCGTGATCAATCCTTCTTCAAGAAGCTGCTCGACGGCCCGCGTGACGGTGAAGCGGCTCACGCCGAACTCCTTCGCCAATTGCGGTTCGCTAGAGAGACGAGCGCCCGGATCGAGCGACGCGATGCGGACCTTCAGCTCGTCGGCGATCTGAAGGTAGCGCGGCGCATGAAGGAGGCGGTCTGCGGACATCTCTTCCTCAACTTGTCCAGTCAACTGATCAGATTTTGAAAGCCGGCGCAAGAGGCACACCGCGGTTTGCCGACAGAAGATGGAGCACGCCGCGATGCAGCGGATGCCCTCTCGCTGTCAGCGAGGCAGAACCGGCGAAGATAAGAGAAATTCACACGCAGCCGGAAATCTTCCGCGGCGAACGTCAGGATCGCGCGGACGAGACCGAGGCGGCGATATCGGAAATCGAGCGGAAGAGGACCAGCGGATCGTCCTTCGAGGCCGTGAAGCCACGCCGGAGCCAGAAGGCGGCCGCCTCGTCATCTACCGCATTCACGACGAGCGCACGCCCGCCGACAAGCGAAGCAGCCGCCACGCAACGTTGGAGCGCGTGCTTGACCAACCCCGTCCCGATACCTTTGCCCTTCCACCGTTCATCCGTCGCAAGCTGGCCGAGCAGCAGACAAGGAACAGGATCGGGCGGCTGTCCGGTTCGGATCGATCGCGGCAGCCGGCCTGGCACGATGGCGGTTGGGGCAAGGCCGTAATAGCCCACCACGCTGTTCTGCTGGTGGACGACGATAACCGCCGTAAAGCCATTCTCCTGGTTCGACAGCGCCCGCGTCTTCAACCAACGGTCCAGCACCGGCTTGCCGCAGGAGAACTCCGATACGTCATGCAACGTGGAGATCGGCTCGGGAGCGGAGAGGGCCAAGCCTCATTCCCCGGCTGTCGGCAAATCCTGCTCCCAAGGGGCGGGACGGCGCAGCAATTCGACCATTTCCGGAACAGCGCCGGCCGGAGCTGAAAGGGTCTTGAGGAACGCGTCGAAACCATCCGCGCTCATTCTGATCGGCACCGTTTCCATGAGCACGTCCTCGGCGGCACGCACGGCGGCCTCGCGCACGAAATCGGTCCGCGAACGCCCACGCAGCGACGCGGCACGGTCTATGACGGCAATGTCGGCATCGGGCAGCCGCATGGAAAGCGGATGGTCTTTCCGTTCAGCGATACGAGACATGGCATTTCTCCAGATCGCCGGAATGTATCAACGTGTAGCGCATTTTGCAATACATTCTCGTCAACAGGTGGATTGCCGCCGTCCAGATCGAAGTTCTCGGCCGGCGCTCTATCCGCCCGCCGCCTTCGGCTCCTCGCGCGCGATGGCCGACCAGCACATCTCGGCGATCTGCCGCCGTTCAAGCTCGGTCAACGGAGAGCCGTCGGCGCGACGCCATTTCAGCGTGTTGCGTATGCCACCGCCGATATATGCGCCCATCACGTCGGGGTCGAAGTCGCGCAGCACACCCGCGGCATGCGCCTCGGTGAAGATCTTGGTGGTGAAATCCGTCACGGGCGCAAACAGCGACCGCAGTTCGCCGGGCTGCAGCAGCGGGATGTTGGACAGGTATTCGAACAGGATCGCCTGCTCCGGATCGGCCCATATCAGGCGGATGTAGTCGTCGATGTAGCGCCGGACCCGGGTTTCATGCGGAACCTCGGGACCATGCTCGATGATGAGGGAGGAGCCCACCTTGGCGGTCAGCCTTTGGTACACCCCTCGGACCATCTCCTCTTTCGAGGCGAAATAGATATAGAGCGTGCCCGTGGCGACCCCGGCCACTTGAGCGATCTCCGCCATCGAGCATTGAAGGCCGTTTTTCACGATCAGGTCAGAGGCGGCAGCCAGTATGCGCTCGCGCTTGTCGATGACGGGTGCGTCCAACTGATTCCTCCCGACCTGTGAATGAATGTTCATTCACCTGTCACATAGCATGGCTACTCCTGCCCACGTCAAGCATGAGCGCCGGGTTGTCGCCTGGCCGCACAGGAGTATTCAATGGCCGACGCCCTCACCTTCGTTCACCTGACGGACCTTCATATCGGCAATCCGGCCGTCCAAGACGATCACCTCTATTCCGACACGGCTGCCACGCTCCGCGCCATCCTCGCGGATGTGAAGCGCCTGGTGCCGCAGCCCCGCTTCATCGTCGCCAGCGGCGACCTGACCAATACCGGCGACCAGGAAAGCTACGAGCAGCTGAAGGCGATCATCGCCGAGGCCGAGCTCGACATGCCGATCCTCTATACGCTCGGCAACCACGACAAGCGGTCCGGCTTCTATCCCGCCATGCTCGGCCAGGCCGAGAACATCGACAAGCCCTACGACCATTCGGCGGTCGTCGACGGCATCCATATCATCCTCGTCGACACCAGCGTGCCCTTCAAGATCGGCGGCCATTTCGAGCCCGGCCAGGTCGAATGGCTGGAGAGCGAGCTGGACCGTCATCCCGAGCTGCCGAAGCTGATCGTCATGCATCATGCGCCGGCGCTCGATTTCCATGCCGCCGAACTCGAATGGGAGTCGCTCTCCTTCGAGGGAACCGAGGCCCTGCGCCGCACGCTCGAGGGCCGCAGCGGCATTCTCGGCATCCTGTCCGGCCACATCCATTACGACCGCGTCAGCCACTGGCACGGGATTCCGGTCGTGGTCGGCATCGGCCAGCACGCGGCGACCGACGTGCTCTACCTGCATGAGGGCCTGCGCATGGTCGCCGGGGCGTCCTTCGCGCTCGGCACGGTTCGCGATTCGGGCCTCAGCATCTCCTTCGTGCCGCAGCCGGCCGACCGCCGCGAGCTCAAGGTGCACACCTTCGCGGGCATGTCCGAGCTGATCAAGCACTACGAAACCGACGCGGCCGCCGCCGCGGTGGCAGCACAGTAAACCCAGGAGTCCTCCCATGAACCGCAAGACATTCCTGGCCGGCGCGACAGCGCTGGTCATGGCGGGCCTTTGCGCGCCCGCCTTCGCCCAGGCGATCCCCGCGACCGTCGATCAGCCGGTGACGATCAGCTATTACAACTACAACCTCGCCTCGGCCGGCAACGGCGCGGAAGCGACCAAGAAGATGATCGCCGACTTCGAGAAGGCGAACCCGAACATCAAGGTCGAGGGCGTCGGCGCGAGCTCGGCGGACATCACCAGCCGCATCCAGGCCGACGTGGCCGCCGGACGCATCCCCGACGTCGTCCAGATGGTCTTCTCCGACCTGAACTTCACCGTCGACAATCTCGGGGCCGTAGCACTCGAGGACATCGTCCCGGCCGACGAGTTGAAGCAGCACTTCGAGGGCATCACGCCCAACGGACTGCAGCTCGGCGTGGTCAATGGCAAGACCTACGGGCTCGCCTACACCTTCTCGACTCCGGTCCTGTTCTACAACGCGGACCTCTTTCGCCAGGCCGGGCTCGATCCGGAGAACCCGCCCAAGACCTGGGCCGAGGTGAAGGCGGCCGCACTCGCGATCGTCGACAAGACGGATGCCGAGGGCATCGCCACCGGCATCTTCGGGCCGAGCGCGGGCGACTGGTTGTTCCAGGGCGTGCTGCGCTCCAACAATGGCGGCATCATCTCGGCCGACCGCAAGCAGCTCGCCTTCGCGGATCCGGCCTCGGTCGAGGCCGTGGCGATGCTGCGCGACCTCTATGACAGCGGCGCCTACACCAATGTCGAGGTCCAGGCCGCCATGGAAGGCATGGCCTCGGGCAAGATCGGCATGTATCTGCAGACCTCGGCGATCCAGGGCTTCCTGGTGAAGGGCGCGGAAGGCAAGTTCGAGCTGCGCGCGAGCACCATGCCGCGCTTCGGCGACAAGCCGCAGCGGCCGAACAATTCCGGCAGCGCGCTGGTGATCCTGAGCAAGGACCCGGTCAAGCAGCGGGCCGCTTGGGAACTGATGAAGGCGATGACCTCGAAGGAGGCCTATACCGTCATCACCTCGCAGATCGGCTACCTGCCGCTGCGCACCGACATCGTCGACGATCCGAACTATCTTGGCGAATGGGTCAAGAAGCATCCGCTGATCAAGCCGAACCTCGAACAGCTCGCCATCCTGGAGCGCTGGGAATCCTTCCCCGGCCCGAACTATCGCCAGATCCAGAAGACTATGATGGAAGGCGCCGAGCTCGCCGTTTTCGGCGGCGTCGATCCGGCCGAAGCCATGCAGGCCGCGCAGGACAACGCCCAGGCCCTGATGCCGAAGTGACGATGCAAGGCGGCCGGCCCTGGCGGCCGGCCGCCCCCTTCCCGAACAGCGGAGACGGCCATGACCGCCATCCCCCTCGACAGACCGGCCAAGATTGCCGCGAAGCGCACCGCGAGCCCATGGCGGATCGCCCCCTGGCTCTATCTCGCGCCTGCCGCCGCGACCTTGGTCCTGTGGATCTACTGGCCGCTGCTCGACGCGCTGAGGCTCAGCTTCTACGAATGGAACATGCTGCCGACTTCGCCGATGACCTTCGTCGGCTGGCAGAACTACGTGAACATCTTCGCGCTGCCGAAGTTCTGGCAGGCGCTGCGCAACACGGTGATCTACGTGATCGGCCTGCTGCCGCTCGCAGTGCTGATCCCGCTCGCGATCGCCATTTACACCCACGACCTGCCGGCGCGCTCGCGCAACATCTATCGTGCGATCATCTTCGTGCCGATGATCATCGCTCCCGTGGTGGCCGCCGCCGTGTGGCGCTGGCTGCTCGACCCGGGCCACGGCATGATCAACGAGACGATCGGCCTGTTCGGCTTCCGTCCGGTCCGTTTCCTCCAGGACCCGAAGATTGCCATCTGGACGATCATCGTGCTCACCGGCTGGAAGCTCATCGGCTTCTCGACGCTCATCCTTTCGGCGGCGAACGCCAACATCAACCCGTCGCTGGTCGAGGCGGCGCGGATGGACGGTGCCTCGCGCTGGGAGATCATCCGCGACATCCGCCTGCCGCTGCTGCGCTCGACCATCCTGTTCCTATCGCTGATGACGATCCTGCTCGGCGCGCAGTGGAGCTTCTCCTACATCCACGTGCTCACCGGCGGCGGGCCGCTCGGCGCCACGACCAACATCTTCTACATCCTGTGGGACTTCGGCTTCTCCACCCTCTCGGTCGGCTGGAGTTCGGCAGCGGCGATCATCCTCTTCCTCGGCTTCGGCGCGCTGGCCTTCGCCCTCTTCCGCCTGATGGACAGGTATTCGTTCCATGACAACTGACGTCACCCTCTCCCCGGCGCTGTCCGGCATCGCCCGCAACAGATCCCGGCGTCGTTCGCAGTCGACGTCGCGCCTGAACACGGCGACCGGACACGCCGTCATGGTCCTGCTGTCGATCTTCTGCCTGTTTCCTGTCTACTGGATGATCATCTCGTCGTTCCGGCCGGCCAACGCGATCTTCGAGACGACGCTCTGGCCGACATCCGCTTCGCTCGAAAACTACACCTATGCGCTGAACGCGATCCCGATCGGGGCGATGCTGGTCAACACGCTGGTGGTCTCCGCCGTCGTGACCGTCGCGCAGCTCTTCACCGGCCTGCTCGCAGCCTATGCCTTCGCCCGCTGGCGCTTTCCCTTCGACAAGCTGATCTACACGATGATCGCGCTCACCTGGCTGGTTCCCTTCCAGGTGGTGATGATCCCGAACTACCTGCTGGTGGCCAATCTCGGCCTGCTCGACAGCCTGGCCGCGCTGATCCTGCCGCACTTCGCCGGCGCTCTCGCCGTCCTGCTGCTGGCGCAGGCGATGCGTTCCTTCCCCGCCGAGGTGATCGAGGCGGCGCGCATGGACGGCGCCAAGAGCTGGCGTGTGCTGTGGGAAGTCATCACGCCCAACCTGCGCGGCACCATCGCCTCGCTGGCGATCCTCATCTTCATCTCGACCTGGAACGAATATTTCTGGCCGCTGCTCTTGTCCCGCACGCCGGAGAACAGCGTCATCCAGATCGGCATCCAGATGTTCATGACCTCGGAGGGCACAGCCTGGGGACCGCTGATGGCGGCGTCAACGCTGGCGAGCCTGCCGATCCTGGCGATCTACATCGTCCTCCAGCAGCAGGTCATCCAGTCCTTCATGAAATCGGGAATACGCTGATGCACGCGCCGATCGAACGCCACCTGGCCATTGCCGGAACATTCAACGTCCGCGACCTGGGCGGCTATCCCGTGCCCGGCGGCGCGACGCACTGGCGCCGCATCCTGCGCGCGGACGGCCTCCACCGTCTCGACGGCAACGGCATTGCCGAACTGAAAGGCCTCGGCGTGGCAACCGTCATCGACCTGCGGCGCGACGAGGAACTCGAAACCCACCCCAATCCGCTGCGCCTGGAACCGGGCATCGACTACCGGCAGATTTCGCTGTTCGAGGAACTGGCGCCCTCGGCCATGACCGCCGCTGACCTGCTGTACGACCTCTACCTACAGGCGCTCTCCAGCCGCCGCGACCGGATCGTCGAGGTCCTGTCGGCGATCGCGGATGCGCCGGAGGGGATCGTCCTGTTCCATTGCACGGCCGGCAAGGACCGGACCGGCCTCATCGCCGCCCTGCTTCTCGGCCTGGCAGGCGTCGAGCACGATGTCATCGTGGCTGACTACGCCCTCACGAAGGAACGTCTCGCGCCCGCGATCGAGGGCTTCGTCGCCGATGCGGTGGCGCGCGGCGTCGATGTCGAGGCCTTGCGGCCGCTGCTTGCCTGCGAGCCGGAAACGATGGCGGCGACGCTCGCCCACCTCGCCGACCGCTACGGATCGGTCGAAACCTACCTTCTGGATTCGGGCCTCGATCCGGCGACCATCGGCCGCCTCAGAGCCCGCCTGTCGGAGATCGCGTGATGTCCCATCTGTCCATTCAAGCCCTGAAGAAGCGCTACGACGGCAAGCAGGTGCTGCACGGCGTCGATGTCGAGATCGAGCACGGCCAGTTCGTGGTCATCGTCGGCCCGTCCGGCTGTGGCAAGTCGACTCTGCTGCGCATGATCGCCGGGCTGGAGAGCATCACCGAAGGCGTCATCTCGATCGAAGGCGAGGAGATCAACGATCTCGACCCGGCCGATCGTGGCTGCGCGATGGTGTTCCAGAACTACGCGCTTTATCCGCACATGACGGTGCGCGAGAACATGGCCTATCCGCTCAAGATCGCCCGGATGGCGAAGGACGAGCGCGAGAAGCGCGTCGCCGAGGCGGCCGCGATGCTGGACCTGACCGCTCTGCTCGACCGCCGCCCCGCCCAGCTGTCGGGCGGTCAGCGTCAGCGCGTCGCGATGGGGCGTGCCCTGGTGCGCGAGCCGCGCGTCTTTCTCTTCGACGAGCCGCTGTCCAACCTGGACGCGAAGCTGCGCGTGACCATGCGCATCGAGATCAAGCGCCTGCACCGGCGCCTGAAGGCGACGTCGATCTTCGTCACGCACGACCAGACCGAGGCGATGACGCTCGCCGACACGATGATCGTGATGAACGGCGGCAATGTCGAGCAGGTCGGCACGCCGCTGTCGATCTACCGCGAGCCGGCGTCGACCTTCGTCGCGAGCTTCCTCGGCGCGCCGGCAATGAACCTGATGCCTGCGCGGGCGAACGAGAAGGCTCTCGTGCTGCAGCATCTTCCGCAACTCGCCATCGCGCTCGACCGCCACCCGGTGGCCGATGGCGACGCGGTTACGTTCGGTATCAGGCCGGAGGATATCGTCGTGTCCCCGCCCGGGCCAACGGGCCACCCGGCGCGGATCGACCTGATCGAAGAACTCGGCGGCAGCCGGATCGCCTACTGCTCGCTCGGCAATCAGGAAGTCGCCGTCATGCTGCCGAAAGGTGGCGACCACCGCGAGGGCGAGACGGTTCACCTGAGTTTCCCGGCGCGCTCGGTGCATCTGTTCGACATCAAGACCGGCCTGCGCCTCGCCCAGGGCGCGACCGAGCCGGGCCGCGCACGCATGTCCCTTGTGACGGCCTGATCCGAGGGCTCGCCCTCTTCGAGGACGGGCGACCGATCTACATTTTTCGACAGAGCCACGGCGAGAATCGAACAGATTCTCGCCGTGGCTTCGTTTGGGGAGTGGTGGATTCAAGGGTTTACCCACGCAGTCATCCCACCTTTCTGCGCGGATTGTAGAACTTTCTCCAAAATTGACAAACGCCAGCCATTTTGTAAGCTCTTCGTCATCGGGAGAGGAGCTTGAAGAGCGGTGTCGATACGGGAAGAGCTGGCGCACACGCAGTTGGCCCTCACTGCGGCGGAAAGGAAGATCGTTCAGGTGCTCCTGGCGGACTATCCGAAGTCTGGACTTGGCACGGCGACCCGCCTCGCGCGGCTGGCCGGCGTGAGCGATCCGACCGTCATGCGCCTGATGATCAAGCTCGGCTACGGCAAGTTTTCCGACTTCCAGACGAAGCTCCTGGAAGAGGTGGAATCCCGGCTGCATTCGCCCCTCCTGATGATGGAGGCGAAGCGCCCTGCCAATGCCAGCGAGGGCACCGCGCTCGGCTATTACAACTCGGTCATTCAGAGCCTGGAACGCACGCGCACGCAGACGTCGTCCCAGGCCTATACCCGCGCCGTGTCGATGCTGCTCGAGACCAAGGGCAAGGTGCTGCTGCTCGGTGGCCGCTTCAGCCGCAACGTCGCCTCGATCCTGGCCAGCTACCTGGCGCAGCTGCGCGTGGGTGTACACGACATGGAGAAGCTGTCCGCCTCCGATTTTGACGTCTTGATCGACATGGGCAAGAAGGATCTTCTCGTCGTGTTCGACTACCGCCGCTATCAGGCGGACGTTGTGAGTTTCGCCCGCCAGGCGCATGAGCGCGGGGTCGGCATCCTCCTCTTCACCGACCCCTGGCTTTCGCCGATCGCGGAGATCGCCGACCAGACGATGGTGGCGGCGATCGACTCGGATTCGCCTTTCGACACCTCGGCCTCCTGCGTCGCGCAGATCGAGGCCGTGGTCGCGCATGCGCTGGCCGTGCGCGGCCCCTCGGTGCGCGGCCGCATCGAGGACATCGAGGCGATCCGCGACGCCAACGGCGTCACCCTCGACGCCGGCAACGACCCCGAACGGGGCAAGAATCCCGGCAGCCGCATCCAGTCGGCCGCATCGAAATCATGACCTTGTCGGAGACCATATGACCACCTCGCTTCCGCGCCGCGACCAGCCCTTTGCCAAGGGAGCGACGGCCCTCCTCCTCGTCGACATGCAGCGGATATGGTTGGAGCCGGGGCTCGATCCGGACCATGCCGACTGGGGGCCGGATCACTACTTCTTCCGCCAGACACGCGAGGTGACCATCCCGAACCAGGTCGCTCTGCTCAAGGCGGCGCGCGAGAATGGCGTCGAGGTGCTGCATACGATCATCCAGAGCCTGACCGAGGACGGCCGCGACCGCTCGCTCGACCACAAGATGACGCCGATCCACATCCCGCCCAGCTTGAAGGAAGGACTGCCGCCAAAGGAGCTCGCGCCCATCGGTGACGAGATCATGCTTCCCAAGACCTCCTCCGGCGTCTTCAACTCCACCAACATCGACTACGTGCTGAAAAACCTCGGCATCCGCAATCTCGTGGTCTGCGGCGTGCTGACGGACCAGTGCGTCGACATGACGGTGCGCGACGGGGCGGACCGGGGCTATCTCGTCACCTGCGTGGCCGATGCCTGCGCAGCCCCCACACCGGAACGCCACAACGGCGCGCTGAAAGCCTTCGGCGGCTATTGCTGGGTGACCGACACGCAGACGGTTGCCGGCCGCTTCGAAGCGCTCGGCCGCGAGGTCGCGGCATGAGCGGCGCCCTGACACCCCTTGCCCATGTCGTGACGACAGACCTGGCGGCCGTGACGCGCGGCCGGCCCGTCACCGAGGAGCGGCTTCGCAAGGCGCAGAGCACCGGCCTCGGCTGGGTGCCCGCCAACCTCTGCCTGACGCCGTTCAACTCGATCGGCGAGAATCCGTGGGGCTCATCCGGCGACCTGCGCCTCGTCCCCGATCTCTCGGCGCGCCACACCACCTCCGCGACCGGGGCCGCGACGCCGCTCGATCTCGTGATGGCAGACATCGTGGAACTCGACGGTTCCCCATGGGACGGCTGCCCGCGAACTCAATTGAAGAAGGCGCTCGCGGCGCTGAAACAGGCGACCGGACTGTCGGTGATCTCCACTTTCGAGCAGGAATTCCTGCTTCTGCCCACAGCCTCTGACCCGGCGCGGATCGCCGACCATGCCTTTTCGGTCGCGGCGTTCCGGGGCGCCGGCGACTTCGGGCCGATGCTCGCCACCTGCCTGGAGGAAGCCAGGGTCGAGCCCGAGATGGTCCTGCCGGAATACGGCAACGACCAGTTCGAGATCACGCATGCGCCGGCCGACGCGCTCGCAGCCGCGGACCGCGCGGTCGTCATCCGCGAGGTGACGCGGGAGGTCGCGCGCACGCTCGGCCGCCGCGCCTGCTTCGCGCCGAAGCCGATCCTAGACGCGGTCGGCAACGGCGTGCACATCCATTTCAGCCTCGTCGACGCGGACGGGCGGCCGGCGACCTATTCGGCCGACGGCCCCGGCAAGCTGTCGCCTGCGGCCGCCTCCTTCTGCGCAGGCGTGCTGAAACATCTTCCAGCGCTCGTCGCGCTCACGGCGTCCAGCCCACCGTCTTACTACCGGCTGGCGCCGCACAACTGGAGTTCATCCTACACCTGGCTCGGCGAGCGAGATCGCGAGGCGACGCTGCGCATTTGCCCGTTCGTGACGATGGGGGGCGGGGACCCGGCGCGGCAGTTCAACATCGAATACCGCGCCGCCGACACGACGGCCAATCCCTACCTTGCACTGGCCGGCATCGTCCGCGCAGGGCTTGCCGGCATCGAGGCGAAGCTGCCCGCGCCGCCGATCGTGACGGGCGACCCGACGCTGATGACGCAGGACGAACTCGATGCGAAGGGCCTGCGCCGCCTGCCCGAAACCCTGGAGGCCGCGCTCGATGCGCTGGCCGCGGACAGCGTCGCCCGCGGCTGGTTTCCTGAACGGCTCATCGACAGCTTCTTCGCAGTCAAGCGCACCGAGCTCGCCGCGATGGATGGCAAGGAGAAAACCGAGATCTGCGCAGCCTACGGGGAACGCTATTGAGCACTGCAGCAAGCAGGGCAGCGCTTCCCGACTGGCCGGAGCCTGTCGAGATCCTGAACCCTGCCTCCACGTCGCCGCTGGTGCTGATCTGCGACCATGCATCGAACCATTTGCCGGCGAGCTATCGCGGCCTGGGACTGGAAGCCGCCGACCTGAAGCGGCACATCGCCTACGACATCGGCGCCGCCGAGGTCACCTGCGCGCTTGCCGCGCAGCTCGGCGCACCGGCCTTCCTCGGCACCTATTCGCGATTGCTGGTGGATCTCAACCGGCCGTTCGGCTCTGCGACCAGCATGCCGGTGCTCTCCGAGGCGACGCGGATTCCCGGCAACGAGGCGCCAAGCGAAGCCGAGAAGGCACTCAGGCGCAGCCGCGTCTTCGATCCTTTCCACGCCGCGATCGCGGATTTCCTAGACCGGCGGCAGACGCCGAGCCTCATCGTTGCGATCCATTCCTTCACGCCGGTGTTCCTCGGAGTCGAACGCCCCTGGCATGTCGGCGTCCTGCACGAGAACAGGCCGGACCTCGCCGAGGCGTTCCTGGCGCCGTTGCGAACCGAGCCCGGCCTGACCGTCGGCGAGAATGTGCCTTACGTGATCGAACGCGACAGCGACTACGCCATCCCGATCCATGGCACCGATCGTGGCAATCCGGCGCTGCTGATCGAGATCCGCAACGACCTGATCGCCACGCCGCGGGGCGTCGCCGAGTGGACCGGCCGCCTCGCGCCAATCCTCGACCATCTCGCCATCACCTATGCCACCCCCATCGACCGCAACTGAGAGGATGCCATGTCGGACACGGAAGCCACGATCAAAGCCGTCCAGGACTTCATCGAGAAGGACCGGGATTTCGTCATCAACCTGACGCGCGACATCGTCCGCATCCCGTCGGTCAATCCGAAGTTCGAGACCGGCGAGGGCCTCAACCGTGAGGGTGACGTCCAGGCCCTGCTGGAAAAGGCCATCAAGGACGAAGGCTTTGCCACCGAACAGTTCGACGCCCTGCCCGGCCGCCCGAACCTGATCGGCGAGAAGCCTGGCTCCGAGGAGAGGAGCCTCATCCTGTGCGGCCACATCGATGTGGTGCCGACCGGGGCGCTGAAGGACTGGACCGTTGATCCGTTCGGCGGCGAGATCCGCGACGGCAAGCTGTACGGACGCGGCGCGATCGACATGAAGGGCGGCGTGGCGGCCTGCGTCGCGGCCATGCGCGCGCTCAACCGGACGGGCGTTAAGCTCGACGGACGGCTCGCCTTCCACTCGGTGGTCGACGAGGAAGCGGGCGGCGGCGGTGCCATCGACAACGTCAGGCGCGGCAAACTGGCCAAGGCGATCCTCGTCGCCGAGCCGAGCTGGGGCGACGTGCATCCGGCCGAGGGCGGGCTCGAATGGGCCCGCGTCACCATCCGCGGCCGCAACGGCCATTCCGCCTTCCGCTTCAACGAGATCTATCCCCAGCAGCACACGCCCGGCCGGATCGCGCCAGCGGTCAACGCCATCGACATCTCTGCCCGCTTCATCCAGGCCGTGCATCTGTTCGAGCAGAACCGCGTGCGCGCCAAGGCGCATCCGCTGCTGCCGGCGGGCATGAACACGATCAATATCGGCGTCATGTGGGGCGGCACGGCGCTGGGCGAGAACGGCCTGCCGACGGTGATGACCAATCCGGCGATCATCCCGGACGCAGTGGTGCTCGACCTCGACATGAAGTTCCTGCCGGACGAGACCTCAAAGCAGTACCGCAAGGACTTCGAGGACTTCGTCGCGCATTTCTGCGCCATGGACGACTGGCTCAAGGCCAACCCGATCAAGATCGACTGGGAGCTGGGCGGTCTCTATTTCGCACCGATGAACACCTCGCCCGACCATCCGCTGGTCGCCTCGCTGATGAAACGGCAGGCGGCGATCGGCAAGGCGCCGACGATGAAGGGCTTCATCGCCGTCTGCGATGCGGCGCACTACGCCGGCGCGGGCGTCGACGGCGTGATCTTTGGACCCGGTGGCGACGGCTTCCACGGCGTGAACGAATATGTCGATGTCGAATCGCTGGTGAGCAGCGCCAAGGTGATCGCAGCCGCGGTCGTCGACTGGTGCGGCATCAAGGCCTGACCGGAACGACGGCCAATCGAAGGAGGGACTCATGACGCGCGCAATCCCGCTGGACAACAGCCTGATAGACGAGGCCACGGAGTGGCGGCGCTATCTCCACGCTCATCCCGAAACCGCCTTCGACGAGCACCGCACCGCCGATTTCGTCGCCGCCAAGCTGGAGGAGTTCGGCATCGAGGTTCATCGCGGCCTCGGCGGTACGGGCGTGGTGGGCACGCTGAAGCGGGGCACGAGCCCGGCCGCCGTCGGCCTGCGCGCCGACATGGACGCTCTCTTCATCCATGAGGACAACGACGTCGATTACCGCTCGACGGTGGACGGCAAGATGCATGCCTGCGGCCATGACGGGCATATGGCGATGCTGCTCGGAGCGGCCAGGCACCTTGCCCGAAACGGCGACTTCGACGGCACGGTGCGCTTCATCTTCCAACCGGCGGAGGAGACGGGGGACGAACGCTGCGGCGGCAACGAAATGGTCAAGGACGGGCTGTTCGAGAAATTCCCCGTACAGGCGGTGTTCGGCATGCACAATTTTCCCGGCGCGCCACTCGGCAGCTTCATGTTGCGTCCCGGGCCGATGCTGGCGTCCATCGACACGTTCGAGTTCCACATCGGAAGCGAACTGTCCCATCCGCATTCGCAGTTCTATGTCGCGGACCCGCTGCTCATTGCCGCCAGCCTCGTCCAGGACATGCACGCCTTCAAGGCGCGCTACGTCAATCCGGCCGAACCGGTGGTGCTCTCGATCACGCAGTTCCAGAGCGGCGATCCAAGTGACCGGCAGAGCGTCCATGTCACGCCGGATAAGGCCGTCGTGCGCGGCACGCTCTACACGCTGAACGACGCCATTCGAGGACAGTTCGAGGCCGGACTGGAGAAGCTGGTACGCAATGCCGCCGAGGCCAGCGGTGCGACTTACAAGTTCATCTTCGAGCGGGGCTATCCGGTGCTGCGTAACACGCCACAAGAAACCGAATTCGCGACGTCGGTGGCGGAGGAAGTCGCAGGCGCGGACAAGGTGAGCGCGGCGATGCAGCCGGTCATGGGCGCGGAGGATTTCGCCTTCATGCTCGGCAAGGTGCCGGGCTGCTACGTGTTCCTCGGCTCGGCGCGCGAAGGCGAGGCGACGCCGCGCCAGCTTCACAATCCGGCCTATGACTTCAACGACGAGGTCCTGCCGGTGGGCATCCGCTACTGGGCGACGCTGGCGGAACGCTACCTGAGCCAGGCATCCGGCCGGCAATAACGCAAAGGAGGCGTCCGGCCTTGCCGGACCCTATTTCCTGCCAGCGCCGCGGCGGTTGAACAGGAGGTCGCCGGCGCTCTTCAGCATGCCCATGATACCGCCGGGATAGGCAAGCATCACGACGAGGATAAGGACGGCGGTGATCATCGGCCGCCAGGCGCCGAAATCCGCCATCGCCTCGGAGAAGACAGTCAGCACGAAGGAGGCAATGATCGCGCCGTAGATTGTGCCGGTGCCGCCAAGCAGCACCATGGACAGGATGATTGTGGCGAGGCTCATGCCGAAGACCTCGACCGACGCATTGCGCTGGTAGGCGGCATAGAAGGCCCCCGCGATGCCGGTGAAGAAGGCGCTGGCGGCCAGCGTGATCAGCCGCTGCCGGACCAGCGAGATACCGCGGCTGACGGCATATTCCTCGTTGTCGCGCAACGCGACGATGCTGATGCCCATGCGCGAGCGCACGAAGATGCGCAGGAAAATGGTGCTGAGCGCCAGCAGCCCGAGAGCGATGTAGAAATAGGCGAACTTCGCATCCCGGACCATGTTGTGGTCGAACCAGTAGAGGGTCGGGATGCGCACGAGACCCTGCGTGCCGCCGGTGTAGTCGGACTGGCTGATGATGATCTGCATCACCAGCTGCGCGAAGCCGAAGGTCACCAGGATGATGTAGATGCCCTTCAGCCGCAGGATCGGGATCGTCACGAGCACCGCCGCGAGCACAGCCATGATGCCGCTGGCGACCATCGCGATCCATGGATCCATTTCGGCGAGTTTGGTCAGCAGGCTGTAGGCGTAGACGCCGATGCCGAACAGCGCGATGTGGCCGAAGTTGAAGACGCCGCCATAGCCCAGGCTGAGATCCCAGTTGGAGGCGACGACGGCGTAGATGAACACCATAATGAGGACATGGCGGCTGTAGCTGTCGGTGAACACGAAGGGCGCAAGCGCGAGGAGCACCAAGCCGATCGCAAGTGCGATCGCCTCGCGCTGCCAGGGCACGCGGCCCGGCGCCTTCGGCACGATCGTGGAAGATGCGGAAGGTTGGGTCATCGTCTCGGCGGAACTGGCGGTGGTCATGCGAGCCCCCTGCCGCTGCTGGTCGAGAACAAGCCCTCAGGCCGGATCATGAGCGTCAGGATGAGCGCGGCGAAGAGCAGAGCCGGTGTCCAGTACAGGCCGAAATAGTAGCTGCAGATGGCCTCGAAGAAGCCGATCACATAGGCCGCGAAGATCGGGCCCGAGATGCTCGATATGCCGCCGAAGACGACGACGATCAGCGCCTTGAGCAGCGGATCTGCGCCCATGACGGGCGTCATGAAGCGGTAGCCGCCGAGGAAGATGCCGGCGAGCGCCGCGAGTGCCGCAGCGATGCCGAAGGCCAGCGCGTAGAGCGCCGTCACGTTGAGGCCGACGAGCCGGCTTGCATCCTCGTTCTGCGCGACCGCGCGCAGCGCGAGGCCCAGGCGCGTGCGACTGAGGAACAGCCACAGCGCACCCAGGATGATCGGCGTGATGACGATGATCGCGATCTGGTGCATCGACACGCCGATGCCGCCGATCATGGCATTGCCCTCGAGCAGCGGCGGGACCTGCTTCGAGCGCGGTCCCCAGGTGACGAGCACGCCGTTCTCGATCAGCGAGCCAGCGGCGAGCGTGGTGATGACGACGACCAGAACCAGATTGGCGCGGCCGATCAGCGGCCTGACCACTGTCGCCTGGAGCAGCCAGCCGACGCCGGCCATCAGCACCACCGCCAGCGGGAAGGCCGCGAAGGGCGGCAGCCCAAGAGCTACAAGCTGCCAGGCGACATAGGCGCCGAGCATCATCAGCACGCCATGGCTGAAGTTAAATACGCCGATCGTGGTCCAGACCAGCGCGAGGCCGACCGCCATCATGGCGTAGAGCGAGCCCTGGAACAGGCCGCCGAACAGGATATCCGCCACGGTGTTCATGGTTCAGTGCCCGAAATACATGGCCATGATGTCGGAGTGGGCCAGGCTTTCGCCCGGCTTGATCTCCGTTTCCACCTGGCCGTGATTGATGAAATAGAGGTGGTTCGTAAGTTCGAGCAGGAACTCGACATCCTGCTCGACCACGATCAGCGGCACGCCGCTCTTCGAGATGTCGAAGACCGCTTTGCAGAGCTCGTCCTTGATCTTCGGCGCGAGGCCGAGCGTCGGCTCGTCGAGGATCAAAAGCTTCGGATGGCTCATCAGCGCGGTGCCGATGGACACCATCTGCCGTTCGCCGCCGGATAGTGTCCGCACACGCTGCCGCCAGCGCGCGCGCAGCTTTGGAAAGAGCGCCAACACCTTTTCCCGGTTCGCCTCCTCGGCGGCGCGGGCGCGCGGCGTGTAGGCGCCGAGCGCCAGGCAGTCGGCAATGGTCAGGTCCGGGAACAACGTGTTGCCCTGCGGAACGTGGATCAGCCCCCTGTCGACGATGGCCCTGGGGCTCATGCCGGTGATGTTCTCGCCTTCGAACTCGACCGCCCCGGCGCGCGGTTTGAGCAGCCCCGATATGGCGCGCAGCAGCGTGGTCTTGCCGTGGCCGTTGGGGCCGAACAGGCCGACATTGCCATTCGCGCCCGCGGCCACGGAAATCCCGTCGAGCACCGTCACCCGGCCATAGCCGGCGGAGAGTCGGGCGACGTTGAGCATGGGAGCGCTCATGCGACCTTCCTGCTTCCGAGATAGGCTTCCACGACGCGCTGATCCGCCACCACCGTGCGCGGGTCGCCGAGGGCCAGCACGGAGCCTTCGTTGAGCACGAGCAGATGCTGCGACAGGCTCATCAGCAGCGTCAGCACATGTTCGATGAGCAATATGGTGATGCCGCGCGCGGCCGTGCGGCGGATGAGCTCGATCGAACTGTCGATCTCGGGCTTGGTGAGGCTGGACGCCGGCTCGTCGAGCAGCAGCATCTTCGGCTTCATGGCGATCGCCGTCGCGAGCATCAGGCACTTGCGCTGGAACACCGACAGCTCGCCCGCCGGCCGGCCGAAATCCTGCGCCGAAAAGCCGACGAATTCGAGCGCTTCCGCAGCCGAGGCGGCCGCCTCCACCGTCTGCTGGTCGCCGAAGGCCGAGCCCATCAGCGCATTCTCGAACACGGTCAGGCCATCGAAGGCGGTCTCGCGCTGAAAGGTGCGGGCAAGACCAAGGCGCGCGATCCGGTGACCGCGCAGCTTCTGGATCTCCACGCCGTCGAAATGGATCGTGCCACGGTCAGGCCCGAAGGGAATGCCGGTAATGGTGTTGAACAGCGTGCTCTTGCCGCTGCCGTTGGGGCCGGCGATCCCGAAGATCTCGCCGGCCTCGACCTTGAAGGAGACGTTGTCGACGGCCTTCAGCGAGCCGAAGGCCTTCGAGACGCCGTCCAGTTCCAGCAACGCCATTGCGTCACTTCATCCACGGCTGGATCTGGAACTCTCCGGTCGCATACTGCTCCGGTGAGATCAGCGTCCGCTTGCCGTCCCAGATCTGGAAGAAGGTGATCGGAATGAAGTCGTCGCCCTGCATGGCAAGATGCGTCGCCTGATCGAACTTCAGCCGGCCGGCGGAGATCTGCTTGTCGGTCTCGCCGAGCGCCTTCATGACGGCGGCATGGTCGGAGGCATCGCCCGCCTTCTTGAGAGCATCGAGGTAGAGATAGACGGTCTCGTAGAGCGCGACGCCGTAGGTGCCGCTCTCGGTGCCGTATTTCGCCTTGTATTTCGCAGCCACTTCGTCCGCACGCGGGTTCTTCGGCGTCGTCAGCGGGCCGCCCAGCAGGTTGTAGATGATGCCGGTCGAGTTCGCCTTCGTCAGCTCGACGAACTCAGGCACGCTCGGCGCATACTGCAGGAAGACGAGGCTCTTGGTCGGCTGCTCCATGAACTGGTTGAGGAACGAGGCCGAGTTGCCCGGCAGGTAGTCGGTGTTGATGACCACGTCCGGAACGTCGCCGCGCACCTTGGTCAGGATGGCGCGCCAGTCGGTGACTTCGCCGAACGGCACGAGTTCGTCGACCGTGATCGTCCAGCCCTGCTCGGTGAAGGTCTTCTTCATGCCCTCGGAGATGGTCTTCGAATAGGCGTTGTCGGAGGAAATGATCGCCACCTTCTTGGTCGGCAGCTGGATCTTTCCGTCCTTGGCGAGCTTCTCGACGAAATAGGTCACGTCGGTGTTGTAGGCATCGAAGGACGGCGTAAGCGACCAGCAGCAGGTGTATTTGGCCGGATCCGGCGCAATGATGTCGCGCGTCTGCTGCGAGGTGGCGGAGAGCACGTAAGGCATTTCCGCCTCGGCCATGTTCTCGATCTCGAAATTGGTCAGGCTGGCGTAGCCGGTGGTCATGAAATGCACGTCGGGATCGCCGAGCAGGCGCTCCACCGCGCTGGTGACGTTGCCGGCCGACTGGTCCTTCACGTCGCCGACGACGAGCTCGAAGGTGTTGCCGTTGAAACCTCCGGCGGCGTTGATCTCGTCGATGGCGAGCTGCGCGCCGCGCTGGAACTCCTGACCGTCTGCCGCGGCCGGTCCGGTCTGCGGCGCGAGCAGTCCGATCTTGATCGTGTCGGCCCATGCAGCCCCGCCGGCCGTAGCGGCCAATGCTGCGAGCGAAGCCCCCAGGAGAAGGCGGCGGACACGAGAACCCATGGTATTCGACATCATATTACGACCCCTCTGGAACCCTTGTTGGACAGGTTGAATAATTGACAATCTATGCACATGCGGTCCAATCTGAAAAGACATTTTCACACCCCGGCGCGATCTTTTGCCTACTCGCTGGACTCGCCGGCGCGGGTGATGAATTGATGTGCAGGCAGCGAATATCGCGAAAACGGAGGCCCCGGTGGCAACGAAGAAGTCCAAGATCGAGACAAGTCATGGCACGCTCGCGGTACGGGAGACCGACAGTTCCGGCATGCCGTTGCTGATGATCCACGGCAATTCGTCGAGCAGCGAAGTCTTCCGCAACCAGTTCGAGGGACAGATCGGCCGGGATTACCATCTGATCGCGATCGACCTGCCAGGACATGGCGAGTCCGCCGACGCGATCGATCCGGACCGCACCTACAACATGCCCGGCTATGCCGACGCCTTCACCGAGGCGATGCTCAAACTCGGCTACGACCGCGCGGCGATCTTCGGCTGGTCGCTCGGGGGTCATATCGGTCTCGAAATGATCGGTCTCTACAAGGGAATGCTCGGCCTGATGATCACCGGCACGCCGCCGGTCTCGGCAGCCGACCTCGGCAACGGCTTTCTTCCGAGCCCGCACATGGGTCTGGCCGGCAAGGAGCATTTCACCGCCGAAGACGTCGACGCCTACGCACACAGCACCTGCGGCGAGCCCTATGACCAGTTGCTCCACGACGCGGTGAAGCGCACCGACGGGCGGGCGCGCGCCATGATGCTCGGCAAGTTCGCGCAGGGCGTCGGCCGCGACCAGGCGCAGATCGTGCTCGGCGACACGCCGCCGATCGCCGTGGTCAACGGCGCCGACGAGCCCTTCGTCAACGTCGCCTTCGTCGATACGATCCCCTTCTCCAATTTGTGGGAAGGCAAGAAATTCGTCATCGAAAAGTCCGGCCATGCGCCGTTCTGGGACTCGCCGGACCGTTTCGACCCGATCCTCGACCGCTTCCTGAAGAGCCTGGAGCCCACCTGGCGCAAATAGGGCGCGACGCCGCGAAGGCGGGCGAGGCTACTCGGCCGCCTCCGCGAACGGCGTCGGGATATAGTTCAGGATCGGCCCAAGCCAGCGCTCGACCTCGTCGACCGTCATGCCCTTGCGCGCCGCATAGTCCTCGACCTGGTCGCGCTCGACTTTGGCGACACCGAAATAATAGCTGTCGGGATGCGACAGGTAGAGGCCGGAGACCGACGAGCCCGGCCACATGGCCATGCTCTCCGTCAGAGCGACGCCGGCGTTCTTCTCGGCATCGAGCAGGCGGAACAGCGTGACCTTCTCGGTATGGTCCGGCTGGGCCGGATAGCCCGGCGCCGGGCGGATGCCCTGATAACCTTCCAGGATGAGATCGTCCGGCGTCACACTCTCGTCCGGCGCATAGCCCCAGAACTCCATGCGCACCTTCTGGTGCATCCGCTCGGCAAAGGCTTCCGCGAACCGGTCGGCCAGCGCCTTGACCAGGATCGAGTTGTAGTCGTCATTGGCGCGCTCGAACCGCTCTGCGATCGCCACCTCCTCGATCCCCGCGGTGACGACGAAGCCGCCGACATAGTCGGCCTTGCCGCTGTCGGCCGGCGCGACGAAGTCGGAGAGCGCGACGTTCGCCTTGCCGTCGCGCTTGGCGAGCTGCTGGCGCAAGGTGAAGAAGGAGGCGAGTTCTTCCGTCCTGCTTTCGTCCGTGAAGAGACGGATGTCGTCACCGACTGTATTGGCGGGCCAGAAGCCGATCACGCCTTTCGGCGCAAACCATTTCTCCTCGATGATCTGCTTCAGCATCGCCTGCGCATCGTCGAAGAGCTGCCGGGCCGCTGGCCCCTGCTTCTCGTCTTCCAGGATCTTCGGATAACGTCCCTTAAGCTCCCAGGTCTGGAAGAAGGGCGTCCAGTCGATATAGCGCGCGAGTTCGGCGAGATCCCAGTTTTCGAACACCCGCGTGCCAAGGAAGCTCGGCCTGGGCGGCGTGTAGTCCGCCCAGTCGATCTTGTGCGCATTCGCCCGTGCGCGTGCGAGCGGAAGGCGCTGCTTCTCGCGCTCCGAGCGCTCATGCGCCTCCGTCACCTTCTTGTATTCGGCCCGCAGCGTCTCGATGTAGCCGGGCTTCATCTCCGGCGACAGGAGGCTGGAGACGACGCCGACCGCGCGGCTGGCATCGGTCACATAGACGGCCTGGCTGCGCTGATAGCGCGGGTGGATCTTCACCGCCGTGTGCACGCGGCTGGTCGTCGCGCCGCCGATCAGCAGCGGAATGTCGAAGCCTTCCCGCTCCATCTCGGATGCGACATGGACCATCTCGTCGAGCGAGGGCGTGATCAGGCCGCTGAGGCCGATCACGTCGACCTTCTCGTCCCGCGCCGTCTGCAGGATCTTGGTCGCCGGCACCATGACGCCGAGGTCGATGATCTCGTAATTGTTGCAGGCGAGCACGACGCCGACGATGTTCTTGCCGATGTCGTGCACGTCACCCTTGACGGTGGCCATCAGGATCTTGCCGGCGCTCTGACGCTCGCCATTGTCGATGCCGTTTGCGGCATTGGCGAGCTTCTCGGCTTCCATGTGGGGCAGCAGGCCGGCGACCGCCTGCTTCATGACGCGCGCCGACTTGACCACCTGCGGCAGGAACATCTTGCCCGCGCCGAACAGGTCGCCGACGACGTTCATGCCGGCCATCAACGGGCCTTCGATGACATGCAGCGGCCGTTCGGCCTTTAGCCGCGCCTCGTCGGTGTCGGCGTCGATGAATTCGGTGATGCCGTTGACCAGCGCGTGGCTGATGCGCTGTTCGACAGGCCATTCGCGCCAGGCGAGGTCCTTTTCCTTGGCTTCCTTGCCCGCGGTTCCCTTGAACCGCTCGGCGATCTCCAGCATCCGCTCGGTCGCCGTGCCGCCGGCCTTCGGCACGCGGTTGAGCACGACATCCTCGCAGGCCTCGCGCAGGCCCGGCTCGATCGTGTCGTAGACCGCGAGCTGACCGGCATTGACGATGCCCATGTCCATGCCGCGCTGGATCGCGTGATACAGGAACACGGCGTGCATCGCCTCGCGCACCGGCTCGTTGCCGCGGAACGAGAAGGACAGGTTCGACACGCCGCCGGAGATGTGGACATGCGGGAGGGTGGAGGTGATCTCGCCGGTGGCCTCGATGAAATCGACGCCGTAATTATCGTGCTCCTCGATACCGGTGGCGACCGCGAACACGTTCGGATCGAAGATGATGTCCTCCGGCGCGAAGCCGGCCTTCTCCATCAAGAGCTTGTAGGCGCGCGTGCATATCTCGACCTTGCGCGCCTTCGTGTCCGCCTGGCCGACCTCGTCGAAGGCCATGACCACGACCGCCGCTCCGTACATGCGGCACAGCTTCGCGTGATGAAGGAAGGCCTCCTCGCCCTCCTTCATCGAGATCGAGTTGACGATCGGCTTGCCCTGCACGCATTTCAGCCCGGCCTCGATCACTTCCCACTTGGAGGAGTCGATCATGACCGGCACCTTGGCGATGTCCGGCTCGGCGGCGATGAGGTTCAGGTATTCGACCATCGCCTTCTTCGAGTCGATAAGGCCCTCGTCCATGTTGACGTCGATCACCTGCGCGCCGTTGGCGACCTGGTCGCGCGCCACATCGAGGGCGGCAGCGTAGTCGCCCGCGGTGATCAGCTTCCTGAACTTCGCCGAGCCGGTGACATTGGTGCGCTCGCCGACGTTCACGAACGGAATGTCCTTGGTCAGCGTGAACGGCTCGAGCCCCGACAGCCGCATCAGCGGCGAGCGTTTGGGCACGCTGCGAGGCGCATGGCGCGAAACCGCCTCGCTGATCGCCGTGATATGTTCGGGCGTCGAACCACAGCAGCCGCCGACCACGTTGACCAGTCCTTCCCGCGCAAACTCCTCCACCTGGGAGGCCATGAACTCGGGGCTCTCGTCATACTGGCCGAAGGCGTTGGGCAGACCGGCATTCGGATAGGCGCAGATGAACGTATCGGCCACGGACGACAGTTCCGCGAGATGCGGGCGCATGGCCGCCGCGCCCAGCGCACAGTTGAGGCCGATGGTGAAGGGTGCGGCATGGCGGATCGAATGCCAGAAAGCGGTCGGCGTCTGGCCCGACAGCGTGCGCCCGGAGAGATCCGTGATGGTGCCGGAGATCATGACCGGGAGGCGGATGCCTTTCTCGACAAACACCTCCTCGGTCGCGAAGATCGCGGCCTTGGCGTTGAGCGTGTCGAAGATCGTCTCGATCAGCACGATATCGGCGCCGCCGTCGATCAAGCCGCGCAGTTGCTCCGCATAGGCGAGGCGCAGGTCGTCGAAGGTCACGGCGCGGTAGCCGGGATTGTTGACGTCGGGAGAGATCGACGCAGTGCGGTTTGTCGGGCCGAGCGCGCCGGCCACGAAGCGGCGCCTGCCGTCTTCCTGCTCCGCCCGCCGGATGGCACGCTTCACCAGCCGGGCGCCATCGCGGTTCAGATCGTAGACCATGTCCTCCATGCCGTAATCGGCCTGCGCGATCGAGGTGGAGGAGAAAGTGTTCGTCTCGATGATGTCTGCGCCCGCCTTGGCATAGGCGTAGTGGATGTCCTCGATGGCCTTGGGCTGGCTGAGGATCAGAAGGTCGTTGTTGCCCTGCTGATGGCAGGCGCAGCCGAGGAACCGATCGCCGCGGAAATGATCCTCGCCGAAGCCGAGCCCCTGGATCTGCGTGCCCATCGCGCCGTCGAGGACAAGGATCCGCTCGCGCGCGGCCGCCCGCAAAGCCGCGAGGATCTCCGCGCCATCCGGCTGGGGAGCCGTCGCGCCGAACAGCGCATCCGAGACACTTTTTTGCGACATGACCTGTCCTTTATGCGACGAGAACTTCGTCACATAAAGACATCTTTATGTCAACATGCGGCAGATTGCGGGACGAAATTGCTATTCGCCCTGCAACTCCTCGATCAACTCGCCGAAGAGACGCTTCAGCGTCCGCACTCCCGCCTCGTCCTTGTGGCCTGCCAGCCGCTCGATCTGCGCGCGGGCGCCGGTGACGATGTCCGCCTCCGGCGGCTGCGCCACAAGCCAGCACAGGAACACCTGCTCCGGCGACGGCAATGGTCGCATCAGTCCCATGCGAGCGCCCCACCGTTCTGATATTCGATGACGCGCGTCTCGAAGAAGTTCTTCTCCTTCTTAAGGTCCATCGCCTCCGACATCCACGGGAACGGATTCTCCGCCTCGGCGAACACCGGAACGAGACCGAGCTGCGCGCAGCGGCGGTTGGCGATGAAGTGCATGTACTGCTCGCACAGCGCCGCATTCAGCCCGAGGAAGCCGCGCGGCATGGTATCCCGGCCATAGGCCGCTTCCAGTTCTGCTGCGTTGGATATCATCCCGCGCACCTCGTCCTGGAACGCCTTCGTCCACAGATGCGGGTTCTCCAGCTTGATCTGGTTGATGACGTCGATGCCGAAATTGAGGTGGATGGATTCGTCGCGCAGGATGTACTGGTACTGCTCGGCAATGCCGACCATCTTGTTGCGCCGGCCAAGCGAAAGGATCTGCGCGAAGCCGGTGTAGAACCACATGCCCTCGAAGATCACGTAGAAGGCGACGAGGTCGCGCAGGAAGGACTGGTCGGCCTCGGGCGTGCCGGTCCTGAAGTCGGGGTTGTCGAGGTTCTGCGTATGCTTCAGCGCCCAGGCCGCCTTGTCGGTGATCGACGGCACCTCGCGATACATGTTGAACAGTTCGCCTTCGTCGAGCGACAGGCTTTCGACGATGTACTGGAAGGTGTGGGTGTGGATCGCCTCCTCGAACGCCTGGCGCAGCAGATACTGGCGGCACTCCGGATTGGTCAGGTGGCGATAGATGGCGAGCACTATGTTGTTCGCCACGAGGCTTTCGGACGCGGCGAAGAAACCGAGATTGCGCTTGATCATGCGCCGCTCATCGTCGGTCAGGCCTTCGCGTGACTTCCACAGCGCGATGTCAGCCTGCATGGACACTTCGGTCGGCATCCAGTGATTGTTGCAGCCCGAGAGATATTTCTCCCACGCCCAGCGGTATTTCAGCGGCAGCAGCTGGTTCACGTCGGCACGGGCGTTGATCATGCGCTTGTCGTCCACAGACACACGCGCGCCGCCGCGTTCGATCTCGCCAAGGCCGGTGGCGTCGGCGGCGGGAGCGTTGGGGATGAGGTTCGCCGCGATGGCTTTCGGTTCGGACCAGTCGAGCATTTTCTTATTCTCCTTGAAATTCCTTGAGCGCTCAGCGCCGCCCCTCATCCGGCCCTTCGGGCCACCTTCTCCCCGTGAACGGGGAGAAGAGAAGTGGTGACGCTGCAACCAGCCCTCCTCTCCCCGTTTACGGGGAGAGGATGCCGGCAGGCAGGTGAGGGGCGGCGCCGGATTGCACGATTGCACTCAGCCTTACTGACAGGCCTCGCAGTCGGGATCGTCGATGGCGCAGGCCTTGCCCCACGCGGCATCCGGATTGACGACGATCGGCTGGGACGCGGGTGCGGCGGCAACCACGGCCGACACCGCGTTCAGCTTGCCGTCCGTGCCCTTCAGCGTCGACTTCTCGACATGGGTCGCCGAGCGCGAGCGCAGGTAGTAGGTCGTCTTCAACCCCTTTCTCCACGCCAGGCGATAGAGCTCGTCCAGCTTCTTGCCCGACGGATTGGCGATGTAGAGGTTGAGCGACTGCGCCTGGTCGATCCATTTCTGCCGGCGCGATGCCGCCTCGATCAGCCATGCGGTATCGAGCTCGAACGCGGTCGCGTAGAGCGCCTTCAGATCGTTCGGCACACGGTCGATCTGGCCGACGGACCCGTCGAAATATTTCAGGTCAGACACCATCACCTCGTCCCAGAGGCCGCGCGTCTTCAGGTCGTGGACAAGCTGCGCGTTCACGACGGTGAAGTCGCCCGACATGTTCGATTTGACGAACAGGTTCTGGTAGCCGGGCTCGATCGACTGCGACACGCCGCAGATGTTGGAGATCGTGGCCGTGGGTGCGATCGCCATCGTGTTGGAGTTGCGCATGCCGGTGGTCTTCACCCGCCTGCGGAGCCCCTCCCAGTCGAGCGTCGAGGTGGCATCCATCTCCACGCCGGGCCGCGCCTCCTCCAGCAGGCGGATCGAGTCAATCGGAAGAATGCCCTTCGACCAGAGCGAGCCGTCAAAGCTCGGATAGCGTCCGCGTTCGGCGGCGAGATCGACCGAGGCGGAGATCGCATGGTAGCTGATCGCCTCCATCGAGCGATCCGCGAACTCCACCGCGGCGTCCGACGCGTATGGGATGCGCAGTGTCTGCAGCGCGTCCTGGAAACCCATCAGGCCGAGACCGACCGGACGGTGCCTGAGGTTCGAGCGCCGTGCTTCCGGGATCGTGTAGAAATTGATGTCGACAACATTGTCGAGCATGCGCATCGCCGTGCCGACGGTCCTCGCCAGGCGGTCGAGGTCGAGACCCTTTTCGGTGACGTGGTTGGCGAGGTTGACGGAGCCGAGATTGCACACCGCCACCTCGTCCCTCGACGTGTTCAGCGTGATCTCCGTGCACAGGTTGGAGGAGTGCACGACGCCGACATGGCCTTGCGGCGAGCGGATGTTACAGGGGTCCTTGAACGTGATCCAGGGATGCCCAGTCTCGAACAGCATCGTGAGCATCCTGCGCCACAGATCCACGGCGCGGACCTTGCGGAACACCTTCATGCCGCCGGCCGCCGCCTTCGCCTCATAGGCTTCGTAGGCCGTGCGGAACGCCGTGCCGTAGAGGTCGTGCAAGTCGGGCACCTCGTCGGGCGAGAACAGCGTCCATTCGGCATCGGCCTCGACGCGCTCCATGAACAGGTCCGGCACCCAGTTCGCCGTGTTCATGTCGTGCGTGCGGCGGCGGTCGTCGCCGGTGTTCTTGCGCAGGTCGAGGAACTCCTCGATGTCGACGTGCCACGTTTCGAGATAGGCGCAGACCGCGCCCTTGCGCTTGCCGCCCTGGTTGACGGCGATCGCGGTGTCGTTGGCGACCTTCAGGAACGGCACCACGCCCTGGCTTTCGCCATTGGTGCCCTTGATGTGGGCGCCGAGCCCGCGCACCGGCGTCCAGTCGTTGCCGAGACCGCCGGAATATTTGGCAAGCAGCGCATTGTCCTTGATGCCCTTGAAAATCGCGTCGAGATCGTCGCCGATCGTGGTCAGGAAGCAGGAGGAGAGCTGCGGCCGCGTCGTGCCCGAATTGAACAGCGTCGGCGTCGAGGCCATGAAGTCGAACGAGGAGAGCAGGTCGTAGAACTCGATCGCCCTCGCCTCGCGGTCGATCTCGCGGATCGCCAGCCCCATCGCGACGCGCATGAAGAAGGCCTGCGGCAGCTCGAAGCGCTTGCCCTTCGTATGCAGGAAATAGCGGTCGTAAAGGGTCTGGAGGCCGAGATACTGGAAGTTCAGGTCGCGTTCCGGCTTGAGGGCCGCGCCGAGCCTGGCGAGATCGAAGCGACCGAGCTCCGGATCGATCAGTTCGGCCTCGATGCCCGTCTTCACGAAATCGGGGAAATAGCTCGCATAGCGCTTGGCCATGTCGGCCTGCGTCGCCAGCTCCGTCCGGCCGGAGACGAAGGACAGCGCTTCCCGCCGCAGCCGGTCGAGCAGCAGGCGAGCCGAGACGAAGGCATAGTTCGGCTCCTGCTCGACCAGCGTGCGCGCGGCGAGGATCGGTGCGAGCGACAGTTCGTCGAGCGTGATGCCGTCATAGAGATTGCGCCTCGCCTCGGCGAGGATCGGCTGGGCGGAGACCGCATCAAGACCGTCGCAAGCCTCATCGACGATCCGCGCCAGCCGCGCCTCGTCCAGCGGCAGGAGCGCGCCGTCCTCGGCCTTGACGTGCAGCGAAGGCGCCGCCTGTTCGACGGCCGCGGCCTTTTCGGCGGCGCGCTCGCGCGCCCTTTCCTCGCGATAGAGCACGTAGGCACGCGCTATCTTGTGATGCTCGCCGCGCATCAGGGCGAGTTCGACCTGGTCCTGCACGTCCTCGATATGGAAGATCCTGCCCTCGCCGACGCGGCGCGTAAGCGCAGTCACGACCTGTTCCGTCAGGTCCTCGACGACGTCATGGACGCGCCGCGACCCCGCGGCCGTCGAGCCCTCCACCGCCAGGAAGGCCTTGGTGAGAGCCACGGTGATCTTCGTCGGATCGAACGGCGTCAGGCCGCCATTGCGCCGGATGACCCGGTAGCCGGGCTCCGCGCCCCGCCGCGCGCCGGTGTCGAGGGAGGGAGGAACCGGTGAGGTTCCCATGGTGTCGAGTGTCGCAGTCGCCGGCATCTTTTCCCCGTAGGCGTTGTGGACGGGGATGGCGTGGAACGCATGCCGGACGCGGGCTCCTCAAGCCGCACGCAGACACAGCGCACCGCCGGGACACCCCGCCCGTGGTTCGTTCAGATCCGTCACGGCAGGTCTCCTGGCTCGCAGGTCGCCGCTTTTGTCGGCCTTCCCGGCGCCGTCAGGCACCAGTGGCAAAACTCGACGCAAGCTCACTGCTTACAGTTGCGGGGGCAGCGCCGGCATTGTGAATACGCACCGGCTTCCCTCTTAGCTTCCGAGCTGGAACGACTCGGAAGAACCATGACCACAACATCTAGACGGAAAGGCCATCGGACTGTCAACAGGTCGCTTCAACTGTTGTGTGAAAGTCCGTGTCGGTTATGTTTCGCCACCGAGATTGGGAGAAGCGGACGTGACGAAGACACGCATTGCGATTGTCGGCCTTGGCATGGCGGTAACGCCGCACGCGCGGGGGCTGATGGATTTGGCCGACACGGTCGAGGTCGTCCACGCCTATGCGCGCAGCGAAGGACGACGACAGGCTTTCGGCGCGAAATTTCCCTTTCCGCTCTGCGACAGCCTCGACACCATCCTGAACGACGACAGCGTCGAAGCGGTGGCGGTTCTCTCGCCGGCCAACACGCATCGCGACCTCGCACTGCGTTGCGCGGAGGCCGGCAAGCATGTGCTGATGGAGAAGCCGCTCGAGATCACCACCGCGCGCGCCGAGGAACTCGTCGCCGCCTGCCGCAGGGCGGGCGTCAAGCTCGGCGTCGTGCTGCAGCATCGGTTTCGTCCGGCCGGCATGAAGCTGGCGGAGATGCTGCGCGCGGGCGAACTGGGCGCCATCGTCGGCTGTTCCATCATGATCCGGCTATGGCGGCCCCAGTCCTATTACGACGAGCCGGGTCGCGGCACGTTGGCCCGCGACGGCGGCGGCGTGCTGATCTCGCAGGGCATCCACACGCTCGACCTGATGCTGAGCCTCGCCGGCCCGGTTGCGGAGGTCACGGGGTTCACGGCGACCACTCCGATCCACCGCATGGAGACCGAGGACATGGTCTGCGCCGCCGCGCGCTTCGCCAATGGCGCGATCGGCACGATCGACGCGACGACGGCCGCCTATCCCGGCTTCCCCGAGGAGATCGTCCTCACCTGCGAGAAGGGCGCCGCCCTGCTGCGCGGCACGGAACTTCTCGTGCAGTTTCACGACGGCCGGAAGATCGCCATGGAGCCGGACCGCTCGGCAGGAGGCATCGGAGCCGACCCGATGGCCTTTCCCCACGACTATCACCGCGCCGTCATGGCCGACTTCGTCGAGGCGATCCGCGCCGGCCGCGACCCGAAGGTGACCGGCGAGGAAGCGCTCAAGGTACACCGCCTGATCGACGCCCTGATCGAAACCGGCCGCACCGGCCGCCCGGTCCCCTGCAAGACGAGCTGACGCTCCGGTAGTCAACCGGCTCAGGCGGCCTCGTTCTTGGCGAGAATGCCGACGATCACCGGCAGTCGCATGTCCTTGCAGGTCTGGACTCGATCCTCGTCGAAATGGCCCGACTCGGCGAGACAGTTCAACGTCCCGATCACGCGGCCGAAGAGGACGAGGGGCACGTTGACGAGGGACTCGCAGCCGATCGACCGGATGGTGTCGTGGTCGGCCATCACCTCGGCCAGCGTCTCGTAGTCGTTCGCCACGAACACTTCGAGCTTTTCCATCACCTGCTGGCTCCAGCGGGTGGTGTTCGCCGGCTTGCGGCCGGAAACGGGGTAGACGTCGGGCATCGACGAGTAGAGCCGTTCATAGGACAGGTCGTGCGGATCGACGGCGGTGACGGTCACCAGCTTGGCCCCTGCCTTCTGGCGCAGTTCGTCCGCGACCAGCTTGAACACGTCGGCGCTCGTCGACGCGGCCCGGGCAAGGGCGTCGGCAAAGTCATCCGGATGGGCGGTAGGTGCGCTCGTCACGATCAGTTCCTTTTCTGCGGTCTGCTGTTCAGGATCGCTTGCCGGCGACGCTCACCGCCACGGCGACGAGGATGACGACGCCGGTCGCGAGGTCCTTGTAGAAGGGATCGGCGTTCAGGATGTTGAAGCCGTTGTTGATGAGGGCAAGCAGCATGACGCCCGCAACGGACCGCCAGACCGCCCCCTCCCCGCCATAGATCGAGGTCCCGCCGAGGATGACGGCCGCGATGGCCTGCAGTTCCATCCCCTGCCCGGCGGTCGGCTGTCCCATGGAGATGCGCGAGACGGTGATCGCCGAGGCGAGGCCCGCCGCCAACCCCGAGATGGCGAAGGTGGCGACCCGAACCCTGTCCACCCGTATGCCCGAGAGCTCCGCCGCCTGGACATTGCCGCCGACGGCGAAGATGCGCCGGCCGAGGCCGGTCTGCGTCAGGACCACAGCCAGGAGTCCGGCGAAGAGTATCAGCACGATGACGGCGACGTTGACGCCGAAATACTGGGCCCGCCCCAGCCAGGTGAAGGCGTCGATGCGCACCGGGATCAGGTTGCCGTCGGAGATCAGGATCGCGAGGCCCTGGAAGACCAGCCCTGTGGCGAGCGTAGCGAGAAAGGAGTGGACCCGAAGTCGCGTCACCACGATGCCGTTGAAGACGCCGAGGACCAGGCCGACGAGCGGTGCAATCAGCAGGCCGAGAGCTGGGTTCACCGCCAGCGCCACCGAGGCACAGACCACGCTCGCGACGCCGAAAATCGCGCCGACCGAGAGGTCGAAGCCCCCGCCGATGATGACGAAGGTCATCGCGGCGGCCATGATGGCCAAGGGCGCATTCTGGTTGAGGATGTTGGCGATGTTGCGCCAGGTCAGGAAGGCGTCGCTCACCAGCGCCAGCACGATCACCATCAGAACCAGTGCGATGGCGATGGCATAGCGCTGCGCGAAGGCGGAGGGGTTGATCCGAACGGCGGTCGACAAGCGGCTCTCCTTCTACGATGGCTCGGATTCGACCTGGAACAGCGCGTTCAGCACCTCGGCCATGGTCGTCTCAGGGGGAGAAATCTCCTTCACGGTCCGGCCCTCGTGGACCAGATAGGCGCGGTGCGAGAGGCCGAGGACTTCCTCCAGTTCCGAAGAGATCAGGAGAACCGCCTTGCCCGAGGCCGCCTGCTCGATGACGAAGTCGTGGATCCGGCGTCTTGCGCCGATGTCGACGCCCCGGCTCGGCTCGTCGAGGATGATGAGCGAGGGAGCGATGGTGACCCATTTGGCGAGCAGCACCTTCTGCTGGTTCCCGCCGGAGAGCTTGCGGATGTCGCCGTCCACCGCCGGCGGCGTGATCGAGAACTCCGATATCCGCGCGGTAACGTTCGCCAGTTCCTTGCGACGCCGGAGGAACCCGCCGAGGAGAAACGCCGGCAGGCTCGCCATGGTGATGTTGGGGCGGACGGGACTCGCCAGGACGAGCCCCTGGCTGCGGCGATCCTCGGGGACGAAGGCGACGCCGCGGGCGATCGATGCTTCCGGGCTGCGGTCCGCATAGTCCTCGCCGTTGAGGCGGACGGTTCCCTCCGACGGGTCGGCGCCGAAGATTGCCCGCGCGATTTCGCTTCGCCCGCTGCCGACAAGGCCGACGAGGCCGACGACCTCGCCCGGCCGGACGATCAGGTCGGCACCTTTTACTCCCGCGCCGGAGACGAGGCCTTTGACCTCGAGGAGCGGCGGCACCTCCGGACCGGGGAGCGGAGGGAGGTCGGGATAGATGATCTCCTGCTCGCCACCGCCGAGCATGCCGCCGATCAGGGTCGCCTTGGTTTCGGAGGCCGTGTCGGCGGTTCGGACCACCGAACCGTCGCGCAGGATCGTCACGCGATCGCTGACCTCGAGCACATGGTCGAGGAAATGCGTGATGTAGATCAGGGTCCGGCCGTCGTCGCGCAGCCGCTTCATCGTCGCATGCAGCCGCTCGATCTCGTCGAAGGTAAGCGACGAGGTCGGCTCGTCCAGCACGATCACCTGCGCGTTGCGGGCAAGCGCCCGCATGATCTCGATCTTCTGCTGGTCGGCCAGCGCGAGATCGCCGGCGCGCGCGTTCGGGTCGAGTTGAAAACCGCAGATCCGCTCGATCTCGGCGGCCCGGACTGCCTCGTCATGCTTGAGCAGGCCGAAGCGCAGGGATTCGATCCCCAGGAAGACGTTCTGGGCGACCGTCAGCGCCGTCACGATCTGCAGCTCCTGGTGCATGATCGCGACGCCCTTCTCCAGCGCCCGGACGGGATTCCAGGCGCCGACGGGATGGCCTTCGTGGAGGATTTCCCCCTTGGTCGCGCTGTAGAAGCCGCCGGCGATCTTGCCGACCGTCGACTTGCCCGCGCCGTTCTCGCCGACCAGGGCGTGGATTTCACCCGGCCGGAAGCCGATCGAGACGTCATGCAGGATCTCGGTCCCGTAGAAGGACTTCGAGACATGGGACAGGGCCAGCCTGTCCGATCCCTCCTGCGTCGCCTCGGCCACGGCGCCTAGCCCCAGGTGGCCCGGGGCGTGCTGGCCGCCGTGTCGATCGTTCCGTCCTTGACCACCACGCCGTAGTCGCGCGCGGCGACGTCCGGCGAGAGGTAGCCGCAGTCGAGGTCTTCCTGGATCTCCGCGAAGGGACGCGCAAGCGGATCACCAAAGCCCCCGCCGCCACCGGTCTTGGTGACGAGAACGGTCCCCTTGGGCAGGGCGCGGGCGCGCATCTTGAGCCGTTTCTCCTCGCTGCCGTCGGGCCAGTAGATGGTCACGTCCGGACCTTGCGCGCTGTTGCCGCCATTGAGGCCGAAGGCCGGCGTCAGGGCTCGATCGAACCACAGCGCGCCCGCTGCGTCGTCCAGCAGCTTGTAGGATCGCACCACCCCGTTTCCGCCGCGCCAGCGGCCTGCGCCGCTCGAATCCGGGCGGATCGAGAACTCCTCGACCCGCACCGGGAACTTGGTCTCGTAGATTTCCGCCGGCAGGTTGCGGAAACCGCCATTTGTGATGTTGATCAGCGCGCTCTCGCCGTCGGCGCCGTTGGAGCCGCCCCAGCCGCCGGCGGTCGCCTCGGTCGAGATCCACTGCTTGCGCTTGGGGTCGACCGAGAAGAAGGAGACCACCATGGAGTCACCGTAATGGGCAGCCGTGGCCCTCTCCGGCATCGCTTCGGAAAGGCAGGAGATCAACTGGTCGGCGAGCAGGCCGAAGCTGGTGAAATACCAGGAGCACGCGGCCGGCTCCTTGGCGTTGAACATGCAGTCGTCGGGGATCTTGACCTCCATGGTGGAGAAGGATCCGCCGGTGATCGCCCGGTCGGGCGAGATCATCGTCTTGTAGGCGAGGCGCAGGATGGACACCGTCTGCACCGCGCCGCAGTTGATCGAACCCTTCACCTGGGGTGAGGAGCCCTCGAGGTCGAGGATCAGCCTTTCGCCGTCGATGGTGACCTTCAGCGCCACCTTGACCGGATCGTCCGAGAGGCCGTCATTGTCGATGTAGCCTTCGCGATAGTAGGTGCCGTCCTTGAGCGCGCCGATCGCCTCGCGGTCGAGCGTGCGGGCCTGCTCGAAGATGTTCTCGCAGGAGGCCTGGTAGGTCGGCACCCCGATCCGGTCGAGAAGCTGGTTCAGTCGTCGCTCGCCGGTCCGGATGGCGCTGATCTGGGCACGGAAGTCGCCGAGCGTCAGCTCCTTCAGCCGGGTATTGCGCAGGATCAGGTCGAACCAGTCCGGCAGTTCCCTGAAGTTCTGCACCACCCGCGTCGGCCCGAGCCTCCAGCCTTCCTGGAAGATCGATGAGGCGCCCATCACCATGCCGGGATCGGTGGCCCCGACATCGGCCCAGTGAGCCCTTGCCGCGCCGAAGCCGACCAGCTTGCCTTTGTAGAAAAGCGGGCCGACCGCGGTGAAGTCGTTCAGATGCGTTCCCTGCAGATAGGCGTCGTTCATCAGGAAGATGTCGCCTTCGCCGATGTCGTCGCCATAGCGGTCGAGGACCATGTGAACGCAGGCGTCGATGGCGCCCACGAAGAGCGGCACGCCGGTCGACTGGCCGAGCATGTTGCCTTTCGCGTCGAGCAGCGCGACGGCCGAGTCCCGGCCTTCGTAGATCAGGGCCGAGAAGGCCGAGCGCCAGAGCGAGGCGTTCATGTCCTCCGCGCAGGAGATGACGAAGTTGCGGACGACTTCGGTCGTGATCGGATCGGCAGTGACTGTGGTCATCTCACGCTCCCGCTTTGGTCATGGACAGGTGGCCGCCGACGATGACTTCGATCCGCCAGCCGGGCGGGACGAGGGTTGTCGCGGTTTCTTCTTCCAGGATCGCCGGCCCTTCGACCGCCTCGCCGAGAGCGAGCGTGTTGCGGTCGACGATCGCCGTCTCCCGTTCGGCCCCGTCGAAGTAGACGAGCCGGCTGCGGGCCGAGCCCTTGGCTTTCGTCTCCGGGTCGGGCTGCGCAGGCCGCGCCAGCCGGCCAAGCGCTGCGACGCGCAGGTTGGCCACCTCGACCGGAGTCGTCCCGCTCGAATGGCCGTAGTGCTGCTGGTAGGACTTGTCGAACTCGGCACGAACGGCAGCGAGATCCACAGGTCCGTTGGGCACCTGGATCGTCAGGACATACTCCTGCCCCTGATAGCGCAGGTCGGCGAAGCGCTCGTAGGAGATGTCGGCGGCATCCATGCCTTCCTTCTTCAGGTAGGCAAAGCCTCGCTTTTCGAGCTCTTCGAACTTCTGCGTCACGTCGGCCGGATCGAGCGTGCCCCACTGGCCGTAATAGGTCATCTTGAAATCGTGACGCATATCGGTCTGCAGCATGCCCCAGGCCGAGAAGGCGCCCGGATGGACGGGGATGATAACCTCGCGAATGTCGAGCTGGTCGGCCAGCGCCGCCGCCTGGCTGGGGCCGGCGCCGCCATAGGCGAGCAGGGCGAAGTCGCGCGGATCGATGCCGCGCTGCACGGTGATGGTGCGGATCGCATCGGCCATCTTGGCGTTGATGATGTCGATGATGCCCTGGGCGAAAACTTCCGGCCCCATGCCGAACCGCTCGCCGAGGTCGTGCATCGCCTGGCGGGCGAGGCCCGCATCGAGTTGCATCTCGCCGCCCGAGAAGTTCGAGGAATCGAGCCGCTTCAGCACCAGGTTCGCATCCGAGACGGTCGGCTCGGTGCCGCCGCGTCCGTAGCAGGCAGGACCGGGAACCGACCCGGCCGACTGGGGGCCGACGCGCAACGCCTTGGCCTCTTCCCAAGCAATCGAGCCTCCGCCGGCTCCGATGACGTGGATGTCTACCACCGACATCTGCACCGGAAGGCCCTCGAGCTTGGTCTCGGTCGAACTGGAGGGCAGTCCGTCGACGATCAGGCTCGCATCGAAGGACGTGCCGCCCATGTCGACGCAGATCAGGTTCCTGCGGCCGGTCTGCTCGGCAAGCGAACGGCCGCCGATGGTTCCGCCCACCGGGCCGGACAGCAGGGTCTGCAGCGGATTTTCGGCGGCGGCCGTGGCGGTCATCGCACCGCCGTTCGATTCCATCACATGGACCTGGCCGTCGGCCGGCAGCGTGTCCTTCATCTGCTCGACCAGCGTGCGCAGATAGCGGCGCACCACCGGAGCGGTGAAAGCGTTCATCGCGGTCGTCGAGATGCGGTCGAACTCGCGCCACTCGGGCGAGACCTTGTGCGACAGGGTGATGTCCACGCCCGGCAGATGCTCGCGCAGATATGCCTCGGCGGCAAGTTCATGCGCAGGGTTGCGGAAGGAGAACAGGAAGCAGACCGCCACGGCGGCATATCCCCTGTCCTTTACCGCGGCGACGAACGGGGCGAGATCCTCGACCTTCAGCGGGACCACGACACTCCCATCGGCGGCAACGCGCTCGGCGACCGTATAGGTGTCCTTCACCGACACCAGCGGCTTGGGCTTCTTCCACCGGATCGAGAAGATCTCGCCCCGGTCGTTGCCCTGGATGGTGTAGACGTCGCGGAACTTCTCGGTGGTCAGCAGCGCCACCCGGGCGCCACGGCGGGTCAGGACCGAGTTCAGTCCGACCGTTGTTCCATGCACGAAGAAGTCGACATGTTCGTCGGGGCCGAGCCCCTTGCGGATACCTTCCAGCACGGCGAGCGCCGGATTTTCGGGGGTCGACAGGACCTTGAGCGCCCGGCAGGCGCCGGTCTCGGCATCCTGGAAGACGACGTCAGTGAAAGTGCCGCCAATATCGGCGGACACCCGATAGCCGGTGGATGGCATCGGAACCTCTCCGTTATTCATGAAAGCCAGGAAGGGGCGGCCCCTCGTGCGGGGCCGCCGGAGGGGTCAGGTCACTGCGCCCACTCGCCGACGAAGGCGGGATTCTTGTCGAGTACGTCCTTGGTGACGATGAACGGCACGGGACCGCCGACATCCATGTCGTAGGTGACCGGATACTTTTCCTTCTTCATCGCAGCGACCAGGGTCTCGAGGGCAACCGTGCCCATCGTCTCGGGGAAGTAGGCGAGCGTATTGTCCCAGTCGCCCTTGCGCACCGCGTCGACGCCGTATGTCGACGCGCCCGCGGCGGCGAGGAAGATCGGTCCCATGTCGATTCCCGCGTCCTTGAGGGCGATCTCGACCCCGATCATCTGCTGGTCGGCGACGGACAGCACGGCGTTGAAATCGCTCTGCGCCTGCAGGATGTCCTGCATCGCGGTCAGCGTCGCATCGGGGCTGTAGAGCCCTTCCGCGGTCGCGACGATCTTGATGTTCGGATGTCCGGCGAAGACCTCTTCATAGGCCGCGAGGCGGATCTGGTCGAACGGCGAGACCTTGAAGCCCAGCAGGATGACCACCTTGCAGGGGTCCTTGTCCTTGCAGAACTCCGCGACCGACTCCGCCTGCGCAGTGGCGCCGATCGCCGGGACATGGCCGACCGTGGCGGTGAGACCGGGGATCTGAGGCTCGAGCGTGCCGAGATCGGGACCGATCGGGAACATGACGGCGACGAGTGGCACACCCTTGGCGATCACCTGCTCGGCGGCGCCGGAAATGCCGACCGTATCCTGCGCGTAGAGGATCATGCCGTCGAAGTTGCCGCTGGCGAGCACGTCCTCGACCTGCGCGTACTGCACGACGGGATCGAACTTGCCGTCGTAGATGGAGACCGAGATGCCGCCGAGCTCCTTGGCCTTCTTCTGGATCCCCGACCAGACGGCCTGATTGAACCCGTTCTGCGAGGCCGAGGCAAAGAAGGCGATCTTGAGGTCCTGGGCCGATGCTCCCGTTGCCGCCAGGCCTAATATAGCGCCTGCGGCAAGCAGCCCCGCACGGCAGACGCGCCATGATTCATTGAACAATGTCATGTGGTTACCCCTACTGAAGACTGTGTTTCTTATCGTTGACGAGATCGAGGCTAGTCGATATGCGAAGTTTATGCAATTGGGTTATCCAAACTTTATGCAAGTCAGACAGGGTAGTGATGGAACGCAGCAGTCCACGCAGAATCACATCGGGAGGAAACGCATGACGGGCGAGAAGCCGACCGGGGCCGAGGCGGCCGGCCCCAAGCGCGAAAGAGGGGCGACGACGATCTATTCCTCGCTGCGCGAGGACATCCTGACCCTGCGCCTGGCGCCGGGCTCGGCGGTGGACGAGGTGGATGTCGCCCGGCAGTTCGGTCTTTCCCGCACGCCGGTGCGCGAGGCGCTGATCATGCTTTCCGGCGAAGGACTGGTCCGGTTCCTGCCGAACCGTTCCTCGATCATCGCGCCGCTGACCATGGAGAACATGAACGACTACTTCGACACGCTGCTCATCCTGACCCGGTCGATCATGGTGGCCGCAGCCACCAAGCGGCTCCCCGAGGACGGAGAGCGGCTGCGCCAGCTGCTTGTCAGCTTCCGCGAGAGCATCGGTCAGGACGAGGACGTGTTCCGGATCGTCTTTGCCCAGTTGGACCTGCTCAAGGGCTTTTCCCGCGTCGCGCGCAACGATTTCCTTGGCAAGTTCTTCCCCACCTGCCTCGACTACGGCCGGCGGACGATGCTGCTGCACTACTTCCCCTTCGCAGGTCCGGAGGACCTCGCCTTCGTCGCCGACACCTACGCCCGCCTGATCGAGGCGGTGGAGAAGGGCGACACCTCGGCCTGCAACGAGATCGTCAACGAGCAGATGAATTCGGTCGTCCGCGTGGTGCAGAGGTCGCTCGAGCCGACCTTCGCTGAATCGGTCGACCTGTCGACCGACACCTATCCCCGCTTCAAGAACCTCGCGAAGAGAAAGTAACGCCAGTGACCAGCCCCCGCATCGCCAAGCTGCAGACCTTGCTCCAGGCCGCCGATCTGCCTGCTGTCGCCTTCGTGCCGGGACCGAACTTCTACTATCTGACAGGCGTGCACCTGCACCTGATGGAGCGGCCGACGATCCTGATCGTCACCGCCGAGGGTGCGATCCACGCAGCGATCCCTGCCCTGGAGCGTGACCGCTGGAACGCCGACATGCCCGAGGCCGAGACCGTCTTCTGGCAGGATTCCGAAGGCTACGCCGGCGCGCTGACCACGCTGGCCCGCCAGACCGGACTCGACCGGCTTGGCGTGGAATCGGGCCGGATGCGGCATTTCGAGGCCGCCGCGCTGGAGGCCGCCTTCGGCTTCAGGGTCGTCGACGCCAGCAAGGCGCTCGCGAAGCTGCGCCTGATCAAGGAGCCCGAGGAACTCGCAACGATGGAGCGCGCGATCCGCATCAGCGAGGCCGCCCTCGAGGACACCCTGCCGCGGATCGTCGCCGGCATGTCAGAAACCGAAATCCGCGCACGGCTCAACATCGCCATGCTGGAACGCGGCGCCGACGGACCGGCCTACGACCTGATCGTGCTGACCGGAGGCGCCTCGGCCGATTGCCATGGCGTCCCGTCGCCTGACCGGCGCGTGGCCAGAGGCGACGCCCTGCTGTTCGACTGGGGCGCGGCGGCCGGCGGCTACGCGGCGGACCTGACGCGGACCTTCTTCGTCGAGACCGTCTCGGAGGCCCACCGCGACATCTACCAGACCGTGCTCGACGCCAACCGGCTGGGTCTCTCGACGGCCGCTCCGGGCGTGACCTACGACGCGCTCGACACTGCCGTGCTGAGACTGCTGGCAGAAAGAGGCTATGCCGACATGATCCGGCACAAGACCGGACACGGCCTCGGCCTCGACGTCCACGAGGCGCCGCAGGTGATGGTGGGCAACCGCGAAACGATGTCGCCCGGCACCGTCTTCACCATCGAGCCCGGCCTCTACCGTCCCGACGATCTCGGAGTGCGGATCGAGGACGATGTGGTCGTCACGGAGACCGGTGCGAGGTCCCTATCGGTCATGTCGCGGGAGCTGCGGATCATCGGCTGAGGGCAGCGTGGGCGAGCGGGCCTGACGTCAGCGGCAAGCGGCTTCGAGCAGGATTCACATACGTGTCGAATGTTCGCCCAAGGCGGACAGGGTGTTGGCGATGTTCGGAACGCTGGTTAGGTGTGCGACGAGATGGCGGCGCATGAGACGTCGGCCGTCCGGAAACGCTAACCGAGAGGGTCACGGCGTATCGCGAAGATGCGGAACGCCGGGCGGAACCATATGGCACAGGCCGGAGCATTGGCGGGGATTCGCGTCCTGGACCTCACCCAGGCTCTCGCCGGGCCTTTTTGCACGCAGATACTGGCCGACCATGGCGCAGATGTCGTCAAGATCGAGCCGCCGGTCAGCGGGGACATGGCGCGGCTTTCGGGCCCCTATCATCCCGACGACCGGCAGAAGACCGAATCCGGCTACTTCCACAGCATCAACCGCAACAAGCGCAGCGTCATCATCGATCTCAAGACTCCGGACGGGCGAGACCTGCTGCTGCGCATGCTGCCCGACTTCGACGTGGTGGTGGAGAACTTCCGGACCGGCGTGATGGACCGCTTCGGTCTCTCCTACGAGACGCTTCGAGCAGCTCATCCGAAGGTGGTCTACGGCACAATTCGCGGCTTCGGCGACCCGCGTTCCGGCGAAAGTCCCTATTCGGACTGGCCGGCCTTCGATGTCGTCGCCCAGGCAATGGGCGGCATGATCGGCGTCACGGGGGCGGATGCGGTCCATCCCGTCAAGGTAGGACCCGGTGTCGGCGACACGATACCCGCGCTTTATCTTGCGATCGGAATCCTGGCCGCGGTTCTGCGCGCGAGGGAGACGGGGCAGGGACAATTCGTCGACGTCTCCATGGTGGATGCGATCCTTGCCGTGACCGAGCGGATCGTCCACCAGAATTCCTTCGGAGGCAAGGTCGCCCTGCCGGAAGGCAACCATCACCCTTTCATCGTGCCGTTCGGACTGTTCTCCGCCCGCGACGGCCATGTCGCGCTCGCCTGCCACAACGACGCGTTCTTCGGCGTCCTCTGCAAGTCGCTGGATGCGGATGCGGTTCTGGAAAATCCGATCGTAAGGACAAAGGAGAGCCGCACCGAGAACCGGGCCGCTGCAATCGCGCTGATCGACGAGATGACGCGCCGGTTCACCAAGGCCGAGCTCAACGAGCGGCTCGGCGGCAAGGTCCCGTTCGGACCGGTCTACCAGATCGACGAAATCGAGCGCGATCGGCATTTCACCGTCCGCGAAATGATCGCGGAGATCGAGTGCCCTCCGATCCAGGGCAAGATGCGGATTGCCGGCGTGCCGATAAAGTTCAGCGACACGCCCGGCAGCGTCAGGACGCGAGGTCCGCGCCAGGGCGAGCACACCGCCGAGGTTCTGGCGGCGTCCGGCCTGTCGGACGCCGAGATGAAGAGCCTGAAGGAGAGGGGCGTCATCGGCGGTGACTTCGGCTGACGACCGGGTCGGGTTCTCCATCGCTCGTTCGCGCCCTCCAGATCAAAAGACGGCGGGCTCACGAGAACGCCATTCCTGGCCGCGCGCGAAACGGCGCCCACGAAGGTTCGGGCCTTGCTGGACAAGCCGAACACATATGTGATCTGTCTTCGCCGGTTCCGTTAACCGGCTGTTCTCCCGATACGGATCCAGTGGAAAGTGCCGTCGCGTTCGACCTGGAGGAGATCGAAATGTCCTATGAGCAATTCGAAGGCTCGGTGATCGTGCCGGGACTTCCGGTGCGCGACAAGACGGTCAAGTCGGCGCGCAGGACCATCGAGCTGCTCGAGTTCTTCGTCGAGCATCGTCGGCCTGCCAACCTCCTGACGATCTCCCAGGCCCTCCGCTATCCGGCATCGAGCACGGCGGCGCTGGCGAAGAGCCTGACCGTTCTCGGCTATCTTCACTACGATTCCAGCACCCGCACCTACTTCCCCACTCTTCGCATATCGCTCCTCGGCGGCTGGCTGCAGGATCAGTATTTTTCCGACACCAAAACGCTCGACCTGATGAATGCGATCGCCAAGGAAACACGGCAGACCGTGATACTGGCGATGCAATCCGGCATTCACGTCCAGTATCTGATGGTGATCCAGGGGCATGAGCACCTGCGCGCCTACACCCGGATCGGCTCGCTGCGACCGATCTGCCGAGCGTCGACCGGATTGATGCTGCTGACCCTGGCGCCGGTGGAAGCGCTGCGCGGGATCGTCAACCACGCCAACTCGCTGGAGAAAGAGCCGTCGGCGCGCGTCATGTTCAAAGATTTGGTCAAGGAACTCGACGAGTGCCGCGCACGGGGATACGCGACGACGTCGGGCAACGTCACGCCGGGCCTCGGAACGGTCGCGATGCTGCTGCCGAGATCGGAGAGGCACGTGCCCCTCGTCATCGCCGTCGGCGGCCCGCTGGAGGCGCAGCGGGAGGAGATGCCGGACTGGATACGCATCATGCGGGACCGGATCGCGGACTACTATCCAAAGCTCACCAGAACGGTCTGAGTATACGCTCTGCGCCCCGGCATGGCCCGGAGGCAGGGAGTAACCGGCTTCCGGAAGCCTGCCCCAGCCTACGCTTCCCGACGGTCACAGGGAGGGAATCGCACATGAACACATATGTGCTTTGGCCCTTCGAGGAGTCTCTCCGGGGTGAAGCGAGCCGGCAAACCCAATAGATTGGGCTTCCGGTTGCCGGCTCAGCGGCCCCGACAGGACCATTTCGGAGGAGATCATGAAAACCACAAATGGCGGCGGTTTCGCCGTCCTCGCCTTGCTTGGCGGCCTGCTTTCCGCAAGCACCGCCATAGCCCAGGACCACACGATGCGCATCTCGCTCGACACGGGGGCGAATTCCAGCCGTGTTATCTGGGTCCAGAAATTCGCGGACGCTGTGGAGAGCCGATCGAACGGCCGCATCGACACCCAGGTCTTCCATAGCGGCCAGCTCTTCCGTGATGTCGACGTGCCGAAGGCGATCCGCCAGGGCAATGTCCAGATGGGCGTGCCGGGCAGCTGGCAGCTGGGCGGCTTCGATCCGCGCATGAACATGTTCCAGCTTCCGGTCATGTACGGGCGCTCGGCCGATGTCGTTCACGAACTGGTCGACGGCCCACTCGGCCAGAACCTTGCCAAGTCGATTGGCGAGCGACTGGGTGTCGAGGTCATCGGGAACTGGCTCGATCTCGATGCCGGTTCGGTCTTTACCACGACGAAGAAGATCGAAACGCATGGCGACTTCTCGGGCCTGACGATCCGCTTTCCCGGCGGCGCCGCCATCGAAGAGAAACTGAAGGTGCTGGGCGCGGTGCCCGTACGGGTTCCTTTCCCCGACGTGCCGATGGGCCTTCAGCGCGGCAACTTCCAGGGTCTCGTGTCGACGGCCAACACGGTCGTGTCCGCGAAGCTCTGGGAGTCGGGCATCAAATACGGCTACCTGGAAGCAAACTCGCGCGATCAGTTCATCCCGATGGTGTCCAAGGATTTCTGGAGCGGCCTTCCCGACGACCTGAAGCAGATCGTCACGGAAGAATGGAGCAAAATGATCCCGCTGGCACGCGAGGACGTCCTGCTGCAGGCGGGCAAAGATGCGGAGACCCTGAAGCAGAACGGCGTCGAGCTGGTCGAGCCCAGCGAGTCGGAAATTGCCGCGACACGCGAGATTCTGATGCAGAAGCAGGAAGAAATCACCAAGACGCTGGGGATCGAAGCCGACTTCGTGAAGAGCGTGAGCGCGGCGCTCGGCGAGAGCCAATAGCACCCCGCATAACGGATCCGACATCGGGTCGAAATGAAGCCGTCGCCGGCCCACCGGCGGCGGCTTTCGTTTGCGCCAGTGCTACGTATTGAGGGTCTCGCGAGCGCCAAAGCGGCAAGCTCCCGACGACCACTGCAGTTCAAAGCTGCGCAGCGATGCGCGACCGTCTTCTTCAATGCAACTCGTCCGAGCCTTCGGGATCGATGCCGCAGCAGGCGGTAACGAAAGCGGAGCGGCGGGTGTCGAACCGCGCCGCTCCGTTGTTGGCTGTCGGGATATGCGCCGGCAGCTATGGTCCGTAGACCATCTCTGGCAGCCACAGGGTGAGGCCGGGAATGAACGCGACTAGCAGCAGCAGGCCGAGCATAAGGACCACGAACGGCCATATGCCGGCGTTCACCTCGGACGTCGTGCCCTTGGAGATTGCCGCAAGCACATAGAGGTTGAGTCCGACCGGAGGCGTGATCGCCGCGATCTCCATGTTGATCGCCATGAGGATTCCGAAATGGATCGGGCTGATGTCGTAGGCGCCCAGCAGCGGAATGAGGATCGGCGTCGTGATCAGCAGGATCGAGGCGATCTCCAGGATCGTTCCCAGCACGATCAGGATCAGCATGACGATGACGATGAACTGCCACGGCTGGAGATTGAGAGAACTCGTCCACTCGACCAGCCGCGCCGGCACTCCGGATTCGGTTACCCAGTGGCCGAACACCATCGCGGTCATGATGATGAGGATGATCGCCGAGACGCTGTAGATCGACTCCCCTATCACTGAGATCGTCTCCCTCAGCTTCACGCCGCGATAGACGAAGATGCTCAGGATGAGCGAGACGAACGCCGCGGCCACGGCGGAATCCGTGATCGTCAGCAGCCCGCCATAGATGCCGACCGCTATCACGATCGGAACCAGAAGTGCGGGAGCCGCGCGCAGGGCAAGCACGCCGATCTCGCCGGCGGACTGCCGAGGCTCCGCCGGCAGATTGCGGACGCGGGCCATCACGATGACGTAGATTGCCAGCAGCAGGGCCTGCATCAGCCCCGGTATGACCGCCGCGAGGAACAGCCTCGGCACGCTTTCCTCGGCAAGAATGGCGTAGAGGATGAGCGGCAGGCTCGGCGGGATCAGGATGCCAAGCGTGCCGCCGGCGCCGAGAAGGCCCGTCGAGAATGGACGGCCGTAGCCCTTGGCGAGCATGGACGGCAAAAGCAGCACGCCCATCGCGAGCGCTGTCGTGACGCTCGAGCCGGAGATGGTCGCGAACATCGTGCACGCGGCGACGGCGACGAGCCCCAGTCCGCCGCGCATCCAGCCGATGAGCCCGATCGCAAGATCGACCAGCGACTTCGCGACGCCGCCCCGCTGCATGAAGACGGCCGCCATGCCGAAGAACGGCAAGGACATCAGCAGGTCGTTGTTCAGCTCGTCGATCATCTTTTGCGCGACGAGCGTGAGGGACATGTGGCCCTCGGCAACGATCAGGACCGAGACCGAGGCGCCGAGCACCACGAAGAGCGGCGTGCCGAGGTAAAGCAGCACGAAAAAGAGAACGAGCAGGAGCAGCATCAGACCGACTCGCTCTCGCTCGCAGGGGCGGCGTGTTCGGGCTCGAGCCCAGGAACGTCCCGTCCCGCCGCGAGATAGGCCAGCCGGATCGCGTAGAAGACCGACATGATCAGGAAGCTGGCGGGAAGCGCCGCATAGTAGATCCACATCGGGAATTGCAGGGACGTAACGGACCTCTCTCCGATGTCCCACGCATCGTAGGTGATCTTGTATCCGTAGTACGCGATGGCGCCGCAGAACGTCAGGGATATTAGGACATTGAGCGTCTCGACATATCGCAGCGGCCTGCCCTTTAGCGTGGCGAAGATGCTGTCGACGCGGATGTGTTTGCCCTCGGCGGCCAGGGTCGACGCGGTCAGCAGCGACGCCCAGACCAGGAGGTAGATGAAGACCTCGTAGATCCACGGTCGCATTCCGGGCGGATACAGTATCTGCGCGAAGATCTGGTAGGTCGGCAGCGCGAGCGCCGCGAACGCCAGTAGTCCGGCGATCCAGTTCAGGATACGGATTGCAATGGCAACATAGGCATTCATGGACGGTCCCTCCCGGCTCGCCCGGTCCTCGCTTGCGATGCGAACTCGCATCCCGGACGACTGCCCGCCGATGGTGTCGGGCCGGCGGCCCATCATCGTCACAGCACGCTTGACGAGGATCAGGCCACGTCGCTCGACCGGCGGGCGTGTCTATCAGCCATCATCTGGCGACCGGCCTGACAAGGGCTGGAGCCCGACGCCGAAAGGCAAACCACATATGTATTTTGACGCCCGGACGGCTCGACACCGCCCGTTTCGCGGGTCTTTCGCGTTCCTGAGACGATGTCAGGCATGGAAGACGATCTGGACTGCCCGCTTCGCGGACGACCGGCGGCATCCCCTCCGGGGCGTCGAAGAAACACATTCGTGTCCTGATTGCCGCCCCAGCCCACCGATGTTGATCGGTCGCTGCGTTCTCGCCCAAATGCATCGCAAATGGGAGGAACGGTATGTACGACTACGTGATCATCGGCGCGGGATCGGCTGGCTGCGTGATCGCCAACAGGCTGAGCGCGGATCCTTCCATACGCGTCCTGTTGCTGGAGGCCGGGTCCGAGCCGTCCGACCCATGGATCAAGATCCCGGCCGGCATGGCGAGGATGTACCTGCCGGGCAAGAACAACTGGGGCTACACGTCCCTGCCGGAGCCCGGCCTGAACAATCGCGAAATCTACTGGCCGCGCGGCAAGGTGCTGGGCGGCACCAGCGCGATCAACGGCATGCTCTACGTCCGCGGCCATCCGCTGGATTTCGACGACTGGGCTCAGCGCGGCAATTTCGGCTGGAGCTGGGACGACCTGCTGCCGCTGTTCAAGCGAGGCGAGGACTACCAGTTCGGAGCGACGGGCGAGCATGGCGCCGGCGGGGAACTGTCGGTGACGGAGCCGGTGATGAAGCTGCCTTTCTCCCAGGCGTTCATCGAGGCCGCGGCCAAGTGCGGACACAAGGTGAATGAGGACTTCAACAGCGGCGATCAGGACGGCGTCGGGTTTCTTCACTTCACGATCAGGAACGGCTCGCGCAACTCGACCTACGACGCCTTCGTCAAGCCGATCCGCCATCGGCGGAATCTCGACATCGTCACCGACGCGTTCGCGGAGAGGATCGTCATCCGCGAGGGGCGCGCATGCGGCGTGGAATACAGTCTGGGCGGGGAACGCAGGACAGCCGAGGCGCGCCGCGAGATCGTGCTCAGCGGCGGAGTCATCAATTCGCCCCAGCTCCTGATGCTGTCCGGTATCGGTCCGGCCGCCCATCTCAAGGAGTTCGGCATAGAGCCGATCGTGGACCTTCCCGGCGTCGGGCAGAACCTGCACGACCATCTCTACACGAACCTGGTCTTCGAGGTGGAGCCGGCATCTTCGGTGAACAGCAGGATTCGGGGAGCCGCAGCCTATCTCGAAGGCCTGAAATACGTCCTGGCAAAGACCGGCAACCTCACCAGCGGCTCCTCGCAGACATCCCTCTTCGCCCGGGTCATGCCTGGCGCCGACAGGCCGGACATCCAGATTAACTCGCGGCCGCTGAGCTTCGAGTTCTCGAAGGGCAAGATCGAGGTCGGCAAGGCCCCTGCCGTGACGGTTTCCGTCTGCCAGCTCCGTCCTCATTCCCGCGGCGAGGTGCGTCTCACGTCACCCGATCCGCGGGCGGCGCCCAGCATGATCGCCAACTACATGAAGGAGGAATGGGATCAGCTGACCATGATCGGCGGCGTCCGCATGGCGGAGCAGATCGTGTCCACAGAGCCCGTCGCCTCACGCATCGTCGGCCGCAGGGCTCCGGCGGAGGAACTCGTCACCGACGACGAGATCCTCGCCTACATCCGCCAGAGCGCGCAGTCGGTCTACCATCCCGTGGGCACATGCAAGATGGGCAACGACGCGCTGGCGGTCGTCGATCACCGGCTGCGCGTGCGCGGCGTGGCGGGCCTGCGCGTCGCCGACGCGGCCATCATGCCGGTCATCACCTCGGGAAACACCAACGCTCCGGCGATCGTCATCGGCGAGAAAGCCTCCGACCTCTTGAACGAGGATCGGCGCTGACTGCGTATTGCCTCGGGAGGGGATGCTACATTCGCATAGGCTCCCGGGCAGAATGCCGGTCGAACGGTACGCCTCCACGGTGAAGGCGTGCCGGCATCCGGTCACATGCCGATCGCGTCCGCCCGCTGGACGATGTTCCTGATATGGCGGACCGAGGCGATGTCGATCATCTGCCCCTTGAACTGAACCGCACCCAGTCCTTCGGACAGGGCCTTCTCGAAGGCGGCGTACATTTCCCGCGCCTCGTCCACCTGCGCCTGCGTGGGGGAGAACACCTCCTGCGCGACGGCGACCTGCGAGGGATGGATCGCCCATTTCCCGACCATGCCCAGCGTGGCCGCGCGCGTTGCCTCACGGCGGTAGGCTTCGGGATTGGAGAAGTCGCCGAACGGGCCGTCGACGGCATCAATGCCGTGGGCGCGGCAGGCGATGGTCATGCGCGTGCGCTGATAGTGCCAGATGTCGCCCGGATAGCCGCTCTCGCCGCCGATCGAGGTGATGGGGACACCCTGGCTGGCCGAATAGTCCCCCATTCCGAAGATCAGGCCTTCCAGGCGCGGCGTCGAGGCGGCAATGCGCTCGACATTCATCATCGCCTCGACCTCCTCGATCAGGCACTCGATGCCGATCTTGCGCTCCAGGCCGAGATCCTTCTCGATCTGGCCGAGCAGCTTGTCGACGAAGAGCACGTCGTCCGCGTCTAACACTTTCGGCACGATGATCATGTCCAGGTTCCGGCCCGCGCCGGAGACGACCTCGATGATGTCGCCGTAGCAGAAGTGACTGGCCGGATCGTTGATCCGCACGCAGCGCGTGGTGCGGCCGAAGTCGAGCGTGTTCAGCGCCTCGACGATCTTTCCGCGCGCTTCCTTCTTCCTGTCGGGGGCCACCGCGTCCTCGAGGTCGAGGAAGACGTAGTCGACATCCATCGACGCAGCCTTGTTCATCATCTTCTCGGAGCTGCCGGGCACCGAAAGCTGGCAGCGGCGCAACCGCGGAGGATGCGGGTATTTCGTGATCATCGGTGTCTCTTCCTTCTTATCTTGCCGCGCCCGGCTTGCGCTTGACGAGCGCGGTGCGCTCGCCCTCGAAGACGAGCTTGTCGTCTTGGTTGATGCCGTAGTGCTTGAACCGGATGACGCCCGCGTCCGGACGGGTCGACGCCGTCTTCTCCAGCACTTCCGTCATGGCGTAGAGGGTGTCGCCGTGGATGACCGGATGCCTGAGACGGATCTTGTCCATGCCCAGCTCTTCGATCACCTGTTCGGCGGTGTCCTGCGCCGCCAGCCCTATGACCAGCGAGAAGTTGATGCCGCCGAAGACGATGCGCGTATCGAAGCCGGCGACGCCTTTGAGCGACTGGGTCTTCATCCGATGCTCGTTGAAATGGCCGTCGGCCGTGTTCATGACCAGATTGGTCAGGAGCACATTGTCCATCTCGGTCATCGTCTTGCCGCGGGCGTGCAGGATGACCTGCCCGACCTCGAAATCCTCGAAGTAGTTGTTCGGCGAGGTGAGGGTGAGGTCGTTGGCTTTCATGCTGCTCTCCTCATGCTTCGCCGAACGCCATGTCGACCATGCGCCTGTCCGTCTCCGACCGGCCCAGGATGCTGTCCGAGATGATCCGGAGCTGGATTTCCGAGGTCCCTTCGAAGATCTTCGTCAGGCGCGCGTCGCGCCAGTGCCTCTCGACTGCATGCAGCTTGGTGTAGCCGGCGCCGCCGAAGATCTGCAGCGCATCCGAGGTGACGCGCTCCGCCATCTCGGCGGAGAGGTATTTCACCATCGAGGATTCACGGTCGCAGCGGCGGCCCTGGTCGATCTCGTTGCAGACGAAATACATCAGCTGGCGGCATGCCTCGATCTTGGTCGCCATCTCGGCGATCCTGAACCGCAGCGACTGGAACTCCGTGATCGGCATGCCGAACTGCCTGCGTTCGCCCGCATAGGCGATGGCGTCGTCCAGCGCCGCCTGCGCGAGGCCGATCGAGCGGGCGGCCGTGTGCGCGCGGGCGCCTTCGAGACCGCTCGTCATCAGGTAGAAGGCCTTGCCCTCCTCGCCCAGTAGCGCCGAGCCGGGGACGCGCGTTCCCTGGAAACTCAGCTCGAACGTGTTCCAGCCGAAATAGCCGATCTTGGGGATCGGGTTGCCGGCGCAGTTCGTCGGAAGCGTGCCGCGCTCCTTGTCGATCACGAAAGCGGAGATGCCGAGATGACGCTTGGCTGCCGACGGCGGCGGCGAGGTGCGTGCGAACACGACAAGGAAATCGGCGCCGTCCGCGAAGGTGCACCAGTATTTGCTCCCGGTGATCACCCATTCGTCCCCGTCCTTGACGGCCCGGCAGGAGATCGAGGCGAGATCGGAGCCGGTGCCGGGCTCCGACAGCGCCGCGGCGGCCAGATAGTCGCCTTGCGCCGCCCGGCGAAGCCGATCTGCCTGCGCGTCCGTCAGGTTCCCTTTCTTCGGCAGGAACGAGCCCTGGCCCCGCGCAATGATCGATGCCACCGACATCCAGCCGCGCGCGAGTTCCTCCGCGATAAGGCAATACTCGAAATATCCGAGCCCCAATCCGCCATATTGCTCCGGCACCAGGATGCCGAAATATCCCATCTCGGCCATCTTCCGGCGCAGATCCATCGGGATCTCGCCCTTCTCCGGATCAAGCCGGTTCGCCACCGGCAACACCTCGTTGCGGGTGAATTCGCGCGCCACCTGCTGGATCATCCGGCGTTCGGACGTCATGTAGCCGCGACCGTCGTTCTCGACGGACGGGTCTGCCGATAGTGCGGTCATGTCAGCCGTCCCTTTTGCGCACGAGATTGCTCCTCGTGAATTCGATCAGGGTTTCGCCGGCCACGGTGTGGCCGCGCGTGCGCCAGGTGACGATGCCGTAGTCGGGCCGGCTTTCGGTCGTCCGGCAGGCCGTGACGGTGCTTTCCGCATAGACGGTCTCCCCGACGATAGCCGGCCGTGCGTAGGTGAGGTCGTCCACGCCGAGAAAAGGCCCGCCGATTTCGCTCAGATCCTCCACGCTCAGGCCGAAGACGGTTCCAAAGAGCAGCAGCGGGCACACGACCAGGCCGCTCCGGCCCTCCGCCCGCGCATATTCCTCGTTGAAGTAGATCGGGTTGTAGTGGAGCGTCAGGGTGGTGAAGAGGACGTTGTCGCCCTGTGTCAGCGTGCGCCCCCAATGGTGGCGGAAAACCTGGCCGACCGCGAAATCCTCATAGTTGTTTCCGCGCCTCCAGAACTGCGCGCGACTGCGCAACTGCGCGACGATATCGTCCGGCATCCGGCGTCCCTCCCTCGGTCACGCAGCCGATGGTGCGATCGGGCGTGTTTTCTTCCAGGCCCGCGGATGCTGCGCAGGATCGCAAGCCGGATCCCGCCGATGTGCCGACGCCGCTGGTGTCGCGGCACTCCGTCATCCACGCGCTTGTCCTGTTGTTCAGAAAGCGGTGTCCGCAAACAAGCGCAAACCGGGCGCGGCGCGCCGGACAACACATATGTGGCGCGTGCACTTCGATGGACGGATTTCGTTCCGCCGGCCGCATTTCACATATGTGCTCTCAGCGTCCCTTTCCCCGCTCTCCGATTGACTGCCACGCCGTCCAGCGAACACGCTCCTTTCGTTCGCGGCTAGGCAAGGCCAGCTTCTCGCTGGTCATGCAGGGGCGCGAAGCAAGGGAGGAGGACGATCATGCAGGAATCCATCACGTTCGATGTCGACGAGATCCGTCTTCAGGTGAACGCCGACAAGGAATGGGCGCTGGCAGCGCGCTACTGGTACGCGCGAATCCGTTTCTCGATCGGAGCCGACCGCTACTTCATGCGTGTCGAGGACGGCAGGGTGACTGAGTTCGTCGCGGGAACGCAGGGCTTCGATCCTTACCAGATCGACATCGGCGCTCCCGCCGAAGTCTGGGAAAAGATGCTGGCGAAGGTCCCGCCGGCCTACTGCCAGAGTTTTCTGCCGGCACAGCTCTTCTTCGGCGCGACGCTCGGCGGCGATCTGACCGCGATCTACTCTCACTACGCGGCGCTCGAGCGCATCCTGGCGGTCATGCGCCGCTGTCACAACGCGGTTGCCGCCTGAGTCCGCAGAGGGAGGAAGCATCAATGAGATACTCGAACGTTACCGGCCGCTATGCCTATCTCGAAGTCGAGGGGGTCGAATACCGCGTCTACATCGAGGAGGCCGGAGCCGGCATCCCGGTTCTGCTCCAGCACACGGCCGGCTCCGACGGCCGCCAGTGGCGCCACCTCCTCGAAGACGAGGAGCTGACGAAAAGGTTCCGCTTCATCGCCTACGACCTGCCTTACCATGGCAAGTCGGTGCCACCGCTTTCCGAGCGGTATTGGGAAGAGGAATACAAGCTGCGCAAGGACTGGTTCATGACCTTCGTCACCACCCTTGCAAGCGAAATGAAGCTGGTGGATCCGATCTACATGGGGTGTTCGATGGGCGGCCATCTCGCACCCGATCTGGCGCTGCATTATCCCGGCGTCTTCAGGGCGGTCATCGGCATAGAGGCCGCGGCATCCAGCGCCGGGGTCGAAACGCTGCTGAAGTTCCTCTGGCATCCGGAAATCTCGAACGAGAGCAAGCCCGCGATGATGCACACCTTGTGCTCGCCCACCGCTCCCGAGCCCTATGTGCGCGAGACCATTTGGTGCTACAGCCAAGGTGCGCCGGTCGTTTTCAAGGGCGACCTCAACTACTACGTCGTCGAGCACGACCTGACCGCGACGGCCAGAGACATCGATACGTCGAAGACGGCCGTCTACATCCTCAACGGCGAGTATGACTGGTCGGGCTACGCCGCGGCCGGCGAGGCCCTGGCGAAGGATATCGCTGGCGCGAAATGGACCTTCATGCAGGGGGTCGGCCATTTCCCGATGAGCGAGGATCCGGTCCGGTTCCGGTCCTACATCGTACCGATCCTCGACGAGATCGCCGCGCGCGCTTAGTCACGCGGCCTGCGCCAGCCACCCGCAAATTCAGACGGGACATGAAGGAAGAGAACGTGAGCGATCGCTGGAACCACTACATCGGCGGGACATTCAGGGAGCCGGCTGGCGGCGCCTATCTTCGCGAGCGCAATCCCCGCACCCGCGGCTTTTCCTATGAGATTGCGCGCGGCTCGTCCGAAGACGTGCGTCTTGCCGTGGAAGCCGCCCGCGCGGCCTACCCGGCATGGCGGGCGCTGAGGCCGATCGCGAGAGGGCGTGTCCTCTCCGCGATGGCCGCAGCGATCCGCAGCAACCTTGACGACCTTGCCGAGAGCGAGAGCCTGGAGACCGGCAAGACGGCCGTGCAGGCGAAAGCCGAGATCGAGGTGGCCGCCCAGTATTTCGAGTTCTATGCCAGCGTCATCAACCTGCCCGGCGGCGAGGTCATCGACCTCGGCTACAAATACCATTCCTACACCCGGCGCGAGCCGCTCGGCGTCGTCGGCGTCATCCTGCCCTGGAACGGGCCGCTGAACCAGGCAGCGCGAGGCATCGCGCCGGCGCTCGCCGCTGGCAACGCTGTAGTGTCGAAGCCGTCGGAATTCACCTCCGTCTCCCTCCTCAAACTCGCGCGCCTCGCAGTGGAGCAATGCGGGCTTCCGGCCGGCCTGCTGAACGTCGTGACCGGAAACGGTCCGGAAACGGGCGAGGCCATCGTTTCGCACCCCGAAATCCGCAAGGTCGCCTTCACCGGCTCGCTGAGAGCCGGCCGCGAGATCGGCCGCATCGCCGCCGAAAGGGTGATACCGGTGACGCTGGAGCTCGGCGGAAAATCCCCGAATGTCGTTTTCGCCGACGCCGACCTGGACGCCGCCGCGCTAGGAGCGCTGAGGGCATTTATCAGCAATGCCGGACAGATCTGCTCCAGCGGCACGCGCTGCCTGGTCGAGGCCTCGATCCACGACGTCTTCGTCGACAAGCTGGCAACCGCGCTGGATAAGGTGAGCATCGGCGGGCAAGAGCCCGGCTCGATCGGCCCGATGTCGACCGAGGCGCAGTTCGACAAGGTGCAGTCCTATTACGGGATAGCGCGGGGAGAGGGTCTGGTCGCCGTGCGCGGCGGTGCGCTGCCCGATGCTCCGGAGCTGAAGGAAGGCTGGTTCGTCCTGCCGACCATATACGCAAACGTGCCCAACTCGTCGCGCCTCGCGCGAGAGGAAATCTTCGGCCCCATCCTGTCCGTCATCCCCTTTTCCGACGAGGCCGACGCGATACGGATCGCCAACGATACAGAGTATGGCCTCGTGGCAGGCCTGTGGACGCGCGACCTCGCCCGCGCGCACCGCGTCGCCGGCCAGATCGAGGCCGGCCAGGTCTTCGTCAACGAGTATTTCGCCGGCGGCGTGGAAACCCCGTTCGGCGGCTACAAGCAGAGCGGCATCGGACGCGAAAAGGGCATCGAGGCCCTTCACCATTATTCGCAGATCAAATCCGTCACCATAGCGCTCTGAACACTCATGCTCGTCGAATAACTCCGAGATCAGGGCGCGATCTGGAACAGCACCTGCACGCTCCACGTCGCAGTCGGCGCCTGACCGCATGCCAATCCAGGTGAGATCATGGGTCTGTGGAGCAACGTGCGCCGAGCCGCGCTAAAGCTGCTCTTCAGTCTGTTGCAAACTGGCAATCCAGTTGGTGAAGGCTAGACGGCCGGTCGGTGATGCCTCTCCGACCGTGACCGACAGTCCAGCGTGAGGGCCAGATGACTTTGTTGATCTCACTGGTCGTAGCACTCTGAAGAGATGACCAGTCGCTCGCGGCATGATGCTTCCAAAGGATGCCGCCAGGTCCCATTTCGGGATTGAACATCACGTTGAGATCGAAAGCAGACACCTCCGCCAAGTTCGGTCCGATCCAATATGACGGACTCCGACCAGGACTACCGTGGACTATCGCGGTCAACGTTTGCTGGCTGCCTCGCAGGCCCAGCCAAATCTGCTCGATCGAACCTGGAGCGAAAGCTGAGAATAAGGTTTGTGGCCTGGCGGTCCCGCAGGGGCTCGGCTGTCCCGTAACCCTCAGCTCAATCCGTCGACCCATAGCAAGGCAGCCCTGGATAGGGGCTGCCATTTCTCCCCTCGGCAAGGTGTGCCACTCCGACTCTTGCTCGGTCGGCGGCCACTCAAATTTCTCTCTGATAGCCCCCTCTGTGTCCAACACATTCAAGCGAAGGCCCTGGTCGTCAATCGCGGCTTGGACGCAGTGCAGGTATTCGACACCTTCAGGCATGCGGTGAGCGGTCCCGGCACCCGCAGTACATATCTGCAGCACACCTCGATGGATCTGCACATCGAATGCGAGGATATGGCTGCAGACATAGGCCAGCACCTTCTCCCTGACCAATATGTCCCAGAACTTTGGGCCGTCTTCCGGGCCAATTTCGCGCTGGTACGGGCCGGAAAATCCGTTCACCGGAAAGACCGGATGGTGACCGACAACGAGTTTGTGGCGAACGTCAGCATTCTCCTGGAGCGTCTTCTCGAGCCACTGGGTCTCGACATACCCCTCGCCTCCCGAGCCGCTCCACAAAGTGTTGACGAAGACCATCAGGAGATCGCCACGCCGCACGAAATAGGACAGGCCGAGTTGGTCGACCGGACCATTGTCCGGAAGTCCGAGCACATCGCGGAATACGGCTTCGCTCATCTCATCATAGGCTGTGTGGTTGCCGGTCGTATGCCACATCGGGATCTGCGCGCGATCCAGCCAGCGCGTCTCGACTTCCAGCCAATGCCGCCACTGGTCCCTCAGCGCCGCTTCGTCCGAAACCAAACCGATGACTTCGTCGCCAGGGAAGAGGATGAATTCCGGCGCTGGATCGAGACGTCTCACGACCGCATTCACTGAAGCAAACGTCTGTTCATGAAGGGCATTCGGGACGCCTGAACAGGAGTCGCCGTAGATGACGAATTGGTGGCCTTGACCACGCGGACAAATCGCCGGAATGCGCAGCGTCATATACTCCTCCCTTGAGCTGCTACGCCGTTCAGAACGTGCCCGTCACATGCGCAATAGGGAGCTCACGATCCCTTCCCTGGACCCATCCACGTCTGCAGAACGTCCGGCGGCGCGCATCCGCGGAGCATCCGCTTACCAAGCTGGCGCTTCAGCAGCATCCTTCCCGTTCTGCTGAGCAGCGTTACGATCGCCGCAGCCTCGCAAATAGGTCATTGCTCCGATTTGGCGGCGGCCCACGCCTCGTCTCGATACTGCCGGATCGCAGTGCGCAGACCAGCTACACTTGGACCCTTTGCCAGAATCGCACGAGACACGGAGGGCAGCGTTCGTTTTGCTGCGTGGCCAAACTTCGCTTTGACGTCCGAGATCGTCGCGCCCTGGGCGCCGACGCCCGGCGCCAACACAAGAGAGAGTGGTAGCCGGTCAAGCACGGTGCTGTCCGCTGCATCGATCGTCGCGCCGATCACCGCGCCGACATGTCCGATGCCCTCGCCCGTCTCGCGATTAATCGCCGTGATGGAATCCGCAAGCGCCTCCGCGACCGTCCGGCCATCGTCATGCATCGCCTTCTGCAGGAAGTGTCCGTCGGCGTTCGACGACCGCACCACCACGAAGACAGCCGCGCCGCAGGCGGCAGCCCTATCGATCACGGGTCTGAGCGCGTCCAGTCCGAGATAGGCGGTGACAGTCATTGCATCGCCGCCAAAGCCGCTGTCGTCGCCGAGCATTGCCTGCGCGTAGCCCGTCATCGTCCTGGCGAAGTCACCCCTCTTGCAGTCGATGAGGGCGAGCGCGCCCTGGCTCTTGGCCTGCCTGATCACCTTCGCCATAACGTCCATGCCACCAGGTCCGAGGCGTTCGAAGAAACCACATTGCGGCTTCACGACCGCGATCTCGTCAGCCGCCGCTTCGAGCACTGTCTGGCAGAAGCGATGCATTCCCTCGACGGTATCGTCGAGGCCCCAGTGGCGGATGAGATCCTCCGAGGGATCAAGTCCCAGACAGAGCGGTGATCGTGTCTGTGCGAGATCCACGAACCGATCCGCAAAGCGCCGCGCAACAGGCCTGTTTGCGTTCCCGGATTCGCGTCGAACTGCTGCTGCTGGCATGCTTCCGTTCCTCGCTAGAAGATCAAGTTGGGCAGGAAGGTCGACAACCAGGGCACATAGCTGACAAGCGCCAGCACCAGCAGATTGACGGCGATGAAAGGCATTATGCCGGCCACGACCTGTTCGACCGGTCGTCCGAGCGTTGCGGAGGTTACAGCGAGATCGAGCCCGACCGGCGGCGTTATCATGCCGGTGCAGACGTTCAGCGTTACGATCATGCCGAAGTGGACAGGGTCGATTCCAAGCGCGGTCGAGACTGGGAAGAGGGTTGGCAGGAAAATCACCATGATCGAGTTGGGATCGAGAAACATGCCGCAGATGAGAAACAGCACGTTCACGCACAGCATGAACACGATCCAGTTCACGTTGTTGTCCTGGATGATGCCCAGCAATGTGCGGTCAAACCCGGCCAGCGTGATGAAGTAGGCAAGAAGCGCGCCCATCGACAGCAGGATGAAGATCACGCCGGTGGAGACAGCGCTGTCGCGCGCGATCGAGAAGACGTCGCGCAACGAGAGCGAGCGGAAGATGAACACTTCCACGATCACCGCATAGACGGCGGAGACCGCGGCCGCCTCGGTCGCCGTGAATATCCCGCTGAAAATTCCGACCAGGATGATGACCTGCATCAGCAGCGCCCAGAAGGCGTCGACAAAAGCCGACCACCTCCAGCGCCAGGTCACACGCTCGACCCCAGGAATGCCCTCTCTCCATGCGGTGAATGCAACCAGCGCCATGAAGCCGAGGCCAAGGACGATCCCCACCATCAGACCTGCTGCAAACAGCGCGGCGATCGAAGTCCCCGTGAGCCAACTGTAGACGACAAAGGTGATCGAGGGCGGGATCAGGAGTGCGCATTCCGCGCTCGAGGCTATCAGGCCAAGGCTGAAGCGTTCGCTGAAGCCGGAGCGCCTGAGTTCGGGAAAGGCCACGCGACCCATCGCCGCCACGGTCGCTGGAGCGGATCCCGCGGCGGCGCCGAACACCATGCAGGTTACGACCGTCGAATGGCCGAGGCCTCCCCGTTTGTGGCCGACCAGGGCACGGAACAGACCGGCAAGCTGCCCTGCCATTCTGCCCCGCGCCATCAGGTCCGCCGCGAAAATGAAGAAGGGAATGGCCAGCAGCGTCACCACTTCGACGCCGCCGACCAGGCGCTGCCCGATGATGAGATCGGGCATCATCGGATACATGAGGTATTTGGTGACGACCGCCGGAACGCCGAGAACCAGGAATATCTCTGCGGCTATCGCCAGAAGAACGGCCGCGAGAACGAAGAGGAGCCCAACCATGTGACCGCTACAGATGGTGCATGGGGTCGATCTCGCGTGCAAAGCGGTCCGACAACCCAAGCAGTTCAACCAGATATTGCGCCGCAAGCAGGAGGAAGCCGACAGGCATGATCCCGTAGAGCCACGCGACGGAGAAGCCGAGCGTCGGACTGGTCTGCCCGCTGCGCGCCACGAAAGCCGTGATCTCCCAGCCGACCTTCAGCATGTAGACGCTGAAGACCAGGCCGAGCAGATTGATGACGATTTTCACCAGGCGCTGGGCCGAAGGCGGCATGCGGTCGAGCAGCATCCGCATGCTGATATGCCGTCCGCTTTCGAGCGCGAGACCGATCGCCAGAAAGACGATCCACACCAGTCCGAAGAGCGAGACCTCGTCGATCCACGCCAGTCTCGGTGCGAGCGACGGCACGATTTCACGAACAAGGACATTGGTCGCGTAGCCGAAGGTCATTGCAAGCATGAGCAGACCGAGCAGGAAGCCCTGCACGGCCTGCACGCGCCCCAGCGCGGCGACGAAGCGCGCGCCCATCAACCGGCGAGCTTCTTGTACTCGGCGTCGTAGATCTTGAGTATGTCCTCGCCCTCGGCGCCCGCCAGCGCCACATAGGCTTCGCGGGCCTTCGGCGCGGTCGCGTCGCGCAATTTCCCGCGCTCGGCTTCATCCGCGATCCGGACATTGACGCCGGCGGCCTTGATGATCTCGAGCGCGGCGCTGGCCGACGCTTCCTTCATCTTCTCGACTTCGGGTCGCACCTCGTCGAATGCCTTTGCGATGATGTCCTTGTGACCGTCCGGCAGCGCCTGCCACCATCCGGGATTGAACAGGACGAAGTCCTCCATCGCGCCATGCTCGGTCACGACGAGGTTCTTCTGGACCTCGTGGAACTTCATGGTGGTGATGGTGTCGAGCGGGTTTTCCTGCCCGTCGACGAGACCCGTCTGGAGCGAGGTGTAGAGCTCGCCGAAGTTGATGGCGACGGCGGTGGCGCCGACCGCGGCGAACTGATCGATCAGGATCTTGGAGTCCATGACGCGGAACTTCTGTCCCGCGAGCTCGACCAGATTGTCGAGGGATTTGTTCGAGGTCAGGCTTTTGCGGCCGTTCGGCCATTCGGTGAGCGCATGCAGACCGCGCTTCTCGAAGCTTGCAAGCAAAGCCTTGCCGAATGGCCCCTCGCGCAGCTGCTGCGACGTGGCGCGATCGGTTGGCAGCAGGTAAGGAACGTCGAGCACCGACACCACAGGATTGAAGCCACCGAGGAAGGCGGCCGGCTGAACCGTGCACTCGATGGCGCCGAACTGCGTGCCCTCGATCATCTGGCGCGCATTGCCGAGCTGGGACAGCGGGTAGAGCGTGAACTCGACCTCACCGCCTGTACGCTCCTTCACCAGAGCCCCGACTTTTTCGAGACCCTTGTGGCGCGGTTGAGCCGGCGATTCGAGATGCGCGACTTTCACTGGATACTTCGCGGCCTGACCGAATGCGACCCTGGGCATCATCGCCGCGGTGGCCGCCAACGCTCCCGACTTCAGGACTGTCCTTCTGGATATCATCTTGTTCACCCTCGTTTTAATTGTCTCATTTTTGAGAATTGATCCATATATTGAGTATCGTGTCAACGCCCGTTCGACAGGAAAACGTGCCTCCGCTCAGTTGGAAATCGACAGATCCGCAAGGCCGACGCGATTGATGAGGGCGATCAGGCTCTCGGCGTCATCGGGCGGCAGTTCGCTTGCGTCACGTACGTAGGCCTTGAGTTGGCTCAGGGCTTGACTGGCGGTGGACAGGTCCAGTGGCTCGCCATCAAAGTCGTCTGCGAAGCGACCCGACAGATCGGCCAGCAGCCTGATCAGGCCTGCCTGCCGGTCATGCGAGGCACGAAGCGCCAGGGACCTTCGCTGGAACTCATAGAAGGTCGCCACGCCGCCCTTCTGCATGTCCAGCCATCGCAGAAGCCCGGGAAGACCCTCTTGCGTCTGCGTTTCCAGATTGATGCCCGAGGAATGTTCGCCACTCATCTTGCTCTTCCTTCCAACTGCGGAACACGGTCACCTTCTTCGTCGATGGACCAGGCCAGCCGTTCACCCCCACGAAACATCGCGATATCGCTGCTGCCGATCTGCAGGGAGCGATCGCCGAGATTCGTCCGTCGTCGCAGCGTGATCGTCCCGGTGTTGAGCGGCAGACGATAGAAGGCGGGTCCGTTGCAGGATGCGAATGATTCCAGCCTGCCGAGCGCACCCTCCTCCTCGAAAACCTGGGCATAGGTCTGAAGGGCGGTCGGTCCGCAGAAGATGCCGGCCGAACAGCACTCCGCCTGCTTGGCCTCGCGAAGATGCGGTGCCGAGTCGGTGCCGAGGAAAAAGCAGGGATCGCCGGAGACGGCGGCGCGCCTGAGCGCCAGGCGGTGGTGCTCGCGCTTGGCGACCGGCAGGCAATAGTAGTGGGGTCGCAGGCCACCCTGAAATAATGATGTGCGATTGAGCACCAGGTGGTGGGGTGTGATGGTCGCGGCCATGCGCGCCGAATTCTCGCGCACAACGGCCACGCCTTCGACGGTCGTGACATGCTCCAGCACGATCCTGAGTTCCTGGTGTCGACCGAGAAGTGTCCGCAGGCTGTTCTCGATGAAGAAGCTCTCTCGATCGAATATGTCGACCGTCGGCTCGGTCGCCTCACAGTGGATCAGAACGGGCATGCCGATCCTTTCCATACGCTCCAGCACGGATCCGATACGGGCGAGGTTGGTCACACCATGACTTGAATTGGTCGTTGCGCCGGCCGGATAGAGTTTGCAGGCGACCCACACGCGGTCCCGAAAGCCGGCCTCCACCTCGTCGGCGGATGTCTCGTCCGTCAGGTAGCAGGTCATCAGGGGTGTGAACGCGGCTCCTCGCGGCAATGCCGCCACGATGCGGTCGCGATAGGCTTGCGCCGCTGCCACCGTGGTGATCGGCGGGGTCAGGTTGGGCATGACGATGGCCCGACCGAACTGCGAACTGGTGAACGGCAGCACCGCCCTCATCATGTCGCCGTCCCGAAGATGAACGTGCCAGTCGTCCGGGCGCCTGATCGTCAGCGTCGTGACGGGACTGTCGCCAGGCGGACCGAAGATCTTTTCGGTGTTCATTGCGCCGCCTCCTGGATCGCGGCATGCATCACATCTACCCCGGCGATCAGATCGGATAGGTCCATCGCCTCGCGCGGATTGTGGGAACCGTGCTGGTTGCGCACGAAGACCATGGCGCTCGGCACGCCGGCATTCGCAAACACCGCCGCGTCGTGCCCGGCGCCGCTGGCGATCGTTTCGAAGGGGAGATTCAGTCGACCGGCCGCGGCGGTCAGTCTTTCGATCCACATCTTGTCCATGGTGGCGCCGGCGGCTTCCACCTTCTCGTCGAACCGGAAGGACACGCCGCGCTCCCTCGAGACCGAGGCGCATTCGGACAGGAAGAGTTCGTAGACGGCGTCGAGCGTGGCCTTGCTCTGACTGCGAATTTCGAAGGCGAAACGCACGAGTTCGGGAATACGAGCGATGGCATTGACCTTCGGGTCGGTCGCGACAATGCCCGATGTGAGGACCAGATCGTGGCCTCGCTCGAGCAACGTTCTCCAATGCGCGTCGAGATGGGTGATCAGTTCGCACATCCCGAACACGGCGTCGTGGCGCAGCCATCTTGGCACCGCCCCCGAATGACCGGCCTGGCCGACACATTCGACCGCGCGGTGCCTTATGTTGCCACGGATTCCCGAAACGATCCCTATCGGCAGGTTGCGAGCGGTGAGCACCGGGCCCTGCTCGATATGGAGCTCCACCCAGGCTGCCATGGACGCCGGCTCCAGCAAGACCTCGCGCGCTGCGATACGGTCGACCGCGACACCGACGCTGCGCATGCAGTCGCCCATCGAGCGACCATCGTCCTCGGCCTTCGTCTCCAGATCGGACGGGGTCAGCTTCCCAAAGAGAGAGCTCGATCCGAGATAGGGTTTGCCAAATCGCGCGCTCTCTTCGCCGCGCAACGCGAACAGCTTGACCGTGCGCTTCAGTGGTCTTTCCAGCGCCTTCAGACGGCGCAGGACGGCGAGTGCCGCAACGACGCCGGCGGCTCCGTCGAAATTTCCGCCTTGCGGCACCGAATCGACATGCGAGCCGCAGGCGATGAAAGGCAATTCCCCATCCGATCCAGGCAGCGTAGCGATAAGGTTGGCGGCGGCGTCCCTTTCCGTGGTCAGACCGATGCGCCGGGCCTCGACCTCGATCATCTCAAGAGCTCGGCTCTCCGCCTCGCTATAAGCGACGCGACTGATTCCGACGCCATCGAATGCCGCGTCCCGAAGTGCATCGAACAGCGTCGAGATCTCGTCATACTCGCTGGGCGCGTGTCCGCGATTGCGCGCGACCGACGCCATCATTGCGCCGGCTCCGTCCACGCCATGTCAGGTTCGTCGCTTTCCTCAACAACAAGCGCTCCGGACAGGTCGGCGATCCTCGCTATGTCCCGGTGCGCGCAAAACTGCGCGAGACCGTCGATGATGCGGAGAAGAGCATCAGGCTGGACAAAGGACGCCGTGCCGATCTGCACGGCCGTCGCCCCCGCCAGCAGGAATTCCACCGCATCCTCGGCGCTGGAAATACCGCCGCATCCGATGATCGGAATCCTTGCCGCCCGCGCGCACTGGTAGACCTGCCGCAGGATGATCGGCTTGACCGCCGGCCCGGACAGTCCACCCATGATATTGCCCAGGGATGGCCTGAACGTCTTCAGGTCCACGGCCATTGCCAGGATCGTGTTGGCGACGACAAGGGCGTCCGCACCTGCTTCCTCGCTGGCGCGCGCGACCGCCGCGATGTCTCCGGTGTTCGGCGTCAGCTTGGCCCACAGGGGAAGAGTTGTCGCCCTGCGCAGTGCAGCGGTCACGCGCGCCGCCGACTTGGGGCTCATCGCGAAGGCCTTGCCGTCTTCCTCGATGTTGGGACAGGAGATGTTCGCCTCGATCGCGGCAACGCCCGGCACGGAGACGGCTTCTGCGAGATAGGCAAATCCCTCCACGGTCGGCGCCGAGATGCTGACCACGAGAGGGGTCGAATACCGGGCATAGAACGGCAACGTCTCTTCTATGAAGTGGTCGATGCCCTTCGATGGGATTCCGATCGAATTGATCATGCCGTCGGGCTGTTCCACGACGCGCGGCAACGGGTTGCCGGTCCGCAATTCGCGCGTGATCGTTTTGGTGACCAGGGCGCCAAGCCGGTTGAAGTCGATGACGCGATCGAGACCTTCGGCGAAGGTTCCGGAGGCAGGCATGACCGGATTGCGCAAGCTCAGCGATCCGACCTTGACGGAGAGATCGACGCTCATGGCATCGCCTCCGCCAGGTCGAAGACAGGACCGTCCCAGCACACGCGCCGGCTGATGATCTCGCCATCGACGTTAAAGTCGCGAACGCAGCAGTAGCAAAGGCCGATGCCGCAGGCCATCTGCTGCTCGAGCGCGATCTGGCCGGGGATGCCGAACTCATGCGCCAGGCGCTGTTGCACGCGCATCAGTCGGGCTGAGCCGCAGGTGAAGAAGGCGTCGCAACTGTCCTGTGCGATCAGAGCGCGCAGAACCTTCTCGACATTGGCGGGACCGCTGGTGGCTTCGGCATCGGTCACACCGATCACCTCTGCGCCATAGGTCTGGAAAAGGTCGACGGAAACCAGAAGATCGGGACGGCGCGCACTCAGGATCGCCGTGACGCGAATGTTCAGTTCGGCCGCCGCACGAGCCAACGGCGCAAGGGTCGCCAGGCCCGCGCCACGTCCGACCACGACGATGTGGCGCCATTGCCGGTCGAGCGTGAAACCAACGCCAAGCGGCCCGAAGACGTCGATGGTATCGCCGGCCTGAAGGGTCGCCAGGCCTCGCGTGCCCGCACCCGTCACCTTGTACAGAAACTCGATCCGGTAAGGATCTGCCTGCACCGCATAGACGCTCATCGGACGGCGCAAGAACGGCTTTTCGCCAACCGGCTGCGGGCAGAGGAGTTGAAAGAACTGGCCGGGGCGCGCGCTCGCGGCGAGCGCGCCGCATGAGAGAATGAGGTGCCTGTAGTCGCTCGCGATGGGGCGATTGGAGATGACGGTCGCAATCTCGGGCATCGCCTTCGGCTGCCACGCCGCGCCTGATCTCGAACCGACTTGCTCTCCTGACGTCTGAAGCATGCTGCAGTCACCGGCTAAAAAGAGAGCCTGACACAGGCAAATCTCAATTGCAATGCTTTGTCTCTTTTTTGCGACAAAACGCCAACTGATATCAGTATCTGTATTGTTAGCTTTTTGTGAGGAAATGTCGCATTTTTCAAATTCGACGTTGACGGATCGCCGCCCGGGGGACAGAAGAGGCCGTTTGTACCCAGCAAGCGCCCGCCCCTGACAACGCCGCGCCGGTGAACGCCGACGCGCAGCCATGGAGAACGACCCATGCCCAGCCTCTATACGCCCGTCGACAAGGAGACGATCGCCAGGGAAGCAGCGAAGATGCTGCTCGAGATCAAAGCCGTTCACTTCTACGACGAGAAGCCATTTTTCTTCACGTCGGGTTGGGCAAGTCCCGTCTACATCGACTGCCGCAAGATCATCTCATATCCACGTCTGCGCTCGTCGCTTATCGACTTCGCGGCGGCGACGATCGTGCGCGATATCGGCTACGAGTCGATCGACTGCGTCGCCGGCGGCGAGACAGCCGGCATCCCGTTCGCAGCATGGATCTCCGACCGGCTGATGCTGCCGATGCAGTATGTGCGCAAGAAGGCCAAGGGCTTTGGACGCAACGCGCAGATCGAGGGTGAGATCGCTTCGGGCGCCCGCACGATCCTGGTCGAAGACCTGGCGACGGACGGACGGAGCAAGGTCAATTTCTGCCAGGCGCTGCGCGAGGCCGGAGCGCATGTCGATCATTGCTTCGTGCTGTTCTACTACGACATCTTCCCGAAGAGCCGCGAACTGATGGAGGAGTTGGGCGTGCGCCTCCACCACCTCACCACATGGTGGCATGTTCTGGAGGTCGCCAAGGCAAGCGGCCATTTCGAGCCGAAGGTTCTCGGCGAGGTCGAGCAGTTCCTAAATGATCCAGCGACGTGGTCGGCGGCGCACGGCGGAATCTCGGACTTCGGCAAGAGCGCCTGAGGCGCTCGTCAAGAGCTCAGGCCGTCGCAGCGCGACGACGGCCTGGCGCACCGATCGCCGAGCGCGTCAGCACCGTGCGCAGAAGATCGGCCGCTTCCTTGCCCTTGCGCGCCCGCTTCCAGAGTTCGTCGACAAGCCGTTCATAGAGCTGCACCGGCTCGAGATCCGCCGTGACCGTTGCAACGCCGGAACGGATGTTGGGAAGATCTCCCCCAAGCCGGAACGGACTGACGCCGAGATAGGTCTTCTCGGCGGTTCGGAACAGCTGGAAGGCTGTGTTCGGCAGAACCTCTTCCAGAAGACCGATCTGGATTCCCATCGGTTCGCTCTCGATCAGCGTGATCAGATGCTCGACCTCGTCGCGCGCGGCCCGTCGCCGCTCTGTCAGTTCGGGGCCGGACATATCGAACCGGCCGACGATGCCAAGCTTCAGCCAACGCTCGATTTCCAGCAGATTGACGAAATTGACCACGCTCAGGCGCCGCTGCTGACTCGACTGCTTGCGCTCGTCGAGGATGGAGATGATCAGGTCGATGTCGCGCTCGGCGGTCTTGTCGTGAACATGCGGCGGCAGCGTTTCGAGCAATGAGCGTTTCAGATAGGCCGGGAAAGCGTCGGAGGTCAGCAGGTAAGACAGCGGCGGGAAGTGGGCGACAACCTGGTCTGCATCCGCCTCGATCTGGCGCATGCGCTCGAAATAGCTGATCGGGCTGGCGTAATACTCCACGCCTGCGCCGAGCAGCGAAGCGACCGTCGTGCCGAGAACGACGGCCAGCTTCTCAAGAGTTTCGATCTTCACGACGTCGCCGGTCTCGATGCGATAGACAGCGGCGCGCGAGATTCCCAAGTCGTCGGCGATGGCATCGGCGGTAAGGCCTTTGCCCATCCGGTAGGCCTTCAATCGCCGGCCAATCTCCTCGAACTGGCTTGCCATGGCCCCTCCCAAATCGCTTGTCTCATTATTTAGACGCACTTAGCGTAAAATACGCCCCGCTGCAAAGTCTCTCAGCCGGCCTCCAAAGCCAAACGTTCCCGGGCGTCGGTACTTTCGTGCCACCTGAGCATTCGCCGTTCGACATGGTCCACGGCCATGAACAGGGCATAGCCCAAAAGGGACAGCAGGGTAACGCTGATCAAGACCAGGCCGATGTCGGAAGTCTCCTGGCCGAGACTCAAAAGATAACCCAATCCCGCACGGGCGCCCATCAGTTCGCCGATCACCGCCGCGGTGACGGCCAGGGTGATGCCGACCTTCATCCCTGTGAACAGGAGCGGCAGGGCCTGCGGAAGCTCGATCCGCCACAGGCGGCTCCAGGCGCTCATGCGCAGGATCCTAGCCAATGCGAGGAGATTCGGGTCGATCGTTCGAAGCGCGCTGATCATGTTGGACAGAACCGGAAAGAAGACGACGATCGCCACCAGCACGACCTTTGGCGTTGCCCCCAGCCCCAGCCACAGCAGGAGCAGCGGCGCGATGGCGATCTTCGGCGCGGTCTGTACGAAAATGATCAGGGGATTCATGACGATCTCGAGCAGCGGAACACGCACGAACAGCACTGCGAGGCCAATGCCGAGCACCGTGCCGATGACGAAACCCAGCACGATTTCCATCAGGGTGACAGGGACATGGCTGAACAGCCCGGCCTGTGTCGTCAGGAACCAGAATTTCGCCGCCAGTGTTGGCGGCGACGGCACGAGGTATTCGGGGACGCCGAATACCCAGACCGTGCCCCACCAAAGGGCGACAAACACCAAGAGCGAAATGACTGCTCGCAAGTCAGGTCTCCCGGCGCTCCAGCCCGGCTGGAGCGCCGCTTTGCGCTAGAGATCGGATGGCTTCTCGACGACGAGGTCGGCGGCGGGGAAGGCCTCCGGTATCGCCTTGTATTCGGCCGCGACGTCGATCGTCTTCTGCCAGCCGGCGATGTTGCCGTAGCCGAAGCCGTTCGCCTTCGTGTCCTCGCTCTGCCACAGGGTCTTTATGAAGACCTCCTTGATGATTTCGGTGACGACCTTCTCCTGCGGGGCGAAGGTCGGCGCATAGTCGGCAATCGCCATCTTGACCTCCTTTTCAACGTCACCCTCGACGATGTGTTTGAGGGCCTTGTCGAGCGCGGCGATGAAACCCTTCACCTGCTGCGGATTGGAGTCGAGATAGCTGTCCGAGGTGACAAGCACGTTGCCGTGGCTGGGCAGGAAATCATCCGAAGCGATCATGCCGACATCCACGCCCTCGGCCTTGAGCGCGTAATAGCGCAGCATGGAGAAGACGATCGCGTCGACCTGGTCCGACTTCAACGCATCCAGGATCGCGCCGGTGCCGACGATCTCGACCTTGACGTCGTCGATGGACTTGCCGGCCTGGCTCATCATGACCTGAAGCTGGATGTAGTTTGGGCTGCCATAGCTTGTCACGGCGACCTTCTTGCCAACGAGATCCGCCGGGGTCTTGATGCCGCTCGCATTCTTGAACAGCACCGCGCCGATGCCGCGCTGATAGGTCGAGTGGACAACCTTGACCGGGATGCCGTTCGCGCGGGCGGAGATGACGGCGTCGCCATTCGGAAAGCCGAACTGGACATTGCCGGCGGCGACGTTGTTCAGGATGTCCGCGGCATTGGCATAGAGGAACTCGACCTCAAGACCCTGTTCCTTGAAGTATCCTTCCTTCTGCGCGACGTACAGCGGAAGATAGTAGGGCACAGCCGCGCCATCGATCTGGATCGTCACCTTTTCATCGGCTCTGGTCGCGAACGTTCCGGCCGTCAGCGCCAGCAGCGCGAGCGGAATTGCCAGTGCGGCGGCCCTTAGGATTGCGTGCAGTCTCATCACATTCTCCTCTGTCGGTTATTGTGTCTTGAAGGTTTCGATCATGGTCGCCGCCGCCTGAGCGCCAATGCGCAGGAGGTTGCGCTGGGTCGCCTCGTAGTCTTCGAGCCAACCATCGCTGCGCCGATGTGCATGCACGGCCAGAACGGCGCCGGCCCGCACATTGCATGCGGAGGCCACCGCCAGGATCACTTCGGCTTCCATTTCGACGGCATCGGCGCCCGCCGCCGCGAAACGATCGAGCAGGCCGGCGTCTCCCTGGCCGTCGGCGGTGTTCGGCCTGCCCTGGGCGCGATAATATCCGTCGGCGGTCAGGCATTTTCCCGGACGGGCCGCCAATCGAAGCGATCTGCAGGCGTCAAGCAGCGCCGAACTGACCGAAGCGTCCGCACCGACTGCGATCGCCGGGTCCGGCTGATACACAGCGGCGACGCCGCTGTTGCGGACAGCTTCCTGCACGATCAGGAAATCGCCGAGCGACAGATCGTCGGCGAGCGCGCCGCAGCCACCGGTGCGGATGAGGACGGTTGCGCCCATCGCGGCAAGCTCCACCGTCGCGATCTCGGCAGAGGCGCCGCCGACACCGGTCGAGCACACCCCGATCAATGCCTCTCCAAAATAGCCGCACCCCAGTCGAAACTCCCGGTTCTGCCCGACGACGACAAAATCGCGGAGCACGGACGCCGCGAAGTCGACGCGAGCGGGATCGCCCGGCAGCAGGAAGGCTGTCGGCATCAGCGTGGGACGCGGCAGATGAGGTGGGGTGTCGCCGCGCCAGGGCCATGCTGCCGAACGGTTGTTCATCGCCATGAGAGCAGCCATTTTTCGAGGCCGGCGAGCGACTGGTAGATCAGAATGCCGAGCAGTGAGGTGACCAGCACCATCGCGAACAGCATCGGCGTCTTGTATGTGGTTCCGGCGAAGACCATCAGGTAGCCCAATCCCTGCCCGCCGGAGAGCCATTCAGCCAGGATCGCTCCGATGGTGGCCTGCACCGCGCCCACCTTGAGGCCGGCGAATATTTCGGGGACCGCCGAGGGAAGCTCGATGCGAACGAGGCGGTCTCTTCGTGTAAGGTGCAGGATGTCCGCCAGGAAGCCGAAATTCGCGGGCACCGAACGCAGCCCGAGGATCGTGCCTGCCATCACCGGAAAGAAGACCAGGGAGACGGCCAGCACGATCTGGGAGGTCAGTCCGAGCCCGAACCAGAGGATGAAAAGCGGCGCCAGCGCGATCTTGGGCGCGGTCTGGAAAAAGAAGAGGTAGGGGCCGATGATGCGCTCGGTCCGCGGGCTCTTGGCCAGGATGAAGCCAAGCACGAAACCCAGCGCCGATCCGATCCCGAAGCCCGCGACGATGATGCCGAGCGTATGCGCCAGATGCGGCCAGATTGTCCCGTCCCGGAAGAGCGCAACGAGGGCCGATCCGACGGCGCTCGGCGGCGGCAGCACAAAACGCGGAACGTTGAAGATCCGCACATAGGCCCACCATACCGCGATCAGCGCGAGCGGCGTCACGACCATGAAGACCGCATGCAGGGCGCGGTTGTTCATTTCAGTTCCCGACGCAGCAGTGAGAGCCAGCGATGGAAATCGGGCGTGTCCTTGAGCGCCTCGTCGCGATCCTTCCCGAGGTCGAGCGTATGGACGGCGCTGATCCGTCCCGGCCTGGGCGACATGACCGCGACGCGATCCGACAGATAGGCAGCCTCATCGATGGAGTGGGTCACGAAGACGATCGTGGCCGCCGTCTCCGCCTTGATGCGAAGAAGCTCGTCGTTCATGCGATCCCGGGTCAGGAGGTCGAGCGCCCCGAATGGCTCATCCATCAGGACGAGCCGCGGGCGATAGACGAGCGCACGGGCGATGGAGGCGCGCTGCCGCATTCCACCCGAGAGCTCCTTGGGCAGGGCCCTGCCGAAATCCTTGAGTCCCACCAGCGCCAGCATGGCGGCCGCGCGCTCGTCCGCCTCCTGCCGTGCGACACCGAACACGTCGAGCGGAAACCGCACATTGTCCTGAATGCTGAGCCAGGGCAGGAGAACGGGCTCCTGGAAGACGAAACCGATATCGGTTCCGCGGCTCGGCGCCCCGTCCTGCCAGCGGATCACGCCGCCCGACGCCTGTTCCAGTCCGGCCAACAGGCGCAAAAGGGTCGACTTACCGCACCCCGATGGTCCAATAAGGCTCAGGAGTTCGCCGCGATAGACGTCCAGCGTCACGGGCGAGAGGGCCTCGACGTTCGAGCCCTCTCTGGTTTTGTAAGTCTTGGTCAGCGCTTCCACGCCGACAAGCACCGAAGGATCTATCGTCTGCTGCAATTTTTTCGACTGCCGAGCCCGTTGTCTCAATATTGAGACGAAGGTTGCAAGGAACTCGATCCTTGTCAAACTGAAAACGCGCTGGCTCAAACTTTACAATCGGGTCAGCCGACCAAAATATCAGCGATCAGCGCTTTTCGGGCCAAGTGCGTCGATCGAACTGATCGCTCACCAGCGCGGATCTGGCGGCCGTCAGCTCAATAGCCAATTGATGTTTCTCTATCTTTTGGCTGCAAGAGCACGTGAAACACGGCATCCGGATTCTTGGCCAGCTTGATGAGATTCCCGCCTGACTCATATGGTCTGGGCTTCAACTATCCGCCGTTGGTGGAGCTGAGGGGGATCGAACCCCTGACCTCGTCATTGCGAACGACGCGCTCTCCCAGCTGAGCTACAGCCCCGTCCGACGGATGGCCGGCATTTATGTGCCGGGGCCCGGTTCTGTCAAGCGCGTCACGCGATGGATTCCGGCTGCCCTTGCCGCTTCCGCCCGCAATGGCTACATCTGCCCGACGATCACGGAGACGTTCATGCTGGCCCTTATCCAGACCATCATCCTGGCGCTCGATATCTACTGGTGGCTGATCATCCTGTCGGCGATCTTTTCCTGGCTGTACGCGTTCAACGTGATCAATTCGCGCAACCAGTTCGTCGGCATGGTGGGGGACTTCCTCTACAAGGTGACCGAGCCGGCGCTCCGCCCGATCCGGCGTTTTCTGCCGGACCTCGGAGGCATCGACATCTCGCCGATCATCTTGTTGCTGATCCTGTTCTTCATCCGCCAGCTCATCCTGCAGACGGTCGCCCCGGCGCTGCTGTCCTGAGATGGAGCGCATGGTCCGGCTTTCGGCCGGCCGCATCGACATCCGCGTGCGCCTGACGCCGAAATCCTCGGCCGACCGGATCGAGGGCGTCGCGGCGGCCTCCGACGGCTCGGCCCATCTTGCCGCCCATGTCCGCGCCGTGCCTGAAAAGGGCGCGGCGAATGCCGCGCTGGAGCGGCTGGTTGCCGAGTGGCTTGGCGTGCCCGGCCGCACGGTCTCCGTGACGGGCGGAGCCACGTCGCGCATCAAGACCGTCAGCGTCGCGGGCGACGCGGCGCTACTGTCGAAACGCGTGGAGGAACGGCTCGCGGGCGGCTGAGGCCCGGGCGGCCTACTTCGCCGCCTTTGCCCGCTCGATGCCTTCGACAATCATCTTCTTGGCGTAGTCGGCGTCGTGCCAGCCGCCGATCTTCACCCACTTGCCGGGCTCGAGATCCTTGTAGTGCTCGAAGAAATGCGCCACCTGCTGCAGCGTGATCTCAGGCAGGTCGGTGTAGTTGAGCACCTTGTCGTAGCGCCGCGTCAGCTTCGGCGTGGGCACGGCGATGACCTTCTCGTCCTGGCCTGCATTGTCCTCCATGATCAGCACGCCGATCGGACGGACATTAATGTAGCAGCCGGGCATCAGCTCGCGCGTGTTGCAGACGAGCACGTCCACCGGATCGCCGTCGCCCGACAGCGTGTGCGGCACGAAGCCGTAGTTTCCGGGATAGGCCATCGGCGTGTAGAGGAACCGGTCGACGAACAGCGTGCCCGCCTCCTTGTTCATCTCGTACTTGATCGGCTGTCCGCCGATCGGCACCTCGATGATGACGTTCACGTCGTCGGGCGGATTGTTTCCGATCGGAATGGCGTCGATGCGCATCAAAGAACTCCAGTAATTTTCGGGCAGCGGTATCGTTTTGTGCGATGCAGCGCAAGCGGCCGAATTGACGCCGCGTCGGACGCGGCGGAAGATGCGGCCTCCACCGGAGGAAAGGGTTGATGCGCAAACTTGCCGGCTTGATGCTCCTGGCGTCCTCGCTCGGCGCTTATGGCGCCGAAAGTGCCTACCAGAAGGTCAATTTCGAGACCGATTGCCGTGAGGTCCAGTCCGATGAAACCGGCGGATCGTGGACCTGCAAGGGCCACGGCGACTACGGCATCAGCTTCGCGGAGGGCGACCTCAGGCAATCCGCCTTCTACGGCCATCTCGGGCCATGGTCCGAAAAGGGCGCGTTCGAGACGTTTTCGGGCTTCAACCATGCCGGCGACACGATCGAATGGCGGCTCGACGGCGCCACGCCCTTCGCGACGATCCGGCGCTGGTTCGTCTCGCCCGGCACCAACGACAAGGGCGACCCGTTGCCGGAAGTCCAGGTGCTGGTGATCTCGAAAGTCGGGCAGAAGGATGCGGGAGACGCCTGCGTCGTCGGCTATGTCGAGGCAACGGCCAACAAGGATGCCAATGCGCTGGCGCGCAAGGTCGCCGACGAGGAGGCGTACGATTTCGCCTGCCGCTACGCCGAGGCGATGTGGCATGGCGAGCGCCGCGCGACGGGAATAGAGGCGTCCAGCTATTTCGAGGACAAGGCCGGCGTCGAATAGGCCTGGCCAGACCCGTTCAGGGCGAGCTTATTTCCAGACGAAGGCGATCTTACGCAGCGCCTTCTGGTCGAAGATCTCGACACCCTCGGCGACATCGCGGCCGCCGATGCCGTGGTAGAACGAGGTCGCATTGGCATTGTCTTCCAGCGCCCAGATGACGAGCCCCTTCAGCCCGTGCCCGCTGAGCCGTTCGCGCGCGGCCTGGAAGAGTCGCGTGCCGAGGCCGATGCCCTGATATTCCGGCCTGACGTACAGCTCGTAGATCTCGCCTTCCTGCTTGAGGTCGCGCGACCTGTTGCGGCCGATCGTGGCGTAGCCGACGACCTTGCCGCCCACCTCGACCACCAGCACGGAAGCCGCCCGCTTGATCGCGCTCGCCCACCAGCTCTGGCCGCGGCGATTGATCATCGCCGTGAGTGCGCGATGCGGGATGATGCCCGCATAGGCCCCCTGCCACGCCGCCTGATGAATAGACGCGATCGCGGCCGCGTCATCTTCCTCGGCTCTGCGTATGCCTACGGTCAGGGTTTTCATAATGGCTTAACCATAGCCGGGTGCGAAGAGTCGGCGCAAGCGGCGAGCCGCGCCGGCCGGTGGATTTTCCACTCAGATTTCGACCAGCCTGTCGTCGAGCTCGTTGCGGTCGCGCGTCCCGCGCGGCACATGGGTGGCAAGCAGGGCGCCGGCGGCGGCGACCGCGCTTTCGAAACCCTCGGTCAGCCGTTTCTGCGACGCCGCGACGACGAGATCAGCGATGATCCGGTTCCACTCCGCCTGCGGCACCTTCTCGCTGATGCCGGTGTCCGCCACCACTTCCGCATAGCGTTCCGCCAGCGAGACGAAGATCAGCACGCCGGTCCGCTCGCTCGTCGTGTGCACGTTCCGCGACAGGAACTGCCGCATGGCGTTGGCGTGCGCTTTGGCATAGCGGACGCGCTTCGGCACCAGCCGGATGCGCAGCGATGGAACGGCTTTCAGCAGGATCACTCCCGCCGCGAACGCCAGGCATTGCGCCAGCACGAAGGTCGAGGCGTCGACATGGCGCCAGCCCCATTCGAGCCAGAGCGCGACGAGCAGGCTGAGGACCATGATGGCGCCGGCCAGCACCGCGGCCGCGACGTGGAAATAGCCGTCGCTGGCGCGCGCGAGCACGCAGAAGATCTCGCCGGACGTCGACGTCTCGGCCTCCCTGATGGCGGCCGAAACGCGGGAATGATCGACCTCGCCGGTCATGCCGTCTCTCCTACCATCCGCCCGAGGCTCCCCCACCGCCCGACGAGCCGCCCCCGCCGGAAAAGCCGCCGCCGGAGCTTCCCGACGACCAGCCGGACGAGCCGCCCGAATAGCCCCTGCCCGAAGACGATCCGCCGCCGATGGTGATGTCCATGCCGAGCCAGCGGTAGCGGTTCGGCCCGAGTTTCTTGCCGTAGATCGGCGCCAGGAAGGAGATCAGGAAGCCGCCGACGAACAGCGTCACCCACAGCGTGACGAAGAGGACGACGAACCAGTCGATGTCCGCCGGCGCGTCCTGGTTCCGCTCGGCGCGCGCTTCGAGTTCGGCGGCATTGCCTTCCAGCACCATGATGATGTCGTCGACCGCCCCCGAGATGCCGCCGGAAAAGTCGCCGGCGCGGAAGGCGGGCACCATCGTGTTCTCGATGATGAGCTTTGAATGCAGGTCGGTCAGCGTGCCTTCCAGCCCGTAGCCGACCTCGATCCGCATCTTGCGATCGTCCTTCGCCACCAGCAGCAGGATGCCGTTGTTCTCGCCAGCCTGGCCGAGCCCCCAGGCGCGAAACTGCCGGTTGGCGAAATCCTCGATGCTGTCGCCATCGAGGCTGTCCATCGTCGCAACGACGATCTGGTCGGAGGATTTCTGCTCGAAGGCGGCCAGCTTTGCCGTCAGCGCGGCCTCGGTCGCCGCATCGATCATGTCTGCCTGGTCGACCACGCGACCGGTCAGCGGCAGAAGCTCCGCCGTGAACGCAGGCAGCAGCGAAAACGCGACAAGGAAAACGGCCGCGAGGAGCCGAGCGCCTGCGCTCATGCCCTCGCGGAGTGCGTACTGCATGGCGGTTTAAGCCTCAGCCGCCCTGCTTCGTGCCGAAATCGACCTTCGGCACCTCCATCTTGTCCTCGGCGACAGTGAAGTTCTGGAACGGCTCGTTGGAGGTGAACCAGAGCTTGGCCCAGATCAGCGACGGGAAGGTGCGCAGCGTCGTGTTATAGACCCGGACCGCCTCGATGTAGTCGCGGCGGGCGACAGCGATCCGGTTCTCCGTGCCTTCGAGCTGCGCCTGCAGCGCCAGGAAGTTCTGGTTGGACTTGAGGTCCGGATAGTTCTCGACGACTGCCAGCAGCCGCGACAGCGCGCTGGTCAGTCCGGCCTGGCTATCCTGGAACGCCTTGAATGCCTCGGGATCGGACAGCTGCTCCGGCGTCACCTGGATTTGCGGCTGGGTCGCCTTGGCGCGGGCCTCGACGACCGATTCGAGTACGTCCTTTTCCTGGGCCGCATAGCCCTTCACGGTCTCGACGAGGTTCGGGATGAGGTCGGCGCGCCGCTGGTACTGGTTGAGCACCTCGCTCCAGGCCGCCTTCGCCCTTTCCTCTTCGGTAGGGATCGTGTTGAAGCCACAGCCCGAAAGCAGCGGGACGAGCAGAAGGAGCAGGAGTGCGCCGAGGCGCGGCAGGCGAAGAGCCGGAGCTTGGATTGAAGCGGTCATGATCTCCCCTCGTCGATCCATGCGGAACAGGAACGGTGCGCACATTACTCCGCCGGCACACGGAAGGAAACGGCGGCGAGAGCATCCCCTGTGCAGGACCGAATGCGCCGGCTAGAGTGGTGTCATGGCAGACAGGAAGGAAAACCCGGAGGCGGAGTCGCGCCGCATCCTCGACCGCGTGGCGAAGGAATCGTCCGCGGACGGCGCTTCCTTCGTCGGGCGCGGGGTGGATCGGCTCAAGGGTCATCTCAATGCCGACGATGTCGATCAGGCCGACAGCATCGAGGTCTGGGGCACCCGCGTCGGCCGCGCAATCGGCTTCCTCATCACGCTGGCGATCCTGGCCTGGCTCCTCTTCTATATCCTCGGCGGCTGAACCGGCATGCAGACCCATACGACCGATACGCCGCGCGCGGTAATCGTCATCTCCAGCCACGTCGCGCGGGGCTCCGTCGGCAACCGCGCCGCCGTCTTCGCTCTCGAAACACTGGGCTTTCCCGTCTGGGCCGTTCCGACCGTGATCCTGCCCTGGCATCCGGGCCATGGCCGCGCCACGCGCATCGTGCCGCCGGCGGCCGATTTCGCCGCGCTGATGAAAGACCTTGAAAGCGCCCGCTGGCTCGGCGAAGTCGGCGCGGTCCTGTCCGGATATCTCGGCGATCCGGCGCAGGCCGAGGCGATCGCATCGCTGGTCGCGGCCGTGAAAGCGCGCAATCCCCGCGCGCTCTATGTCTGCGACCCGGTCATGGGCGACAAGGGCGGGCTCTATGTCCCAGAGGCGACAGCCATCGCAATCCGCGACCTGCTGGTGCCGGTCGCGGACGTGGCGACGCCGAACCGCTACGAGCTCGCCTGGATGACGGGCGCCCCTCTCGACGACATCTCCAGCCTGCTTCAGGCGGCGCAAGACGCCCCGCCGCCGACCATGCTGGTCACCTCGGCCCCGGCGATGATGAACGGTTCGATCGGCAACCTCCTGCTGACGCCCTCGCAGGCGCTGCTCGCCGAGCATCGCATGATCGACAGGCCGCCGAACGGGCTTGGCGACCTCACGGCGGCGGTCTACCTCGCTCGTGTCCTGTCGGGCCAGTCGCCGGACAAGGCGCTTCAATCGACGACGGCCGCAGTGTTCGAGATTCTCGCCCGCACGGCCAAGCGCGGCGGCGACGAGCTGCAGATCGAAACCGACGCCCAGAGCCTGTCGCACCCGATGGCGATGGTTCAGACGCGCCATCTTTCCGTGCCGGGCAGAAACAGGCGCGCGTGAGCACCGTCCTCGCCGGGGTCGACGGCTGCAAGGCCGGCTGGGTGGCGGCCGTGAGACGCCCCGGATCTCGCGATGAGATCGCCGTCGTCGATCGTTTCTCAAGCTTGGTCGATGCTCTCCCGGACGATGCGGTGATCGCAGTGGACATGCCCATCGGATTGCCAGACGTCACCCGCAAGGGCGGCCGCGGTCCCGAAATGGCCGTCAGGCCTCTCCTCGGCCAGCGGCAGTCGAGCGTGTTCTCGATTCCCTCGCGCGCGGCCGTCTATGCCGAACCCGCCGGCTTCACCACGCTCGATGCGTGGTACGAGGCGCATCGGCGCTCCAGCGCCGTCGCCCGCGCCACCTCGGATCCGCCGCGGTCTATCTCCATCCAAGCGTTCGGCATTTTCTCGAAGATCCGCGAGATCGACGGCCTGCTGCGTGATCGCCCGGACCTGCGCGGCCGCGTCCACGAATCCCATCCCGAAGTCGCGTTCTGGCGCCTGAACGGCATGCAGGCGATGTCCCTGCCCAAGAAGGTCAAGGGGCGCGTGTCTGCTCCCGGCATGGAGGAGCGGCGGGCTCTGCTTGCGCAAAGCGGGCTCGAACGGACGTTTCTCGACCGCCCTTCCCCGCGCGGCGCCGGCGACGACGACGTGCTCGACGCCTGCGCGATGCTGCTGATCGCAGCGCGCATCGAACGGGGCGAGGCGAGGCCGTATCCGGACCCGCCGCTGGTGGATTCCTGCGGGCTGCCGATCGCGATCTGGGTTTGACCCGCTGTGCATCGTTCGCAATTGCGAATGATCCGGATTCCCGCTAATCGCATTTGCATGAGCGCTTTCCCGGAACAGCTTCTCAACGGCTATCGGTCCTTCATGAGCGGCCGTTACGCACACGAAACGAATCGCTATCGGGAGCTCGCGCGAAGCGGCCAGTCGCCGGAGACGCTGATCGTGGCCTGCTGCGATTCCCGCGCCGCGCCGGAGACGATTTTCGACGCCGGGCCGGGCGAGCTGTTCGTCGTCCGCAACGTCGCCAATCTCGTGCCGCCCTATTCGCCGGATGGCGAATATCACTCGACGTCCGCCGCGCTTGAATTCGCGGTGCAGAGCCTGAAGGTCAAGAACATCGTGGTGATGGGCCACGGACGCTGCGGCGGCATTCGTGCAGCACTTTCGCCTGTGGCGGAGCCCCTGTCGCCGGGCGACTTCATCGGCAAGTGGATGAGCCTCGTCGCACCGGCCGCGGAAGACGTGTCGAAGAACACGATGCTCACCGCCGCCGAGCGCCAGACCGCGCTGGAGCGCATCTCGATCCGCTTCTCCATCGCCAATCTGCGCACCTTTCCGTGCGTGAGCATCCTCGAAAAGAAGGAGCGGCTCACATTGCACGGCGCCTGGTTCGACATCTCGACCGGCGAACTCTGGATCATGAATCCCGAAACCGGCGACTTCGAGCGGCCTGAAGCCGAGTGATCAGCTGATCGTGATATCTTTGGGCGGCCGGACGATCCGCGCAGCGTCCGGCAGCTTCCTGAACCCCAACCAGCAGAGAACCGTGATCAGCCCCATCGTGGGGATCACTGTGGCGATCGCCAGAATGGGCTCCCCGATCAGCACGGCGACCGCGCTGCCGAGAAGGCCGCCGCCCATCTGCATGAAGCCCGAAAGCGATGAAGCCGCGCCTGCCATGTGCGGAAAGGGCGCAAGCGCCGCCGTGGTCAGGGCCGGCGTCACGAAGGCGATACCCACCGCATAAGACGCGATCGGCAGCATCACCGTATAGAAGCTCGGACCGAACAGCAGCGGCAGCGCGCAGATGGCGATGCTGCCGAGGACCACGAAGCCCAGGCCGATCGGGACGAGCGCATGCGAGCCGAGCTTCGGCATGATGAACCGCACGGCGAGCGATCCGAAGAAATAAGATCCCGACTGCATCAGCATCGACAGGCCGAACTGCGTCGCCGTCAGCCCGACGCGCTCGATCAGGACGAAGGGAAGCATGGTCGCGAGGGTGTAGAGCGCGCCCACCGTGCCGCCGAGCATGAGGCTCGGATACATGAAGGAACGGCTGGCGAGCAGCGACTTGTAAGACCGTAGGATCGCCATCGGGCGGATTCGGCTGAGGTCACGCGTCACCGTCTCCTGCAGGGAGAATGTCGCGATCAGGATGATCACCGCGCCGAAAGCCACCATCAGGACGAAGATCGCGTGCCAGCCGAACAATTCCATCGTCACGCCGCCGATGACGGGGGAGAAGGCCGGCCCGATCGCCAGGATGATGCCGATCAGGTTCATGATCCTGGCGGACGATTCGTTAGTGAAGAGATCGCGCACGATGGCGCGCGAGATCGCGATTCCGGCGGCAGCCCCCACGCCCTGAAGGAAACGCGCGGCGATCAGCACATGAACGTTGGGGGAGAACAGCGCCAGCGTGCTCGCGATGAGATAGATTCCCATGAACGCCACGGTGACGGGCCGCCGGCCAAATCCGTCCGACAGCGGCCCGCAGAAGAGCTGCGCGAGGGCAAAGCCGGCGAAATACATCGAAAGCGTCAGCTTGACCGCCGCCTCCGTCGTGCCGAAGGCGCGCACGATCTCGGGCATAGCCGGCGTGTAGAGCGCCATCGAGACCGGCCCGAGCGCGACCAGCATCGCGCCGATGATCGCGACGCGCCGCTCCGACATCAAGGGCGGCATCGCCACCGGAGCCTGCATCATGTTCATGCGGCGTCGCTTTCCCGCTTGTTCGCCTCGAGGCGAAGCTGGTTGAGGCTGTCGCGGGCATGCCGCAGCGCCGAATTGAGCTGCTCCCATTCCGACGGGCTGATCCTCGTGGCGACATCGACCCGCACGCTGGCGCCGATGATCTGGATCTTCTCAAGCACCACATGCGCCTCGTCCGTCAGGTGAATGAGCTTTGCGCGCCTGTCGGTCGGATCGGGCTGACGCTGGACGAGGCCCCGGGCTTCGAGCCGATCGAGATAGGTGCTCAGCGTCATCGCCTCGACACCCATCCGCTCGGCAAGTACCGTCTGGCGCACGACGCCGGCGCGAAACGCGTTGGAGAGCGCGCGCGCCTCGCCCGGCGTCACGCCGATGCCTGCCTCGCCGATGCGCCGGTCGAACTCCGCGCGCATAAGCCGCGAAACGTCGGCGATCAGGAAGCCGAATGAATCCGGGTCTTGGAGAAGAGCCATCTGGGTCGGAATTAGTAAGCCATACTGATAATAAGCGGGCCATAGTGCGTCTGTCGTTCCGCGTCAAGCGGTTGTCCCGTGCCGCCGCAGCGATTACATGGCTCGCAGCATGTCCCTCCCGGAGCATCTTCCATGACCGCCCACCCGCTCGATCTCGCTTCGCATCCCCTCACCCGCTGGACGGGCGAGATCGGCCTGCCGGAATTCGAGCGGATCGACGACGGCGAGTACGCGCCCGCTTTCGAGGCTGCCCTGTCGGCCCATGGCGCTGAGATAGACGCGATCGCGGGCAATGCCGAGGAGCCGACGATCGAGAACACGCTCGCAGCGCTGGAGCTCGCGGGCGATCCGTTAAGCCGCGTCTCCGCCCTGTTCTGGGCCCGCGCCGGCGCGCACACCAACGAGACCATCCAGGCGCTGGAGCGTGAGATCGCGCCGAAGATGTCGCGGCATTTCTCGGCGATCTACATGAACGACCGGCTCTTCGCCCGTATCGATTCGCTCTATGCGCGGCGCGCCGAACTCGGCCTCGACGCCGAGACGCTGCGCGTGCTCGAAAAGACCTGGAAGCGCTTCGTGCGCGCCGGCGCGAAGCTGGGCGCCGACGACAAGGCGCGCCTCGCCGCGATCGGCGAGGAGCTGGCCTCGCTCGGCGCGGCATTCAGCCAGAACCTTCTCGCCGACGAGAAGGGCTGGGCCATGATCCTCCAGGCCGAGGATGTCGACGACCTGCCCGAATTCCTGCGTTCCTCGATGGCGGAAGCCGCCCGGGCACGCGGCGAGGAAGGCCGTTTCGCCGTCACCCTGTCGCGCTCGATCTACGAGCCCTTCATGTCCTTCTCCGGCCGCCGCGACCTGCGCGAGAAGGCGTTCCGCGCCTTTGCCGGCCGGGGCGAGAAGCCGGGCCCGACCGACAACCGCGACATTGTCCGCCGCACGCTCGAACTGCGCGCCGAGAAGGCGAAGCTTCTCGGCTACGAGAACTTCGCCGCCCTCAAGCTGGACGACACGATGGCCAAGACCCCGCCGGCGGTGATGGGCCTGCTCGAACCCGTCTGGGAGAAGGCGCTGGAGAAGGCCGCCGCCGACCAGGCCGAACTTGCCCGCATTGCCGCGGCCGAGGGCCGCAACCATGCGATCGCGCCGTGGGACTGGCGCTATTATGCCGAGAAGCTGCGGGCCGAGAAGTTCGCCTTCGACGAGGCCGAGCTGAAGCCCTACCTCCAGCTCGAACGCGTGATCGACGCTGCCTTCGACGTGGCCTCGCGGCTGTTCGGCGTTTCCTTCGTCGAGCGGCCGGACATCACCGCCTGGCATCCGGACGTGCGCGTGTTCGAGGTGCGCAGCCGTGAGGGCGACCGCATCGCCACGTTCCTCGCCGACTATTTCGCCCGTCCGACAAAGCGTTCCGGCGCGTGGATGAGCAGCCTCGAATCCGGCTATACGCTGGGCGCGGGCTCGCTGCCGATCGTCTACAACGTCATGAACTTCGCCAAGCCCGCTCCCGGCGAGCCGGCGCTGCTGTCGCTGGACGAGGCGCGCACGCTGTTCCACGAGTTCGGCCACGGACTTCACGGCATGCTGACTGACGTCCGCTGGCCGTCGATCTCGGGCACCTCGGTATCGCGCGACTTCGTCGAACTGCCGTCGCAGCTTTACGAGCACTGGCTGACGGTTCCGGCAGTTCTGGCGCGTCATGCGCTGCATTACAGGACCGGCAAGCCGATGCCGGAGCAACTGATCGCCAAGATGGAGGCCGCGCGCAACTTCAACGCCGGCTTCAACACCGTCGAATTCACCTCCTCCGCTTTGGTCGACATGGCCTATCACGCCCGTGCCGACGCGCCGGCCGACCCGATGGCTTTCGAGGCCGAGACGCTGGCGCGGCTCAACATGCCGGATGCGATCGTGATGCGGCACCGCACGCCGCACTTCCAGCACGTCTTCGCCGGCGACGGATACTCAGCCGGCTACTACTCCTACATGTGGTCGGAAGTGCTCGACGCCGATGCTTTCGCGGCCTTCGAGGAGACGAACGACCCATTCAACCCGGACCTCGCCGCGAAGCTGAAACGGCACATCTATGCGGCCGGCGGCTCAGCCGACCCGGAAGAACTCTACACCGCCTTCCGCGGCCGCATGCCTTCGCCGCAGGCGATGATGGAGAAGCGCGGGCTGGTGTAACGCCCGCTCAGTGCGACATCAGCACCGGCAGGCGCACGTCCTCCAGGATCGTGCGCGTGGCGCCGCCGAGCACGAATTCGCGCAGCCGCGAATGGCCGTAGGCGCCCATCGCGAGCAGCCCGGCGCCGTCCTGGATTGCGAAGTCCTGCAAGGTCGCTCCGATCGGCTGGTCCTCCAGCTCGACCGCCAGCGCGCGTGCCGGCACGCCACGCTTGATCAGGTGCGCGGCGAGCCTGTCGCCGAGGTCGTCGGCGGGCAACGGCTTCTCGTTGAGGACGGAGACGATCGTCACCTGATCCATCTCGCCGAACAGCGAGAGCATGTCGTTGACCGCGCGCGCTGCAACGCGAGAGCCGTCCCACGCCACCACGGCCCGGCGAAGGCCGCGCACCACCAGGGCTTCGGGCACCAGGATCGTCGGCCGGCCTGATCCGAACACGATGGCCTCCGCGATCGCCCGGCCCTGTTCGCCGACCTTCGGCATGGGGACCACACTGAGATCGAAATAGCGTGCCTCTTCCGCGGCCGCGTCACCCGCAAGCTCCTGCGCCGAACGGCGGCGTCCGGCTTCGCTCTCGACGCCGTGTTGCACAGCGAGCGAGGCAACAGCCTTGAGCAACGCCTCGCCGCCGATCCGGCTCTGCGCCTCAGCTCTTCGGATCATCTCGGGCACATCGAGCAGAAGGCGCGACAGCGCATTGGCGACGTCGGGAAAGTCTGCCTCCAGCGAAAGAGCGTAGAGGTCGAAGCCCGCCTTGGAGGCAAACTCCACGCTCGCAGCGAGCGCTTCGCCCGGAAGCGGCTCGGGATAGGTGACGAGTGGAAGGAGAGCTGTCTTTTTCATGGCTTCACCTTACGACATTGTAGGCGACCCGTATTGACCTCCGTCAAATCGGCCTAGCCGGCGGCGATTTCCGCCTGCAGCGCGTTCATATGCTGCTCGGCCGCCTCGGTGGCCGCCTGTTCGATGGCGCGGAAGCGGCTGACGACCGCCCGCCCGACGGCAGTGAGCTCCGCGCCGCCACCTTTCCTGCCGCCGGTCTGCGCCGCCACGACCGGCTTGCCGAAGATGCCGTTCATCTCCTCGACCAGATCCCAGGCATGCTTGTATGACATGTTCATCTGCCGCGCGCCGGCCGAGATCGAGCCGAAGGCGGCGATCTGCTCCAGCAGCTCGATCTTGCCGGGGCCGATGCGCCCGTCGGGATCGAGATTGATGCGCAGGCTGAGCGACGGCATGGACGGCTCCGATCGTTATTCCGTCCAGTATATATCGATGGCCGACGGCCGCAACGCGCGGAGCCCGCGACGCCCTCAGCGGCGGGCGGTGGCGGCACCGTCCAGCGAGACGGATTTGACGATGGCGAAGACGGACTTGCCGGGCTCGAGCCCGAGCTGCTGAACCGACCTACCCGTCACGCGCGCCGACAGGCGGTCCGATCCGGACAGGATCGTCACAAGCGCCTCGCTGTCGCCGACGCTCTCGACCCCGGCGATCGTGCCTTCCAGGACGTTGAGGGCGCTGACGCCTGCCGGCTTCTCGGTCGCGATCATGACGTCCCTTGCCCTGACGCGCACCGTCAAGTGTGCGCCCTCCTCCGCCGCGACCCGCGGCAGGCGCCACTCTCCGCGCGAGGAGCGCATCAGCGACAGGCCGAAGCCATCGTCGCGTCTCACAACTTCGAGCCGCACCAGCGCGCCCGCCTCGCCGCGCTCGGAATCCGGCAGGAGGTCGAAGCGCGGCAGGATATCGTTGACCGACCCTGCCGCCGTCACCCTGCCATCGGACAGCAGCACCACATCGCTGGCGAGCCGCGCGATCTCGGCGACGGAATGGCTGACATAGACGATGGGGATCTGCGTCTCGTCGCGCAGCCGCTCGACATAGGGCAGGATCTCGGCCTTGCGCGCATCGTCCAGCGCAGCCAGCGGCTCGTCCATCAGCAAAAGCCGCGGGCTCGCGATCAGCGCCCGGCCGATCGCCACCCGCTGCCTTTCGCCGCCTGAAAGGCCGGAGGGACGCCGGTCCAGCAGATGGCCGATGCCGAGCAGCTCGACCACCTTCGAGACCTCGGCATACCGCTCCGCCGCCGGCGTGAAGAAGCGCCCGTAACGCAGGTTCTGCGACACGGTGAGGTGCGGAAACAGCCGCGCGTCCTGGAAGACATAGCCGATCCGTCGGCGGTGCGGCGGCAGGAAGATGCGTTGCTCGGCGTCGAAGAGCACACGTCCGTCCACCGCGACCTTTCCACCCTCCGGTCGCGTCAGCCCGGCAATGGCGTTGACGATCGAGGTCTTGCCGGATCCGGACGGACCGAACAGGGCGGTCAGCCGTCCGGCGCTCGCGAAGGCGACATCAAGCGCGAACGCGCCGAGCCTTTGCCGGATCTCGACCTCGACCGCCATCAGGCGCCGATCCGCCGGCTGATCCGCCGCGCCAGGATTTCCGAGGCGATGAGGGCGACCATCGCGATGGCGATCGAGACCAGCGTCAGGCGCATCGCGCCGAGTTCCCCGCCCGGCACCTGCGTGAAGGTGTAGATCGCCGACGGCAGCGTCTGCGTCTCGCCGGGAATGTTGGAGACGAAGGTGATCGTCGCGCCGAACTCGCCCATCGCCTTGGCGAAGGCGAGGATGGCGCCGGCCACGATGCCCGGCAGGATCAGCGGCAGGGTCACGGTCATGAAGACCATCACCGGGTTCGCCCCCAGCGTTCCCGCCGCGGCCTCCAGCTTGCGGTCGACGGCCTCGATCGAGAGACGGATCGCGCGCACCATCAACGGAAACGCCATCACCCCGCAGGCGAGCGCGGCGCCTGTCCAGCGGAACGAGAACACCAGCCCGCAGCAGGATTCGAGCAACGAGCCGACCGGCCCCCTGCGTCCAAAGCTGAGCAGCAGCAGATAGCCGGTGACCACCGGCGGCAGGATCAGCGGCAGATGAACCAGACCGTTGAGCACCGATTTGCCGATGAACTCGCGCCGGGCGAGGATGTGGGCGACGACGATGCCGATCGGCAGGCTGACCAGCGTCGCCCAGATCGAGACCTTGAGGGAGAGGCTGACGGCGACCCATTCCTCCGGACTGAGCGCCAGCCACTCCATCGTTCAACCGGTCCCCGTCAGTTCGATGCGACGGGGCTCAATACCGTGAAACCCTGCTCCTCGAAAAGCGTCTTCGCCTTGGCGGACTGCATGCACTTCAGGAACGCGGCTGCGTCGGCGTCCTTGGACTCGGCGGTGATGGCTGCCGGATAGACGATCGGCGCATGCGATCCCTCGGGGAAGGTGCCGACGATCTTCACCTTCCTGTCGGCGGCGGCGTCGGTCTTGTAGACGATGCCGAGCGGCGCCTCGCCGGTCGAGACAAGCGCGAGTGCGGCGCGCACGTTCTCAGCCTGCGCGACCTTGCCCCCGACCGAGCCCCAGACGCCGAGCTTCTCCAGCGCCGCCTTGCCGTATTTGCCGGCTGGCACCGAGTCCACGTTCGCCATGGCGAGCTTGCCGTCGCCGAGAAGGCCGGCGAGGTCGAAATTCTCCTTGATATCGGTCGCGGCCGTGGAATCCGCCGGGGCGACGAGGACGATGCTGTTACCGAGCAGCTTCACCTCGGTGTCCTTCTTCGTCAGGTTCTTCTCCGACAGATAGGCCATCCAGTCGAGATCGGCAGACACGAAGATATCGGCCGGCGCGCCGCCCTCGATCTGCTTCGCCAATGCCGAACTGGCGGCGTAGGAGATCGTCACTGCCTCGCCGACATCCGCCTCGCAGGCCGTGTTGACCGCGTCCAGCGCGTTCTTGAGGCTCGCGGCGGCGAACACCGTCACCTTGTCCTGCGCGAACGAAGCCGTCGATGCGAGAACCGAAGCTGCAAGGGCGGCAGCGCCCGCAAGGAAGGAGAGACGCGATACCATTGGATGTTTCCCGTGATCTGCCTGAGCGATATATTCAGTCAAACATAACACTCGGCGCGAGTCCATCACCCAGGGGAGGGATTTTGCGCGAGACCGAGGCGCCTGCGGCGCCTGAAGCTCAGGCGACGCAGGCGTCGGATTCGCGGACTTCCATGCGGCGGTAGAAGTCCGCCAGCGTCTTGCCGCGCTCGTGGCGGAAGGTGCGGCCTGCGGGCGTCACGCCGGCGACCCGGTCGATGCGGAAGGCACGGAAATCGTCGCGCAGCTCGCACCAGGCGACGAGCGTCCACACCCTGCCCCAGAACCAGAGCCCAAGCGGCCGCACGTCGCGCTGGGTCGGGCGTCCCTGCTCGTCGCGATAGTCGAGCGAAAGCACCTGCCGCTCCTCGACCGCGCGCTCGACTAGGTCGACTGCGGTCCGCACGGTGTTGCTCATCACATAGTCGGGCATGTGGATTTCGGTGCGGCGGATGCGGTCCTTTTCGCCGGCCGGCAGGACAGCGCCGATCTTGATCAGCGATTCCGCCGCAGCCCGCGCCATCGCCGCGCCGCCGAAGGCCTGCACCATCCGTGCGCCGGCCACCAAGGCGACGATCTCGTCGCGGGTGAACATCAGCGGCGGCAGGTCGTAGCCTTCGCGCATGATGTAACCAACGCCGGCCTCGCCGTCGATCGGCACGCCGGTCGACTGCAGGTCGGCGATGTCGCGATAGATCGTCCGCTCCGACACTTCCAGCCGCTCGCCGAGCATCTGCGCCGTGACCAGGCGGCCACCGCGCAGGTGCTGGACGATCTGGAAAAGGCGGTCCGCGCGTCGCATCAGGCCGAGAACACGCCGATGGAGTTGCCGTCCGGATCCAGGCAATAGGCAAAGCGCCCGGCGGGGATCGAGATCACCGGCGAGACGACCGTGCCGCCATTGGCCGTGACGCGGCCCATCGCCGCCTCGACGTCGTCGACGGCGAGATGGATGGTCGGGCCGGTTCCGGCAGTCGCGGGCTTGCCGGGATAGATGTGGCCGGCGACAGAGCTGTCGCTGGCCGCGGCGAAGCGTGCCATCGGGTTCGGGCCGCCCTCCTCGTCCGAGAGCGGATTGCCGGTGACGGCGGAATAGAATGCCTTGGCCCGCTCCTGGTCAGTGACCGGTATTTCGAACCACACGACGGCGTGCTGGGGAACCTGGGTGCCCATGATGAGATCCTCTCGTTTCGACATCTCACCATCGCACGACCCTCCTGACAACATTTTGTCAGGAGGGTCTCGTCCTCTCCCGACATCTCTTGTCATCGGCGGGTGCGGTGCGGACCGTTCCACAGGTCCGGCCAGCCGACATCCTTGCGCAGATGCGTGGGCAGCGCGCCGAGGATGCGCTCGGTGCGGACGGCGGCGCGGATTTCGCGCCGATGGGCGACGAAACGCGTGAGTGACGTGCGAAAATTGGAAGCGAAGGACATGATTCTCTCCTCTCTCGGTTGGGAGGAGAGAATGACAGGGTGCTCCCGACAGCCTTGCGTCAGGAGGCAGGCGGCTTCGCGGTCATTTCTTGTCGGCGACGGGAACCGTGTAGTTGAGCGGCAGCCGGCCGCCGTCGGCGTAGATCGTCTGGCCGGTGATGTAGGACGCGTCGTCCGACGCGAGGAATGCGGCGATTGCGGCGATCTCCGACGGCTGGCCGACGCGGCCGAGCGGCGTGCGCGACAGGATGCGGTTCTTCGCGGCCGGGTCGGCGTTCACCGAGGCGAGCATCTCGGTCATGATCGAGCCCGGGCCGATCGCGTTGACGCGGATGCCGTAGGGCGCAAGCGACAGCGCCATCACCCGCGTGAGCTGGTTCACCCCGCCCTTGGAGACCGAATAGGGAACCTGGTCGGCAATGGCCACCACGGAGTTGATCGACGACATGTTGACGATGGCGCCGGGCGCTCCGCCGGCCTTGACCTTGTCGACCATTACTCGCGCGACCGCCTGGCCGACGAGGAACGCGCCTTTGAGATTGACGCGCAGGACACGGTCGAAATCCTCCTCCCTCAGATCGAGAAAACCGGCGCCGTGGACGATGCCGGCATTGTTGACCAGCACGTCGATGTCCCCATAGGCCTCGAGCGTCGCGGCGACGAGATTGTGCGCGTCGAGCCGGTTGCCGACATCGGCACGGATGAAGCGGACCTCGCCGAGTTTTCCGAGATCCTGCGCCGCCTTCTCGCCCTTCTCGGCATCTACGTCGGCGATCACCACGCTCGCCTTGCCGCGCAGGAAGCGCTCCGCGATGGCATAGCCTATGCCGCCGGCAGCACCGGTGATGATGGCGATCTTGCGTTCAAGCGACATGAAGGGCTCCGGATCGGGATGTGGGCAGGTTATAGACCCTGCCCGGATGGGGAGCCAGCGTTTGGACTAACCGTCCGGCCTTCAATTCGTCCAACTTGTCACCGCTCTCTGAACGAAACGGGATAAAGCCATGACCAACGCCGCCAACGCACGCACGCTGCGCAACCACGTCGCCTCTCTGGAGACGATGACGCGCCTGGTGCTGGCAACGCTGGCGCTGGCGTCCGGTGTCTACACTTATCTCGGCGTGCGCTCGCTGCTCGACGGGTCGGCGACGATGGTGTTCTTCGCAGCAGTCATCTACTCCGTCTCCGTGTCGGTCGGGATGTACGGGTTCTGGACCTACATGATCCGCTTCCTGCCGGAGCTTCGCGAAAGTGCGTCGCGGCTCTCGATGCTCGCGATGATGGCGCTCGGTTCGCTGATGATCATCGCCATGTCCTCCTGGCTGAACGCCGCCGCACTTGCCGGTTCCGCGGCGGTCGAGCAGCACCTCGCGGTGACGCTGCAGGGCTATACCGAAGACCTCGACCAGGCGAACTCCAATGCGATCGGCGCGTTGTCGCTCGTCCCCGACATCCAGCGGGCGGCGGAGCGGTTCAACCGGCTGGCCGAGGACGAGCGCACCTCCGGCGCGCTGACCGGCACCACGGGCTCGGGCAGCGTCGTGCAGCTCTTGAGCCAGATGTCGGCGCAGATGCGCGAGCTGGAGGCGACGATCTCGGCCTCACGCGAGAGCGTGCAGACTCTGTTCGAGCAGGGTCAGGCGCATCTGGCGACGATGCGTGGCCTCGTCTCGGCCCCCGGCGCGATCGCCGAACGGTCGGACGACTTCGCCAAGGAGTCGGTGGCGCTGGCCGGTGTCATCGCATCGCTCGAACGGACGTCGATCGCGCCATCGGTGGCGCGAGCGGCCGCCGATCTTTCGGCCGGCTTCATCGCGCCGGTGGCGGACGGGTCGACGACCGACCTTGCCGGACGGCAGGACGCGGTGATCGCGACCGTGCGCGCCTCGGTGGCGCAGCAGTCGACGGCGCTGGCGGCAGCAGCGGAAGAGATCATGGCGCAGCCCAAGGTCGAGGAACGCCGCTACGTGCCGCTGACTTCGGCCGAGGCGGTGATCCGTTACTGGGACCAGTTCATCCCGAGCTGGGCGGGCGCGATCTCGATCGACCTCCTCCCGGCGGCACTCGTTGGCATAATGGCAGTCGTGTACGGCGCCATCCGGCGCAGCGAGGAGACGATGACCGACGTGGACCGGCTGTCGGCCGGAGACGTGCTGAGGGCGCTGGAAATCCAGGATTCGTTGCTGGCCAAGGCGCGGGCCAGGGCGGAATTGGCCGCAAGCGACGCGGCTGCCAGGACCGAGCCTGCGCCAGAGCAGGAGGCGAGGCCGGCACCACCCGAAAACGTGACGCCGCTTACCCTCAACGAAAGGAAGCGCAGCGAGACATGAACGGTGATCCGGCAACCTCCGTGACGATAAGGCAAAAGGTCGGCGGCCTTGTCTGGCGCTATCTCTCGCGCTTCGACGAGGGCGAGGTGATCCGCTGGGCGTTCCGCGGCATGCTGATCGGCACGATCGGCGTGCTGGCGCTGGACCTGTCCGAGCTGGTGGAGCGCAATGGCGGGCTGTTCCCGCCGCAGGCGATCGCGCCGTCGCCCGACCAGCCGATCCTGCCGCCGGCGGTAGAGACGTCCGACCCGGCCGAAACGGGCGTCGATCCCCGCCAGTTTCTCACTGTCGACGAGGATCGGCTGAAGGGCGCGATGCGGTTCACGCTCGGCGCCGGAGGGGTGCTTGCGGCGGAGGGAACGATCGATCCGGGCGCAGCCACTCGATTCGCCGAGGAGATCGGGGCGCGGGGCGAATATGTGACGACGGTGGCGCTCAACTCGCCGGGCGGCTCACTCGACGACGCGATGGCGATGGCGCGGCTGATCCGCGACAAGGAGCTCGGCACCGAAGTGGCCGACGGCGCGCTCTGCGCCTCGTCCTGCCCGCTGGTCTTCGCCGGCGGTGCGACGCGACGGGCGGGCGAGAAGGCGGCCATCGGCGTCCATCAGTTCTATTCAGCCGGCTCGACCGAGGGACTGGCCCCGGCGCAGGCAATGTCGGATGCGCAGGCGACGACGGCGCGGATCACGCGGCTGCTCGCCGAACTCGACGTCGACCCGGCGATGTGGCTGCACGCGCTCGATACGCCGCCGCGCCAGCTCTACTATTTCTCGCGCGAGGAGCTGGCAAAGTTCCGCATGGTGACCGACCCACAGCCGATCGCGGCGAAGCGGAAGTAGCGGCGGATGGCGAGATACAAGGTGCTGTGGCGCTTCGTGGTCGAGGCGGTGGACGCGCAGGAGGCTCAAGCGACGGCCAGCGAGGTGGCACGGCTCGCGGGTATCGACGGCATGCCGCCAGTCGAGCGCTACGAGGAACCGCCGCAGTGGAAAACGGATGTCGTCTTGACCGAGGAGGCCGACGACACCGCCGGCCTGTTCGGCCAATGCCTCGCCCGTGCGGGGCAACTCGGCAATGAGTGGCTGGCATCCGCGCTGGCCGACCTTGCCGACGGCGACGGGGCGTTTGCCACGTTCAACGCAAGCAAGCGCAACATTCCCAAGGTCGCCGGGCTGAAATGGGCACTTGTGGAAGTGTGGCCGGACACAACGGACTGACGGCGGAACGAAATCGTTCACGCCGAGGTATCCGACCCTTACCGCTTAACCACACCCTTCAGCGCCTCGCCGATCTCGCTCAGAATGGCCGGGTCGTCGATGGTGGCCGGCATGTTCCAGCTCTCGCCGTCGGCGATCTTCTGCATCGTGCCGCGCAGGATCTTGCCGGAGCGCGTCTTGGGCAGGCGCTTCACCGACACGGCGGTGCGGAAGGCCGCGACCGGGCCGATGCGGTCGCGCACCAGCGCCACGATCTCCTTTTCGATCTCGTGCGGATCGCGCTTCACGCCGGCCGAGAGCACCACGAAGCCGAGCGGCAGCTGGCCCTTCATCTCGTCGGCGACGCCGATGACGGCGCATTCGGCGACATCGGGATGCGAGGCCACCACCTCCTCCATCGCGCCGGTCGACAGGCGATGGCCGGCGACGTTGATGATGTCGTCGGTGCGGGCCATGATGAACAGGTAGCCGTCCTCGTCGAGATAGCCGGCGTCCGCGGTCTTGTAGTAGCCCGGGAACTCCGCGAGGTAGGCGTTGAAGAAGCGCTCGTCGGCGTTCCACAGCGTCGGCAGGCAGCCGGGAGGCAGCGGCAGCTTGACCAGCACGTTGCCGAGCGTGCCCGCCGGAACCGCGTGGCCGGCATCGTCGAGGATTTCCATCTTGTAGCCGGGCATTGCGACACCGGGCGAGCCGAGCTTGACCGGCAGCATGCCGAGCCCGACCGGGTTCTGGCTGATCGGCGAGCCGGTCTCGGTCTGCCACCAGTGGTCGATGACCGGCACGCCGAGATGCGTCTGCGCCCATTCGATCGTCGGCGGATCGCCGCGCTCGCCGGCAAGGAACAGAGTGCGGAACTTCGACAGGTCATATTTGCCGATGAACTCGCCGTTCGGATCCTGGCCCTTGATGGCGCGGAAGGCGGTGGGCGCGGTGAACAGCGCGACGACGCCGTGCTCGGCAATCACCCGCCAGAAAGTGCCGGCATCGGGCGTGCCGACCGGCTTGCCCTCGAACAGGATGGTCGTGCAGCCGTGCAGCAGCGGCGCGTAGACGATGTAGGAGTGGCCGACGACCCAGCCGACGTCCGAGGCCGCCCAGAACACCTCGCCCGGCTTGACGCCGAACTCGTTCCACATCGACCATTCGAGCGCGACCATGTGGCCGCCGGTGTCGCGCACCACGCCCTTGGGCTGGCCGGTCGTGCCGGAGGTGTAGAGGATGTAAAGCGGGTCGGTGGCGAGCATCGGCTCGCAGGGCACGGCGCGGCCGCGGGCGGCGGCAACGAGCTTGGCATAGTCGAAGTCGCGGCCTTCGGTCATCGCGGCGGCGAGCTGCGGTCGCTGCAGGACGAGGCAGAAGTCCGGCTTGTGCGCCGCCATGTCGATCGCGCCGTCGAGCAGCGGCTTGTAGGCGACGGTGCGGCCGGGCTCGAGGCCGCAGGAGGCGGCGATGATCGCCTTCGGCGTGCAGTCGTCGATGCGGGTGGCGAGCTCCTTGGCCGCGAAGCCGCCGAACACCACCGAGTGGATCGCGCCAAGCCGGGCACAGGCGAGCATGGCGAAGGCGGCTTCCGGCACCATCGGCATGTAGATGATGACGCGATCGCCCTTGCCGATGCCCTTGTCCTTCAGCACCGCCGCAAGCGCGGTGACCTCGGTCAAAAGTTCGGCATAGGTGAAGGAGGCCGTGGTGCCGGTAATGGCGCTGTCGTGGACCAGCGCCAGCTGGTCGGCGCGGCCGGAGGTGACATGCCGGTCGACGGCGTTGTGGCACATGTTGCCGACCGCATCCGGGAACCAGCGGCCGTAGACGCCGGCCTTCGGATCGAAGATGCGCTTCGGCGGCGAGACCCAGTCGATGGCCGTTGCAGCCTCGGCCCAGAATCCTTCCGGATCCTTCTCCCAGCGCGCATAGACCTCGCGATATGTCGACGCCATCGATGCCTCCCTCAGATGCGTGGCAGCGTTCTAGACCCTCGAAGCGCGGCTCGTCCACCTGACCATCGTCTAGACTCGGGCGTTCGGGGCTGTTCAAAAGGAGCAAATCGCCGCACAACGGTTTCGCATTGTCCAAAGTCCTCGCCCTTCTGATCCTTGCCATGATGGCGCTGCACCTCGTCCGCCCGCTCGGCCTGCCGGGGCTGAAGCAGCGGCGCGATGTGTGGAAGATCGCCGTCGCCGCGCTGGTAGCGATCGGGGCGACGGTGCTGCTGAGCCATACGGGGCAGTGAGGGCAGCAGGCGCGTGTGGCCAACACGTGTAAGCCCTGCCGGGCCGCCATTCCTGTTTTCTTCAAAGAACCCTTCCCCGCGGAAGCCGGAAAGCCGGGCTCAGGACGTGTCGAGGCGTTCGGCTGGCAAGAACGCCGAGCCGAGCAGACGCAGAAGAGCCTCATCATTCGGATCAACCGCGGCGGAGACCCGACCGGGTTGCAGGAACGGCGACGGGCGGATGCATGCGGCCATGTCTCGCACGATCGCTGCCAGCGCGCGAAGCGAGGCGGCAAGATCAATCGCGTCGGCGGAACCATAACCATAGCGGACGGACGCCAGGGCGGGCGACCAGCGCCTGCCGGCCAGATTACATACGGAGCGGGCGACATAGTCCCTTGCGGCCTCGTCGGCATACTGAAGAAACCACAGCGCGAGCCAGCGAATCGGAAGCGACCGGCCGGCAGCGCGTTCGGCGAGATCGGCGAGCCCAAGCAGACGCACGGCAGTGCGCCTCAGCATGTCCCGCTTCCTCCCTGCCTTCGCCTTCCAGTCCATCGCCCCTTCCTCGGCCAAACCTGTCGAGGCCATTGTGCGATGGCGGCTGAGGGTGGTGGATAGATTTTTCTGAAAATTTCTTTCCGGGTTGCGATTTGCGGCACAGACAGGTCGGTCAGCTAAGCTCCATGCGCGGACAGGCGGTCGTGGAGGGGCCTTTCTGCGGACGGGACAATCACACGCGAAGCCCCGGCGACCGGAGGTCAGCCGGAACCATTGGCAGTCGGAATCCTGACACAAGAGGGTGCTCAATCGCGGAGAAAAATGGATACGGATAGCCTGTCGGCTTCCGGGATGACAAAGGCGGGTTGACGCTATCCTTGTCATGACAAATGCGATATTCTGTCATGACAGATCGAAAGGACAACGCATGAACCTTCAGATCCGTGACAAGCGCGCCCATGAACTCGCCAGGCGTCTCGCGGAGCGGGACAAGACAACCATGACCGAAGCGGTGATCTCGGCACTGGAGAACGAGCTTGGGCGGAAGGGGGAGGCTCCGCTGGCGAACCAGTTCGAGGAACTTGCACAAAAGCTTCGGGACATGTCTCCCGGCCCCGGTCGGGTGATGACGAAAGATGAGATCGATCAGATGTGGGGTCACGATTGATCTTCATCGACACGTCGGTCGTCATCGCGATTCTCACATCGGAGGACGACGCGGCCGAATTGTCCGAGGCGATGGAAGCCGTTCAATATAGGGCAACATCCACCTTGGTCATCCTGGAAGCGACGATGCGGCTGTCGACACTGCTCTCGCTTGAACCAGCACAGGTCACCGAAATCATCGATGCATTTCTCAGGCGCGGTATGATCGAGATCGTGCCGATCGAAGCAGCCGACAGAAGCTTCGCCGTGGATGCCTTCGCTCAATACGGCAAGGGCCGGCGCCACCCCGCGCGGCTGAACCTTGCCGACTGTCTGTCCTATGCCTGCGCGAAGCGGCGAGGGTTGAAGCTGCTCTACAAGGGCGGCGACTTCGCGCTGACCGATCTCGCCTGAGCGGCGGCCTCACCCCTCTCCAAGCACCATCGGCAGCAGATGCTCAGCCCAGGCGGCATAGCCGGCGGCGGAGGCATGGAAGCCGTCGGTGGAGAAGCCGGCGGCGGGGTCGAGGATCGGCAGGCGGGTCGCCGGGATCGCGCCGCGCTCGTAGCACAGCGCCTCGCCTTTGGCGTTGATGACGCCGGCGCGGATTTCGAGGATCTTTCCCAGCAGCGGCGGCAGCGCCGGCACGCGCGTCATCTCAACCACCGGCGACCAGATCACGCGGGCCTCGGGCCACTTGGCGCGCAACGCATAGAGCAGGCCTCCGAACTCGCGCTTGAAGCGCGGCGCGGAATGGAAATTCTTCGCGTCATTGGTGCCGATGGAGAGCACGATATGGGTCCACGGCTCCGGCGCGAGGTTCGGCAGGACATGGTCGCGGATCTGGCCGGACGTCGCCGAATTGAAACCCGCCGCCCGCCAGACGACGGCGCGGCCGGTACGCGCGGAAAGGAGGCGGGCAAGCTCGGCGGCGATGCCCTGTTCGGAACTTTCGATGCCGACCGAGGCGGCGGAGGAATCGCCGAGCACCAGGAGCCGGATCTCCGGCTCGGCGCCGTCGATGCGATGACGCACCGGCCCGGACGCGGGCAGCATGCGCGGCGTGCGGCGCCGCACACCCAGCCCCTGCCAGACATAGACGGGAAAGGCGAGCCAGGAGAGGAGCGCGGCGAAGCGGGACATCACAGTCCGGATAATGCGACGGCGGCCGAGATGGAAGGAGATTCCGGCAGGCTGCGCCTCAGGAGCGGCCTTTCGCCGAGGCAAGCGCCAGCCAGAGCGGCCAGATCTCGTCGACGAGACGATGCCGCCGGGCAATCGCTTCGGGCGCGGCGGTATCCCTTCCCCCGCCGCGATAGCGCCGTTCCGGATGCGGAACGATTACGACCGGTGGAGCGCCGAACTGGTCGGCGGTGATGTCGATGATCCGGCCTTCGGCCTCGACCCAGCTGTGCGCCCGCCACGACGCGCCATCGAAGAAGCCCAGTTCCAGGCCGTCCTGCGGCACACCGCGGCAGACGCTGGCATCGATGCCGCCGTCGCGCAGCGCCCGTTCGAGAAAGAGGCTGGAGCGGCCGCAGGTGTTCAGCGAAGGGATCGGCGGCACCGTGCCGGAGTCCAGCAGGTGCCACCGGCACCAGATAGGCTCCAGGATCGCCCGCGCCATGCGGGCGATACGTTCGATCTCGTTGGGCGTTGACAGCATGTTCGTCGGCGATGACGGCGGGGGCGTCGGGCCTCGCGCCTTTGATCCCGCTCCCAGATCGATCAGAACGACGGAAGCGCCGGGCGCCTGGCGAGCGCGTCGGTGATGATCTTCTCCGTGGCGGCGCGGCGCTCGCCCGACAGCGGCAGGCGCGGCATGCGCACGCGGTCGTTGGTGCCGATGGCGTGGACCTCCGCCAGCTTGATGTTCTGGACGAGATAGGTCGAGACGTCGAGGTCGAGCAGCGGGCGGAACCAGCGGTAGATCGACAATGCCTCGTCGCGGCGGCCCTGCTTCATCAGCTGGTAGATTGCCACCGTCTCGCGCGGGAAAGCGGTGACGAGACCGGCCACCCAGCCGATGGCGCCGACCGACAGCGCCTCAAAGGCGAGGTTGTCGACGCCGGTGAACAGGTCGAACCGATCGCCGAAGGCATTGATGATGTCGGTCGAGCGGCGGATGTCGTCGGAGCTTTCCTTGACCGCGACGAAACGGGCGTCGGCCGCGAGCTCTTCCATGATGGGAAGAGTCACGTCGACACGGTAGGCAAGCCGGTTGGAGTAGATCATCACCGGCAGGTCGCCGGCAGCCGCCACTGCCTTGAGCGCCGCGACCGTCTCTTCCGGATTGGTGTGGTAGATCGGCGACGGCACGACCATCAGCCCGTCGGCGCCCGCCTGCGCCGCGCGCTTCGCGAGCGAAGCGGCGTCGCGGGTGGCGGCCTCGTTGACGGTGAGCAGGACCGGCTTTTTGCCGGCTACCCTTCGCGCTGTCGCAAAGACTTCAAGCTTCTCGTCATGGCTGAGCATCGGGCCCTCGCCGAGCGAGCCGCAGACGATGATGCCGTCGCAACCGGCATCCATCTGCAGGGAAAAGCAGCGCTCCATCTCGGCGTGATCGAGACGGTCGTCAGGGGTGAACTTGGTCGTGACAGCTGGGAAAACGCCGGCCCACATGATTGATCTCCTTGTGATATATTACTGATATATGAGATTGGGCAGCAGGTTGTCAATCGCTTTCCGAAACTGATATATCAAGAATATATCTAACGGAGTCCGCAGATATATGGCCGACGTGTTGCAGGAGAGCGCGACGAGGCGCGCCTACCGGGCGCTGGAGCGGATGATCGTCACGCTCGAGCTCCCTCCCGGCAGCGTGACCACGGAGGGTGCGCTGATCGAGCGGATCGGGCTCGGCCGCACGCCGGTGCGCGAGGCGATCCAGCGGCTGGCCTGGGAAGGGTTGCTGGAGGTGCGGGCTCGGGCCGGGCTGGCGGTAAAGCCGCTGCACGCCTCCGACTGGGTGAAGATCATCGATGCTCGCCGCGGCGTCGAGGCGGTGCTGGCGCGCGCCGCCGCGCGGCACGCGACGCGTGAGACGGCTCAGCGCTTCCACGACGCGCTGCTCTCCATGCGCAAGGCGGTTGTGGCCGGCAATGTGCTGGCCTTCCTCCAGGCGGACAAGGCGCTGGACGAGGCAATGGCGGATGCCTCCGACAATCCCTATGCCGCAATGGTCGCGGAGCCCTTGCAGATCCACAGCCGCCGCTTCTGGTATCGATACCAGGCCGAAAGCGGCCTGTCGGCCGCAGCGGACAGGCACATGACCCTGATCAAGGCAGTTCTCGAAGGCGATGGCGACGAGGCGGCGGCGGAGTCCGACCGGCTGATGGCGTTGCTGCGATCCTATGCGGAAGAGGCTGCGCGATAGCGCAGGCTCCAGGATCAGGTATCGTCGCCGACCGGGGTGGTGACCGCGGCGTCCCAGCCCTCGCCGCTGGCGAGGATGCAGCTGTTGCCGTCGGTGCCGCTGGCAAGGATGGTGAAGGTGCCGGCGTTGGAGACGAACACTTCCACCACGGCGGTCGGATCGATCATGCCCATGCCGCTCGGCGCCTCCTGAAAGACGGAGCCGAGCTGGGCGACGATCTCGTCGCGGGGCCCGCAATTGGAAATCTCGGCGGACTGGTCCGGCACCGTGGCGTCTGGAACGACCTGGACGGACGGCCCTGCCTGTGAGGCGACATACTGCGCCGGGGTCTGCGCCACGGCGGCGAAGCTGCAGGTGAGCGCAAGAGCGCCGATCAAAGGGGCGAGACGGGACATGACCGAACTCCTCATTCGCCGATTTCTGGTTCCGTGAACTCAAGCAGGCGAACGTTTCCACGTTCCATCACGAAAACTTGCGAAGCGTAACGAACGGCGAAGACGGGCCGTCAGGTCGCGATCAGGAATCCCGACGTTCGGCCGCCCATTTCAACAGGGCATCGAGCGCCGGACACAGCGCCTGGCCCCAGTCCGTCAGGCAGTATTCGACCTTTGGCGGCACCTGATGATGGACGATCCGACGCACGATTCCATCGGTTTCCATCTGCCGCAATTGCTGGATCAGCATCTTCTGCGAAATGGCGGGAATAGCGCGCTCCAGTTCGGAGAAACGCAGAACCTTGCCGCCGAAGAGATGGAACAGGATCACCAGCTTCCAGCGACCTTCGAGTATCCGCAACGCGTTCTCGACGCCGCTGGCGGCGGTGGTCGGCGTGAGCGGCTCATGCTCACTTTCTGGTAAGTAGCCTACTTTTTGGTCGGTTCTTGTCATTTCGAGAGCCTAGCCGCATCTAGGCGGAGAGGCAAGCAGCCGGCGAGTTTCAGAGGCCGGCAGACAAGGAGTAGAGACCATGACCATCGATCTGCCGCGGCCGCTCGAAGACTATTTCGCCGCCAAGAACAGACATGACATCGACGCGATGCTCGCGCCATTCGCTGTGGACGCAATCGTTCGGGACGAGGGCCGGACCTACACCGGCCACGCTGCGATCCGGGCGTGGATGGAGGAGACGACCAGGAAATACCGCGTCACCGTCGAGCCGACCGGGGCCTACCCGGACGGACAGAACTGGAAGGTCTCCGCGCTCGTCACGGGCGATTTTCCGGGCAGCCCGGCGACGCTGCGCTACAGGTTCTCGCTGGCGCATGAGCGCATCGCCGGGCTGGAGATCGGCGCATGACCGCAGCGCCGCATTTTCCGATCCTTGCCGACGAATTCGCCGGCAAGCGCGTGCTGGTGACGGGAGGTACGAAGGGCGCCGGCGCGGCGATCGTGCGACGCTTCTCGGCGGCGGGCGCGCGGATTGCCACCGGCGCGCGCTCGACGCCGCCGGAAGGTGTTTCGCCCGAGATCTTCGTTCAGGCCGACCTGAGCACGATCGACGGTTCCGCGGAGATGGCCGCCACGATCCTGCGCGAGATGGGCGGCGTCGATATCATCGTCCACTGCCTTGGCGGCTCGAAAAGCCCGGGCGGAGGCTTCGCCGCGCTGACGGAGGCTCTCTGGCAGGATGAACTGAACCTCAACCTTTTGACCGCCGTGCGCCTCGATCGCGCGCTTGCACCGGGGATGGCGAAGCGCGGCACCGGCGTCGTGATCCACATCTCGTCGATCCAGCGCCGTCTGCCGCTGCATGAATCGACAACGGCCTATGCCGCGGCCAAGGCGGCGCTGTCCACCTACAGCAAGGCGCTGTCGAAGGAGCTTGGCCCGAGGGGCGTCAGGGTCAACAGCATCGCGCCAGGCTGGATTAACACGACCGCATCCGAAGCCATGGTGGCACGCTTGGCTGAAAGCGCCGGGACGGACAAGCAGACGGCGCGGCAAGGGATCATGGATGCGCTGGGCGGCATCCCGATCGGGCGTCCGGCTTGGCCGGAGGAGGTAGCGGAACTGGTGGCTTTCCTGGCCTCCGACCGCGCCGCGTCGATCCATGGCGCGGAATATGTCATCGACGGCGGCACGGTGCCGACCGTCTAACCGCTCAGCTGCCGAAAGCGCGGCGCAGCAGCGGGTGTGGTTCGGCGAGGAAGGGGTTGATCACCGTCACGCCACGCCACTCGAAGCCGTGCTGCATGTCTTCGGAAAGGAGGATTCGGCAGCCGGCCGCGTCGGACACGGCGAGGATGATGGCGTCGTAGATTTGCAAGTTATGACTGGCCGACAGTTCGCTCGCGGTCTCAAAATCTTCAATCGTGGTGGCAAGGACATGAAACACCCGTGACCAAGCATGGAGGGTTGCCTGGGCCTCGCGGCGTGAAAAGCCGCCTTTCTTGGTCAGAACGTTGAAGGTCTCGCTCAAGACCTGGATAGGGACGAACTGTTGGGAGTTCCGCGTTCCCTTGATCACCGACAATGCGATCTGCCGCAAGTCCGGACCATTGGCGCCTTCTGCATAGACGAGAACATTCGTATCGAATGTGATCCGCACGGCCTCAGCGCTCGTTAGCCTCGTCTCGTGTCCACTTGCCGATATTTTTCACGGGCTGGTTTTGAAGCCGTTCAACGAGTGCATCAAGCGCTTTCTGCCTCGCGGCCAGATCGTCCGCGTCAGCGGGGGCAAGCGTCGCGATCGTCGTCCCATGGTTGGTTATGACGACGGTATCGCCCTCTTTCACACGCTTAAGCAGCTTGGAGAAGTCCCGGTTGGCCTCGGCGGCTGTGACGATCCTGTTCATGTGCCAAAAAGTAGTGATTTTCACTACTTTGTCAAATCTGCACCCGCGGGGCAGACCTTTGCCACAAGAAAAAGAGGCGGCGCATCGCTGCGCCGCCTCAGTCGGGATCGCCTTTGGGAGGAGATCAATTCATGGTCGGGATGACGAACTCGGCGCCGTCCTTGACGCCGCTCGGCCAGCGCGAGGTGATCGTCTTGGTCTTGGTGTAGAAGCGGAAGGCGTCCGGGCCGTGCTGGTTGAGGTCGCCGAAGGACGAGGCCTTCCAGCCGCCGAAGGTGTAGTAGGCGATCGGCACCGGGATCGGCACGTTGACGCCGACCATGCCGACCTGGACGCGGGAGGCAAAGTCGCGCGCCGCGTCACCATCGCGGGTGAAGATCGCGACGCCGTTGCCGTATTCATGGTCATTGGCGAGCTTGATCGCGTCCTCGTAGCGGTTGGCGCGCACCACCGAGAGCACCGGCCCGAAGATCTCTTCCTTGTAGATCTTCATGTCGGCGGTCACATGGTCGAACAGGCAGCCGCCCATGTAGTAGCCGTTCTCGTAGCCCTGCATCTTGAAGCCGCGACCGTCGACCAGCAGCTTGGCGCCTTCCTGGACACCGGCGTCGACATAGCCCTTGACGCGCTCCAGCGCCTGCTTTGTCACCAGCGGGCCAAAATCGGCCGAGCTGTCGGTGGACGGGCCGACCTTGAGGCTCTCGACACGCGGGATCAGCTTCTCGATCAGGCGGTCGGCGGTCTCCTTGCCGACGGGCACGGCGACCGAGATCGCCATGCAGCGCTCGCCGGCCGAGCCGTAGCCGGCGCCGATGAGGGCGTCGACGGTCTGGTCCATGTCGGCGTCGGGCATGATGATCATGTGGTTCTTGGCGCCGCCGAAGCACTGCGCGCGCTTGCCGTTCGCAGTCGCCCGCGAATAGATGTACTGCGCGATCGGGGTCGAGCCGACGAAGCCGACCGCCTTGATGTCGGGATCGTCGAGGATCGCGTCCACCACTTCCTTGTCGCCGTTGACGACGTTGAGCACGCCTTCCGGCAGGCCGGCCTCGAGGAAGATCTCGGCGATGCGCATCGGCACGCCCGGGTCGCGCTCGGACGGCTTGAGGATGAAGGCGTTGCCGCTAGCCAGCGCCGGACCGATCTTCCACAGCGGGATCATGGCCGGGAAGTTGAACGGGGTGATGCCTGCGACGACGCCAAGCGGCTGGCGCATCGAATAGACGTCGATGCCGGGGCCGGCGCCGTCGGTATATTCGCCCTTCATCAGGTGCGGCGCGCCGATGCAGACCTCGATGACCTCGAGGCCGCGCTGGATGTCGCCCTTGGCGTCGGCGATCGTCTTGCCGTGCTCGCGGGCGAGCAGTTCGGCCAGCGCGTCATTCTCGCGCGCCATCAGTTCGAGAAACTTCATCAGCACGCGCACGCGGCGCTGCGGATTGGTCGCGGCCCAGCCCACTTGGGCTGCCTTGGCGTTTTCGACCGCCTTGCGCAACTCGGCGGCCGAGCCGAGCGCGACCTGGCCGCGCACCGAGCCGTCCATCGGCTGCAGCACGTCCGCGACGCGTCCGCTGGTGGAGGCGACATGCTTGCCGCCGATGAAATGACCGAGGATCGCCACTGTTTCACTCCCTGGAGGATTTTCTGTGGCTGCCATCATCGGCGCAGCGCAGCCGGATTGCAACGCGAGCAAGGTCGAAACCGTTGTGCGCCGTCTCAATAGCGATTATGGTTGATCTATATTCTTTGCATATCGGGAGGGGATATGAACTGGGATGACGTGCGCATCTTCCTCGCCGTGGCCCGCGCGGGACAGATCCTCGGCGCGGCCAAGCGGCTTGGTCTCAACCACGCGACCGTCTCGCGCCGCGTCGCGGCGCTCGAGGAAAGCCTCAACGCCCGGCTGTTCCGCAGGCTGACCACGGGCAGCGAGCTGACGCCGGCCGGCGAGCACTTCCTGGCGGTGGCCGAGCGGATGGAAGGCGACATGATCGCCGCCCGCGCCGAGATCGCCGGCGAGGGCAACGACGTCTCCGGCACGGTCAGGATCGGCGCGCCGGACGGCTTCGGCGTCGCCTATCTCGCGCCGCGGCTGGGCGAGCTGACGCAGAAGCACCCGACGCTTTCGGTACAGCTCGTGCCAGTGCCGCGCTCCTTCTCGCTGTCGCGCCGCGAGGCCGACATCGCAATCACCGTGGAGCGGCCAACGGAGGGCCGGCTGGTGGCTGCCAAGCTCGTCGACTACACGCTCGGCCTCTATGCCTCGAAGGCCTATCTCGACGCGCAGGGCATGCCGGCGACGATCGATGACCTCGGCAAGCACCGGCTGGTCGGCTATGTCGGCGATCTGGTGATCAGCCCGAGCCTGGACTACGCCACCGAGATTTCGCCGCGCTGGAACGCCGGCTTCCAGATCTCCTCGGCGCTGGGCCAGACGGCGGCGGTGCGGTCGGGCGCGGGGATCGGCATCCTGCACACCTTCATCGCGAAGTCGTTCGATGAACTCGTGCCGCTGGCGATCGCGCCGCCGATCCGGCGCGCCTACTGGCTGGTCTACCATGAGAGCGTCAGGCCGCTGCGGCGCGTGCAGGCGGTGTCGGCCTTCATCGCCGGACTGGTCGAGAAGGACCGCGCCAGCTTCGCCTGAGCGCGGTCAGGGCAGTGCCACGGCCGTCTCCGTCCGTTCGCCCGCGCTGACCTTGGCCTCGGCTTCCTTGCTGCCACCACCGTTCGGCAGGCGCGCCACGACGACGTAATCGCCCGCCGGCAGCGTCACCTGGAAGGTTTCGCCGTAATTGTAGGCGAACGACGTCCGCTTGCCCTGGATGTCCTTCTTTGCGCCGAAAATCTCGATGAAATCGGCACCTGGGGCGGACACTGCCAGCACGCCGGCGTCGAGCACGGCCTCGACATTGGTCGTCTCGCCGACCTTGATGGAGAACGGGGCCTCCGCCTCGCCCTTGTCCATACGCCCAAGCATGACGTAGTCGCCCGCGGGCAGGTCGTGGCCCGTGTCGGGACCGTATCCGTAGGCAACGGATTCGCGTGACCCGTCGAGTTTCTTCGCGGCCTTGAATATCTCCACGAACAACCCGCCCTCTTCGACCTTCATGCCCGGCGCATAAGCGGCGTTCAGCACCGCCCGCCCCACGCCAACGACGATATCCTTCGAGATCGCCTCCCCGGCGGCAATGGCGATCGCCTCGACAACCTCGCCCGCACCGATCCGCACGGTAACCTTCTGCTCGCCGGCGGGAACCACGAAATTGACCGCGCCGTAGCCGGTCGTCTCGCGACCGTCCGGAAGCGTCAGCACGACGGCCGCCCCATCGACCGGCTCGCCGCCCTCCTGCGCCAACGGGCGGATGGAAAGGGTGCCCGCATTCAGCACGAACCGGGTCTCGTCGACCTTGCCCGTTTCGATCGTCACAGGCTGTTCTACGCTTGCCTCGCCGTATCTCGCCTCGACGACATACTTCCCGGGCTCCAGATCGCCGCGCCAGCCATTGCCGTAATCGGTCGACACGTGGTCGCCGCGCGAGCCATCCGCATTGGCGCGATAGACCTCCCAGGCGTTGCCGGCATTCCCCGGCAACGGGTCTTCGCCTTCGGCCATGACCGCGACCGGCGCAAAATTGTATTCCGGGGCCGCCGGCTCAGGGGCTGGTGCCGGCGCGGGGGTCGGCTCGGCCGCGGGCTGTGACGCCTGGGCGACGGTCGACGCGAGTGCCTCGGAGAGCGCATTGCCGTCTCCGGCCTGGACGTACATCCCGCCGGTATTCTCGGCCAGGCACGCGACCTTGCGACCTTCCTCCTCCGTCAGGCCGAAGCCGACGACATGCGCGGTGAAGCCGACACCACCCTTTTCGAGTTCGTTCGCCAGCGCGCATGGATCGGCGTCACATGTCTCGATGCCGTCGGTGACGAGGATCACCGTCGCCTTCTCCTCAGTGTAGCGCAGTTCCTCAGCGGCGCGTTTCACGGCGGCGGAGAGCGGCGTCTTGCCCTTCGGATTGATCCTGTCGACGGCAGCCGCGATCGCATCCGCAGAGCCGGCGGCCGGCGGAACGAGAGTCTCGATGTCCTGGCAGGAGCCTTTCTCGCGGTGGCCGTATGCCATCAGGCCGAGTTCAAGACCGGCGGGCAGACCGCCGAGAACCTGCCTGATCGTTTCGCGGGCGATCGAAATGCGCGGGACGCCGTCTATCTGCGCCCACATCGATCCGGAGGCGTCGAACACAACAATGGCGCGATCAGCGGCCGTAGCGCCGGTCGCCGATGCGGCGACGGAGATCAGGCCGGCGGCCAAGGCAAGTCGAAGTCTCATGAGGTCTCCCGGAGCGTATATTGATGCCCCTGGGAGTTACCAGCAAAAGTGACGCAACGGCAACCCGTCAGATACCAACGGAACCGGCACTGGGAAAAGATGCCGACGCTGCGCGCCCTGGCCACACGACAAGCGCTTCCGGGGCGAGAGCGCGACTATTCCTCGTCGTCTTCGGCGTCCTGGCGCTTGAGCGAGGACAGCTTGGCGAAGACCTTGGAGGCGTCGAGCTCCTCGTCCTCGTCCTTCGGCGCCTGCTCCAGCGGCATCCGCTCGGTGAGTGCGGCGGGCAGCAGCGTATCGCCGACGGGCGCGGCCGGTGCGCGGCCCGAGGACGCGCGCTGCACTTCGAGGTCGAGGTCGATCTGCGAGCACAGGCCGAGCGTCACCGGGTCCATCGGCGCCAGGCTGGCGGAGTTCCAGTGGGTGCGGTTGCGGATCTGCTCGATGGTCGACTTGGTCGTTCCGACGAGGCGCGAGATCTGCGCGTCCTTCAATTCGGGATGGTTGCGCACCAGCCACAGGATCGCGTTCGGCCGGTCCTGGCGCTTCGACAGCGGCGTGTAGCGGCCGCCGCGCCGCTTGGCTTCCGGCACGCGCACCTTGGGCTCGTTGAGCTTGAGGCGATAGTTCGGATCCGTCTCGCCGCGCTTGATCTCGTCGCGGGTCAGCTGGCCGTTCATGATCGGGTCCATGCCCTTGATCCCCTGCGCGGCCTCGCCGTCGGCGATGGCGCGGACCTCGAGCGGGTGGAGATGGCAGAAGAAGGCGATCTGGTCGAAGGAGAGCGCCGTGTTGTCGACCAGCCAGACGGCGGTCGCCTTGGGCATGAGCAGCGTGTTGGCCATAGGTAAAATCCTCTCGTTCGCCCGCGTCCCTAGCGCGGGCGGTGGGCAAACCACCGAAGAATGGGAAATCGCGGCCGATATAGACCGAAAGCGGGGTCGAGGCAAGAGAAAGGGACGTGAACTGTCGTAAGCATGCGAGTTGTCCGGGTTAGGTAGCACACGAGTTGTCCGGTTTGATCTCCAGCGAATGGAGGCTGGGGATGAGACGGGCAGCGTGGCACCAGGAGCGCCGGATGCAGAAGTTC